>Ga0073924_1000001_pt1 | contig 80112 bp, 79 predicted proteins | sample GWRWT4_14Oct14_FD_70957 | JGI IMG/M metagenome (GOLD analysis project Ga0073924, IMG submission 70957) | Sand microcosm microbial communities from a hyporheic zone in Columbia River, Washington, USA - GW-RW T4_14-Oct-14 | ecosystem: Engineered > Artificial ecosystem > Sand microcosm >...
GCCGCGCAGGTAGTCGAGAACGTCCTTCCAGTCGCCATCCCCGAAGGTGTGGACGATCACCCGGCCCTCCCGCAGCAGCAGGGAGACCGAACGGTCGGCGGCGCTATGGCCAGGCGCCGGGATATTCGCCCGCAGGCCGCGATCGTACAGGTCGCCGCCCAGGGCCTCGACGATGGGTTTCAAGGACATGGGTCGAACCTCCTTTGTCCCTCAAGGGTCGCCTCGAGGGGCCCCTTCTCCGTCCTCCGGCCTCACCGCCAGGTCGGCCCGCCATGCTGACAGGGGGCGTTGCGGGGGACCGCCCCCGCTGGAGGGGGTAGGCGCTCAAGGCTCGCCTTTGCGACTCAGGGGGAGGGCGCTCCCCTTTTCCGCGCGCACGCCAAAGCCACACGCCGATGTTGGCCCACTGCACAGGTCTCAACGAAGACGTTCAAAATTGCGACGTCTGCCCGGCAAAACCGGGCGGGCTTTGCGGCTGGCGCCCAAGCGCCCCGCGACACAACAGTGCTTTTCTGCCAAGTTAAGCACGATTCAAGGGGAGCAGGCTTTGCCGCAGCAGACGATGGCTGACCGGGAGACAGAGACCGACGCGCGCAGCGAAGAGGCCTGGGTCATCGCGACCAATCCAGACTTCCCGATCCGCGCCCGCAACGTCAATTGGTTCCTGGAACGCGGCGGCTCGATCAAGGAAGTCCGGCTCACCGAATCAGAAACCGGCGAATGGAGCGTCTGGCTGCGTCTGACGGGCCGCTCGGGCGAGCACCGCCTGGCCATGTTCAAGTCCGATGAACCCCGCGTCTATCGCGACGTCGCCCGCGCCATCGCCATGTGCCGCGACGACTTCGGCTACTTCGGACCCATCACCCTGTCGACCGACCGGCAACCGCGCGGCCAGAACGATCAGGTCCCGACCAGCGCATAGACCGCGCGCGGCGGCGCTTGCAGCAAGGAGGCCGCCGCTGTGGGCGTCATGGACTGGATCAGGGGGGCCCGCGGCAAGGCCGGAGCCTCAAGAGAACCGGCCGCCAAGGGCGCGACAGCGCGCTACGAGATTACCGGGCGGCTGGTCTTCATCAACGGTCGAGACTTCGTCGGGACCTACAGCCGCTCGCAGAACGGACGCTACCTGCTGGCCTGGCGCGACGCAGACGACGCCGGAACACGAGGCGGCGCGCGCCAGAGTGGCCACGGTCACTATATTCTGATCGAGGACGACGCCATCGTCGCCGAAGGCGGCGTCGAGCGGCCGAACGACGGCAAGGTCGCCAACAACGGCGTCTTCATCCTCAATGATTGGCTGTTTTTCAGCGAACGGTTGGAGGGCGTGTTTCTCGCCTTTCAAAAGGATGGCGCGCCGATCCTGTCGCGCCGGTTCGAGGCCAACCTGTTCAACAACGGTCTGTCCGAAGACGGTCGGCTCGCCGTCTGCCAAACCTGCAACGCTGAAAGCATCGACGGCAACAAGCTGACGATCTTCGACCTCGAAGCCGCTGTCGAACTCGCCTCAGTCACCCCGGAGTCGGGCTGGGCTCGGGACTACCTCTTTCCGGCGGGTCACCAGACCGTCGAGCTCAGCTACGACGACGACCTCCGCTTCGCCTACGATCTGAACGGGACCTTCCGCGATCGGCCCCGCTGGATCGCCGCCGGCCTGGCAAGGGGGGACGTCTACCTGATCCAGCGCCTCATGGCGCAGGTTGGCGTTACGCCCGACCCGTCTGAAAGGGCTCAGTGGATCACAGGCCTCACTGTGGCATTGGCGAAGTCGTCGGAAGACCCGCGTCTGCGCGCCTTGGCGTTCAAGCTCCGCGGCACCTGCTACGACCAGAACGGCGCCGCCGAAACGGCGCTGGCCGACTTCGACTCCGCCCTCGCGCTCGACCCGAAAATTGGCGTCAAACGGCGGGCCGAGGCGCTCCGTCGAATGCGCCTAGAGTAGCCCGACCAGAAATGCCCGGCGCTATCGCCGGTAGCGATTCAGACGGGCCGCGACTTCAGCCCGAGGAAGGCGGCAGCGCGGATGGGCTGACGTCTTCGTCAAGCCTGCTGCGAGCGTCTCCAGGCTGCACGCCTGCTGAGCCTCCAGTTGGTCTAGAACCCACAATGTCCCGTGGACCTCGATGGCATGGGCTTCAGCCGTGCGCCTCAGCCCCGCGTCTCCGGTCAGCAAGGTCCACTGCCGTCCTTGGGCCAGCGCGAAAGCGAAAGTGTCCGGCAAGGACAGAGTGGCGTCCGCCCGGCGCAGCGCGGTCGCACCCTGCACCTCACCCGGGAGCAATTCCTCGACTCGCAGGCCGAGCGCCAGGAGCTGATCGCCGAGCGGCCCGGCTAGTTCTCTATGGAACAGCAGGTCCGGCACGGCAAAGTCGACCTCCAGACGGAACACGGTCTCCAGCATTTCGCCCCGCTCCAGGTCGATGATGACCGAGGTGTCCGAGACGAGGACCGTCATGGTTCACGCGGCCTGTTCCAGGCGCGCATCAAGTTCGCGCACCGAGATGCCCAGCATCTCGGCGGCGCGGCTTTCGCCAATCACGTTCTCGGCCAGCGCTCGCAGACACAGGCGCTCGAACCGCTTGGGCTCTTCCTCCTCGGCTTGCATGACCGCCGGCTCCTTGAACGGCGGATCGCGCCAGCCTCGCCTTTTGAACTCCCTGTAGAGCTCCGAAAAGGCCTTGGCGTCGATAATGCCCAGGTCCTTGCACCGGAAGGCGATGGCCTGAACACTGACGCCAAAGCGCTCCTTGAGCGCCACCAGTTCGCCGATGCTGATCGAAGAGCGATGTGCGCCAACCTCGGCCCGAACGACGTCGGCCGGCATGAGGAAGGCGCCGGCGAAGCGATGCGCCGCTTTTTCCTCATCAACACCGGCGGCCGGGGCCATGACCATGTGGCCGAGCTCATGGGCCAAGGTGAAGCGTTTGCGTTCAGCCCAGATGTGGCGTCGAACGACTACGACCCGGGCCGCGTCGCGCCCATGGCGGCGGACGCGAGCGGCCAGCCCGTCGATGTCATCCAGATCCAGCGAAAGAACCTTGATGCCCCGCTCTTCCAGCAGTTCCGCGAGCTTGGGGATTGGATCGTGGCCCAAACCCCATTCCTCGCGCACCGACCGGGCGGCGTCTTCGGCGTCGCGAATGTCGCTGACTGGGTAAGGGGCGCTGCGCGGCTGCTCCCAATCGACGCTCTTCAGCTGCAGAAGGTCCTCGATGGCCAGGTAGCGCTCTAGCATCTGGATCGTCAGCGCCTCGACCGTGGCCTCTTCCTTGGCCGACGTCTTCTTGCGGAAGTCCACGCCTTCCAGCACCAGCTCCTCGTCGCTGAGCAGGTAGCTCTCGCTGACGCCCAGCGCCGAGGCGAGGGCCATCAGGGCGCGCGAGCCCGGCATGTCCTCATTGCGCTCATATTTGCCGATGGCCTGGGGCGTCACCACGCCCTCCATCCGGGCCGCAAGCTCGCGCAGCGACAGGCCAGCGGAAGCGCGCGCCACCCTCAGTCTCCGTCCGATCATCGCCCGCTCCTCACGTCAGTTTACAAAACTCGCATTTAAGCGCATTTTTGTAAACCAATAGCCCTTGATTTGGTTCAAAGGGTCCCCAAGTCCTAGGCGAAATAACTCTGTTTCACCCACTTTTGTAAACCGAGGATGCCATGGCCTGGCCGCCGCCCAAAGACCCCTTCGCCGATCCGCTGGACGCCGTCCTGGCCGAGATCGCCATCAACCTCCAGCTCCCGCCCGGTCTCCACGCCAAGGCGGTCGACCGGTATGAGGCTGTCCGCACCTACATGGAGCGGCCCGGCAGTCCGCTGTACGGGCGGGTTGCGTGCTTCTACCCGCAAGGTTCGATGCGGATCGACGCGACCATCTCCACCCGCGGGACGGACGACGAATACGACATCGACATTGTCGCTGAGATCATGGGCCGCGACGACGGGCCGGAGGCCCTACTCGACGACCTCGAGGCGGCCCTGGAGGGCTATCCGGTCAGCAAGATCGTGCGGCAGACGCGCTGCGTCACGCTCTACTACGCCGACGGCATGCACCTCGACGTGACGCCGGCGCGGCGGACGGCCCTCAAGGAGAAGGAGGGCGTGATCGCCCACGCCAAGAAGGGCGCCGAGGCCCAACCTGGCCGCTATGTTCCGATGAACGCCTTTGCGTTCGGCGAATGGTACTGCGCCCGCACCCCGATCGAGGAACGCTTCGCCAAGGCGCTGAATGAACGTCTCTATGCGCAGGCTGGCATGGTGTTCGCCGAAGCGGACGTCCACGACGTTCCCGATCAGACGCCGCTGATTATCAAGAGCGTGACGACGGTGGCCCTGCAGCTGCTCAAGCGTCACCGCAACATCGCCTATGCCGACGAGACCGGCCGCGTGCCGCCGTCGATTGTCTTGTCCTGCCACGCGGGTCACGCCGCCCAGCCGGGCATGGGCCTGGCCGACATGGTCATCCGCCAGACGCGCTGGACGGCGCGGGCGATCGACGACGCCGCGCGTCAAGGCCGGCTGTTGTCGGTGCCGAACCCGGAGTATTCTGCCGAGTTGTTCACCGACCGCTGGCCTGAAAACCAGACCCAGCAACAAGGCTATGCCCGGCATCTCCACGCCCTGGCGAACGGCCTGGAGTCGGCCCAGCGTGGCAACGTGCAGCTCGAGGACTTGCAGGCCTGGCTGCGGGTCCAGTTTGGCGAGCGCGTCGTGACCCGGTCGGTCAAGGCGTTCAACGACCGGCTTGGCCGCCTGGTGACGGCCGGCCAGCACGGCTACACCCGGCAGGGCGGCCTCTTCACGCCGGCGGCGCCGGCGATCATCGGCTCGCTGGCCAGCCTGGCGCCGGTCGCGGCCCGGGCCCACACCAATATGGGCGAGCGCCGCTTCTCGTGAGCCTGTCGATCGACCAGCAGATCGAGGCTATGTCGCAGCTGTGGCCGGCGTTCAAACTCGTTGCCCGCGAAGGGTCCGCCGCGCTCTGGCAGGGTCCGGTGCGACCGTTGCTGCAGACCTACCGCGTCGCCATCGCCTATCGCGCGCCCCTGATGGTGGAGCGCTTTAGCGTCCGCGTCGTCCAGCCCCAGGTGCAGATCCTGTCGCCGGCGTTGCGGCCGCGGCGGGGCGACGCCGAGGGCCTCCTGCCGCACGTCTATTACGACCCTGACGGCGACGTATCGCTGTGCATGCTCGACCCCGACTCGGAAGAGTGGTCACCGGCCGAACTTCTGGCCGAGACGACCGTGCCGTGGATCACCGATTGGCTTGTCGCCTACGAGGGCTGGCGCGCGACCGGCGAGTGGACCGGCACGGGCCGGCATGTGGAGCGCGCCTGATGGCCAAGACGACGATACCCCCAAAGATCCAATCGGCGCTCTGGGCGCGGGCCGGCGGGCGCTGCCAATACCGGGGCTGTAACGAGGAGCAGGTCGGCGACCTGATTTCCGGGCGCGAAGACGCGACCTTTGGCTTTATCGCCCACATCGTGGGCGACAGCGTCGAGGGCCCGCGAGGCGATGCGGTGCGCTCACCCCTGCTGGCGCGCTCGCTCGACAACCTGATGCTGATGTGCGCCCGCCACCACAAACTGATCGACGTGGTGGACGTCGCCGGCCACCCCGAGGCGGTTCTGCTGGCGATGAAGGCGGAGCACGAGAGCCGCATCCAGGTCGTGACCGCGATCGACGCGGATCGGGCATCACACGTCATCCGCTTTGGGGCCAATATCGGTGAGAACGAGGCCCTGGTATCGACCAAGGCCATCTTTGCGGCCATGCCGCCCCAGCACCACCCGGCCAGCGGCCAGACCATCGATCTGGAGCTGGTGGGCTGCGCCTACAAGGACGATGAACCGGCCTACTGGATATTCCAGCGCGATAACCTGCGCCGGCAGTTCGAGGCTAAGGTCCGCGGTCGGGTGGAGCGGCAAGAGGTACGCCATTTCAGCGTCTTCGCGCTGGCCCCGCAGCCGTTGCTAATTGAGCTCGGCCGCCTGCTCTGCGACATCGTTCCGGCAACGGTGCGCCAGCGCCATCGTGAGCCGGCGACCTGGGCCTGGCAGGCCGATCAGCCGCCGATCGCTTTCACCGTGTCGGACGCGGCCCACGGCGCCGCCGGCCAGGTCGCCCTGAAGCTTGGGATCAGCGCGACGGTCGCCGACGAGCGCATCACCAAAGTCCTAGGCGAAGGCGCGGCCATCTGGTCGGTGACGGCGGCCAATCCGCACAATGACATCTTGCGCAGGCCCGAGGACCAGGCGGCGTTCCGCCAGCTGATGCGATCACTGTTCGATCGCATCAAGGCCGCGCATCGCGAGGGCGCCATCATCCACGTCTTTCCCGCCATGCCAGCGTCCTTGGCGGTCGAGCTTGGCCGGGTCTGGATGCCGAAATCAGACTTGGCGATGACGATCTACGACAACAATCGCGCCACGGGCTTCGTGCCCACGATCACGATCGGCGGCGACTGAAGCGGCGACAGTCACCGCGCCGCCGCCGTCCAACCGGCCGCCGCCGCCTCGGCCGCCGAACAGAACCAGCGCTCCCCCTTCGAAGGATCGATGCGGGTCGCCGCATAGTCCTCCTGGCCGGGGACATGGAAGATCCGCCGGCCCTTGGCGTTGATGTTGCCCTTGATCACGCAACCGGCCTGGGGCGGCGCGGCCGGAGCCGGTCGCGCTTGCCGCTCATCGGCCCGCCAGGTCGAGGGCGTTTCGAAGCGACCGGCCCAAAGGCCACGCCGGGTCCGGCGCGCCTCGGCTTGAGCCGACGCATAGGCGCCGCGGCTGAACTGGGGGTAGTCGACGGCCCACCCGGCACGCACCATGGCCTCGCCAAGATCGGTCGATCCGGCCTGGCAGCGCGAGACCGCCCGGCCGTAAGGATCGCGGTCGCGCACCTCACAGCGCAGGACGCGACCGCCGATCAGCCGCAAGAGCTGGTCGCGCGCGGCATCGCCGCAGGCGTAGCCTTGGCCCTTGGCGTCCTGGCAGACCTGCCGGCCCTCCGGCGCATCGACCCCCCAAAGCCGGACCCGCTCGGCGCCAACGCTGAAAGTGTCGCCGTCGACAACGCGGGCCGGGCCGGTCACCTGACCTGGCGCGGCGGCCGCCAGACCGATCGCCAGCATCAAAAAGCCCAACCGCTGGATCATCGCCGGTCCTTGCGCAAGGTGACGATCACCCGGTCGACGAAGACTTCGGCGACCTGGGCCGCATGCAGGATCGCATCGACGTAGTCGCGCTTGATCCGATCGGCGGCGATCTGGCTGGGCGTCGATAAGGTTAGCACCCCGTCATCGACGCCATGGAAACCCACTCGGCTGAACCAGCTCCCGTAGGCGCCCTCGCGGACCAGCCGGCGCAACGGCGCATCGATCTTCTGCCAGATCGGATCATCGACGCCCGGCGCTGCCATTAAGGCCGGCGGCGGCTCAGGCGGCGGAATGTCACCCTTGGCCTTGAGCACCCGGGCGAAGTTGAGCCGCAGGTCCGGCGCCCCTTTCGGCTCGTAGGAGGCCATCCGGCCGAAGTATTTGCATGGACTGCGGACGTCCGGGTCCTCGATGGCGATCGCCAGCATGGCGATCGCACGCACCCCATGCCGCTTCAGGGCCCAGGCGAAGGTCTGGTCGTTGTTGCGTTCCCGCTCTGGCAAGAGTTCGTCGACCGCGGCCGCCACCCGGGCGAGATCAGCAGGCGTCACGCTGGCCGGGTCGGCTACCGCCGCAGGCCCCACCAGCGTAGCGATGCGCGGAGAGACCTGGAAGGCGGCCTTAAGCTCCTGGCGGACCATTTCCGCGGGCGCGGACCCTTCCGAAAAGGCGCTGGAGAAACCACTTGCTCCCTCCGGAGAGCAAATGGCGCCGGCCTGTCCGTTGCCGCTGGGTTTGCCCGAGGATTTTGTTGCCTTGCCGTGCGCGGCGGACGAAGGCCGCCGCTCATCAGATTGATGTCGCGCTGAAGGCGCGTCCTTTTCTCGTACAGAAGAACTGGTGTTCTGATGGGACTGTTCTAGGTGCGTGAATCTTGGCGCCCGGGCGGTTGTTCTTTCATTGAAGACGATAGGTTCGGAATAGGCGGCCCTCCGGGCCTGAGCGGCTTCGCGGACGGCAAGATCCGCCGCCTCCAATTCATCCATCCGAGCCACGAGGGGGGCGAGGTCATAGGCCTCGACCCCAGCCGGACGATTGGCGCGGGTGTAGTCGCGTACCATGAAGCCGGCGGCCTCCAGGGCGCGCCTGTGGGCCCGGGCGTTGCTCTCGGTGCAGCCCAGATAGTCGGCGATCAAACTGGTCCCAGGCCAAACGGTCGCCACGTCCTGTTCGAGCCGGTCCTGGTTCAAATGCTCGACGTAGAGAAGCAGCGTCATGCGCTGCTGCACGGTGAGGGTCGGGGTGCCCTTCAGCACCGCCGCGGCGATCCGCGCCACAGAGACGCCAGGCTGCCATCGCCAAGCCCGCGCCTGCGCGCAAACCGCGTCAAAGTTGGGGGCGCGCTTGGCGAAACCTGGTCGCCAGTCATCGCCCGATAAGGCCGTTCGCATGTCGTCCCTTCCTAACGGGGACGAGGCCGTTTCGCGGTCGCGAAACCGGCAGGCAAAAGACCATAGGTCTCCCGTTCGGGGCCTTGACGACGCAAAAAGCGCCCCCTAGGCTGGTCCCGATCAAATCAAGCCGCTACCACACGGCGCCTGCGATTTCCGAGAGCCTCCCGCGCCAACGGGGGGCTCTCGCCGTTTAGGGGTCTCGTCTAGGTCACGATGAAGTCCTCTGGGGCGACCGAGCGCGCACGGATGGTCCGCGACGCGACTCAGTCGACGACAGCGTTCAGTGAGTCTGACGATTTCTAAAGGCTTGGAATTGCACCCTTTTGGGCAAAAAGGGCCGATTCGGGCGGTTGACGCCGTTCGGGAAACGAGTCCGCCAAGCGCGACTCAGGGCGCTAGGGGTTGCGGTCGATAGGGCCATGCCCACCACAGCTAGATGTCAGCCGCCTCGAGAAGCGACTGTGTCCAAGCGCTCGCGCTTGCCCAACGATCGTAGGTCTCCGAAAAGGGTGGATGTCTGGCGCGCTGGCGCAGCTGCTCGAACTTCGCGTGCGCTTTCGGCGTAATCGAGAAGCGCGCGCCATGGTCGACCGCGCCATGGTGCTCGTCGCCAGGGCCGCCGCGGCTGGTGAGGTCGGGGCGGGCCTGGACGCTGAGGTCGCCCAACTCGCCGCCGAGCTCGCGCGGCGCTTCGGGGCGCCATCCAGCCTTAGCCTCCACTGAGGCTGTCAGGCGGTTGCTGGTTGCGCCTTGCGCCAGGCCTGGAAGCCCTTATCGGCGTCGATGAAGGCCGCGAGGATGTGCGGGACGAGCTGTTCGAGCTCTAGGGTCTGGTCATTGGCCTGGGCGAAGGCTCGCTGATAATCGGCCAGGTCAACGGCGAGCTTGCCTTTCAGCTTCAAACGCAGATCGGTCGTCTTCTCCTCGAGGTCGATTTTGCCCAGGGCGAGGGCGGTCTTGGCGGGGCGCGTCATGGGCGTCTCCTTGAGTGGCCTGCAGGAAGCGGGCGATCGCTGTGAAAGCGAAATCGGTGAGCTTGAGATTGAGGGCGTCGGTCTGGCGCCGGATCCGCGCACACAGCGGCTTGGACAGCCGCACGGAGACGCGGTCCTTGGCGCCGCGCACCGCCGGAAAGGTCACCGCCTCGCCGCCATCGAGAGCCTCGACCAGCTCCCGGAAGGCCCGTTCGTAGATCAGCCGCACACAGCCCCGGGGGTTTTTCCGGGTGTTCAGGCGCTCGGCCGTTTTGAGCATCGCCTTGTGGAGGCCTTCCGGCAGGAAGAGGCCCAGCTTTTCTGCAGATGGGGTCACGCGAAACACTCATGCTTACGGGTATGGGGCGAGGATCATGTCCTTGCTGACGAGCACGCGGACCGGCCAGCCGGCGCGCACGCGCAAGGTCGGCTGGCGATTGAGGTCGCGGCCGGTGATCTGCTGACCGACCTGCTGGGCGGCGTTGGAAACCCCGCTGCCGGCCGAGTTGACGACGATGGCGCCGGAGCTGCGACTGCTGGCGTCCTGGGCGGCGGCCGCGCCGACGCTGAACAGGGTGGACAGGATCACACCCCGAGCCAGCTGGCCGAAGTGACCATCCGTCTTGTCCTGCAGGCCGGACGCGCCGGACAGATCTGCACCGGCCATGGCGCCGATATTGATCGAGCGCCCATCGGGCATGATGATCCGGTTCCAGGCGATAAGCGCCCGGTTCTGGCCGTAGGCGATCTGGCTGTCGTACTGGCCGATGAGCCGCGACCCCTGCGGGATCAGCACGGTTCGCCCCGTCCTGTGGTCGTAGACAGGCTCGGTGACCTGGGCGATCACCTGGCCAGGAAGGTCGGAGTTGATCGCCGTGACCAGGGCGGCCGAGATGATGCTGCCCGCCTTCACCTCCCACGGACTCAAGGCCGGCTGCAGCGGATTGGTCAGGTAGTCGTCCGTCCGGGCGTTGGCGGCGAACTGACGCTTGGCCGCCTGGCCATTGGCGGGCTGCACTTCGGCGGCGGCCGGCTCGGCGGCGGCGCCCGCGGACGCCGCGATCAGGGGGGTGAGGGGGCCAGGTTCGCCGGCGGGCGCCGCGGCCGCGGCGGGCGGCGGTCCCCCAAAGAAAGGGCCGGAAGACCGCGCGGCCAGCGCCTGTTCTCGCGCCGCCTGGACAGCGGGATCAACCTGGCTCGGCGGCGGAGGCGGGGTCCCCGCCGGTAAGGCGCCGGGCGCGCCTTCGGGCGGCGGCAGGGCGGCGGCGCCAGGCAGAACCTGAGCCTGCAGCGCGGGATCGGCGTAGCCCGCCGCGTATTTGGTCGAGATCGCCGGCGTCTGCACCTGGCCGGTGTCGGCCGCGTCCGACAGGGCTTCCGGCCGCGCCTGGGGCGCATGCGCGCCGCCAAAGCCGAGATAGAACCCCAGGGCCACGATGCCCGCGAGGCCGGTGGCGCCCGCGATAAGATACTTCCGGTTCCAGCGCGTCACCGGGGTGCGAGGGGCGGCCAGAACGCTCTCGGGTGCGGCCTTGCGCGGGTGCGGTGATACGGGCGCATCGGGCGGAACGTGGGTCACGATCAGCCCCCTTTGCCGGTGCGGGTGATGCGCACCACGGTCTGCTTGCGCTCGCCAAGTCTGAGTTCAGCGACGTCGATCAGACGATCCACGACATAGTAGCCGCCGAGGTAGCGGTAGTTGACGAGCTGGGCCTGCTTGTCGGGGCCGATCAGGAAAAGCGGCGGCGCCTCGGTCGTGGCCATGTCGCGCGGAAACTGGATGTAGGTCTTCAGGCCGTCGTCGAAGACGCGGACCGGCTGCCAGCGCGGCGCGCGCGAGCGGACCGCCTTGATCCGGTAGCCGAAGTGCAGGGAATCCACGGCCAAGCCCGATGCGACGATCCCTCGGCTTTCTGCAGCCTGGGCGGCCTGCGCCTCGCGGGCTTCCTCTTGCGGATAGTTCCAGGCGACGACGCTGGTGTAGGTATCGCCCTCGTGACTGACGGCCTCGAGCAGATAAGTCCGTTGGTCGGTCGTCAGGATGATGTTGGTGCGCAGGCCGCCGCGGATCGGCTTGACCATCACGATGACCTGCTGGGTCGCTCCGGATCCCTGAACGGTCTCCCCAAGCACCCAACGGACGGTGTCGCCAGCCGCCTTGGAAACGAGCTTTTCCCCCGGGCGCAGCGAGATCGCGGACAAGAAGCGCGGGCTGGTGTTGACAGTGTAAAGCCGTCCCGGTTCGAAGTCGTAGTAGAGCGCGGCGTTCACATAGGAGCCTGCCCTCGGGTAATCGCGCGCGCTGCTGTTGGCGGACTGGACCGTCGTCAGGGCTGTTGGCCGCGCATAGGTGCGAGGCGGCACCCGACGCTTCGGGGTTGGCCGGGTGGTTGGCGCCGCCTGAGCCATGGGCCGATATGCGGCGGTCTGCGCTGCTGACGGGCTCTCAGACGCCGCCAGCAACACCAACAAGCCGGCCGCAGCGCCCATGGAAAGCCGTCTTGGGGACAAGGCGCTCATAGCTCACGACTCCATTGAAACTCGGTGATGTAGATTCCCAGCGGGTTGGCCCTCAGCTCGGCCTCGTTCTTCGGCGCCACGACTTTGGTCGTGAACAGGCCGGTCCAGGCTTCCGTCCCGCCGGAGGTCCCGGCGTTGAACTGCGTCTCGCGCCATTGGACCTGGTAGGTGTGCGGGCTGCGCGGCAGGACCGACACGATCTCGACGTTGACCGCTTGGGTGCCGGCGTTGGCGAACGGGTCGTTGGCCTTGGCGAAGGCGTTGAGCTGTCCGATCGCCGGGCCGGAGACGAAGTGGTAGGCGCCCGTCCAATTGTCGCGAATGACGATGGGGTCGATGCTCTTGGAGCGCGTCCGCCGGACCCAGTCGGCCAGGAAGTAGCCGGTCTCGGCCGTCGTGGGTTGATAGGTTCGACCGGCCAGTTCGATGCGGCCAGGCCGCGCATAACGGTCGATCGGCACGACGTAGGTGGCGATGTTGGTGTTGTTGGCCTCATAGATGAACCCGCCCAGGGCCAGCGCCGCGAGGCCAAGCCCGCCGAACGCCGCCATGCGCCAGTTCTTGGCCTGCACCACGGCCGAGCCGATCCGCATGTCCCACTCCCGCGAGGCCCGCAGGTAAGGGCTCTCGACCGGCGCGGAGCTGCCATAGCGATCGTTGGGTCGTTTGAAGGGATTCATCGGCGCACTCTCGACAGGGGTCACTCTTCGGGATCGTCATCGCGGCGGGTCGGGGTGGCGCTAAGACCCGGGCCGTTGGTGTCACCTCCGGCTGTCGCCGCGGCGGCGCTGTCTCTAGCCGCACCCGCAAGCCCGCTTCCACGGCGCGCCTGAGCCCGCGACACGACAGACGATCCTGACGGCGGCGTTTCCGGCGGCGGGGGAGGGGGCGCCTCGCCCTCCGGCGCGCTGCGAGACGAGAACAGGCGGCTTCCGGCAGCTCGCCCCTCGGCCACCATGGTTGAGACCGGCGCCCTGGCGAAGTCTGCGGCCATGCCGCCGCCAGATCCGCCGCCCGAGGGACGAGGGCCGCCGGAATTGAGGCCACCCGACGCTGCGCGGGCAGCAGCGACCTTCTCGCCGCCAGCTGCCCAACCATTCGCAACAGCGCCACCGACCGCTCGGCCCGCGAGGCCCACGCCAGCAGCGCCAGCGGCAACGCCGGCTGCGCCCATGAGGGCGCCGCCGGTGTTGAGCTGCGGTCCGCCGGAGATCATCGCGCCCGCGATCGCGGGCACTTTCAGCGACAGCATCATGAGGAAGATCGCGGCGAGGAGGAGGCCGGCTTCCTCCGCCACAGTCGGCTGGGCCGACAAGGTGTAGGTCTCGAAGATGTTGATCCCGACCCCCGCGATCACCGCCAGAGCCATGAATTTGAACCCCACCGAGACCACGTATCCGATGGCTTTCTCGGCCAAGAAGGAGGTCTGCGAGAGAACCCCAAACGGGACCACCACGAAGGCGATCAAGGTGACGATGTAGAATTCAATGATCGTGACAGCGATCTCGATCGCCAGGATGATGAATGCCAAGAGGATGCCGATCGCCGCGACCGCAGCGACGATGATCATGTCGATGTGCATGAGCGCACCGAAGCCGGCGTTCTGCTGGGCCAGGTCGCCGATGTATTTGATGAGGTCGATTACGACCGAAAGGCCCGCTTCGACCGCTTTAGTCGGTGCGCGCGTGAAATCACCAATCGATCCTCCGCCGCTGGCCTGAAGGCCGAGCTTTGCAAAGCCGTTAATGACCGTGAGGGTGAGGGAATGCCAGTTGGTGACCAGCCAGGCGAAAAACCCGATCAGGAGTACCTTCCTGACCAGCGCAGCCATGATGTTTTGCGTCTCATCGATCGCCCACAGGATTGCAGACAGCGTGATGCTGATGACAACTAGTGTCGCAAGCACGCCCTGGACGGGGCCTGCGATTGCGCCGAACCCGTTGCCGACCTGGCCGGTGAACGCACTGATGAACTGATCAAGAGCAGCGGGATCTGCGGTCGCCATGGGCTTACTCGGCGCATTGTCAGCCTAGAGGCTGTCCTTGTCGGGAAGGCTGCTGCCCTTCTTCTTGAAGTACAGCGGTGAGCAGGGATCGTTGCGGTCGCGGGTGTTCACGTCCGGGCACGGTTTCACCTTCGCAGGAGGGTCTGTCTGGCTCGGCTCGGAGGTGGATTTTCCGCAGCCGGAGAGGCCAATTGCGACGATGCAGCTGAAGGCAGCGAACGTCCGCATCACTGAAAATCCGTGATGTTCGGCAGTCGGCTACCCGTCTTTGTGTAGGCGGTCGCCCGCTCCGTTTCGGCCCTGGCCGCGACCGCCCCGGCCTGCTGCTGCGCCAGGATTGTTTCCTGCGTTCGCGCCTGAGCGATCAGGATCGTCTGTAGGCCTTGGAGCTGGCTGCTCAGCGCAGCGAGCAGCTGATTGGTCGCCTGGATCGCCGCTGTCTGCCCGGCGGCGCCCTGAGACGCGGACACCGCGCTGTTCACTGCCCCAGCCGTCGTCCCCTGGGATCTCACCAGCTGGTTCTGCAGAGCCATCGAGTCCTGAAGGGTCAACCGGCTATTGGCCTCCCAGCTCGCCAGCCGCTGCTGGATTTGAGCGAAGCTCTGACCCGACATGCTGGCCGGGTAGAACTGCTGGAACTGCCCGGCGATATTCTGGCTGTTGTAGCCGATCGCCTGGGCCTGCTGCATGAGCTGGGTCGCCTGGGCGTTGATCTGGGCCAAAGGCTGGGTGACGTCCGTCCCCAGCCTTTGCAGCATCGCCATCTGGTTGGTGACTTGCGCCTGCAATTGCTGGATCTGGGCCACGCCCTGTCGCACTTGCTGGATCGCCTGCGCCACAGCGCGCGGATCGAAAACGATCTGCTGAGCGGCTGCCGATTGTGGCGGCATGGGCCCCAGCCCCAGGGACATCGCGACGATCGCCGCCCCGGCCAAAAGCTGCTTACGCATCTGGAGAGTCCTTGTGACTGGAGGAGTGGGGAGATGGGAGCAGGTCGTCGCTGGCCGCCTGGACGAACAGGGGTTCAGAGACCGCGCGAAAGGAGACGGCGGCGCCGAACAACGCAAAGCCCGCGAGCATGACGAAGAAGTTGTGGTGGTAGGTGGTGCCGAAGACCGCGAGGAAGCCGGGCGCCGCCAAGGCCAGGAATAGGATCCGACGCCGCCGGCGGGTCGAGGTCCAAGCATCTGGAAGATGGTGATTGAGCCAGGCCAGGCGCGCGAAGTCGCGCGGGCTCATCGCCGGACGGGAAGCCGCAAAGGACACATCGTGCGCCCCCATCACGCCACCCTCGGGAAGGCGGCGCGCCGCTGGTCGCCGAGGTAGCGGGCGACGTCGGCCTGGCCTTTGGCGGCGAAGAACCGCTCGGCAAATTCACCGCGATCATGGTCGGCGAGAAGCTGGCTGATGAGTTGCTGATCGCCCGGCGACGAAGAACCCACGGCCGCCAGAGAGACCCCGCCCAGACCTAGCTCGAACAGCCGGTTCCCCGATGTGGACTGGTAGTAGTACTCGCGCTTCGGCGTAGAGTTGGCGATGATCCGCACCTGCTGCGGATTCAAGCCGAAGTCCTGATAGAGCGCCGCGATCTGCGGTGTCTGGGCGTCGGGATTGGGCAGGAAGATGCGGGTCGGGCAGCCCTCGATCAGCGCTGGCGCGATCGACGAGCGCGCGACGTCCGCCAGGCTCTGGGTGGCGAACACCACGGCGACGTTGAACTTGCGCAGCGTCTTCAGCCATTCGCGGATCTTGGCTGCGAACGCGCCTTGGTCGAGGAAGAGCCAGGCCTCATCCAGCACCAATAGCGTCGGCCGGCCGTCGAAGCGCCGCTCGAGACTGCGGAAGATGTAGGTGAGCACCGGGGCCAGCGCCGACTTGCTGGCCATCAGTTCGGCCATCTCGAAGGTCTGCCAAGCGGCCGGCTTCAGGGCGTTCTGATTAGCGTCGAGCAGATGGCCATAAGGGCCGCTCAGCGTGTAGGGCGCGAGCGCCGCCTTGACGGCCTGATCTTGAATGGTGGCGGCCAGGAGGGTGAGCGTGCGCTGGTCGCGCGGCCCTTCGGCGAGATTGCGCAGGCCGCTCCAGATCTCGTCCTTGACCGGCGGGGTGATGGGCACGCCTTCGGCGGCGACGATGTCCTGCACCCATTCCTGCGCCCAGGCCCGGTCATCTGGAGCGTCGATCGCCGCAAGCGGCTGGAAGGCCAGCTCGCTCTGGTCGCCGCCGAGCACATAGAATTGCCCGCCGACCAACAGCGTCGAGGCCCGCGAGCTGGCGCCCTTGTCGAAGTAGAAGACCTGAGCCTCCGGGTAGCGCAGCCACTGCATGGCCAGGGTGTTGAGCAGGACCGATTTCCCGGCCCCGGTCGGCCCGACGATCATCGTGTGGCCGACATCACCCTGGTGCAGATCAAACCGGAAGGGCGTGGCGCCAGCTGTTCGGGTGACCAGCAGGGCGGGCTGAAGCCCTGGATGGCCGCGCTTCTGGCATTCGGCCGACAGGTGGGCGTTGATGGTTGGCCCGGGCCAGATGGCCGACATCGGCATCATGTCGCAGAGGTTCAGCGACGAGACCAAGGGCCGGCGCAGGTCAGCATAGGCTTGGCCAGGCAGGCTGCCTATCCAAGCCTCCACCGCATTGACGTCTTCGACCTTGCAGACGAAGCCTGCCCGGTTGATGGCGCCTTCCACCTCGCGGACCCGGTTGGCGAGCCGGTCAGGATCGGCATCCATCAAGGTGACCGTGGGCGTGAAGTAGCCGATGGAAGCGTAGTCGCCACCGAGGATCGCCAGGGCCGCATCAGCGTCGACCGACTTGGCGGCCGCGTCCGGGTCTTCCAGCAAGGAGGGTTCGCGGGTGATGGCCTCCTTCAGGAGCGCCAAAACGCCCTTCCGTTTTGCGAACCAGCGCTTGCGCACCACGGTCACCGCCTTGCGGGCGTCTTCCTTGTCCAGCGGCAGATAGCGGCAAACCCAGCGGTAGCTGATGCCCAGCTCGTTGAGCCGGTCGAGCAGCCCGGGGCACGAGGTGGTGGGGTAGGCCCGCACCGAGATGGTGCGCAGATACTGCCCGCCGAGCCGCGGCAGCAGGCCGCCCTGGAAGTCGTCGTCGGTGAGGAAGGCATCGAGATAGGCTGGCGTCTCCGGCGTGGCGACCGGGTGCCGCTTCGTCGAGATGCAGCTGTGCAGATAGGTCAGGGTCTCGTCGTCGGTCAGTTCGCTGACCTCTGGCATGATCGCGGTCAGGATGTCGGCGATCTGATGGACCGTACTGAGGAAGTCGCTCAGAGCGGCCCGGTACATGCCCTCGGCGCCGCGCCCCGACGGGGCGTTTTCGAGAAGAAGGCTTTCAGCCGTCGAGATCGCCTCTTCCGGCGGCAGATAGGTGAAGGTCAGGAAGTAGCGGCTCTCGAAGTGACGCTCTTGCGCTTCAAATCCTTCGCGGCGTTCCTCGTCGACCAGGTCCGAGACCGGGTCGGGAAACTGGCTCGTGGGGTAGGTCTGCGACGGCGACCGGACGGCCTCGATGTGCAGGCACCAGCGTGAACCGAGCCGCCGAAGCGCGTTGTTCAACTGGGCGCGGGTGGCGACCAAGCCGGCGTCTGTGGCGCTGGCCAGGTCCGGGCCCCGAAACGCCAGGGTCTTCTGAAAGCTGCCGTCCTTGTTGAGCACCAGGCCGGGCCCGATCAGGGCGACCCAGGGGAGATGATCGAACAGGCGATCCGCCTTCGGCCGGTACTCACGCAAATACAGCACGGCGGACCTCTATGAGACCGGAGGAGGGGAGGGGTGAGGCCAAGCGCGCACGTCACGCGTCCAGGTAGGGCTTCTGGCGAATGTGTCGGCCGAGCGCGTCGAAGAAGTAGGGATCGCGCTTGTTCAGCCAGTAGCAGGCCCCATGGATGGCCAAGCCGACCGGGATGCCGATCAGGGGAACCTGAAGGCCAAGGGCCAAGACGGCGGTCAACGTACCGTTCAGCACCGCGATCATCCGGGGCACGCCCGCGATGGTCACCGGCTCCGACAGCGAACTGTGAAAGGCGATCTCGAAGCCTTCGACGTGGGACCGCGCCATCTTAGAACGCCGCCCCGGCAGTCATGTTGAAGAAGGTCGAGATGAAGGTTGTGGCGGTAAAGGCGATCGCCAGACCGAAGACGATGCCGATGCCCTTGCGCATGGCCGAGCCGCCTTCCGCAAATGCGAAGCCGAGTCCCGTCAGGACGATCGCGATGATGCCGACCGCTTTTGCGACCGGCCCCGACAGGGATTGCATGATGGTGTCGAGTGGGCCTTCCCACGGCATGCCGGTGCCGGCGCCGGCGGCCCAGGCGGGGCTAACTGCGAGGAGGACAGCTGCGCCGGCGACGAGGGCCAGGGCGGTCGATGCACGCCCCCGAACTTGGCTGGAACCGACATTTTTCATCGCAGCTGGCCCTTGATTGTTTCCGCCCGCCTTTACCGGGCGTCACAACCGTGAGTCGCGAAATAGGCGAGGTCAAGGGCGTTTTTGACTAAAAACGTGCGATTAGGGCTTTTTCTCTAGTAAAACTACAACCGTTAGAGGCGAGCCTCCGGCCACGCTTCAGCGCCCTGATCCAGGCAGGCAAGCGCGCACGTTTCCCCCGTGTTGCTCATCTGTTTCGGCCCGAGAAGGGGCGACTTTGGGGCAAATGCCCGAGTTCTGTGGGCTATTGATTCGCGGACGTGCGGCTGGCCGGTGAGACGGCAACCGTTTGGAAGTCGTCGGTACGAGCTATTACCTTGATCTTGCAGCTCTCTGGAGCGGCGCCTAGAACTCCTAGGATGGGAGCCTGAGATCTTAGTGTTCAGCCGTCGCCATTATACGTTACGGACCTTCGTCGCCATGTGCTCGCTGGCGTTGAGATACCCAGTTTAGGGTCCAGCGATTCTAGGACCGCCTCGATAGCGGCGAACAGCTTGTGTGCCTCGACCGGTTTGTTCACAAAGGCCTGCATTCCCGCAGCTCGGCATTGGTCGACGTGGTCGGCGGACGAAGACGCTGTCAGCGCGATAACAGGCGTATTCCGATTCATCCCGTTTGAGTTTCTTAGCCGCCGCACCGCTTCCAGGCCGCCCATTACCGGCATGTTCATATCCATCAGCACGACATCGAATTCGCTGGTCGCCAAGAGCGCCAACGCGGCCTGACCGTCCTGAGCGGTGACGACCTGGCTGCAGAAGGGCTGCAACATCAGGTCAAACGCTCGGCGATTGATCTCATGATCGTCGACGATCAAGACCCTGAGATCCATGCTAGGCGCCACCGCTTGCTCGTAACACTCCGGTTTGAAGCTCCCGTCGAGCCTTGCGAGCGGCAGTTTCAATGAGAAGGTAGTGCCTGCGCCAGCGTTGCTGACCACCGCCAAGTCCCCACCCATCAACTCCGCCAACTGACGACTGATGCACAGTCCCAGCCCGGTGCCGCCATGCGTACGGGCCGTGCTCGCGTCCAGTTGCTCGAACGCGACAAAGAGCCGTTCGAGCTGATCGGGGGTCATTCCGGGTCCTGTATCAGCCACCTCGACCTGCAGGAGTTCCCCGTGGGGGTCTACGCGCGTTGTAACCCGCACCACAACCCCGCCGCCGTCGGTGAACTTGATTGCATTCGAAAGCAGGTTGTTGAAGATCTGTCGAAGTCGGAAGGGGTCACCCCGAGCCCAGCCAAGTATGGGCCCGGCCTCCAGGCTGAGTGAAACGCCCTTCTTGCGCGCCTCGGCGGACCAGAATTGTAGGGTGTCTTCCACCAGTGCTTGAAGGTCGTAGGGAACCTCTTCAATCGTCAGGCGGCCCGCTTCAATCTTGGACATGTCGAGCAGGTCGTTGAGCAGGCTCCGCATCATACGGGCGGAGTCAAGGATGAGGCGCGCGCTTGAACGATCGCAAGCGTCGCGTGATCGACCCCCTACCTCGGTCGCGCCCGCCAGAATGGCGCTGAGTGGCGTGCGAAGTTCATGGCTGACCATCGCGACAAAAGCCGACTTCGCGGCGGTCGCGGCTTGCGCCAGCGCCTTGGCCTCACGCTCGGCCGCCAGGTTATTCTGATAGAGTCGCCAAGCCAACAATGCAGCTGTGACGTTCAACCCCGCCGTCACAGCCAAAGCCACAGCTTGACCGAGCGGCGCGCCGAGAGGCATGGCGAGGAGGGCGAGAATGATAAAGTAGCCGATCTGCGGCAGGAGGGCGGCAACGAACACCGGGCGGCAACCCACGCTGGTCAGGACCGCGTTCAAAATCGCGCCCGACACCCACAGCGCGCCGCAGGCGGCTCCCCAAGGTCCGCCGAAAACGGCCGCGGCGATGCCAACCGAACCAAAAATCACTCCATTGACCGCCACAACCGCCAGGGCTGCGGCCCGCCAGCGCGCGCCCTCCATCCGTCGCTCAATCAGTGCGCGGGGAAAGACCCAGACCTCAAGCGCTTGCAACAGGAAGTAGCCGAGCACCCCCGCCACCGCGGCCATGAAGGAACCTGTAAACACGGCGTAGATTGGGGCGACAATCGCTGGCAAAAGCAGCCGCATGGCGATCTGTCGTCGGCGAGTCGAAATGACTGCGGCGAACTGTTGATCACCCTCCGGCGGAGCCTTGGACATCACTCTGTCGCCTCTTACGATTTCGTTGCACACGATCTTACATGCACGTTATCTATACTTGGTTAAACTGTGCCGGGTATTGCGGACTTTGCCAGGCAAAAGCCGCAATTCTCCTGCCGTGGCGCAAAAGACGGGCGATCCCAAAACCGGCACCCGGGATTTGACCTGGAAATGACGGCGCGACGCTGGCCGCGGTGGGACGCTATCACCGAGGAATCCTGGACGGCACGCTTGAGAACGGTTGCCTCCCTTAGATGCGCTCATCGACCTCGGGCGGGCCTTTGCCGAGGGGCGAAAGCCAAGCCCGACGTGATCAGAGTTTGGCTGGACCGGAGCACGGGAGTCGGCTTGAATTCATGGCCCAACTACCTGCAGGCGCTCGATCATTTCCAGCGGGCCGCCGAGGAAATCCTGATGGAGGGAAAGCGGCAGTGGATTGTCCCGGAATGCCTGAATATCAAAGCCGCCGCTGGCGCCTGTCTAAGCGGCAGTCGCGTGAAGCCTGGCCGCCATTCCGGAGACGGCCGAGATGATTAGCTTGCTCGGCCGTGCATCTAACAGGCTGTTGAAAAAGCCGGTTACCGGGGGGTGAACTTGGCTCAATCGGCGCAATTTCACCTCAACGCGCGAAGCGCTATCGGTTAAATCATTCGCATTTCTTCCGGTCCATTGGACAACTGTCTCGCTGAAAGCGAGCCAAAAATGCGTATCAATATCCTGCTAGGGCGAGTTTCGGCCGACTTTGGCGGGCTGTCCGGAATCCAGCCGATCGAGAAAGCCCACCACGGCGTCGAGGAAGGCGTCATTGCGATCCCCCGCGACCATGTGAGAAGCGCCAGCGACATCGGTGAACTGGGCGTTCGTCAATTTTGCGACGAAATCTTCGGCGGCTTGCCGCGTCACCAATTCGCTCAGCCGACCACGAATGAGGTGCACTGGCAGGGTTAGACTGGCCAGTCCGGCGTCGAACGCCTGCGCATCTCGCCTCGACCGTTCCCGGTTCGCGCCGGCTACGAAGCTCGGATCCCAATGCCAGTGGTATCGGCCATCGCCGCCGCGACGCAGGTTCTTCGCCAATCCGGACAGGTCCGAGGGTCTGGGACGGTGGGGCAAATACAAGCCGATCACGTCGGCCGCCTCCTCAAGGCTAGCGAAGCCCTGGCCGATATGGGCGCTCATGAAGCCGATGACCTTTGCGGCCCCTTCGGAGTCCATGTTCGGCACGATATCCACCAGGGTTATGGAGCTGAAACTCCGAGGCGCGATCTCGGCTTCCGCGAGCAGTCCGGCGAGGCCGCCGAGCGACGCGCCGATCAGCGCCGGACGTCCGCCCATCTCGTTGGCGACGGTTGCGAGGTCGCCCGCGAACCGTTCCATCTGGTAGTCGCCCGTCGGCGACCAACCGCTGTCGCCGTGGCCGCGCAGGTCCAGGGCGACGGCTTCCCAGCCGCGATCCGCCAGCGCCGCCGCGGTCTTGGCCCAGGCGTGCCGGGTCTGGCCGCCCCCGTGCGCCAGAAGCACGCCGCCGCGGTTCGGCGCGCCGTAGCGGTCAGCGACGAGGTCGAGGCCGTCGGCCGTTCTGAAGACGGTACGGTGCGGTTCAGTCATCGATAATCCTCACTACGGGAACAACCTCCCGGCACCGTCGACCGATCCTGCCAATCAGCTTTTTCCGCCGCGGACCGCCACAGCGTTCGCTTCAGGCTTTCCTTCGTCCGGTAAGTCAGCGTAGCATGAAGATGTCATAACAAAACACATATGTGTTGGAGAAAATATGAGCGACGTCGTTAGGTTCGAACGGAAGGGCCATGTCGCGCTCGTCACCCTCAACCGGCCTGAGGCGAGAAACGCCATCTCCCCGGAGATGCTGGTTCGATTGGCCGACGCCTGGACCGCAGTGCGTGACGACCCCGACATCCGCGTCGCGGTTGTCACCGGCGCCGGTGACAAGGCTTTTTGTTCCGGAGCCGATCTTGGACGGTTCATTCCGTTGATGAGTCGGGCGCGGCCACCCGAAGACGAGTGGGATCGACGGCTGCTGGCGGACGGAGAGATGCTCGGCCGGGGGCTTCTTCGGACCTTCGATGTGGTCAAGCCGGTGATTGCGGCGATCAACGGTCACGCGATCGCCGGGGGCATGGAGCTGGCCCAGGGGACGGACCTGCGGGTCGCGTCCGAATCCGCCAAGCTTGGGGTGCAGGAAGTCAAGTGGGCGATCTTCCCAGGAGGCGGTTCGACGGTGAGACTGCCCCGACAGATACCCTATGCCCGGGCCATGGAGTTGCTGCTCACCGGCGATCTCATTACCGCCGCCGAAGCGCTCGAGTTGGGGTTCCTCAATCGCGTGGTGCCCCAGGCCGACGTGCTGCCCACGGCCCTTGATCTGGCTGAGCGCATCGCCGCCAACGGGCCGATCGCGGTACAGGCCATCCGCCGGTCGGCGCGAGCCTGCCTGGGCCGACCGGAAGCTGAAGGCATGCAGATCGAATCCGAAATGGCTGCCCCTGTCTTCCGAACCGAGGACGCCCGGGAGGGGCCGCTCGCCTTCATGCAGAAACGCAAGCCCGTCTTCCAGGGTCGCTGACCCAAGGTCGGCTCAGCGACCCTCATCATCAGAGACAAGGAACACTGTCATGGCTTTGCACAGCCGCATCTGCGAGATTTTCGGCATCCGCTATCCCATCGTCCTCGCCGGAATGGGCGGGGCCAGCGTTCCCCGCCTGGCAGCGGCCGTCTCCAATGCCGGAGGGCTAGGAATCCTTGGCGCTGCAGCCTGCTCGCCCGAGGAACTTCGCGCGTGGATCCGCGAAGTGCGATCGCTCACCGACAAGCCCTTCGGCGTCGACACATTGCTGCCGGCCTCGGTCCGCCGCGAGGTGGTCGACGCGGCGGCAGGCTCCGGCGAGGGCGGCAAGCCGTCGCCCATGGATCTGCTTGGTGACTATCAGGCGTTTGCAGCCGACTTCATGCGCCAGGAAGGCCTGCAAAAGGTCGTCCGTCCGCGCGAGGCCACCAACGCCGAAGCTCGGGGCGGCCCCGCGTTCTTCTCCAAGGAGTTCTTCGAGGCGCAAATGGAGGTGGTGATCGAGGAAAAGGTGCCGGTCTACGCCGCGGGCCTGGGAAACCCCGGCCCCTGGATGGAGCGACTGCGGGAGAACGGTACAAAGATCATGGCCGTCATCGGGTCTGTGAAGCACGCGCTGCAGGTCGCCGCGTCTGGCATCGACGTGGTGGTCGCTCAGGGACATGACGGGGGCGGACACAATTCGCCGATCGGCACCATGGCGCTTATCCCCCAGGTCGTCGACGCCATGGCGGGGCGCATCCCGGTGCTCGGGGCCGGCGGTATCACCGACGGCCGCGGCGTAGCCGCCGCCATGATGCTGGGGGCTGAAGGCGCCTGGGTGGGGACCGCGTTCCTGGCGACGGAGGAAGCCGGCATTCAGCAATTCCAGAAGGAGGTTCTGGTCGAGTACGGCGATGGCGACACGGTAGTGTCAAAATCCGTCACCGGAAAGCCGGCCAGGATCATCCGCAATAAGTGGGCGCAGGCCTGGGTGGACGCGGAAAAGTCGCCTTTGCCCATGCCCTTCCAGTCTATTGTCGCAGGCCCCGTCCTTGCAGCGGCGACCCTGGACCAGCGCAAGGACATCGCCCCCGGGTTTGCCGGCCAGGGCATGGGCCTCATCAAGGCCATTCGCCCCGCCAAGGATGTCCTTGAAAGCCTCGTGAGCGGCGCCGAGGCCGCGCTCGCTGGCGCCGGCGATTTTCGCTGAAGCTTGAAAGGAAATGCAATGATCCCGCGCAGAATGCCCGAGTTTCACGCCGAGATGGTCGAAGCGTTCATGGCTTCGAGCAATCGGATGACCGGCCTCCCCGAGTTCCTCGGCCTTCGAATCATCGCAATGGAGCCCGGCCGTCTGACGGCAGAGATGGCGGTGGACCCAAAGCTGCTGACGGGCTTCGGCAACATGCATGGCGGCGTCCTGTCTGCCGCCTGCGACCACGTGTTGGGATGCGTCTGCTACCCCCATATGGAGAAGGGTCAATGGGCGGCCACGACCGAGTTCAAGATCAACCTGCTCGCCCCGGTAAGCCGCGGGACGGTCACGGCGTATGCGGAAATCATCTCCATGAGCAAACAGACCGCGGTCGTCAGGATCGAGATGGAAAACGAGGGCCGGCTCTGCTGCTCGGCGCAGGGTACCGTCCTGATTCAGAACCCCAGACCTGCCTGACGAAAATCCGTCGCTCAGGCGGTCTTCCGGGCCGGGCCCGGGCTTCCGAGCACGTCGCGCATGATCTTGAGCAACTCGGCGCGGCGACCCCGGAACAGCTCCTTGGGGGCGGCCAGGCCAAGGGCCAGCGGACGTGCGGGCAGACTGAACGAGAGGGGAATGGCCAGCATCGCGGCGTTGTCGTTGACCAGGCCGGCATGGAAGGCATGACCTCGGGCGGCGACCTGGGCAACGTCTCTGGCGACCTCCTCGGCGAGCGGCGGCGCTTCATCGCCGTCCCACACCGCCAGGCCTTCGGCGATCAGCCGGGCCCTGCGATCGGGAGGGGCCATGGCCAGCAGCACGCGGCCCAGGGTCGAGCGAGCAAGGCACCGCCGCGTACCCGCCTTGACGTGGTAGCGGATCGGCGTCGTGCCCTCGATCACGCGGACATACTGGCAGTAACCGCCGCTCGCCGCACCCAGCACCACGGTCATCTGGGTTTGCTCTGCGATGTCACGCATCTGCTGCTGGATGCGCCGAAGCGGGAGGATTTCGTCGCCAACCCAGTGGCCTAGCAGGGAGACCCGGATGGACGGAAAGAACGTCTTGTCGTCAACGGAAAACTCCAGGTAGCCGAGGTCGGCGAGGCTGCGGAGTAGCGCCGCAGTGCTGGAATGCGGATACCCCAGCGCCAGGGCCACATCCTGGATGTGCGCGGGCCTACGAATCTCGTCGAAGTACTCGAAAATCTCCAAGGTCCGAGCGGCGGACTTGACGACGGACTGATCAGGCTTCGGCATGCGTTCAAATCCTTGGGCGCCCGCTCAGATCGTGAGCGCCGCCCGGGTTCCCTCCTCGATGGCCCGTACCGCATCCAGACCAGCAGCGTCCCGCGCGCCGCCGACCAGCGAATATGGAACCCGCCCAGCCGCCAGCGCCGGGGCGATTCCGGCCTGCGGCTCCTGGCCGATGCATAACACGAACGTGTCGGCCACGACCAATCGGGGGATGCCGCCCACTGTGACATGCAGGCCCTCCAGCGCGAGATGGCCATAGACGACATCCCCGGTCATGGCGACACCGCGGTGCGCCACTTCCTGGACGTTGGCCCAACCGCGCGTCTTGCTCAGGCCCGCGCCGAAAGCTGATCCCGGCTTGCGCTGGAAGATCGTGACCCGTCGGGCCGCGGGCCAGGACGTCGGCCGCTGCTGCAGGCCGCCGCGCTCGGCAAAGGCCGTGTCGATCCCCCAAAGCCGGGAGAACCCCTCAATGTCGGGCTCCGTGGGATCGCCCGCGCCAGTCGGATGCGCCAGCAGTTGAGCCACGTCGAAGCCAATGCCGCCCGCGCCCAGGATCGCCACCGTGTCGCCCGCTCGTTCGGGCATTTCGATGGCCTGCGCATAGGTGAGCACACGAGGGTCGTCCACCCCGACCGAGTCCAGGGCTCGCGGCTCCACGCCGGTGGCCAGGATCACATGATCGTAGGCGGCGGCGAGAAGCTCCTGCGCGCGGGCAAGCGTTCCCAACCGCACTTCGACCCCGAGCTCGGACAGCCGCGCGCCGTAATATCCGATGGTTTCGGCATAGTCCTCCTTGCCCGGAATCCGCCGCGCGAGATTGAACTGCCCGCCGATCCGCTCTGACATCTCGAACAGGGTGACCCTGTGGCCCCGCTCCGCGCTCGTCACCGCCGCGGCCAGGCCTGCGGGCCCCGCGCCAACGACCGCGACACGCTTGGATTCGATCGGCCCCGCGACATCGCCAAATTCGGCCTCGCGGCAGGCGGCGGGATTGACCATGCAGGTCGTGAGCTTGCCGGTGAAGGCGTTGTCCAGGCAGGCCTGATTGCAGCCAATGCACACATTGATCGCGGCGCGGCGCCCGGCCCGGGCCTTGGCGACGAAGTCGGGATCGGACAGGAAGGGCCGTGCCATTGAAACCATATCGGCGTTGCCGTCGGCGATCAGGCGGTCGGCAAGCTCCGGGGTGTTGATCCGGTTCGACGCCACGACCGGCAAGTTGAGATGGGACTTGAGCCGCGCCGCGGCCCAGGCGAAAGCTCCGCGAGGCACCATGTGGGCGATGGTGGGGATCCGCGCCTCGTGCCAGCCGATCCCTGTATTGACCAGGTTCGCGCCGGCGGCCGCGACCGTCTTGGCCTGATCGACCACCTCACCGAAGGTGCTGCCGCCCTCCACAAGATCGAGCAACGACTGCCGGTAGACGAGAATGAACTCATCACCGCAACGAGCGCGGACCGCCCGGACGATCTCGGCAGGGAGCCGCCGGCGATTGGCTGCAGAGCCCCCCCAGTGATCGGTGCGCTGATTGGTCCGCGGCGCCAGGAACTGGTTCAGCAAGTAGCCTTCCGAACCCATGATCTCCACCCCGTCGTAGCCAGCCTCCTTGGCGAGCATCGCGGCGTTCGCGAAGTCCTCGATCGTGGCGAGAATCTCCTCCTCGGTCAGTTCGCGCGGCGTCAGCGGGTTTATTCTGGAGGCGATCGGCGACGGGGCGACGAGGCCCTCGTGACGCGCATAGCGCCCCGCGTGGAGGAGTTGCAGCACGATGAGTCCGCCCGACTGGTGCACAGCGGACGTGATTCGGCCGTGTCCCGCCACGGCGGCCTCGCGCATCACCGCGCCGTTCCGGCCTAGCCGGCCCGCCTCATTGGGCGATACGCCACCCGTTACGATCAGACCCACGCCGCCCTGCGCCCGCCGAGCAAAGAACCGCGCTTGCCGATCATATCCATCCGGCGCCTCCTCAAGGCCGGTGTGCATGGAGCCCATCAGCGTGCGGTTCGGGAGCGTTACGAACCCCAGGTCCAGCGATGACAGCAGGTGGGGATAGGGCGACATGTCGATGCCTATGCTGGGACCGCGAATGTCGCCCTGGCTTGAGACAGAACGATACGGCCATCCGCAGTTTCGCCCTGTACGATGGCCTCGCCATCGCTGGTGCGCCAGATCTTGGTGACGATAGTGTCCCCGTACAGCACCCGGTCAGCGAATCGCCCCTGGAAAGAGTGGAAGGCGCCCGGATCGTCGGCGCATAGCTCTCTCAGGATGGCGCGACCCACAATGCCGTAGGTGCACAGCCCGTGCATGAAGGGCGCGTCGAACCCGCCCATCCTAGCGAACGCCGGGTCGATATGGATGGGGTTGCGATCGCCCGACAGCCGGTAGATCGCGCCTTGTTCGGGACGGGTCTGGAAGCTGGCCACAATATCCGGGGCCCGATCGGGCGCGGCGCTATCTCCGCCCGAGGGACCGCGCTCGCCGCCGAAACCGCCCGCGCCGCGGACGAACAGCGTGGCGTGGGTCCGGAAAAGGTCGCCGTCGGCGTCTCGGCCGACGCTCTCGACGCCCAGAACGGCAGCTTTTCCCTTGTCCCAGACCTCGGTGATGCGACCGCTCACCTCGACGCTGGCTTCGGAGGGGAGGGCCCGGAATAGCTCGATGGACTGTTCGCCGTGCAGCAGCATTTCCAGGCGCATGTCGACGGTGCGCATCAGCCCCCCCAATGCGCCGCCGCCCGGGATCACGGCATAGGTCGGCAGAACCTTCGGGCCGCGGCCTTCATAGATGAAGTCCAGGTCTTCCGCCGGCCGCCCGCCGACGCCCAGGGCGTAGAGCATGGTGTCCTTGGAGGTCCAGGCCTGGGTGGTGGCGGGGAGCTCCAACCCGACGAGATCGGATGAGATCGGTATGCGTGTCATGGAAACTCCGGCTCTACGGGGTGGGACACTCAGGTTCGGGGCGCTTTGCCGTCCGGCGGCCAGGCCTCGACGCCGTCTTCCAGCGGAATGCGCAGGCTCTTCAGCAGTTGGGAGAACATGGTCCAGTTGCCGATCGCGACAACTAGCTCAATACGCTCGGCCTCCGTCGCCAGGTGGAGGCAGCAGGCCTCCCAGGCCGCGTTCGAGATCATGCCCTGGTCGAGCGTGTCGTCGGTGGCCTGCAGCACAGCCCTGTCGGCTGCCGACAAGTTCGCGGCCCCCCGCCAGTCACGGGTGGCCGCCAGGTCGGCCTCGGGAATGTCGAGCCCGCGGGCCACCCGCCAGTGCTGGGTCCACTCATAGACTGAGCCGGTCCTCCAGCCGATCCGCATGATGATCAGTTCGCGCAGGCGGGCGTCGAGCTTATTGCCCCGAAAGAGCAGGGTGGTGAGGGTGGAGGCAAGCTCGCTCGCCACCGCCGGATGCCGCAGGAGGACGCGAAACACGCTGAGCGGCGCCATCTGTTCGGAAATCCCCGCAGACCGGGCCGCGTTCGCCGCCTCTGCCAGGCTCAGAAGATCGACCCTCGGGACGTCGGCGTTCATTGCGTTCATTCCATTGCGAAGGGCTGAGGCCGTGAGCCTGCGGAAGCTGATCGAAGATCGTTGCCAAGACTGCGATATAACAGATATACGTTCTCTGCCACATATATGTGTTATGGTTTGTCGCTGCGCAGCTGGAGGCCAAGCTCGTGATCCCCGCCAAGACCTTTGCGATGGTTCAGACGGCGCCGCGCACGCTTGAAATACGTGACTTGCCCATCCCCGATATCGAAGCCGACAGCGCGATTCTGAGGATCGAGGCCTGCGGGATCTGTGGCAGCGACTACGAGCAATTCGAGGGGGTTCTGAAGACGCCGATGCCGGTGATCCCCGGGCACGAGCCCGTAGGGATCATCGAGGCGATCGGCGACAAGGCGGCGCGCCGCTGGGGCGTCGATGTCGGCGATCGGGTCGCCGTCGAGACCATGCTGTCTTGTCATAGCTGTGACACCTGCCTGGGCGGCCGCTACCACCTGTGCGCCGACCGGCAGATTTATTCCTACATCCCGTTGTCGAACATGCCGGGGCTCTGGGGCGCCTACGCTCAGTACATGTACCTCGCCCCCAACACGATCGTTCACAAGATGGATAAGACCTTGCCGCCCGAGCTCGCGGTGATGTTCAACCCGCTGGGGGCGGGGTTCCGTTGGGCGGTGGAGATTCCTCAGACCCAGGTTGGCGACACGATCGTCATCCTGGGACCGGGCCAGCGCGGTCTAGCCAGCGTTATCGCCGCGCGGCAGGCGGGCGCGGGGAAGATCATCGTGACGGGCATGGCCGCAGACGCCCGGAAGCTCGACCTCGCCCGGACCTTTGGGGCGCACCATACGATCGATGTCCAGAACGAGAACGCCATTGAGCGCATCCATGAACTGACCGGGGGGCGAGGCGCCGACGTCGTGGTGGAGGTGACGTCATACGCCACCGACCCGGTGCGCGAAGCCCTCAGCTATGTGCGTCCCGGCGGTACGATCGTCTTGGCGGGGGTGAAGGGTTTCAAGCCCATACCGGACTTTGTCTCAGACCTGATCGTCTTCAAGGAAATCACCATCAGGGGGGCGATCGGGGTGACCTCATCGGGTTATGGCAAGGCTATCAACCTGATTGAGGCGCGGTCGCTGCCCCTGGAGTTGATGCACACCCACGACTTCGAGTTGAAGGACGCCGAACTGGCGATCCGGACGCTTGCCCGTCAGGTGCCGGGCGACGAGTCCATTCACTCGTGCCTGATCCCGCCCACCTAGAGCGACAGTCTTCAGGTCGTAACGCTTCGCCGATGTTCGAAAGACAGGAAAGAGCCGTGAGTTTCAGCGACAAAGCCGCCATCGTCGGCATCGGCGAGACGGACTATGTGAAGGGCTCGGATCGCACCGCTGTCGACCTCATGCTGGAGGCGGCCCGCAAGGCGATCGCCGATGCCGGGCTGAAACCCTCGCAGATCGACGGCATGGTCCCACCGCCGATCTACACCACCTCCGAGGAGCTGGCCGCCAATCTGGGCGTCGATGTGCTGCGCTACGCCTCGACCGTCCATATGGGCGGGGCGAGCCCAACGACGGCGCTGCAGAACGCCGCCATGGCCGTCGCCGCCGGCATCGCCGACAATGTGCTCGTGGTGCTGGGGTGGAACGGCTACTCGGCCCTGCGTCCGAAGCCGGGCCGACCGCCGCAGCGGACCATGAACATGAACACCCTGACCCGCACTATCCAGGGTTTCTACATGCCCTACGGCGTGATGATGCCGGCGCAAATGTATTCCTGGATCGCCATGCGCCACAAGCACCTCTACGGGGTGCCCGACGAGGCGATGGGCGAGGTGGCCCTGGCCTGCCGTGCGCACGCCCAGCTCAACCCAAGGGCCGTGACCTATGGCCAACCTCTGGACATGGACGCCTACCTGGGCGCGCGGTGGATTTCCGAGCCCTTCCGTCTGTACGACTGCTGCCTCGAGACGGATGGCGCCTGCGCGGTTGTGGTCACCAGCGCCGAGCGGGCGCGCGACATGCCGCACCGGCCCGTGCTGATCGCCGGCGCCGCGGAGGGCCACCCCTATCCGGCAGATGACATTCCCTCCCGGCCCGACATGCTCAAGATCGGCCTGTCCTACGCCGCGCCCCGAGCCTTCGAGATGGCCGGCGTCACCGCCCGCGACATGGACTTCCTGCAGGTCTACGACTGCTTCACCTATGTCGTGCTGCTGCAGCTGGAGGCGCTGGGGTTCAGCGCGCCCGGCGGCATCTACGACTTTGTCAAAGACGGACAGATCCAGCTCGGCGGTCGCTATCCGCTGAACACCCATGGCGGTCTGCTTAGCGAAGCCCACGTCTGGGGACTCAATCATGTGCTGGAAGCCGTGCGCCAACTTCGCGGCGACGCCGGTGCGCGGCAGGTGCCGGGGGCCAGTATCGGCCTGGTCACCGGATGGGGCGATCTCGGTGACGGCAGTCTGGCGATCTTGAGGAACTGACACCGATGCAACCCCCCACCGTTCCCGCACCGCTTCCCAGGACCCAGGATCCCATGGACGAGGCCTTCTGGCAGCAATGCCAGGATGGGCGGCTGCGATTCCAGCGTTGTTCGGACTGCGGCGCGTGGCGGTTCCTCCCGCGCTACATGTGCGCGCGGTGCGGGTCTCCAGATTTCGGTTGGACGCCCGTCCGCGGGACCGGCAGCCTCTATTCTTGGACCATCACCCATCAGGCGCTTCACCCTGCCTTCGCCGCGGAAATCCCCTATGTCTCTGCGCTTGTGGAGCTCGACGAAGGCGTGCGGATGGCGAGCCGGTTGCTGAACTGCGACCGCAACACGCTGAAACTGGGCATCCCCGTCGAACTGGTCTTCCGAGAGCTTGGAGACGGCTTCCGCCTGCCTTGCTTCCAGCCATCCGAACAGGTCGCGCCATCCGAACAGGTCGCGCCATGAGCCGCGCCGCACTGAAGCGCCACGATCCTCTCGAAAGGACAGGCTGATGGATCTCACCTACAGCGCCGAACACCAGGCTTTTCGGCGCGAAGTGCTCGCCTTTCTTGAGGCCCACCGTCATGCCGCTCCCAAGGGCGGCGGGGCTGCGCAGCGGCCCTCAGCAGAAGCTGTAGCCTGGCAGAAACTGTTGATCGCCCATGGTTACGCCGCGCGGACCATCCCGAAAGAATATGGAGGGTATGGGGCCGCGCCGGACATCCTGAAGTCCCGCATCATCGGCGAGGAATTCGCCCGGGCCGGCGTCCCACCGGGGCTACAGAGCCAGGGCATTTCGATGCTGGTTCCGACGCTGTTGGAGCTGGGGACGGAAGATCAGAAGCGGCAATGGATCGGGCCGACGATCCGCGGCGAGGTTGTCTGGTGCCAGGGATACTCCGAGCCGGGCTCGGGGTCCGACCTCGCCAGCCTTCAGACGCGCGCGACGGAGGATGGCGACGACTTCGTCATTAATGGCCAGAAGATCTGGACCAGCACGGCCCGCGAGGCCGACATGATCTTCTGCCTCGTGCGCACCGAGCCGGACAAGGGAAAGCACGACGGGATCAGCTATCTGATCTTTTCGATGAAAACGCCGGGGATTGAGGTCCGCCCCTTGGTGACCATGACCGGGCACGCCGAGTTCAACGAGACCTTCTTCACCGACGTGCGCGTCCCGAAGTCCCAGATCGTGGGAAAGCGCGGGCAGGGCTGGTTCGTCGCCAACGCCACCCTCAAGCACGAACGCGGAATGCTGGGGGACCCGGGCCAGCTTGAAAGCCGCTTCCTTGCCTTGGCCGAGCTGATGCGGACTGAGACGGCTGGCGATGGCCGGATCATGGACAACCCGATCCTGCGAGATCGTCTGCTGCGGCTGCAGGCGGAACTCGCGGCGATGAAATTCAACGGGCTTCGCGTGCTGAGCGCCTCGGCGAACGGTGGCGACGCAGGACTCGCGCGGCTGATCGTCAAGCTACAGTCCTGCGAACTGGCCCACCAGATATCGGCGCTGGCCATCGACGCCCTTGGCGAGCTGGGCGTGCTCTACGACGGCAGCCCGCACCTGCGCTCCCACGGCAGCTGGCAGCAGGCCTACATGTTCCAGCTTGGCCTGATCATCGGCGGGGGCACCGCGCAGATCCAGAAGAACATCATCGCCGAGCGGGGGCTCGGCATGCCGCGTGAGCCGAAGCTCGCGACGGAAGAGGGGCGCCTCTGATGGATTTCGGTCTTTCGAGCGAACAGCGCATGCTGCAGGATGCGGTGGCCCGCTACCTCAGCGAACAGTCCCCTCTGGGGCATGTGCGCGACATCGCCGCCGCGGCGACGCCATACAGCCCCGATGTCGCGGCGGGCCTAGCCGATCTCGGCGTGCCGGGGGTTATCATCCCCGCGGAATTCGGCGGAATGGGCCTTGGCCTGCTAGAAGCCGCGCTTGTGGCCGAAACGCTCGGCTTCAGCGTTGCGCCGGTGCATTTCGCGGGCGCGCATGTCATGGCGCCGCTGGCGATCCTGCTCGGCGGGTCTGACAGCCAACAGCAGGCGTGGCTGCCGAAGCTAGCGATCGGGGAGGCGAGGGCGGCCGTCGCGGTCAGCCAAGCCGTGGAGGGCCGGGACGGGGCCGGGGTAATCGCCAGGGACGGGTGGCTGGAAGGGACAGCGTTGTTCGTGCTCGATGCTGCGGACGCCGACCTGTTCGTGGTGGCGGACACCAGCGGCGCATTGCACCTGGTCGCAGCCGACGCGCCCGGTCTGACGCAAATCCCGCTGACGACCATCGACAAGACGCGTTCGGTCGGAGAGCTCCGGCTAACGGGAGTCAAGGCCGATCCGTTGCCCCGCGGCGGAAGCGAGACGACCCGCCGGATCATCGACGCGGGGCGCATCATGCTGGCAGCCGACATCCTGGGCGCCGGCACGGCGATGATCGAACAGGCCGTGGCCTATGCTGGTGCGCGCGTGCAGTTTGGCCGGCCGATTGGGTCCTTCCAGGCGGTCAAGCACATGTGCGCCGAGATGGCGGCGGCCCTCGAGCCCTGCCGCTCGCTGGTCTGGTATGCGGCGCACGCCTTTGACCATGCGCCGGATGAATCGACCCTGATGGCGTGCCACGCAAAATCACACCTCTCCGAGGTTGGCCGGTTCGTCGCGCGGACCTCCACCGAAGTGCACGGCGGCATGGGTTTCACCGACCTCGCCGGGCTGCACTACTGGTTCAAGCGCATCGGTCTGGATCGCCAGCTGCTCGGAGGGCCGGAACTCGTCCGCAACGAGGCCGCCCGTGTTCAGGGCTGGATCGCCGCTTAGGAAGCATGCCCATGACCTGGAATTTCGGCGATATCCTCGACGCCCTCCCGAAGGCCCTCCCGGCGGACGCGCCGGCCTTCATTCACGGGGATCGAACGATCACCTGGGGGGAAACGTCGCGTCGGTCGAACAATCTTGCGCGCGCGATCCTGGCCCGGGGCGCGAAGCCGGGCGACAAAGTGGCGTTCTATATGCGCAACCGCCCAGAGTACGGCGAGGCCCTGGCCGCCTGCTTCAAGGGCCGCCTGACGCACGTGAACGTCAACTACCGCTACAAGCCCGACGAGGTGTTCTACATCTTCGATGACTCGGATGCGCAGACCGTCATCTATGGCTCCGAGTTTCGCGACACAGTCCTCCAGCTGAAGGATCGGCTGCCCAAGGTCGCCACGTTCATTGAGATCGGCGACGACGATCCGTTGGCGCCTTTCTCGGAGCGATATGAAGACCTGGCCGCGACCGGCGAGGGCGCGCCCTTGGGGATCGAGCGGTCTCCAGACGACCTTCTGTTCATCTATACGGGCGGTACGACGGGCATGCCCAAGGGGGTCATGTGGCGCCATGAGGACATGCGTGAGGCCCAGCTCGACGCGGTGCGGCGGCTCGGGCCAGCGCCGGAAACCCTCGACGCGCATCTCGACTTCGTTCGCGCCGCCGGTCCCGGAAGCCGAACCCTTCCAGCCTGCCCGATGATGCACGGAACCGGTCTCATCACCGCGATCGGATGCATGATGAACGGCGGCTGCGTGGTCACCCTTCAGAACGCCTCGTTCGAGGCCGACGAACTCTGGTTGGCCGTCGCGCGCCACCGCGTGCAGTCCATCGCCCTGGTGGGCGACGCATTCGCCAAGCCGATGCTAAAGGCGCTGGACGAGCAACCCGGACGCTACGACACCTCAAGCCTGATCTCCGTGGTCTCCTCCGGCGTGATGTGGAGCCGCGAAGTCAAGGCCGGACTGTTGGGCCATATTCCGCAGGTGGTGCTGATGGACTCCTTCGGCGCTTCAGAGGCGCTCGGCTTCGGCTCTTCGGCCATGACCAAGGACGGTGAGGTCAGGACCGCGACGTTCCAGATCGGCCCCCGGTGCAAGGTCTTCGACGAGGAGGAAAACCTTGTCGAACCCGGCAGCGGAATGGCCGGGATCATCGCCATCGGCGGCCCGATTCCTCTGGGCTATTACAAGGATCCGGAAAAGACCGCCAAGACCTTTCGCACCATCGCCGGCCAGCGCTACTCGATCCCAGGAGACTGGTGCACAGTGGAGGCCGACGGGGCCATGACGCTGCTGGGACGGGGCAGCGCCTGCATCAACACCGCTGGCGAGAAGGTCTATCCCGAGGAGGTCGAGGAGGCCCTCAAGACCCACCCGATCATCGAGGACGCGCTCGTGGTCGGCGTTCCAGACGACAAATGGGGCCAGGCCGTCACGGGCGTGGTGGTGGTGGCGAGCGGGGTCACGTTCGACGAGGATGATGTACGTCGGCACGTGCGCGCCAGCCTGGCTGGCTACAAGACCCCCAAGCGTATCCTGCTGACTCAGGTCCCGTTGCGGGCTTCGAACGGCAAGGCGGACTACAAGACGGTCACCGAGTTCGCGCGACGAGATCTGGGACTGGCCTGAAATTATGAAGACTCAACCCGCTGTTCCGCCCGAAATTCACACCGCCGAAGAGGTCGATGTCGTTGTGGTCGGGGCGGGCTTCACCGGTCTCTACCAACTCCACCGCCTTCGCCAACTGGGGTTCTCGGTGCGGCTGCTTGAGGCCGGCGCCGACCTGGGTGGCATATGGTACTGGAACTGCTACCCCGGCGCTCGTGTGGACACCCACGTCCCGATGTACGAGTTTTCCAGCGAGGATCTCTGGCGCGACTGGACCTGGACCGAGCGATTCCCAGCGTGGGACGAGCTGCGTCGCTATTTCCATTACGTCGATGAGAAGCTCGAGCTGAGCCGCGACATCCGATTCAACGCCCGCGTCGAAGGCGCCGAGTTCGACGAGGACAGCCGCCGGTGGGTGGTTCGGACGCAGGACGGCGGCCTTGTCAGCCCGCGGTTCCTGGTGCTCTGCACGGGGTTCGCCGCCAAGCCGTACATCCCGGACCTCGAGGGCCTGGACCGGTTCGAAGGCGTCAAACATCACACCGCGTGGTGGCCGCAGGACGGCCTCGACATGACGGACAAGCGCGTCGGCGTGATCGGCACCGGCGCCAGCGGCGTGCAGGTCGTGCAGGAGGCCGCACGCGTGGCCGCCCAGCTGACCGTCTTTCAGCGTACGCCGATCCTAGCCCTTGCTATGCAACAGTGCAGCCTGGACGAGGCAACCCAGCGCGACATGAAGAGAGATTATCCCGCGCGGTTCGCGCGCCGGCGCGAGAGCTTCGGCGGATTCGATTTCCACGCCAGTAGCAAGTCCGCGCTCGAGGTCTCCCCGGAGGAGCGCGGAGCCATCTATGAGGCGAGCTGGGCGGCGGGCGGCTTCAGCTTCTGGGCCTCGACCTTCTACGACGTGATGATGAACCTGGAGGCCAATCGCACGGCCTACGACTTCTGGCGCGAGAAGGTCCGGGCGCGAATCCGCGACCCGAAGCTGGCGGAGCAGCTAGCTCCCAAGGAGCCGCCGCACCCGTTCGGCGTCAAGCGTCCCTCGCTCGAGCAGACATATTACGACGTGTTCAACCAGGACAACGTACGCCTAGTGAATCTGAAGGCTACCCCGATCCTTGAGATCACCCCGAGTGGCGTGAGGACCGCGGAAGGGGAATGTGAACTCGACATCCTTGTCCTGGCCACGGGCTTCGATGCGGTCACCGGCGGCCTGACGCAAATCGACATACGTGGCGTGGACGGGCTCACGCTCAAGGAGAAGTGGGCCAAGGGCGCGCGAACTCACCTGGGCATGGCGAGCGCTGGCTTTCCCAACCTGCTGTTCCTCTACGGGCCGCAGAGCCCCTCGGGGTTCTGCAACGGCCCGACCTGCGCCGAACTGCAGGGCGATTGGGTGGTCGAATTCCTGGGACGCATGCGCGACGCGGGCGTTAGCCGGTTCGAGGCGACCGCCGCCGCCGAACAGACCTGGAAGGACCATGTCGAGGCGGTTGGCGCCATGACGCTCTTTCCCCTGGCTGACTCCTGGTACATGGGCGCTAATATTCCCGGTAAGCCACGAGAACTATTGAATTATCCGGGCGGCGTTCCACTGTACCTGCAGATGTGTCAGGCAAGCGCCGACAAGGGTTATGAGGGGTTTGTCCTAGGGACCTGAGGCCCCCGTCATCTTGATTGACGGGATAGACAAGAGATGGAGAATCCAATGAGCGACGGCGCGATCGATCTGAGGGCCGAGGCCCGCGCAAAGGCCCACGCAATGCCGTTGGAGGACATCAACCTCGCCGATACCGAGCTCTGGCGCACCGACACCGTGTGGCCATACTTGGAGCGGTTGCGCAAGGAGGACCCGGTTCATCTGCACCCGGCGCATCACCACCCGGATGGCGCCTTCTGGTCCATTACAAAGTACGCCGATATCATGGCTGTCGATATCAATCACGAGGTGTTCTCGTCGGAGCCATCGATCACGATCTTCGACCCAAAGGAAGACTTCACGCTTCCGATGTTCATCGCGATGGATCCGCCCAAGCACGACGTCCAGCGCAAGACCGTCAGCCCGATTGTCTCGCCGGCCAACCTCCACCTGATGGAGCCGTTGATCCGCAGCCGCATCACCAAGACCCTGGACGAACTGCCGATCGGCGAGCCCTTCGACTGGGTCGATCGGGTCTCCATCGAACTCACCACCCAGATGCTGGCCACCCTGTTCGACTTCCCCTGGGATGAACGGCGCAAGCTGACCCGCTGGTCCGACATCGCCACCGCAGGCCCCGAATCCGGCCTGTTCCTCACGGATGACTACGAGACTGAGCGCAGGATGGAGCTGTTCGCCTGCGTGGACTATTTCACGCGGCTCTGGAACGAGCGGGTCAACGCCCCGCCCAAGGGCGATCTGATCTCCATGCTGGCCCATGGCGAGGCCACGCGGAACATGGACCGCATGGAGTACCTCGGGAATCTGCTCCTGCTGATCATCGGCGGCAATGACACCACCCGCAACACAATGACCGGATCGATCCTGGCTATGCACCAGAACCCCGATCAGCTGCGAAAGTTGCGCGAGGATCCCAGCCTGATCCCCTCCATGGTCTCCGAGACCATTCGCTGGCAGACGCCGCTTTCCAACATGCGCCGCACCGCCACCCGAGACTTCGAGCTGGGCGGCAAGCTGATCAGGAAGGGCGACAAGGTGCTGATCTGGTATGCCTCGGGCAACCGGGACGAGGCGGCGATCGAGAACCCAGAGGCCTACATCATCGACCGCGAGCGGCCGCGCAACCACCTGTCGTTCGGGTTCGGGATTCACCGCTGCGTGGGCAATCGCCTGGCCGAGCTCCAGCTGCGGATTCTGTGGGAAGAGATCCTCCCGCGCTTTCCTGAAATCCGTGTCCTGGAAGAGCCCCGCCGTGTGGCTTCGGTCTTGATCCGCGGGTACTCGTCCATGCAGGTCGTCATTCCGGCGCGCAACTGAGCCCGGCATTCGCTAAGTCCAGAAGGCACGCCCGATCTCAATCGCCTTGAGCCCGCCTGTGCGGGTCATTCAGTATCCACTCGAGCCAGACGGGCTCTGGAGTTCAGCAAGAGTTCCAATGACCAAGATCACCTACATCGAGCACGACGGGACCGAGCATGTGGTCGACGTCAAGCCGGGCCTCACGGTAATGGAAGGCGCGGTCAAGAACAACATCCCGGGCATCGACGCAGACTGCGGCGGCGCCTGCGCCTGCGCCACCTGCCACGTCTATATTGACAAGGCTTGGGCCGACAAATCCGGCGCGTCCACGGCCATGGAGGAGTCGATGCTGGATTTTGCCGAGGGCGTCGAACCCAACAGCCGTCTCTCTTGCCAGATCAAGGTCAGCGATGCGCTCGACGGGCTGATTGTGCGAATGCCGGAGAGTCAACACTAATCGGCCGCTGCGCGAGGAAACGCGCGTACTCAGGCCGATCAATTTCAGCGTAGGCTGTCGCGAAGAGTCATGAGCGTCGCAATGAACGCCCTATGTTCGTCTTCGGCGAGCCGTCCGAACGTTTGCTGGTGCAGCGCTTGAGCTTTCTCGCCCACTGACGGCATGACCTCCCGGGATTTCTCAGTCAGAAAGACGCGCCATATGCGGCGGTCGTCCGGGTGGGCGCGACGCCGCACATGGCCTGAGCGCTCAAGCCGATCAATCATTTGTCCCAATGATGCCCGGCTGACCTCAAGCTCTTTCGCCAAGTCCGCCTGGGATCTCCCATCCTCGCGTTGGAGATAAACCAGCACACGCCACATTGAGCCTGTGAGGCCCAGGTCCAGCATTCTCTGGTCTAACGACGCGCGCAGCAGGCGCGTAACCTCCGCCAGGAGATAGCCGGCGCCAAGCGGATTGAATGTGAGGTCCAGCGCCTCGCGCGCAGAGTCCTGGTTCTGGGCGGCGCATTGCATGAACGACATTCCTTAAAATCAGCGGAGATTCGAACATGTTAGCGCGAGCGTGGGAATTGGCGATAGCACCATCGCCCTGGGCCCGCTGATGCCGCCCACCCACCCACGACGCCAGGACGCCTCTCGGTGGCAGCTGGAGGCGTGATCGTAGGATACCCCCGGAGCGGACCTCGTTTCTCGCCACGCGAGTGGCGCCTTGCAAACATGGTAGGCTGGCATATGGTCAGGTGCATTACAGTCGAGCTAACATCAACGGCACAACCAAAAGGTTGGCTGGGAGGGAAACATGATCACCATCTTAGGCACACGCCATCTACTCGTCATCAGCGCGTCTGTCGTCGCTCTGGCCACCGCGGCGACCGACGCGGTCGCGCAAGATAGCGGCAACACGATCGAGGAACTCGTCGTCACCGCCGAGAAGCGCGAACAGTCCCTGCAGGATGTGCCGGTGGCGATCACCGCCTACACCAGCGAGCGCCGCGATTTGCTCGGCGTCGCCAACGTGGAGGACCTGGCTCGGGTCTCGCCGAGCCTGACCTACACCAACAACGACCGCCTTTCGATCCGAGGCTTCGGGCGCCTCACCAACGCCATCGGCACCGACCCGTCGGTGGCGCTCTACTCCGACGGCATCTTCTCGAATTCGATGTTCGACGCGGCGACCCCGTCGCTGTTTATCGAGCGGACAGAAATCCTCCGAGGACCGCAAGGAACCCTCTACGGTCGCAACTCGGTCGGCGGCGCGCTCAACATCATCGCCAAGCGCCCGACAATGGATTTCAACGGGGAGTTCCGCGCCACGGCCGGCAACTACGGAACCTGGCGCACCGACGCCCTGGTCCGAGGGCCGATCACCGAGGGCCTTCGCTTCCTGCTGGGCGGTTCGCTCGAACGCCGTGAGGAGGGCTTCTTCAAGAACATCGGTCCGGCCGGCGACGCCAGCGCGGTCAAGCGCTACATCGTCGAGGCGCAGGTCGAAGCGGACCTGGGTGAGAATATCACCGCGCGTCTGCGGTATTCGAAGTTCGACTGGGATGACAGTTTCGGCGTCGGCAATGTGCATGAGTCCGTCGTCAGCCGCTATGACACGACCTCTATTGTCGGCTTGGGCAATTCCGCGTTGTACTACAATCCGACATTCGGGTTCGCGGGCGTCAATCCCGCAGTCAACGACCCCTATGTCATCAGCACCAACCAGACGAGCGAGGGCAAGCTCAGCAATCACGAGCGTCTGCATTTCGACCTCACCTGGGACCTCGGCGGCATGACCCTGAAATACCTCGCGGGGTACCAAGCCTATGTCTACGACACGGCGGGGGACGAAGACCGGTCGGCGCGGACGGGTCTGTTCAGCATCCCGGCGGCGACGCCATTCGGGGTCTACACCGCCACCAACGTCTCCCCCAACCAACGCTTCTTCTATCGCGAAGACCAGAAATGGTACTCGAACGAACTCAACCTGTCCTCAAAAACGGACGGCCCCTTGCAGTGGATCGTGGGCTTATACCAATACCATCAGACCTATGCCCAGCCCCAGGGCCAGCGAATCCTCGGCGATCCAGCGCTGCAAAACCCGATCAATCTGGCCACCGGGGGACCGGCGGCGCCGAATCCGAACGGCAACTACCTGTTCGTGGACGGCACGCTCGAAGTCGATTCCTACGCCGCATTCGCCCAGGTCGACTATGATCTGACCGAGACACTGACCCTTACGGCAGGCCTGCGCTATACCACCGACGACAAGAAGGGCACCGATTCAGCGCGCTACGTCTCGCGGAGCAACACCACGACCACGGTGTTGGCGGCGGGCGGGATTCCCGCGGCAGTGGGGCAAGGGCTCGCGCCGGATTTCACAACCTTCGTGGTGTGCGGCGGGCCCACCATCGCCACCTGTCTGGCGAACCCCCTCTTCGCGAACCTGCGGGCGGCGCCAAATGGGGGGCTGACACGAGACCTGGCGGCGGACTATAGCGCCTGGACCGGCACGCTCGGCCTGCAGTGGCAGCCGGACGACGACACCAACGCTTATGCTCGCTACAGCCGCGGCTACAAGTCGGGAGGCTGGCTTGCGTCCAACGGCCTCACGCCGTTTCCTTACGCCGATCCGGAATATGTGGATAACTACGAGCTCGGCCTGAAGAAGACGTTGGGGGGCCGGTTCCAGTTGAACTCGGCGCTGTTCTACGCTGACTACAAGGGCTTCCAGGCGCCCTTGACCGTGGTGCTGAACCCGACCACCGGTTCGACCGGCACTCAGTTCCTTAACCTCGACGCCGTCAGCTGGGGCTTGGAACTCGAGGCACAGTGGTCACCGATCGACAATCTGCTGATATTTGCGAGCTACTCCTATCTGAATACTGAGCTCAAGTCCGGTTGTTGCTTCGTGGACACGGCCGACCCGAGGGCTCTGAAGGCGGGCGCGCGTCCCACCGGCGCGACATTGCCCAATGGCAGCCGCCCGCAGACGCTGGTCGGCAATCGCCTCCCCCTGACGCCTGAGAACAAGGTCAACCTGGGCGCCAACTACACCTTCGAATTCACCCCAGGCAACCTCACCCTTGGCGGCACCTACACCTTCACCGATGAACAGCAAGCCGTAGTCTTCGCCCAGGACGGCTTCACCTCACCCGCCAATGAGGTCGTCGATTTCCGCGCGTTGTGGAAGGACGGCCAAGATCGCTACACGATCATCGGCTACGTGAAGAATGCTTTCGATGAACTCGCATATCAGGACTTCCGGACCGGTTCGCCCTCCGCCAGTGGTGTCCAGAGGCAGACTCTGAAGCCGAACTTTCCGCGCACCTACGGCGTGGAGATTCAATATCGGTTCTAGGGCCAGCGCCGCGGGTCCCGCGCCGCCATCGGGACATTTCGCCGTGCGTCTACTGAAGATTGCTGCTTGATCAAAGATGTAATGTGACTTACAATATTGACGGTTATCGCAGACGGAGGGTCGCACTGCTTTTCGGCAGACTGAGCTTTCGGATTGGTCCGCGCTGTACCAACGCCTTCGTCAATCTGCCAGCCCGCAATCAGGCTTCGCCAGGCGGGATTCACTCCCCTTAATCCCCAACATTCCTCCCCGGGGCGAGAGGGTGCTTGGGAGGCGCGGGCGATCTGCCGCGCCTCCCCCTTTTTTTCCTGGGGCTGGAGCAACAGTACCGATGCCACAACTCCGTGTCGGCCAGGTTGATGTCCTCCAGGGGCATTGCATAGGCCTTGGCCCGGGCTTCGGCCCTAAGATCGATCGATCCGTCGCTCATAGTCTTCTCCCATCCTGTGATGATGGTCCTCCTATGGGCGGCGGGCGGTTTTCGCCCCGCGCCGGTCAGCGTCCATGAAAGACGGGTTTTCGCTTCTGCATGAAGGCCAAGGGCCCCTCGCGGGCGTCCTCAGTGCGGAGCACCGGCGCGGCCATCTCGGCTCGATCTGCATAGCCTCCGCTTCAGGACGTCCCAGGCACGCGCGGGCGGACCTGCGAATGGCCTGCACCGCGATGGTGCCGTTGGCGGCGATGCGGTCCGCCAGCTCGAGCGCCACGGGGAGTACGTCGGCCTGGGGAACCACGCGGTTGAGGAACCCCAGCTCCAGCGCATTGGCGGCGGTTATGAGGTCGCCGGTCAACAGCAACTCCATCGCCCTGGCGTAGGGAATCTGGCACGGCAGCCGCACCGTCGAGCCCCCGCCGGGGAAGATCGCCCACTTCACTTCCTGCACGCCCAGCTTGGCCGTGTCGGAGGCGATCCGCAGGTCTGTCCCCCTGGGCAAGCTCCATGCCCCCGGCGATCGCGTGGCCGTTGATCGCCGCGATCACCGGCTTGACCACGTCGAGGTGCGCAGAAGGCCGCGTCCGAGCATTTCCTTGTCGGCCAGCAGGCGCCTGTCCCACTCGTCTTCCGGCGGGCGGGCGCGGCTCATGAGGGGTATGAACCGCCCAAGATCCGCCCCTGAGCAGAAGGCCTTGTCGCCGGCCCCGGTCACCATCGCGACCCGGATCTCGGGGTTGTCGCGTACCACGGTCCAGGCATCCGCGAGCCGCACCAGCATCTCCGGAGGGATGGCGTTTCTAGCCTCCGGCCGATTGAGCGTTATCAGCGCAATGTTGCCCCTGCGCTCAACCGTGACGACCTCGCCCATGCCACCGCCGACACATATGTGTTTTCCTGTGACACCTTTATGCTACGATGACTAGCCTTTCGAATCAGAAAGCGGGACGTTCAACAGCGGCGGGCTGAGGCTTTCTTCGCCGGCGTGATCGGCTGGCCGGCTGGCGCGCGCCAAGGAGTCAGGACTGTCGATGATCGAGCCGCAAAGGATCGTCTTCCCCGCGGCGGGGGATAGCGTGAACCTCGTCGCCGACGCTTACGGAGCGGCCGGCCGGCCCGGCATTCTGCTGGCCCATGGCGGCGGCCAGACACGCCATGCCTGGGGCAAGACCGCGGCGGTCCTGTCGGAACGCGGATGGCGCGCCGTCGCGCTCGATCTGCGCGGTCACGGCGAAAGCGGCTGGTCGGCGGACGGCGACTACCAGATGGAGCTGTTTGCGGCCGATCTCGCCAGCGTGGCGCGGCAGATGGGGAATCGGCCGGCATTGATCGGGGCTTCGCTTGGCGGTCTTGCCGGTCTGCTGGCGGAGGCGGAGGTGGCCCCCGGAAGCTTCAGTTCGATCACCCTGATCGACATCGTGCCCGACATGAACCTCGAGGGCGCAGCCAAGATCATGGCCTTCATGAGCGCCCATGCCGGTCAGGGCTTCGAGAGCCTCGAGGCGGCGTCGGACGTGATCAGCGCCTACCTCCCCCACCGTCCCCGGCCCTCGGACCTGTCGGGGCTCGCAAAGAATCTCCGCCTCGGAGAGGACAGCCGATACCGCTGGCACTGGGACCCGAATTTCGTCGCCAGCGCCAACCGTCAGCGATCAAGTCGTGATCGGGGCACCTTCGAGGCTGGCCTCGCCGACCTTCGCCTGCCGATCCACCTGATCCGCGGGCGACAGAGTGAACTGGTCAGCCGCGAGGCGGCCGAAAGCTTCGTCGCCCGGCTCCCCCACGCGCAGTTCACCGACGTAGCGGGCGCGTCCCACATGGTCGCAGGCGACCGTAATGACGCGTTCCTCGACGCCGTCGTCAGCTTCTTCGAGCACCTCAACCTTAGGACCGCGACAGATGCCCAGTGAACAACTGCCGAACATCTTTGAGTTGACGCCTCTGGACCCAAAATTTCGCGAGGCGCCGCACCAGGTGCTGGACGATCTGCGCAGCCAATGTCCGGTCTACCGCGAGCCAGCGGCGGGCACCTTCATCCTGACACGTTACGCGGACGTCCGCGCGACAGTATCCGACTTGGAGATGTGGCGCGATCCGCTCCGCGCCGAGGCGGCGGCCGTCTTTCAGCGTCGGCTGGCGGAGACCGCGGTCACGGGTGAACCTCGCGCCGAGACGACCAGCATACTCATGCTTGATGATCCCGATCACGCCCGCATCCGCCAGCCCCTGGCCCGGGCCCTCTACGCCAGGGTCGCCAAGGGGCGTGCGAACGTGGAGCGCATCGTCGATTCGGCTCTGGATCGTCTCGAGAACGAGCCGGAGTTCGACCTGATGTCGGAATTCTGCGTGCCGATCCCGATCGACGTCATCGCCGCGATCCTCGGCGTCGATCATGAACGGCTCGGCGAGTTCCGGGACTGGTCTGAAGGGGTCATCCAGGCGGTGAACCCCTTCCGCGACGCGGCCCAGACCGAGCATATGGAACGCTCCCGCGCCGCGCTGACGGACTACTTCACCCAGATGCTGGCGCTGCGGCGGAAAGCCCCGCAGGACGATCTCTTCAGCGACATGACACGCCTGCAGGCTGAGGGGCTACCGATCAGCGACACCGAGCTGCGTATCAACCTGTCCGCCCTCCTGGTGGGCGGCAACCTCACCACCACGGACCTGATCGGAAACGCCGTCAGGCTGTTGCTGACCCACCCGGACGAATTGGCCAAGCTTCAGGCGGACCCGGGGATCATCAATGCCGTGGTTGAAGAAACGCTTCGGTATGACCCGCCGGTGGACATAACCAGCCGCATCGCCTCAAGAGACATCGAGGTGGGCGGGTGCCCGATCAAGACCAGCCAGTCGATTCTCGTCTCCCTGCGCGGCGCCAACCGAGACCCGGAGATGTTCTCGGATCCCCACCGCTTCGACGTCAGCCGTAAGCACCACCCCCATCTTGCGTTCGGCGGCGGCGCTCACATCTGCATCGGCGCGCCTCTCGCACGCATGGAAGCGCAGGTCGGTATTTCGCGACTGTTCAATCGGTTCCCAAACCTCCGCCTCGTCGATCCCGAGGAACCCCCGGCATGGCGCATGCTGCCGTTTTTCCGCGGGCTGCAACACCTCAAGGTGAGTGCGCACTGAAGTGACAAGGAGACTGGCAACTTAACTCAGCTGTGGGTCTTGTCAGGACGAAAGGCCGTGCAGGGCGCGCCAGCCCGAGCCCGTCCGTGCGATCCTGAACACCCCGTCCAGCACCAGCCGGTGATCCCTGTGCCGGCCTCCTTGCCGCGGACCCGTCTCGATCACGATCGAGGCAAAGAACCCCCACTCCACATCCGCCATCAGACCACGAACCAAGGCTGCTCTCCCCAGAGTAGCCTTGAATCAGCGATCAGCCGATTTGGAAACCACTTCGTCAATAGGACCTAGATGGCCTCCCAAGCAGACTCGAGGCGCGGCAGGCGGGTCTGGATCGCCCCGGCGACAGAGTTGTGGATCGCCTCCGGAAAGCTAGGCGGCATTTTCTGGAGCGCTTTAGCCGCAGCGCCGGAGGCCGCCGCTAGTACTTCCTCCAAAACCTGCCGGGTGATGGTTGGACCCAGGCCAGCTGCCTTGGCCGTTTCGACGAAGTGACGGCCGTGAACCTCCAGGATCTTGCAGTGGGGCCGCGCGCCGGCCGACATCGCCAGGGTGAATCCCTTGTGCGGAATGCGCTTGGCGTCGAAAGCCGGCTGGGCGCTTAGAACATCGTAGAGCGGGGTGAGTTCGAAGCGGCCGCCCGGTCGCAGGAAGACGCTGAAGTTCTTCGCATGCCCATCGGTGGCGCCGATGAGCCAGAAGACGATCTGGCTCTTGAACACCTTGGCCTGATCGGCCAGTGGATCATCGCTTTCCTGGAGCTTGGTCAGGATGTCGACGACGCCTGGACCGGTGTCTCGTTGGTACTTGCGGCTCGAAGGGGTCGAGAGCGCCTGGCAGAAGTCCTCCTGTGGCAGGCGCAAGAGCTGCTCGCCTCGCCGGCGCCGGTCAAAGCGTTCGACCACAAGCACCCGCCGCGCGCCGAAGGTGGCGATCTCGGTCTTGGCGATGGGCAGGCCGAAGCTTTCCAGCAGCGTCAGGCAGTAGTGCTCATTCTCGACGCTGTCGCTGAGATCGATCACCCCCGACGAGGTCGGAATCTCGCCGAGCTGAGGCTTGAGGATGTGTGTGGTCGGCGTCGTTCCGATCGGCCGCATCCATTGGCCGTCGTGGCGGAGAAGCGCGGTCTTCTCCTGGGCGCCGGCGACCGAGATTCGGAACTCCTGCTCGGGGTCGATGCCGAGGGGCGCTCGGGCGAGGTTCGCCAGCAGCGCCTCGATTTCCTCGTCGCTGATCGGTGTCCCTTGGATAGGCTGCAGGGCGTCCGCCGCCTCACCGTCGGGGAGGAACTGCATGGCGCCCACGCAGTCCCGACCGATCTGAGCGAGAAGACTGTAGGCGTCGGCGCCCTCGGCGCCAGTGCGCTCGGCGACCTGCCGACGAACGTGGGGGTTGTCCGGCAGGAGGTTGTCGAACACCGCGACGACAGCCTCGCCGCGCCATGGAGCCTCCTGCAGGGGCAGGGAGAGGGAGATCGGGAAGGCCGGCTTCCACTCCAGCCAGCTCGGGTCGTACTGGAAGCTGATCGCGCCGCTGGCTTGCTTCTCCAGGCGCCCGCAGAGGCGGTTGTTGATCAGTACATTCAGGGGGACGTGGGTGCGGCGGCGGGGCATCAGAAGATGTCCTCGATGTCAGCCGACGAGCTCTGGCTGCGCGGCTCGAGGGTCATTTCTAGCCCTAAAGCGGCGAGCACATCGAAGAGCGTGGTGAGCTTCACTCCGCCCTGGCCGGTTTCGATCTTGGAGATCATCTCCTGGCGTTGCCCGGCCAGCTGGGCGAGCTGCGTCTGGTTCAGCCCTTTTTCCTGGCGGAACCGCTGAATCAGACGTCCGACCTGATGGGAGGAACGAGCGATCGCAATGGACATGGCGGCCTCCTGTTATGCTACAAATCGCATATGCTAGATTTATGCGATTTTCCGCATACCCTCATCTTATGCCGCAATCAACATAAAAGTGAGTTATGCGATTTACGACATAGGCCGTATATGCTCGCCTCCGCTGGGTAGACTTACGCCTTTCCCGTCTAACGCCCGCCTGCCTACGCTGAGTCGATGATGGAGCGCGTCCGCCTCCGGGCGAGCTCCCTGCGTAGAGGTATCGCCGTCATGGAAGTATCCCGAGTCCCCAACCGCTACCTGCGGACCCCGAAGCGGGCCGTTACCTCGGTCTGTCGGGCCGCACCCTCGAGAAGCACCGCACCTACGGCACCGGCCCCCGTTACCGGAAGATCGGCGGCCGCGTGGTCTATGCCCTCAACGACCTTGAAGCCTGGGCTGCGGATTCCGACGATGCCGCCCACCTATTCCGAGATGATCGCGCCCACCATTCCGAGATGATGCCGCCCATCCGAGGGGTCTTCGTTGGTGGTTTGATATAGGGGCTGGTCTGGGGTTTCGGTCAAGCCTGGGATGGCGGCGCGGAGCGGCGCAGGGACTCGCCGATGAGTTCGAGGCGGTGAGCGTTGTGGACGAGCCGGTCGAGGATCGCGTCGGCGTAGGTGGCCTCTCCGATGACGACGTGCCAGTCGGAGATCGGCAGCTGGCTGGTGACGATGGTGGAACGCCGGCCGTAACGATCCTCGAGAATCTCGAGCAAGTCGTGGCGGGCCTGGACGCCGAAGGGCTCCAGACCCCAGTCGTCGAGGATCAGTAGCTGAGCGGCGCCGAGGGCCTTGAGGCGACGGCCGGCGCTGCCATCGCCGTGGGCGAGCGCCAGCTCGTCGAAGAGCTTCGGCACGCGGACGTAGAGGACGGCGCGGTTGTCGCGGCAGGCCTTGTGACCGAGCGCGCAGGCCAGCCAGCTTTTGCCGACGCCGGTCGGCCCGGTGATCACCAGGTTGTCGTGGTTGTCGATCCAGTCGCCCTTGACGAGATTGGCCAGCAGCCCCAGGTCGATCCCTCGGTGGGTGCGGTAGTCGATGTCCTCCGGGACGGCGTGATGGCGCAGCCTGGCGTGACGCAGGCGCGCACAACAGCGCGTCAATGAACAACCGACCGTCGCTGCGGGGACCCCGCTTGCCCTTCCGGCCACCCGGCACGAACGGCTTGATCCGCTCCCACTGGTCGTCCCTCAGAACCTCACCTTCCAAGACCGCCTCCAAAAAGCAGCCTTGAATCAGCACTCCCGATTCATGGGAATCCTAAATCGTCCTTACGACCTAGTTCAGGTCGGCTCGTCGCCCTCGGTAATCAACGCGGCGAAAATCGCCGTCACCCGCGTCAAGTATTCCTCCCGTTCTCGGCCCAGCAGCGGCGCGTCGCGGATCAGGCGTTCGACAAGGAACCCAACATAGGTCGCCGCGAGGATACGAGCGCGCGCGCCGGCGCCTGTCCCGCCTAGCCACTCCCGGATCGGCCCCAAGAGCCGATCCTGGACGAGCATATTCAGGAGCGGCGCGGTCGTCGGCGATGTCGCGGCGCGGAGCAGAAACTGAAATCTGTGGGTCCTGGCCTCGTCGATATGGGGGCTACCCGCCAACACGGCGGCGACCTCATGGGCGAACGTCGCGCGATCCCACCCCCGCACGTCATCCGTCCCGAATGACGCGTTCAACGCCTCCAGGAACAGTGCCTCCTTGCCCCCGAAGTAGCGCTTCACCAGGGCCACATCGACGCCGGCTTCGCGGGCTATGTCCCGCAGCACGGTGCAATCGTACCCCTGAAGGGCGAACTGGGTCTTTGCCGCCTCAAGGATCGCCGCGCGGGTCGCCTCTGCGTCGCGCTTGCGGGAACCAGCCGGCAGATCAACGAGCGCCACAGTGTCATTCATCCGAAAAAGCCCGCTCGAACCAGGTTGGCGCTCAGTCTGTTCCTCTACGTCAAGCCGACGCCGGAGAACAGGCTGAGCATCAGAGAAATGGCCCCGTCCGACCAAGTCAATGGCCGTTGACATGGTTGTGAGCCGGCGTCAGACTGCCTTGTCAGGGTCGCCGCCGTGGGTTGCGGGTGGACCTGTTGTTCGGCGGACGAGCCACGGACGGGGATGGAAGTCATGAACATAGCGACGAAGATCAAAGCAGCTGACGCGGCGGCCGAAGTCGCGGCCACGCCGCTGGAGAAACTGAACCCTGCCCGGGTGGACCGCTTCTACAATGACACTATCTGGCCAGTGTTCGAGCGCTTGCGCCGCGAAGACCCCGTCCACTTCACGCCGGACAGCGAATACGGCCCTTACTGGTCGATAACCAAGTGGAACGACATCATGGCGGTGGACACCGACCATGAGGCGTTCTCCTCGGCCGAGGGCATTGGCTTGCCAAACCTCGAGGCCCAGATCGAGCAGGAGAAGATCATGGGTAAGCGGCGTCGCGGCGCCGCGGGCTTCATTACGATGGACGAGCCGGAACATAGTCAGGGCCGCAAGGCGGTCAGCCCCACCCTGGCGCCCAGCAACCTGCACGCCATGTCGCCGCAGGTGCGCGAGCGCGCCGGGCAGATCCTGGACTCCCTGCCGATCGGCAAGGAGTTCGACTGGGTCGACCTGGTGTCCAAGGAGCTGACGGCCATGACCCTGGCCACCCTGTTCGACTTCCCGTTCCAACAGCGCCGCAAGCTGACCTGGTGGTCGGATATGTTCACGAATATGCCGGGCCACGGGCCGGTGGAGAGCTGGGAGCACAAGGGCGCGGCGATCTTCGAGTGCTTTGGGGCCTTCCAGGAATTGTGGAACCAGCGGGTCAATGCTCAGCCGGGCAATGACCTGATCTCGATGTTGGCGCACAATCCGGCCACCCGGGACATGCCCATGGATGCCTATCAGGGCAATGTCGTCCTGCTGATCGTCGGGGGCAACGACACCACCCGCAACACCATCTCCGGCAGTGTGTTCGCGCTCAACAAGAACCCGGATCAATACGCCAAGCTTCGGGCCAATCCCGATCTGGTGCTGTCGATGGTCTCCGAGACCATCCGCTGGCAGACGCCGCTGGCCCACATGAGCCGGGTGGCGACGCGCGACGTTGTGATGCACGGAAAAACCATCAAGAAGGGCGACCGGGTCGTCATGTGGTATATTTCGGGCAACCGCGATGAGACCGTGGTGGACCGGCCCAACGAGTTCATCATCGATCGCGAACGGCCCAGGCAGCACATGTCGTTCGGCTTCGGCATCCACCGCTGCGTCGGCAACCGCGTGGCCGAGATGCAGCTGACCATCATCTGGGAGGAGATCCTCAAGCGCTTCCCGGAGATCAAGGTGGTCGGCGATCCCGTGCTGAACTACTCCGCCTTCGTTCACGGCTACGAAAGTCTGCCGGTGATCATACCTACGCGGAACTGAGTGACCAGGGCCACGCGCCAAAGTGTGGCACGAGACCGGAAAATGGCGACATCTCCCCAAACTGATCGCCTAACGATCACTTTTCGCTGCCCGCAGGCGCTGGATGGCCTGCTGCCCCGACCGGTCCCGGCGGCTCGCAGCTTGCCGGCCTGGCTAAGAGACCTGCCACAGGCAATGCCCAACGCCGTGGGCGTGGGGGAGAACGACACTGTGAGGTGCTGGCAGGCAAAGTGGTAAAGGTCTCCAGTTTGGCGTGGTCAGGCGCTGAGGTGGAGATTTTCGTGATGCCGATCTCGTTCAAGCGTCATCGGTTTCCGGTCGAAGTGATCCAGCAAGCTAGTGTGGCTGTATTTCAGGCTCACGCTCAGTTTTCGTGATGTCGAGGAGCTCTGGCCCAGCGCGGAATCGAAGTCAGCCGCGAGACGGTCCGCTGTTGGGCGATCAAGTTTGGCCCGCTGATCGCGGCGAACTTGCGCCGGCGGCGATCGCCACCGACAGGTCGGTGGCATCTGGATGAGATGTTCGTCCGGATCGGCGGTCGGAAGATGTGGCTTTGGCGCGCCGTCGATGACGAGGACGATGTTCTCGACGTCTTGATCCAGAAGCGGCGAAATAAGGCGGCGGCGCTGAAGTTGCTGCGTCGCCTGCTACGAAACCAGGGTATCCACCCCGAAACGATCACCACCGACAAGCTGGCGTCCTACGGCGCGGCCGTGCGCGAACTCGGACTGAAAGGCGCCCACCGACCGAGCGGACGGCAGGCCAACAATCGGGCTGAGAACAGCCACCTTCCGATCCGACGATGAGAACGGAAACAGCAGAAGTTCAAGTCGCAGGGCTCAGCCCAGAGGCATCCTCTCCACCGACGCCGCCATCTAACAGTGCTTCAACGTCCAAGAGCACCTAATCCGCCGATCCGCGCTCCGGACCTACCGGACGGCGGCCCATCATGCCTGGATCGAAGCGACGGCAGCGGTCTGATCAGGGGTAGGGCAGGGCGGCTTGCGGGCGGGCGGGCGGGCGGGCGGAGTTAACCTGCCAGTCCCCCTGATGCTGCCCGTCAGCAACGACACCCTACTGCGCGTGGTCCGCCGGCGCGGCTCTCACATGCCCGCGCCGCCCACGGTGATCGGGGCGGTCGCCTACGCCTTGGCGACCACCAGAGCGATTCGGGTCGCAATCCGAAGCCTTGACCTAGTCTGACATATATGTGTTTTTGTCTTCCTCCTATATGGGAGATAAGGATCGCCCCGACGGGCGGCCAGATTCGCCGTTAATGGAACCCGGTCAGCCTAGCGATGGGTTAGCCAAGAACCGAAAATCGTGGGTCGAAGGCAGTCCCTTCGCCGTGACGTGGCCTCAGTGGCCGACTGAGTTAGGGGCGGGACGTGAGCATTCGAGGCAAAGCCTTTGTCGCAGGAATCTATGAGCATCCCTGCAGGGGGGCGGCGAACAAGACGCTCGCGCAACTGCATGCCGAAATTGCGAAGGGGGCGATCGCTGACGCCGGGCTGAGCATGGGTGATGTGGACGCGTACTTCTGCGCCGGCGATGCGCCTGGCCTGGGTCCGCTCAACATGATCGAGTACCTCGGCCTGCAGAACGTACGGCACATGGACAGCACCGAAACCGGCGGGTCCTCCTATCTGGTCCATGTCAATCATGCGGCGCAGGCGATCGCGGCCGGTCACTGCAACATCGCACTCATCACGCTAGCGGGCCGCCCCTTAGCGGACGCAAAGGAGGGCAAGTCGGGCGGGTTTCACAATACCGAAGCGCCGGATTTTCCGTTCGAGGCGCCGTTCGGCGCAAATGTGGCCAACATGTATGCGATGTGCGCCAAGCGCCACATGCACGAGTTCGGAACAACGTCCGAGCAACTAGCCTGGATCAAGGTCGCGGCCTCCCATCATGCTCAGTACAATGAGAACGCCAGGCTACGAAACATAGTGACGGTCGACGAAGTCTTGGCCTCTCCGATGATCGCGGATCCGCTTCATCGGCTCGATTGCTGCGTGATTACCGACGGCGGGGGAGGCTTGGTCGTCGTCAGCGAAGCCGTAGCCAGAGGGTTGCGACGCCCTCTGGTCAAGGTTCTGGGCGCCGGCGAGGCGCCCAAGCATCTCTCGGCGGGACGGGTCGATCTGACGTTTTCTGGCGCGCGCTGGTCGGGGCCGAAGGCCTTCGAAGAGGCGGGCGTGACGGCGAAGGACATCAAATACGCATCAATCTACGACTCGTTCACGATCACGGTGCTCGAGACCATTGAGGATCTCGGATTCTGCGAAAAAGGAGCGGGGGGGCGGTTCGTCTCCGACGGCAACCTCATTTCCGGAGTTGGGCGCTTGCCGTTCAACACCGACGGTGGTGGGCTATGCAACAACCACCCGGGCAACCGTGGCGGCATGACAAAAGTCATCGAAGCGGTTCGTCAGGTACGGGGCGTGGCCCATCCTCGCGTCCAGGTGCCCGACTGTGACATCGCCCTGGCGCACGGGACCGGGGGGCTTCTTGGCTCCCGCATGGGAAGCGCGACCCTAATTCTCGGAAACCAAGACGCATGAGCAATCTGAACGAAATCAAGCGCCGCGTCGTTACGAACGTCGAGAACAAGCCGTTCTGGGAGGCAGCGGGACAAGGCCGGCTCATGGTCGGGTTTTGCAATGCCTGCGGCGAAAACCATTACTACCCGCGCTCGATATGCCCAATTTGCTATTCAACTGACACCGAGCTCAAGGAAACGTCGGGCCTCGGTCAAATCTACAGTTTCTCCGTCACACGCCAGGCGGACCCGCCACACATCATCGCCTACGTGACCCTGAATGAGGGCGTTACGATGCTGACCAACATCGTTGACTGCGATGCCGGCACGCTTCGTATCGGGCAGAGGGTGCGTGTTCATTTTGTCGAGGCCGAAGACGGCTGCGCGATTCCGATGTTCTCCCCTCTATGATCGCCTCTGCGAATCGAAAGCGGCTTCAGCCCCGATGGTGGCGCGACTATCTCAGATCGCTCCCCAATCCAATTAGCCGTTGCTCGGCTTCAGGTTAGACGGTGTGACCCATGCTTAGGATGTCGTTCGAGGACGCTGCGGCCAAAGGCATGGTTGTCGCTTGGCACGCCGCTCGCGAGCCAGAGCGACTTGCGATTTCGTCCGAACAAGGCGACCGCACATTTTCGGAGTTGAACGCACAAGCTAATCGTCTCGTCGAGTTGCTACGGGGCGCCGGCTTAGTGCCCGGCGATGGGGTGGCGCTTCTCTGCGTTAACCGACCAGAATTCGTCGAAACGGTCATGGCCTGCCAACGCGCCGGGTTCCGACTAACGCCGGTCAACTGGCACCTTACTGCTGACGAAGTCGCGTATATCGTCGAGAACTGCGAGGCTAAGGCCTTCGTTGCTGACGCTCGGCTCGCGGCAGCCGCGATCCAAGCGGCCTCCGCAACGTCTGGTCTGCGCGTCACGCTCGCGGTGGGCGGGCCGATCAAGGGTTTCGCGTCCTACGACACGTTGATGGCGCGCGAATCCGGCGAGAATGTTCCAAATCCCCTTCTGGGCAGTCAGATGCTCTACACTTCGGGCACGACGGGGCATCCTAAGGGAGTCTATCGGGGCAGCGCGCCACCAGCTTCCTCTCTTTTTGCAAAAATGGTCGAGACGGCGCAGTTCAATGGCGCAGACGACGTTTCGGTGGTGACCGGACCGCTCTATCACGCCGCACCTCTGAGCCTGAATCTCCTGCTCCCGCTCTCCGCGGGGGTTCACACGTTACTCATGGACAAATGGGATGCGGAGGCAATGCTCCGTTTAGTCGATCAGCATCGCATCACCCATACCCACATCGTGCCGACGATGCTCAATCGGCTCCTCCACCTCACCCCCGACATCCGCTCGAAATATGATGTTTCATCACTGCGCTGGGTGCTTCACGGCGCGGCTCCATGTCCGGTGCATGTGAAGCAGGCGGCGCTCGAATGGCTAGGGCCCGTTGTTTTCGAATACTATGGCGCAACCGAAGGCGGCGGGGTGTTCATCGAGCCGGCCGAGTGGCTGAACAAACCTGGCTCTGTAGGCAGGCCCACTGCGGGGGTCGTCATGCAGATTCAGGATGAGAATGGTAAGGAATTGCCGCAGGGCGATGTTGGAACCGTCTATTTCGAGGCGCCTGCGACCGGGAGGTTCGAGTACTTCAAAGCTCCGGAGAAGACTGCAGGCGTCTACCGTGGAGCGTTCTACACGATGGGCGATCTGGGCTACGTGGACGAGGATGGATTTCTCTTTCTGACCGGTCGCAGCGCCGAGGTAATCATCTCTGGCGGAGTGAATATCTATCCATCGGAAATCGATCAGGAGGTCCTCCAACACCCGGCGGTCAAGGATGTGGCGACGGTGGGCGTGCCTAACCCGGACTGGGGCGAAGAAGTCAAGGCCGTGGTCCAACTCAACCAAGGATACGAACCCAACGAGGCGCTTGCCCAGGAAATACTGGTCTTCGCGGCGGCGCGCCTCGCCACTTACAAACGCCCGCGCACCGTCGATTTCGCCGATGATCTTCCGCGGCTTGAGACCGGCAAGATCGTGCGACGAACGGTCCGCGATAGATACTGGCAGGGCGAGAAGAAGATCTAAATCCAACGAAACAAGGATCTGGGAATGGCTGGATTGTGCGAGGGGCGCGTCGTCATTGTGACGGGTGGGGCGAGGGGTATAGGGCGGGAGCACTGCCTAGAGTTTGCGCGCCAAGGCGCCAGGATTGTGGTGAATGATCTCGGTAGCGAGCGGACGGGGGAGGGCAGATCGAGCGAACCCGCTGAAGCCGTGGTGGCGGAAATCAGGGCGATGGGAGGAGAGGCGGTCGCCAATGGCGACGACGTATCAGATTGGGAGGGCGCCAAACGGATGATCGATCAGGCGACCGCGACTTTTGGCAGCCTCGATGTTCTCGTGAGCAACGCTGGCATTTTGCGCGATCGCATGCTGGCCAACATGGCGATCGACGAATGGGATGCGGTCATCAAGGTTCATCTTCGCGGCACTTTTTGTCCAGCTCGCCACGCCGCTGATTATTGGCGGGCGCGCGCCAAGGAAGGCAATCCAGTCGACGCTCGGATCATCAATACTACTTCTGTTTCCGGGTTACTGGGCAATCAGGGGCAATGCAACTATGGCGCGGCCAAGGCGGGCATCGCCGCCTTTACGATTACCGCGGCGATGGAGCTCGCGCGCTACGGGGTCACGGTGAACGCGATCTCGCCGGGGGCGCTTACCCGGATGACGGAAGATCTTGGTTACGGCGTCGAGGTGCCTGCGGGTGAGTGGAACCCCCGTGATCCGGCCAATATCGCACCGATCGTCGTCTGGCTCGGGAGCAGCGAGTCGAAGGACGTGACGGGCCAGGTCTTCGAATCCACGGGGGGGCGGCTGACAGTCTTCGAGCGCTGGCATCGCGGGCCGGCCATAAATCCGAAGCGGCGTTTCGACCCGAACGAACTCGGCCCAATCGTCAAGGACCTCATCAGCAAGTCGAGACAGCCGGATGCGATTGGCGGTTGAGGCGTTCCCAATCAGGCAAGGCGGACCACCGATTCAGGCCCGCTGGTTCCCAACGGCGATCTAAGACGAAAAGGGGCGGGCGACCGAATGACTCGAATGCTGATAGTGAAAGAAAATCCCTTTAGGACTCGGCGTTCGCTGCCCGAGCGCACAACCATCAGCGGTGGACTCTTCAATACTGTAGCTTTCCGAGAAGGGAAGGGCCATATCCGCCAGGTATTCCAGAGCAATATTTCCTCTAAAACGATGGCGTTATTGTTCGTACATCTCGGCTCAAGGCTTATCGACTATGGTCGTGCAATATTGATATTTGGTAAGCGTTGGAGTTCGTGCCATTAGCCTGCAGGTGGACTACATTATCGTGGGTGCGGGATCGGCAGGATGCGTCCTCGCCAATCGTCTTACCGCTGACGGCAAGACGCGCGTGCTTCTATTGGAAGCAGGCGGCGACGACCGGCCGATGCATAACCCCTCACAATTCTTATCGAATGTGATGATCCATGTGCCTGTGGGTTACTCGCAGACGTTAAAGGATCCGAAGGTCAACTGGCTCTACCAAACCGAACCCGATCCCGGCTCGGGCGGGCGTCAGCATGCCTGGCCGCGTGGCAAGGTGTTGGGCGGCTCATCCTCAATCAACGCGATGCTCTACATTCGCGGCCAGCGGGAAGATTATGATGGCTGGCGGCAGCTCGGATGCGAAGGCTGGTCCTATGATGATGTGAAGCCGTATTTTCTGCGTTCGCAGCATCAGGAGCGCGGAGCGGACGATTGGAACGCCACGGGTGGCCCCCTAAACGTCTCCGACATGCGCGACGGCCATCCTGTGTCGGACGCCGTCATAGATGCATGTGTGCAGGCGGGCCTGCCGCGTATAGAGGATCTGAACGCCGCTCAGCAGGAAGGGGCGACTTGGTTCCAGGTGACAATGAAGAACGGCCGGCGCTGGTCCGCCGCGGTCGCATATCTACATCCGGTTCTGAAGCGATCGAACCTTGTCGTTGAAACCGGTTCCCTCGCCACCCGGGTCCTCTTCCGGGAGAAGCGCGCGGTCGGCGTCGAGTTCACCCAGAACGGTATGCGACGGACGGCGACAGCCAATGCCGAGGTGATCCTGGCCGGCGGCGCGGTCAATTCGCCCCAACTCCTACAGCTTTCTGGCGTCGGTCCTGCGGCCCTTCTGCAAGAGCACGGAATTCCCGTGGTGGCGGACGTGCCGGGCGTAGGCGAAAACCTGCAGGATCACTACGTGGTCGGCCTGCGTTACCGGTTGAAGAAGGGGGTCCTCTCCGTCAATGAGATGTCTAAAGGTCGGCGACTCGTGGGGGAGGCCCTGAAGTACGCCTTCTTGAGGCGGGGGCTTCTCACGCTGTCGGCCGCGCATATCGCCGCCTTCGTCAAATCGCGGCCCGATCTCTCTACACCTGACATCCAGTTCCATATCTTGCCGGCCACCATGGACGCAGAAAAGCTCGCCACCCAGCAGAAGATGGAACTTGAAGGTGAGCCAGGCCTCACCATCGCTCCCTGCCAACTGCGCCCTGAAAGCCGTGGCACGATCCGCATCAAGTCGGCCGACTCCAGCGTTTACCCAGCTATCGCGCCCAACTATTTGGCCGATCCGCTCGACCAAGAGGTCGCGATTGCGGGCCTTAAGTGGGGACGCAAGATAGCGAGCCAACCGGCTCTCGCTCGCTACATCGACCACGAGATGAACCCCGGGCTAGGATTCGAGACTGACGAAATGTTGCTGACTTATGCTCGCATGGGCGGCACCACCATCTACCACCCGGTCGGCACCTGCATGATGGGCCGCGGGCCTATGGCTGTGGTAGATTCGCAGCTCCGGGTGCGAGGCGTTGAGGCGCTGCGCGTCGTAGACGCCTCGGTCATGCCGCGCCTCGTTTCAGGCAACACCAACGCACCGACGATGATGATCGCTGAAAAGGCTTCGGACATGATCCTCGGGAAGGCGCTGGCGGCAAGAGAGATATGAAGAACGATGAAGACAGATACACGATACACGCTTGTCCTCGACGTTGGTGACCGTTCCAATCCTGGGCCGTAACTCCGTAAGCCGAGATGTGTCTGAGGCTTGGCTGACCTATTGATGAGACGGGAGGGGCGGGCCGTCGGACCCCTCAACCCTGGAGTTACTCTTTCCCATCTCGCTTGACGTCTTCCCGGCCTTCCCGGGAAGACCCGCGCAAGCTGACACCATGATCAGATGTCGCAACGGCGACCGGGCTCTGGCGTGATGTCCGCCGTTATTACGCCAGCTTCAGCTATCAGGCGGCCTCGTGGAACAAGGCCCGCCGCGTGGTAGCGAAGGTCGAGTGGCACCCCGGCGAGTTGTTTCCGCGCGTCGGGTTCATTGTGACCAACATAAGCCGGCCGCCGGAACGGGTGACGCTGTTCTACAATCAGCGGGGTACGGCGGAGCAGCACATCAAGGAGGGAAAGAACGCGATCGTCTGGACCCGCCTGTCCTGCCGCCGCTTCGCCGCCAATGCCGTGCGGCTGCAACTGCATGCCCTGGCCTACAACCTCGCCAACTTCCTCCGCACACTGACGTTGCCCAATGAGGTCAGCCATTGGTCGATGACCACATTACGCGACCGGCTGGTGGAGATCGGCGCGAAGGTCGTCCGGCACGGGCGGTCGATCACGTTCCAAATGGCCGAGGTCATGGTCTCGCACGACTTGTTCCAGCAGATCCTCGGATCCTCGACGCCATCGCGGCGTTGCGTCCGTCGCCGCTGCCACGATGTTGAGGGGGATACCCTTACCGGCCTGGTGGACCATCGACAGGAGACGTGCGTCCAGACGTCGGCCAAGAGCAGGGAATTCCCATCGAAATGGCGAACACATCGCCGATCAGGCGGCGAACAGCGCGATCACGGGATCGCCGGTATTGATCTCCGCCGCGGGCCGGGGTTATCGTCCACCAAGATGTCAGGATGCGCCGGCCATATGGGAAATATCGACTAAACAACGATAAGGAAACGCGGGTCATGGAACAGGCTTACGATCTGGTCGTGCGCGGTGGCCATCTGGTGGACGGCACGGGCGCGACGGGCCGTGAGGCCGATGTCGGGATCAAGGACGGCCGCATCGTCGCTGTCGGCCAGGTGAACGGCCAGGGCCGCGAGGAGATCGAGGCCCGCGGCAAGCTGGTCAGCCCCGGCTTCGTCGACGTCCATACCCACTATGACGGCCAGGCCACCTGGGACGAGCGCATGCAGCCCTCGTCCTGGCACGGGGTGACCAGCGTGATCATGGGCAATTGCGGGGTGGGCTTCGCCCCCTGCAAACCCGAGGACCACGACCGGCTGGTGCGCTTGATGGAGGGGGTGGAGGACATCCCCTTCCCGGTGCTCAGCCAGGGCCTGCCCTGGAACTGGGAGAGTTTCCCCGACTACCTGGACGCGCTCAGCCGGCGGCGCTTCGACATCGACATCGGCGCCCAGTTGCCCCACGCCGCGGTGCGGGTGAATGTGATGGGCGAGCGCGGCGCCAATCGCGAGGCCGCAACCCCAGCCGACATCGCCGCCATGGCCGCCATCGCCCGCCGCGCGGCCGAGGTCGGGGCCATGGGCTTTTCCACCTCCCGCACACTCAACCACCGCACCAGCGACGGTCAGCCGACTCCGACGCTCACCGCGGGCGAAGACGAACTGATGGGCATCGCGATGGGGCTGAAGGCCGCCGGCCGCGGCACGCTGCAGTTCGTGTCCGACTTCAACGATCCCGAGGCCGAGTTCGCCATGATGCGCCGGCTGGTGGAGGCCTCCGGCCGACCGTTGGCCTTCACCCTGGTGCAGAGCCCGCGCGGGCCCCGGGCCTACAAGGTGCTGCTGGCCGCCCTCGCCGACGCGGTGGCCGCCGGCCTGCCGATGAAGGCTCAGGTGGCCGCGCGGCCCGTCGGGGTGCTGTTCGGCCTGGAGCTGACTATGACCCCATTCAGCTTCCATCCCACCTATCGCGAGATGGCCAAGCTGCCCCTCGCCGAAAAGCTGGCTCGCCTGCGCGATCCGGCGGTGCGCGCGCAGCTGTTGTCGGAAGATCCCAAGGACGGCGCCCGCGGCATGGTCCAGGCCTGGGACCAGATGCATCTGATGGCCGCCGAGCCCGATTACGAGCCGACCGAGGAATCCACGGTGGCCTTCCAGGCCCGCGCGCGCGGCCTCAGTAACGAGGCGGTCGCCCTCGACCACATGCTGTCGCAGGACGGCAAGGGTATGCTCTATGTGCCCTTCCTCAACTACGCCGACGGCTCCCTCGACGCGGCCTATGAGATGCTCACCGATCCCAACACGGTGCCCGGCCTCAGCGACGGCGGCGCCCATGTGGGCATGATCTGCGACGGCAGCTTCCCAACCAGCCTGCTCACCCACTGGACCCGCGACCGCACCCGGGGCCCCAAGCTGCCCCTGGAGGCGGTGATCCGCATGCAGTGCCGTGACACCGCCGAATCGGTGGGGCTGTTCGACCGCGGCCGGATCGCGGTCGGGCTGCGCGCCGACCTCAACGTCATCGATTACGACCATCTGCGCCTTCGCGCGCCGGAGGTCGCCTACGATCTGCCGGCGGGTGGGCGGCGGCTGATCCAGCGGGCCGACGGCTATGTGGTGACCATCGTCGCCGGCGACATCACCTATCGCAACGGCGAGCCCACCGGCGCGCTACCGGGCCGGCTGCTACGCGGCGCCCAGGCTGCGCCGTCGGCAATGGCGGCGGAATAGGGGAGGGATGACCATGACCCCCAGGCTTCTGGAAACCCATTGCGAATGGCGCGCCGAGGATGTCGCCGATCCGACCGCGTGGACGGAGATGCTGACCCAGGCCGAGTGCGACGAGATCGCCGCGGCTGTGGAGCATGCGGGCGCCAAGTCCAGCGATCTGCTGGATATCGGCGCGGCGGACTTTCCCCTGCCGACCCTGGCGGCTCGGCTGAAGCGGATCGAGAACGAGCTGATCAACGGCCGCGGCTTCGTGCGCATCCGCGGCGTTGAACGCGACCACTACTCCAACGACGAGATGTGCCTGATCTACTGGGGCATCGGCATGCACCTGGGCAAACCCTGGGCGCAGAACAAGTACGGCCACCTGTTGGGCGACGTCACCGACCAGGGCAAGGCCCTGGACGACCCCACCGCCCGCGGCAACGAGCTGGGCGGCATCAAGCTCGGCTACCACTGCGACGGCGCGGACCTCGTGGGTCTGATGTGCTTGGCCAATGGCGTCTCCGGCGGCCTCTCGGGCGTGGCCAACTCGGTCGCCCTGCACAACGACTTGGTGCGGGAGCGGCCGGACCTGGCGGCGGAAATGTATCTGCCCCAGCCCTACGATTTCCGCGGCGAGCAGAAGCCGGCGACCAAGGGCTGGTACACGGTGCCGGTGTTCACCGAATGGAACGACCGCCTGTTCGTACGGGCGATCCCGCAATACATCCGCGCCTCCCAGCGCATCCCCGACGCTCCCCGGCTGACCGACAAGGCCCGGGAAGCCCTGACCTGGATCGAGGACGCGGCCGAGAGCGGCCGCTATTCGGTGATCATGGGCTTCGAGCCCGGCGACATGCAGTTCGTCAACAACTTCCACGTCCTGCACGGCCGCACCGAATACCAGGACGACCGCTCGGCGGGAAAGATCCGCCACCTGAAGCGGCTGTGGCTGGAGACCGAGGTGCTGTCCGATCGGCCGCCCTACTTCCGGCGCAACATCGACACCCACTGGAACGACAAGCGGGTGATCAGCCGGCTGGACGCGGCGGAGTAGCGGCTCAGCTACTCCCCGAACCCCTCCCCAGGGTCCGCCACCGGGGCCATGCGGATCAGGCGCGAATCCTCCACCGCCGCCTGCCGGTGCTTGACCAGTTCGCGGTACTCGGGGTCCGTCACCATCGCCAGGAAGGCGCCGCCGCCGGGATATTCGGCGATAAAGCTCCTTAATGCACAAAGCTGCTTTGCAGGCATCGCGTCGTCGCAACCAGTCACGTTGGGCTAACGTCAACGCATGGGGATCGCCCGTTAAGGAACAGGGTGGGTCACCTAAGAATGCAGGGTGAGCAACCTGTCGGGTCACTCTGACCGTCCCCCGAATCCCGGCAAGGTGGCCGGCCTGGTGCTGCTGTCGGGCTATTACGGCCAGCCCGGACCGACGGCCGCGTGGCTGCTGAAGGTCGGGGCCCGGATGCTGAAGATCATTCCCCGCGAGGTGCGCCATGCCGTCTTGGAGGTCACCAACCAGCCCGACCAGCTGCACGGCATGCCATACGGCCCTGCGCAACCTCAAGGTCCCGGTCCTCGTCGTGCACGGCGATCAGGACGATTTCGCGCCCATCGAGCTGGCCGAGAAGCTGGTGGCCGAGACCCGCACGCGGCGGCCGATGGGGTTCGAGCGGGTTTCTGGCGCCAACCATTTCCTTAACGACGGCCCCGCCGAGGACCTGCTGGCCACCCTGGAGGGTTGCATCCCGCCGCGGCGTGACTTCCGCCTGCGCTGGCCGAAATGGCCGGCGGCCTGGCCCAAACGAATGACCCTATCGCGGCTCAAACCCGCGGCGCCCGCGAGTGCCTGAGGAGAGCCGCCAATTTCCCTTGGCGCGCGCCATCTGAACGGCGATAAGGTTGGCCTCTCGGAGGTCTCGGGCATACCCGGACTTCGATAATCCGCCCGCTAAGGCGGGCGCTGTTCGGGGAACGCCAGGATGAAAGCCGCCGTGCTGCGCGAAGTGGGCAAGCCGCTTCAGATCGAAGACGTCCAGATCAACAAGCCGGGGCCCCACGAGGTCCTGATCCGCACCGTGGCCGCGGGCCTGTGCCACTCCGATCTGCACTTCATGGAAGGCTCCTACCCGCACCCGCTGCCGGCGGTGCTGGGCCACGAGAGCGCCGGGATCGTCGAGCAGGTGGGCTCGGAAGTCCGCACCGTGAAGGTGGGCGACCATGTCATCACCTGCCTTTCGGCCTATTGCGGTCACTGTGAGTCCTGCCTGACGGGCCACCTCTCACTCTGCGTCTCGCCCGAGACCAAGCGCGGCGCCGATGAAGAGCCCCGGCTGACCACCGCCGCCGGACCGATGATCCAGTTCCTGAACCTGTCGTCCTTCGCCGAGCACATGCTGATCCACGAGCATGCCTGCGTCGCGATCCGCAAGGACATGCCGCTCGACCGCGCCGCCCTCATCGGCTGCTCGGTGATGACCGGCGTCGGCGCGGCGATCCACACCTCGGGCGTCCGTCCCGGCGAGACCGTGGCCGTGATCGGTTGCGGCGGCGTGGGCCTCTCTGCCATCAACGGCGCGGCCATCGCCGGCGCCGGCCGCATCATCGCCATCGACATGGTGGGCTCCAAGGGCAACCTGGCCATGGAGTTCGGCGCCACCGACTTCATCGACGCCTCCCAGACCGATGCGGTCAAGGAAGTGCTCGAAATGACCAAGGGCGGGGTGCACCACTCCTTCGAGGCCATCGGCCTGTCCAAGACCGCCGAGCAGGCCTTCAACATGCTGCGCCGCGGCGGCACGGCCAACATCATCGGCATGATCCCGGTCGGCCAGAGCATCACCCTGATGGGCGCCGCCTTCCTGGGCGAGAAGAAGCTGCAGGGCTCGATGATGGGCTCCAACCGCTTCCCGGTCGACATGCCCCGCCTCGTCGACTTCTACATGAACGGCAAGCTGAAGCTCGACCAGATGATCTCCCAGCGCATCAAGCTGGAGCAGGTCAACGAGGGCTTCGCCGACATGAAGCGCGGCGAACTGGCCCGTTCGGTCATCATGTTCAACATCTAACGAGTTAGCGAGAGCCCATGCGCGAGTACCTGAAGTTCTACATCAACGGTGAATGGGTCGATCCGGTCGAGAAGAAGACCCTCGACGTCATCAACCCGGCCACCGAGGGCGTCTGCGGCAAGATCTCACTGGGCAACGCCACCGACGTGGACAAGGCCGTCAAGGCCGCCCGCGCCGCCTTCCCGGCCTGGAGCCAGACCACCCGCGAGGAGCGCCTGGAAGTCCTGGGCCGCATCCTGGCCGAATATCAGAAGCGCTTCGGCGACCTGGCCACCGCCGTGACCGAGGAAATGGGCGCCCCCGCCAACCTCGCCCAGCGCGCCCAGGTTCCGATCGGCATGGGCCACCTGGCCACCGCCGTGGAAGTGCTGAAGACCTTCAAGTTCGAGGAAGACCGCGGTCCGACCCTCATCGTGAAGGAGCCGATCGGCGTCTGCGGGTTCATCACCCCCTGGAACTGGCCCCTCAACCAGATCGTCTGCAAGGTGGCCCCGGCCATCGCGACGGGCTGCACCATGGTGCTGAAGCCCTCGGAAGTCGCCCCGTTCTCGGGCCACATCTTCGCTGAGATCATGCATGCCGCGGGCGTTCCCGCCGGCGTCTTCAACATGGTCCAGGGCGACGGCATCGGCGTCGGCGTCCCGCTGTCGAGCCACCCGGAAGTGGACATGGTCTCCTTCACCGGTTCCACCCGCGCCGGCATCGAGGTGGCCAAGAACGCCGCCCCGACCGTCAAGCGCGTGGCCCAGGAACTGGGCGGCAAGAGCCCCAACATCGTCCTGGACGACTCAGCCTTCGCCAAGGGCGTCGCCCGCGGCGTCGCCACCATGATGACCAACTCCGGCCAGTCCTGTAACGCGCCCACCCGCATGCTGGTCCCCAAGGGCCGCATGGACGAGGCGATCACCGTGGCCCGCGAGGCGGTCTCCACCGTCACCGTCGGCGACCCGAACGGCAACAGCCAGCTGGGTCCCGTGGTCTCGGAAATCCAGTTCAACAAGATCCAGAAGCTGATCCAGGCCGGCATCGACGAGGGCGCGACCATGGTCTCCGGCGGCGTCGGCCGTCCGGACGGCCTGGAAAAGGGCTATTATGTGAAGCCCACCGTCTTCGCCAACGTCACCAACGAGATGACCATCGCCAAGGAAGAGATCTTCGGCCCCGTGCTGTCGATCCTCGGCTATGACAGCCTCGAACAGGCCATCGAGGTCGGCAACGACACCGAGTACGGCCTGGCCGCCTATGTGCAGGCCGAGGACCTCGAAAAGGCCCGCGGCGTGGCCCGCAAGCTGCGCGCCGGCCAGGTGTCGATCAACGGCGGCGGCGGCGACATGATGGCCCCCTTCGGCGGCTACAAGATGAGCGGCAACGGGCGCGAGTGGGGCGATTTCGGCTTCCACGAGTTCCTGGAAACCAAGGCCATCCTCGGCTACGCGCCGAAGCAAGAGGCCTGATCAGGCTATGAAATTCAATGCAGCCAGGGCGGAACCAACGCCCATGGGGCGCTTGGTGCGACCCAAACTGCCGCCACACGAGCCGAGCCTTGAGCATTCTGTGACCTGACTGAATCGTTTGGGATTCCTGAGATTGACGCCGGGTTGCCGCTGTCGGAGACGGCCTGGTGGATGTCCGCTTGCCCTCGCTCAATCCCAGGATCAGGTTGGCTTGAGTCTCGATACGACCAGGCCGCCGGTCGCCGCCCAACGGGCCCGGCCGAACGTGGGCTCACCTCAAGGTTTGTTCGCTCAACCACGCCGCCTTTATAACCCAAAGACAGCCACGGATGAGACGATGCGGATACTTCCGTCTGGCGTGCGCCGCATTTGTCGCCCGACTGCAGACCGGAAGGCAGTCTCGATCTGCGTGGCCGGCGCGATCCGTGACCACAATGTCCGTTCGACTTTCCGGCCTTTGCGTGTCTGGCGGGTTGCTTGGCCTGCGACGACACGCTGCGACCATCGGAAGCCGATTTCGTTGAAGTAGAGGTCGGCGTGCCGCGGACTGATATGGTGGAAGACGCCGTTTACCGTGCGGCGCACACGATCATTGAATCCCCTCGGCGGAATTGGCGTGGACCTGCCCACGGGCGTACTCTCCGCTCGAATGATGGACCGTCTCGTGAGCCGCGAACGCGTCGCCCGCCTCGACGAAAGCTCTCCACTCGTCGCTCATCAGATGGGCGCTGGGATCAACGGCATGGGTCAACACTCGCTCGGCCTCGGATTCCGACAGATTAGCGACGACAGATGCCCCTGCACCGCCGGCGACGGCTCCGATTGCCTTCGTCAGCGGCCTCTCCACCACACAAAGGGCGGGTGTTTTCAATGTCTTGGGCCTTCCCTTCTGGCCGCGACCAGCCTTCGGTGGTCCGGCATCCCGACGAGGCTTGCCGCCGAAGTAGAACTCATCGAATTCAACCACCCCTTCGAGTTGTCGGTCCAGTCCGACCATCAACCGAAGAGCATGGCCCATCCGCCAGGCCGTCGGTTGGCTGACGCCGATCGCTTCGGCGAGGCGCATCGAGGACACGCCCTTGTCGGATTGCAGAATGTACCAAAGCCCGGTCAACCAGACGCGAAGCGGAAGCTTTGTCGAGTGAAGGGGCGTCCTCGTGGTGGCGGTGAACTGCAGCCGACAGGCGCCGTTGGAGCATTGGTACAGCCCCGGCCTCGCCGTCTTTCCCTTGTCGCGACCGGTGATCATTGTGGACCTTCGATAGCCGCAGCCGGGACATATTCGACCAGACGGCCAAACCACGGCCTCAAGAACTCGTCGACACCGGCCCTCGTCCTCAAATGCAATGACCATGTCCTGGACAGTTGCGATCTGCCCCAGAATCTCGCGGATTTCTGCCGTCATCGATGATAATGCCTCCCGCTAACGAAGCAGGATATTATCATAATTTCCTATATTTATCAACGAACTGCTGCGTTTGGGTTATAAAGGCGAGCGCCGTCCGTGTAACAAACCTTGAGGTGCCCCCATAGAGCGAGGCGATGCGTTCCAGCGCCTCGCTTGCGATCGGCGCCGGTCCGGCGGCGGCCAGCTTGTAGAAGCGCCGGCGCACATGCGCCCAGCAGAAGGCCAGGCGGATGTCGCCCGCCTCGGCCAGCGGCCGGTAGCCGGCGTAGCCATCCACCTGCAGCACGCCCTTGAAGCCCGCCAGGTGCGCAGCGGCGCGCTCGGCCTTGCGATCGGGCGCATAGACATAGACCACGCCCGGCGGGTCGGGCCCGCCCCAGGGCCGGTCGTCGCGGGCATAGGCCCAGAGCTGGCCGGTCTTGGTCCGCCCCCGCCCAGGATCGAGCACCGGGGCGGTCGTCTCGTCGGCGAAGAGCTTGCCCGAGGCCTTCAAGCGCTCCAGCAGCCGGGTGTGCAGGGGCTTGAGCAGCCAGGCCGCCCGCCCGGTCCAGTCGGCGAGCGTCGAGCGGTCCAGGGCGATGCCCTGGCGGGCGTAGATCTGCGCCTGGCGGTACAGCGGCAGGTGATCGGCGTACTTGGCGACCACGACATGGGCCACGGTCGCCTCGGTCGGCAGCCCGCCCTCGATCAGCCGCGCCGGCGCGGGCGCCTGCACCACGGCTTCCTCGCAGCTCCGGCAGGCGTATTTGGGCCGGCGCACCACCAGCACCCGCAGCTGGGCGGGCACGATGTCCAGCCGCTCGGCGATGTCTTCGCCGATCCTGTGCAAAGCGCCGCTGCAGCCCGGGCAGGTCTTGTCCGCGATGTCGACGACCGTCTCGATCCTGGGCAGGTGCGCCGGAAGCGCGCCGCGGTTGGTCCGCCGCCTGGCCGCGCGCTCGGTCTTTGCGGCCGGCGAAGCGGGCTTCCGCCCCGGCCTTGCCGGCGGCGATCTCCTGCTCGACGTCTTCCAGCCCCAGGGCCAGCTGATCGGCGTCCAGGGTCTCGGCGCGCCGGCCGAAGCGGTGGCGCTGCAAGGCCTTGATGATCTGGCGCAGGCGCTCGTTCTCGGCGTCGGCATGATCCTTGGCCAGCAGGGCGGCTGCGTGCTCGGGCCGCTCCTTCAGGAGCAGGGCTTGCAGCGTCTCGACATCGCCGGGAAGCGCCTGGGCCATAGGGCGATCTGACCATATTCGAGCGGCCTTGTGGCGCCCCCGCGTGCGGCCTGATTCACTTCGCCGCAGCCTTCAGGCCGTGGCCTGCGGCGCCCGCGTCCGGCGCGTCTGCTGCACCCGCCGCCAGTCGAGGCCCTCCAGCAGGGCCGCGAGCTGCGCCGGCGTCAGCCGCATCACCCCATCCTGCACCTTCGGCCAGCTGAAGGCGCCTTGCTCCAGCGTCTTGGCCAGGAGCCACAGGCCCGTGCCATCCCACCAGATCATCTTCACCCGGTCGGCCCGCTTGGCGCGAAAGACGTAGACCACGCCCGAGTAGGGGTCCTTGAGCAGCTGATCCTTCACCAGCGCCGCCAGCCCGCCCATGCCTTTGCGGAAGTCCACCGGCCGGGTCGCCACCAGCACGCGCACCGAGGCCGGCGTCCCCGCGAAGGCAGGGATCACCGCACGGCCTTCAGCGCCTTGATCACCGCCGCCACGGTCTTGGCCTCCGCGCCGCGGCGCACCCGGACCACTACCCCGTCGATCTCCAGCTCGATGTCGCCGCGACCCGCCCGCGCCGGCCTCGGCCGCGCCCGCTCAGCCTTCGCAGGCGGCTCCACCAGCGCCGGCACGAAGGTCATCGGCGGCTCAGGGTCCACGATCCGCATCCCGCGACGCCAGCCGAACAGCTGCTGCGGGCGGATGTCGTGGCGCCGCGCCACGTCCGACACCGTCGCACCGAGCGCCAGGCTCTCCTCGACGGTCCGCGCCTTGTCGTCGCTCGACCAGCGCCGCCGCCCGCCCACGCCCGTCAGCACCTCCAGCCGGCGAACCTGCACCGGCCTAGGGTCAAGCGTAGGGTTAAATCCAGACATGAAACGATCCGCACCAAGGGGATCGTCACCATCACCGGCCAGCAGCGTCAGCGGAAGGTGGGGTCCGGACAGCGCTTACGCAGCACGCAGAGCGTCATTCGGCAATTTGCGGCTGAGCCGGGCTGTTTGGGCTCCGAGCCTTATGGCTGGAGCGCTTCTTCGGAAACGGCTGCGAGCAACGTCCTGCGCGGGAGCTGGTCCGCGGGCTCGAGCTGGCGGTCGAGCCAAGCACGCAGGGTGTCGATGCTTGCCAGGTCTTACGAAGGACTTTGTCGAAATGTCGAGCGCCTCGTAAATTCCTGGATGCGATCGGACATATCCGGCCCCACCCCTTCGCCTCGATAGATTTCATGCGCCAGACCTGCGCGCTGGGGCAGGCCGTCGGTTTCGGTCAGCAGCCGCTTGTTGGCGGCATGGCTGAACGACGAATTGGCCAGGATCTCAGAGGCGAGGCTGTCGATGGCCGCTTCGAATTCGGCGTCCGCGACGCAGGCGTTGGCGAGGCCCATCGTCTCGGCCTGCCGACCGGAATAGGTGCGGCAGGTGAACATCATCTCGCGCGCCTTGTAGGTCCCCACCCGGCGCGGCAGTCGCTGGCTGAGGCCCCAGACCGGCGTCAGCGCCCACTTGGCGTGGGTGTCGCCGAACTTGGCGGACTCGGCGGCGAGAATGATGTCGGCGGCCAGGGCAAGTTCGAGGGCGCCCGTGTAGCAATGGCCGTGCACCGCACTGACGACCGGCAAGGGAAGGTCGGCGAGACGCTCGATCACATGCGACTGGTAGTTGGGGCGGGGAAGTTTTTCGCCCGCGGCGATGTCGCCGAGATCGTGGCCCGCCGAGAAGCACCGCCCGGCGCCGCGCAGCACGACGACGCCGGCAGGCGCCGCTTCCAGGTCGGCGATGTGGGCCTCGAGCGCCCGGAAGAGATCGACATTCAGCGCGTTGAGCTTATCCGGCCGGTTCAGCGTCAGCTGGCAGACGCCGGCCCGGTCAGCGCGGAGCACGAGATCATCCATTGAACTTCACCCGATGTTGTTTCTCCGACGTTGTCCCCTTCTCCGGGCGTCAGGCAACTGGGATTTTTGCCGCCTACAACTGACTTGCGAGACGCACGCGAATAAAGTTGACGCCTACGTCATTTTTCACGGATACTGAAAATGTACAACTGGGGAACCGCCATGGATGATGGCTCGATCGATCTGAAGGCCGAAGCCCGCGCAAAGGCCTACGCCATGCCGTTGGGGGACATCAACGTCACCGACATCGAGCTTTGGCGAACCGACACCATCTGGCCGTACTTCGAACGCCTGCGGACGGAGGACCCCGTCCATCTTCACCCGGCGGAGCATCACGAGGACGGCGCGTTCTGGTCGGTGACCAAGTACAACGACATCATGGCGGTCGACACCGACCACGAGGCGTTTTCCTCAGAGCCTTCGATCACCATTGTCGACCCCAAGGAAGACTTCACCCTTCCGATGTTCATCGCGATGGACCCGCCCAAACACGACGTTCAGCGCAAGACCGTCAGCCCCATCGTCTCGCCCGCCAATCTGCATGTTCTGGAACCCCTGATCCGCGAGCGCATCGGCAAGACCCTCGACGCCCTACCCATCGGCGAACCCTTCGACTGGGTGGATCGGGTGTCCATCGAGCTGACCACCCAGATGCTGGCCACTCTGTTCGACTTCCCATGGGAGGACCGCCGCAAGCTCACCCGCTGGTCGGACGTCGCCACCGCGGACAACGACTCCCCGCTTTTTGAAGCGGGCCGCGGCGAGGAACAGCGCAAGGAGGAGCTGTTCGGGTGTGTGGACTACTTTACCCGCCTCTGGAACGAGCGCGTGAACGCGCCGCCGAAGGGCGACCTGATCTCCATGCTGGCCCACGGCGAGGCAACGCGGAACATGGACCGCATGGAGTATCTCGGGAACCTGATCCTCTTGATTGTCGGCGGCAACGACACCACCCGCAACTCCATGACCGGCTCGGTTCTGGCGATGAACCAGAATCCGGACCAGCACCGCAAGCTGCGCGACAATCCCGCCCTGATCCCGTCAATGGTCTCGGAGACCATTCGCTGGCAGACCCCGCTCTCCCACATGCGCCGCACCGCCACCCGCGACATCGAGCTGGGCGGCAAGACGATCCGGAAGGGCGACAAAGTCGTCATGTGGTACGCGTCCGGCAACCGGGATGATGAGGTGATCGAGAACCCGAACGCCTACATCATCGACCGCGAGCGGCCCCGCCAACACCTGTCCTTCGGCTTCGGCATCCACCGCTGCGTCGGCAACCGCCTGGCTGAACTGCAGTTGCGCATCCTGTGGGAGGAGCTCCTGCCGCGGTTTCCCGAGATCAAGGTCATGGAAGAACCCAGGCGCGTGCCCTCGGCCTTCATCAAGGGATATGAGGCGATGCAGGTTGTCATCCCGCATCGCGATTGAAAGCCTGGCGGCGCGCGAACGATCTTCAGGATTGAAGTCAACGACCGCCTGGGGCCCGGACCATCCGGGCTCGAGGCGTGTCGATGAAGCAGATCGCGCGTCGCCGGACTCATCCGTCATCACCAACAGGCCGCTGCATCTCCTGAGCGAAGGGCGTCAATGTCGAGGATCACCTACATCGAGCACGACGGCACCGAGCACGTCGTCGACGTGAAGCCGGGGCTCAGCGTCATGGAAGGCGCGGTGAAGAACAACATCCCCGGCATAGACGCCGACTGCGGCGGCGCCTGCGCCTGCGCCACCTGCCACGTCTATGTGGACGAGGCCTGGCGTGACAAGACCGGGACCGCCTCGGCCATGGAGGAATCCATGCTCGACTTCGCCGAGAACGTCGGGGACACGAGCCGCCTCTCCTGCCAGATCAAGGTCAGCGACGCGCTCGACGGCCTAGTGGTGCGGATGCCGGAGAGCCAGCACTAGCCGCTACCCGTTCGAGCCAACCCTAGGCGTCAAATCGGAACCCGGCGCCCTCCCGCATTATGTATCCCGCCGTCGGCGCCGCGTAGTGAGTGCCGATGACTAGGATCGGCTTGTCGGCCCATTCGGCAAACAGTCGCGCGCGGGTCGCCGCCGCCGCCCTTGGGTCGCTATCGAACGAGGGAGACCAATGCGGGTGGGCCATCTGGCAGGGATGGTGGCTCATGTCGCCGGTGATGACCGCGGACTCACCTTCGGACTCGATCATCACGCTGACATGGCCAGGCGTATGTCCGGTGCTGGGCGTGAGCCGAAGGTGGGGCGAGATGCGGTGATCCATTTCGACGAACTCAGCGAGCCCCGCGTCGAGAATGGGCTGTACCGAGTCCGACAGGATCGTTTGCTGTTCCTCGTCGCCTTCTGCGCTCCAGTGGGCGAATTCCGTCTTGCCGAGGAGGTAGCGGGCATTTGGAAATGTCGGAACCCACGCGCCATCCTCAAGCTTGGTGTTCCAGCCCACGTGATCCACATGCAGGTGGGTGCAGACCACGACATCGACACTCTCCCGCGACCAGCCGACCTCGGACATGGACTGCAGGAAGCCGGTGGCCAGCGGCTGTCCACGCAGAATGGACCGGGGCCGATCGTTTCCGATGCAGGTATCCACCACCAGCCGCAGGCCCGGCGCATCCACCAGCAGCGCGTGGATGGACAGCAGCAGCTGATCCTGCTCGTTGACGAAATTCGGGTACAGCCACGGGATGGCTCGCAACGCCTCGGGCGTCGCCTCGGCCAGAAAGGGGTTGGCTAGATTGTATGGGATCGGAATCTGGAGTTCCACGATCCGGGTGATCTTCACCGCCCCAACTTGCCAACTCAGCATCGCGGCCTCCCTTTGGTCATGGTCGCGGGCCGCATCGCGGCGGAGGAAATCCAGGTTGAAAAATTGTCCAACCGCGGCTGACACTTAAGCCTCTGCTCGCCCCTCGCGAATTCTGCCACGCTCACTCGCTCAGTTGGCTGCGGTCAGATCGGGCAAGCCCAGGATCCGCTTTGAGATGATGTTGTTCTGCACTTCCTGGCTGCCGCCATAGATCGTGCTGGCCTTGCCGCCCAGCCAGCTGCGCACGGCCTCCACCTCTGCTGGGGCGAAATCCTCGCCCGCCCAGCCCAGGCCCTGGTGACCCATGATCTCGAGCGTGAGTTCGGCCCGGTCCTGGATCCAGCGGGTGCCGGCGTTCTTCATGATCGACGTCGCCGCCGACGGGCCGGAATTGCCCTTGGCTTCCGCCATCGCCCGCATCGCCGTCTGCTGGAAGGCGCGCCCGTCCATCTCATTTGCAACGATCCGGGTCCGTAGGTCGCGGTCGGCCAGGCGACCCTGCGTGTCGACGCCGACATAGGCCTTGGCGAGATCTGGAAGGGCCGCGGAGCCGCCGAGGGCGTTTCCCATGCTCGATATGCTGGAGCGCTCGTGCTGCAGGAGCCGCTTTCCGATCGTCCAGCCGGCGTTCAGGGGCCCCACCAGATCCTTCTTCTCGGCGCGCACGTCGGTCAGGAAGGTTTCGCAGAACGGCGAGTTGCCGGCGATCAGCTTGATCGGCCGCACCTCGACACCCGGCTGGCGCATGGTGAAGAGCACGAACGAGATGCCCTCATGCTTCTTCGTGGCGTCGGTGCGAACGAGACAGAAGCACCAGTCCGCCCACTGGGCGCCCGACGTCCAAATCTTCTGGCCGTTGATCAGATAGTGGTCGCCCTTGTCTTCGCATCGCGTTTGCAGGGAAGCCAGATCAGAGCCGGCCCCGGGCTCAGAGTAGCCTTGGCACCACTGAACTTCGCCGCGGCAGATGGGCGGAATGTGCTCCAGCTTCTGTTCTTCGGTGCCGTACTCGAGCAAGGTCGGGCCGAACATCATGACGCCCATTCCCCCGATCGGGTTGTGGGCGCCCGCGCGCGCAAATTCCTGGTGGATGACTCGGGCGTGGGCCGACGAAAGCCCCGCACCGCCGTATTCGGCAGGCCACGTCGGCGTTCCCCAACCCTTTTCGCCGACCGCCTTGCGCCAGGCGACCTGTTCCTCGGTCGGCTTCGGCCGCTCTTCAAGCACGATCGGATTGCCCAGACCCTTCAGGTCCGACGGGAAGTTGGCTTGGACCCATTCCCGCACCTCCTGCCTAAACGCCTCGATCATCTGGTCTGAGCCTTCAGCCACTAGAAAACCTCCATTGTTGGAACGGACGCGATCAGTTTCAAATGTGGATGGGATGGCGCCGTTTAGACTGCCTAATCCTCAGACGGCGATCCCATACAGTTCTGCGACGTTGTCGTGGCATATCCAGTTGCGTTCCTGCTCGCTCAGATCCTTGGTGTGCTCTTCGAGCATTGTTTGCGACAGGGGCCAGGTTGAATCCGAATGTGGGAAATCGTTGGCCCACATCAATCGACGGACATTGCACATGTCCTTCATCCTGAACGCCACCCAGTCGTCCTGGAAGGTCACATAGATGTTTTCCATGAAATACTCGCTTGGCATGCGCTCGAGCGGGGGGGCCTTCATCCAATAGCGGTGGCGTTTGTAGGCGTGGTCCATTCGATACATGTAGTGCGGGACCCAACCCGCGTCGGCCTCGACGCAGACGACCTTGAGGGCGGGGAAGCGATCGAAGACGCCCCCGAATATGAACGTGCCCATCACGTCCTGGCATCCGCGAATAATCGACAGGAAGCCGTTGATCCGCGGGCCGCGCGTCTGGCCCGCTAGGCTGTCCGACTTGCCGGTCAATATATGGAACGACAGCGGCATGTCGCACTCGACCGCTGCCGCCCAAACCTTGTCGTAGACAGTGGAGTCGTAGTCCTTGACGGCGGGGTTGCCGGGCATCATCACGCCCTTGAAGCCCATATCCTTGGCGTGAATGATTTCGGCGACGCCGTCCTCGGGCGTCCGCATTGAAACCTGGGCCAGGCCGTAGAGCCGGTCCGGAGCCTCGCCGCAATATTCCTGCAACCATCGATTATAGGCTTCGAAACAGGCCTTCTTGAAATCGAAGTCCGGATGATTGCAGAGCATCATCCCAACCGTGGGATAGATGAATTCGGCCGCGATGCCGTCCCGCTCCTGGTCGGCCACACGGAATTTGGCGTCCCAACCGCTTCTCCACAGGTCCTCGAAGGCCACGCCGTCCGTCGTGATCTGCGATGGATTCTTGCCCGCGGCTGCGACCAGCCCCATCGGAATCGGCGAGGCTAATCCTTCGATGATGAAGGCGTCGCCGATCTTGTCGAGCCGCTCCATTCGCGGCGCTCGGGCGCGGAACTTCGGGTCGATGTAGTCCACGTAGCAATGCGGCGGTTCGGTGATGTGCGAATCCGCTGATATGGGCTTCTTGATCATCGTTTCGACCCCGCGTCGATATGGAAAGGTGACGTCGCCATTCCTGCATTGCGACCACAGCAGCCTTTGGCCCCTGGCCCACCACCTCTCGCGGCCTGATCCGCGTTCGATCTCAGGCGACCAGCTGATGGGCGTCTACATGTAGCATAGATATATTATTGAGAAACAGCTATGTGTCGAACTGGGGCTGACCCAGCTAGCGGATTTCAATGGGTTGACCGACAGGCTCTTCGCACAGACCTGACGACAAGGAGAGCTTCAGGAGACGATCGAAAGGAAGTGATGGGGAAGGTCAAGATAGCCGGCGACGGCGCGGTTCGCGAGGTGACGCTGGCGCGCGGCGAGAAGCGAAACGCGCTCGATGCCGACATGCTGGCGGAACTGACCGAGGCATTCGCGGGTCCGCCGGCCCTGCGGGAACGTCTCACGGTGATCCGCGCCGAGGGGCCTGTGTTTTGCGCGGGGCTCGATCTGCGGGAACGCGGCGGCGGCACGATTGGATCGTCGGCCATAGAAACGATGCTTTACGCAATTGAACTCTACCCCCTGCCGGTGATCGCCGTTGTCCAAGGCGACGCTATCGCCGGCGGCAATGAACTGGCCTTGCATTGCGACTTCGTGGTGGCGAGCGAGTCCGCGCGCTTTGGCATGTCGCTTGCCAAGATCGGCCTAGCTCCCAGCTGGTTTCTGGCCAAGAAACTGCTGGAGGTGGCCGGCCCGGTCGGAGCGCGCGAAATGCTGCTGCTGGGCGACCTGCTTCCGGCCAGGCGCATGGCGGACATGGGCTTGATCCACCGCGCCGTGCCCGCCGAAGACCTTGAAACGGCCGCTCAAGCCGTGATCGGCCGCCTTGCCGTTAATGCGCCGCTCTCACTGCGCGCTATGAAGGCCCTCCTGGTCCGGGCCATGGCCTTTCGGGGCGGCATCGACCACGCCGATGTCGACGCCCTCGTGGCCGCCGCCGCGAGCAGCGCGGACGCCCGCGAGGGCATCGCGGCCATGCTGGAGAAGCGCGCGCCGTGCTTCGAGGGGCGCTAGGTGACGAACGTGCGCCTCGACAAGCCGTGGCGGGACCTTACCGCCGAGAATGTGGCGCGCTTGGCCGGAGAGTTGGGCGTCTATCACCTTGGCGACGCGGAGAGCCACGTTGTTCGCATCGGCTACGCCGGCGGCCGCTCGCTGTTCGGACTGCGCGGCGAGTTGCAGGCGGCTCTGGCGGCCGGGGAGGGCGTGCGGTTCCGCACCGAGGTCACCGCCCAGTACCTCAGCCGGTACGAAGAACTGTTGATGGTCCACGTCGCCGACCACCACGGGCTGCCAATCGGCAATGCCGCCGAAGCCCGCCGCCGGATCGGCCGGCTAAGCCCCGGATGAGGAGGTCGTGATGGACTTCGAGATGACCCACGAGCAGACCCTGATCGTCGAACAGGTGCGCCGGTTCGTCCGCGACGAGGTCGTGCCCCTTGAGGCCGATCTGGACCCAGACGCCTCGCGCCTGGAGCCGGAGGATCATGCGCGGCTGGTGGCCATGACCCGGGAGATGGGGCTCTACGGACTGGGGATCCCGCCGGAGTTTGGCGGCCCGGACGTCGATATCGTGACCCAGACCCTGATCGCCATCGAGACCTCGCAGCATCGCGCCGGCCTCTACTCGCCCTGCTTCGGGGCTTTCGGCGGCGCGGGCCTCGCCCAGCTCTATGAGGCCAACGACGACCAGAAGCAGCGTTATCTGTTTCCAACCCTGCGCGGCGAGAAGCGCGGCTTCTTTGGCCTTACCGAACCTTCCGGTGGCTCTGACCCGGCCCGGGCGATCCGCACCAAGGCGGTGCGCGACGGGGACGACTGGGTCATCAACGGCTCGAAGATCTTCATATCCGGCGCCGATGTGGCCGACTTCGGCATCGTCTTTGCCCGCACCGACGCCTCCAAGGGCCGCGGCGGGGTCACCTGCTTCATCGTCGACGCCGACATGCCGGGGTTTCACGTGCGCCGCGTGGTGCACACGCTGCGCTCCGGCCACTATGGCACCGAACTGCAGTTCGAGGATGTGCGGGTGCCGCACGCCAATGTGCTCGGCGAAGTGAATCAGGGGTTCACGATCGCCAACGACCGGCTCACGCGCCAGCGGATTCCCTATGCCGCCGGATGCCTGGGGGCGGCGATACGCGCCCAGGCGATGAGTATCGAATACGCCAAGCAGCGCGAGACCTTCGGCGCCGCGCTCTCAAGCCGCCAGGCGATCCAGTGGATGGTGGTCGACAACGAAATCGATATCCGCACCGCACGTTGGGCCACGCTGGCCGCGGCCTCTAAGGCCCAGCGCGGCGAGCCGTTCCGCGCTGAGGCGGCGATGGCCAAGTTGCTCGCCTCCGAAGGCGCCAGCCGGGTGGTCGACCGGGCTATCCAGATCCATGGCGGCTACGGCGTGACCAAGGACTTTCCTTTCGAGCGCTGGTACCGCGAGATGCGCATCCGGCGGATCGGCGAAGGACCCAGCGAGGTCCAACGCATCGTCATGGCCCGCGAACTCTTCGACCAGGCCCTGTACTAGACGATGGAAAACCGACCGCCGCCGCTCACGGGCCTGACCGTCATCGATCTGGGCCAAGTCTACCAGGGACCTTACGCCGGCCTGCTGATGGCCAAGGCGGGCGCGAACGTCATCAAGGTCGAGCCGCGCCACGGCGAGCCACTACGCGCCCGCGAAGCCGTCGGCGGCGGGGCCTCTCTGCCGCTCGCCATGCTCAACTCCAACAAGCGCGCCGTCACCCTCAACCTGAAGAGCCCTCGCGGCGTCGAGTTGCTGCGGGCCCTGGCGCAAAAGGCCGATGTCCTGCTGGAGAATTTCGCACCCGGCGTGATGGACAAGCTTGGCGTCGGGGCCTCGGTGCTCATGGCCGACAATCCGCGCCTAATCTATGCCTCGGCAACGGGCTACGGCCTTTCAGGGCCTGAACGCGACAACCTTGCCATGGACATCACCATTCAGGCGGCGTCGGGCGCCATAAGCGTTACCGGCTTCGCCGACGGGCCTCCAGTCAAGGCAGGTCCGGCGATCGCCGACTTCCTGTCCGGAACCCACCTCTACGGCGCCATCGTTACCGCCCTCTATGAGCGTGAGCGAACCGGCCGCGGGCGGATGATCGAAGTGGCGATGATCGAGACTATGTTCCCGACCCTCGCCTCCAACCTGGGCATGATCCACAATAACCCAGACAGGTCGCTCGGCCGCACCGGCAACCGCCACGGCGGCCTGGCCGTCTCGCCATACAATGTCTACGCCTGCAAGGACGGTTGGTTCGCTATCATCTGCACCAACGAGGAGCACTGGCGCAGCCTCTGCGCAGCGATGGGCCGCCCCGAACTCGCGGACGATCCGCGCTTTGTCACCAACGCAGCGCGAGTGACACATATGGAGGAAACCGACGCCGTGGTGGAAGCTTGGGCGGCGGCGCTCAGCCGCGACGAAATCTTCGCGGCCACCGGGGCGCACCGCGTACCTTCGGCGCCAGTGCGCGACCTCTACGAAGTGCTGAACAACACGCATATGAGGGTGCGCGGCATGCTCGAGGAAATCGAACATCCTCAACTAGGGCGGATCACCGTGCCAGGCAGTCCCCTGCGTTACCACGGCACCCAGCAGACTCCCGCCACGCCAAGTCCGGGAATTGGCCAGGACAACGTGGAAGTTTACGGCGAAATGCTCGGGCTTACCCCTGACGACGTCGAATCGCTTCGGCGCGAAGGCGCACTGTGACCGAGTGGACGCGGAGATACGCTGGCGGCGAAATTGAACGTCACAATCCTCGAGAGGGTGCGGGTCTCCAAACAGGCCGAGGC
>Ga0073924_1000003_pt1 | contig 61128 bp, 52 predicted proteins | sample GWRWT4_14Oct14_FD_70957 | JGI IMG/M metagenome (GOLD analysis project Ga0073924, IMG submission 70957) | Sand microcosm microbial communities from a hyporheic zone in Columbia River, Washington, USA - GW-RW T4_14-Oct-14 | ecosystem: Engineered > Artificial ecosystem > Sand microcosm >...
CACCCGCACATGGGCGACCAGCAGGGAAAAGTTGGCCAGCCCCAGGGCCTGGGCCTGGAGCACAGCCAAAGCCGTTGCGGGGGCCGTGGTCTCGAAACCCACGGCAAAGAACACCACCTGAGGGTCGGCAGGGAATCGTTACGTACAGGGCCAAAAACCACCTAAGCGATTGAAACGCAATGATAATTGCCTTGTCCCGATAGCGCATCTCCCCGTCTATGGGGCCTGTTCAAGGACTTTCGCTGTATAGCTCAGCGGCGCCACTTCCCTATCAAGGTCGAGATGGTAGTCGCCGAAGCGGTTGATGTGGCTGGTCCGAAACGGCGACAGTCCGGCCAGGATCTCGGGCGTCAGTTCAACTCCCTCCTTCCGCATCTCAGCCAAGGTCCGGCTCATGCCTTCTACGTTGTGGAGGATGATCATGTTAGCGACCAGCTGGCTGTACTTGATGATCTTGCGCTGCTCGTGTTGGACGTTCTCAGCAATGATCCCCTGGCTGCCAAAGAACACCCATTTTACGAAGCCGTTGTACTCCTCGCTCTTGTTGGTCGCAGCATGGATCGTTTTCCGAATCTCGTTGTCATCGATGTAGCGCAGCAAGAACAGCGTTCGGACGGCCTTGCCAAGTTCCCGGAAGGCGAAGTACAGCTTGTTCTTCCGGCTGTAGGTGCCCAGCCGGCGCAGGATCGAGGACGCGGTGATCTTCCCCAATCGGATCGAGATCACTACCCGCAGCATGTCGTGGAGATGGGTGGCGATCAGTTGCCAGTCGATGCTGTCTCCGAACAGTGCCTGGATGTTCTTATAGGTCCTGCCAGGTTCAGGCCGGAAGAATGTGAGATCCTTGATGTTTCGTATCCTGGGCATCAGCTGGATGCCCAGCATGTGGGCCAAACCGAAGACCGGATAGCTTTGGGCCTGCGTGTCGCCATGGACGATCTCGGGCTGGATGTCGGACGTGTTGGCCAGCAGGCCATCGAGGATGTAGATGCCCTCGTGCACGCCACAGGGAATGAAGTGGCTGAACAGCGCCACGTATTTGTCGGACACATGGTAGTAGCCGATGCCGCCGTAGCCGCCGTAGCGGATGTGGTACTCCGACAGCAGGTTGTCCTCGTACACGCTCCACTTGGTGCCATCTGCTGACGCGCTCTTGCCGCTGCCCCAATAGCCCGGCAGGTCAAATTTGTTGTAGGTATTGATGACCTCCACGATGGCCTTCTCAAGGACATCTTCGGTCACGTATTTGAGGTTGAGCCAAGCGACCTGGCGACGGCTGAAGCCCTTGATCGACCGCGCCGTCTGCGTCGGACCCAAGTTGCAGCCATAGCAAAACAGCGTGGTGATCACCCGTCGAGGGAGATCTTCAACCTGGCTCTCGGTGCCGGCGATCGGACGGAAGAATCGGTGCAGATCCAGCCATTGGCTGGCGTCGATCAGGACATCGACGATGCTGGACTCCGGGAGCCGTTCGGCGATGAGGCGGTCCACGGTGGCAATGGCGCTTGAGACCTCGGCGCGTTGCCCCTTCCGCAGTACCAGGCGTCCTTCCAGAATGTCCGCATGAACATTCTCGGGGAAACGCTCGTCAACTTCGTCGGCCAAGTCGGTCAGTTGTGCGCGCAACCCGGCCACGAAAGTCGCAGCGTCGGTGGGCAAGCCTGACACCTGGCCATAGGCTTCCAGTTCCTGGGCCAAGGTGGCTTCATCGACCAGCTGCTCGCGGTAGTCGTCAAATCGTTCGCTGCTCGGGATGAAGAGATCTCCCGACTTCAGTTCGTCCTTGACCTGCACCAGCACGGCCAGCTCGAAGTACTTACGGTGCATCCAGCCGGCGCCTGCCGCGCTGGCCCGCTTGCCAAACACGTGCTGACGCCAGAGCTTGGACATCCAATCGAAGTCCTTTTCCGGGTCCAGGCCGAGGGATGCGACCTCGATCAGCTCACGGCGTTGGTTGCGCAGCGACAGCACCGCTGCAATCAACGGCTCCATGCCGGCATCGTGGCTGGTTGCCCGCAAGTTCATCAGCTCCAGCCCATTGAACAGCAGCGGCCTGACCGCGCCGTAGGGTTGCAGCATGAAAGGCAGATAGTTCTTTCCTGCGTATGCCATATGTTCTTCGCATTCGGCCAACAAGGTCGACACTTCCGCTTCCAGACTGTTATCGATGGCATCCACGCGCTGACTATCGCTGCCGTCGAGCTGATAGGCCTGCAGGATTTCCTTGAGCTGGCCGATCAGGAAGTCGGCCCGCTTGGCATGTTCGAGCTGGTAGGCCAGCAGCTTTTGCTGGGCCGTGTTCTCCAGCCCGCGCACCTGCTTGATGAACAGCTCGGCTGCGTCATCCAGCGTCTTGGCATGCTGGGCGCGAATGAAGATGGTGGCCAACGCATAGCGCTTGTCCGGAGCCAGTTCGGCTAACTCGCTGGCGTCATAGGCGCGAGCCATTGCACGGAATTGCTTGAGCTTGGGCACCGGCACATCGATGGGAGGCAGCTGCTCGGCCAACTGCTGCAGCATGCGGATGTGCTGCAGATAGAACCGGACCTCCTTGTTGGTCGGTCGGCCAGGCTCGCGCTTGAGCGATTGCCAGCCAGTAAATCTGGAGCCTTCCGGTGCGCGCAGCAATTCGTCAATGAGCGTGCGCGTGGCAGGCGTCAGCGCGTGACTGATGCTGCGGTAGTAGCCCAGATTGACCCGCTCACGTGCGCCGATGGCGGCCAGCTCCAGGGTGCGGAAGCCTGGCAGTTCGTAGCGGTGGTGCACCAGCTCTTCGAGCAGGACGTTCACGATGTCCGGGATGGTGTGCTTGGTCTGGGCTGCTCCGGTGGCCACCGTGTCCAGCCAGGCCAAGCCTGATTTGTCCAGGGGATGTACCCCGATGAACTGCCGAAGCTGCGGCATATGGCGGCGCTGGCTACCGGAAGCGTCGTAACGTTCGAGCTGGTCGGTGTCCAATACGCGCCCGAGTCGGGCGGCCTTGGCGATGTGCTTCCGGATCCGCTCGGGCACTTCGGCTAACACCGTGAAGTAACCCAGGCGCTGGAAGAGCTTGAGATGAATCAGTACCGCCAGCTGCGGTCCCGGCTGGGTGGTCAGCTGCTTGGCGAATGCAATCTCAGCGGCGGTGGGGGTATAGATCTCCTCCAGTTCCTTGGCGGTGGGATCAGGCTTCAGTCGCGGGTAGGCGGTCTCGTGAAGGGTAGCCATTGGATCCGGAGGTTATGAGGGGGGTCAATCCCAGTGCCGGCCGTCGTCTGTATTGAGAGACGCTTCCAGGAAACACTGGTGCGTATCGGCCATGCGGTGCATGTCATCGAGCAACGTGGCCAGGATTTCATCCAGATCCCGGTCGGGATCGGTGGGAACAGTCAACTGGTACTCGCTGCTGGCAGTGTTCAGGCGCACAGCCTGGAACGGGGCCAAGCAGATCTCTTCGATCCGGCCTCGGGCCTTGGCCGCGCCGCGGCCCGTGCGGGCAAACGGGGTCAGCACCATGCGCAGGCGCAGCTGCAAGGCCGGTTTGCCCTCGGGCGCCGGCAGTGCCATCGCCGGTACCGGCGCGGTTGGACTGGGCAGGCTTGCTTCAATGCGGTCACGGGCAAAGGGGTCACGCCCGTCCAGATAGCGCATGGCCGACTGCACATCGCGCCAGCCCACGTACTCCATCAGCGCCTTCATGTCCCAGCCTTGGTCGTTGGCCCAGCTGGCAAAGCCGCGGCGCAACGAATGGCTGCTGTGGAGCCCCGCATCGGCAAAGCCGGCACTGGTCAGCAACTCGCGTAGCAGGCGCACCAAGCTGTTGGGATGCAGGCCCTCGGCGCTCACCTGGCCCCATTGGTTAACCGCCCGAAACACCGGCCCTTCGTGCAGGTCGGCCGCCTGCAGCCACACCTGGGTCGCCTCCACCGGGCACAACCGCGACAACGCCGGCACCTTGTAGGTGACGCCGGCGGCCTGGCGGTCGCCCTTGCTGCGCGGCAGGAAACAGGTCATCCCCTGTCCCGGCACCAGCGTGAGATGGGCCACGTCCAGACGCAGCAGTTCATCGCCACGGAAGCCCCGCCAGAATCCGAGCAGCACCAACGCTCGGTCGCGTTGATGGCGCAGCGCCGCCGCTCCGTCGCCCCGGGCATGCGCCGCCGCGATCGCGGCAGCCAACCAGTCATCGAGCTCGACCAGCCGCCGAATCTGCAGCGGCGCGGCTTGCTTGACCTGGCCCGGGTGCAGGGTCTGGATGCCTTTGAGCACCTTGCGCACCAGCGGCGACCGGGTCGGGTCGACAAAGCCGTGGTCGCGGTGCCAAGAGGCAATGGCGGCCAGCCGGTGGCGAAGCGTGCTGGCGGCTAGGGTCTGCGCATACGCGGCCAGGTACCGCGCCACGCTGTCCGGTGTCGCTGGGAGGTGGCCTTGCCATTCAACCTCGAAGTGCCGCAGCGCCGACGCATAGCTGCGCACCGTGTTCTGGCGCGTGGCTGCATCGAGGTAGCGGTCCAGTTCGGTCACTGGCGCGTGGCCTCCACAGCGACCGGCTGCCGCAGGGTCGACAGGATGGTGCATTCAGCCCGCTGCCCACCGTGGCAACTGGCAATCACCCGTTCCAACTCGGTGGCCATGCGCTCCAGGTCGGCCATGCGCGCCCGCACGTCGGTCAGATGGCTGCGTGCCAGCCGGTCCACGTCCCCGCACGAAAGCTCCTCATCGCCGGCCAGCTGCAGCAGGCTGCGGACCTCCTCCAGGCTGAAGCCTAGGTCCCGGCCGCGCGCAATGAAGCGCAGCCGCTCGATGTCGGCCGGGCCATAGACCCGGTAGCCATTGCCCGAGCGCCCCGGGCGCGGCAACAGGCCGATCCGCTCGTAATAGCGGATCGTCTCCAGGTGGCATCCACTGGCGTCGGCAGCCTCACTGATTTTCATTCGTAGTACGCTTGACTCCGTAGTAGCTACGGACTTTACACTCACCTGCTGTGTCATGCCAGCGACCCGCCCGGGCCCGGCTTCCCTGCGACTGGAGATGTTCCGATGAGTGATTGCGGCTGCCACCACGAGGCCAAGAATGCGCAGGAGCGGCGCGTCCTCTGGATCGCCCTAGCGTTGAACGCGGCGATGGCCGTGATCGGCGGCATCGCCGGCTGGATTGCCCATTCCACTGGCCTGCTGGCCGACGCTCTGGACATGCTGTCCGATGCCACCGCCTATGCCATTGGCCTGGTCGCTATCGGGCGCACGGCGCGCTTCAAGGCCAATGCCGCTTGGGTCAGCGGCAGCGTGCTGCTTGTGCTGGGTGTGGGCGTGTTGGTTGAGGTGGGCCGCCGGGTGATGTACGGCGCCGAGCCGGTCAGCGGCTGGATGATTGGCACCGCCCTGCTGTCGCTGGCGGTCAATATGGCGGTGCTGCGCATGCTGGCACCGCTAAAGTCCGGCGAAGTGCATCTGCGAGCGACGTGGCTGTTCACGCGGGCCGATGTGGTCGCCAATGTTGGGGTGATCCTGGCCGGTCTGTTGGTGTGGTGGCTGGCCAGCCCGTACCCGGATTTCGTGATCGGCGCCCTGATCGGCCTGTATGTGATCAAGGAAGCCTTCGAGATTTTAGGTGATGCCCGCCGGGCAGGTGCCGACGCGCGCAAGACGGCTGCATGACCAGGCTTGGCCGACTGAGCTCGGACTCTGGCGGCTGCGCTTGAACCCGGCACTGTCACGTGGCGCAGCTGGCCCCCGACCTAATCCGTCGCAGCTCAATCTGCGTGACCGTGCGGAAGCTCAGGCAAAACGTTAACTTTCTGTTCTTCGGATGCCGGATTCCGTCAATTTCCCGCGCCAGCTTTTGCCTGGCCACCTGACTCGCAGAGGCCACTCGAGCCCGCGAGATTGATGAATAAGCGTCAGCTTGCTGATGAGCGGGACCCAAGGTATCTTTCCGGCCTCAAATGTATCAGTCCTAGCCACACGTGCCTTCCATTGTCATCCATGCCAAGCGCTACGCTCTGGCACTGCTGCTCGCAGTGATGATCATCGTGCCTGTCGTTGATGCTTCGGTCTGCTTCTCTGAGGAGCAGTCACACCAGGAAGTGGCAGGGCCAGGCGATGGCCACCCCGATAAGGCGCATGCCGCTTGTGGTCACGGTCACTGCCACCACAGCAGCACTTTTGTGGCGTCCAACGGTTTCACCAGTGCCGAAGCCGCAAGAAATGAAGGCGGGCACACGTTCTACGAACAGCCCATGACGTCCCACATCCCGGACACGCTGATTAGACCTCCCAGGCTTTGATCGCATAACAGGCGCAACGCGCCTGTCAGTCCTTCTGCGATCACCTTTGTGTAGGTCTTTCCATGAACACATCTTGTTGCTGGGCGCTCCGTGCGCTCGGCCGACGCGTGGCTGCACGTGCAGTCGCCGGCCAGTACTGCGCCGCCTTGAAGAAGGCGACCTGAATGCCCTTCTCAACATCTACCAATCTCCGAACTGCACGCGATCGAGCGGCACTACTGATGGCAACCTCCGTGCTTGCCATCGGCGCATCTCTTGGTGTGCGCGATTTTGGGCCTGTCGACGAACCGAGATTTGCCTTGGTTGCCACCCAAATGGTGGCAACCGGAAGCTCGCTGTTCCCGCGTCGGGGAGCGGAGCTGCACCCAGACAAGCGTCTCTTCATGTGGATCTCGGCTGCACTGCTGTCACTGACCCAAAACCTGCGGACCGCGGTCCTGGCCCCTTCGCTGGTGTCAGGCGTTGCATATGTGTGGATGGCTTTCCATCTAGGAACGCGCAATGGCGGCCGTGTGCGCTAGGGGCGCGCGCGGTGGTCAATAAAAAGGAATCACCAATGCATTACGTGAAAACAGAATTCAACCGAGGCAGTTCGCGCGGGGGCCTAGGCTCAGATCCACTGGGCCGTCTTGGCAAGCCCATCTGCGGCCCGCAGCTGGGCGTCAACACGTTGATTATCATCGTGGCGATGTACTTCACGTTCTTTCTCAACAGCGCGTTCTTCGCAGAAGTAATTGCGAAGAGTGGTGCGGACGGAGCAGCTCGTGCGCTACTTGTTATCTCTACGGGAGCGATCCTCACTGCCTTGAATGTGCTCATTCTCGGATTGCTATGCGTTCGATGGACGGTGAAGCCGGTTCTTGCATTGCTTCTCGTCGTGTCCGCTACTGCTGCCTACTATTCAGACAATTACAGCGTCTACTTCGACGCCAGCATGGTACGAAATGTGCTGAAGACCGACGGCGCTGAAGCCGGAGAGTTGCTGACCTGGGGCTTCTTTCTTGCGGTACTAATTAAAGGCGTCGTGCCAGCTATCGCGGTATGCATGGTAAGGCTCCAACGTTCTTCCAATGTGACGCGGGCGATACTTGCAAGAGTGCTTCTACTTGGCATGGCGGTTGTTGTAATCGTTGGCGCGGCAATTGCGTCATTCGACGACCTCTCATCACTCATACGCAATCACAAGCAAGTCAGATACCTTGCAAACCCTGGAAACTACATCGCTTCCATTGCGAAGGTTGTGCGAGAAGACACCCGTGCGGAGCGCGGTCCGATCCAAGTGGTTGGCCCCGATGCCATGATGACGCCTCATCCGCCAGGCGCGAAGCCCCACTTCTTGGTCATCGTTGTAGGTGAGACGGTTCGTGCGCAGAACTGGGGTTTGAATGGATACGGCAGACAGACAACGCCACAGTTGGCAGCGTTGGACGTCGTCAATTTCTCAGACGTGACCGCCTGCGGGTCAAACACCGAAGTGTCGGTGCCCTGTATGTTCTCTGCGTACGGGAGGCGAGACTACGATCGAGACAAGATCAAAGGTTCGGAGTCGCTTCTGCATGTTTTGGAGCGTGCCGGGGTCAGGACCCTATGGCGTGACAACCAGACTGGATGCAAGGGCGTCTGCTCTGATCTGGCATTTGAATCCTATCGCGTGCCGGTCAAGGATGTTCTGTGCGACGACCAAGCATGCCGTGACGAGATTATGCTGCAAGGTCTGCATGACTCGATCGAGGACAACCCTGGTGATGTCGTTGTCGTTCTACATCAGCTGGGGAACCACGGACCCAGCTACTTCAAGCGATACCCGGAAGATCTGACGAAATTTACTCCCGACTGCCGAAACGCAGACTTGGGCAAGTGCACACGCGGTGAAATCGTCAATGCGTATGACAACGCGGTCCTTGCGACAGATGACTTCCTTGCAAAGACAATTCGCATGCTTGAACAGGACAAGAGTCACGATACCGGGCTGATCTATGTCTCCGACCACGGCGAGTCATTAGGGGAGGCGAACGTCTATCTTCACGGGCTCCCCTACGCTATCGCCCCTGATACTCAGATCAAGGTGCCGATGGTGATGTGGATGTCTGATGGTATGAAGAGCAGCAACAACCTGGACCTTCAATGTGTCCGGGACCGATCAAAGCAGCCGTCCAGCCACGACAACCTCTTCCATTCTGTGCTTGGCCTGATGCAGGTTAGGACGACGGTGCTAGACGAGAGCCTAAATCTGTTCTCAGGCTGTACCAGCAACGCCGGTCACAGCCTATAGCCGACCACGGCGAGTATCGCTGTTGGAAGACCCGTGAGCGTCTCTTGGGCCCAAAAGAAGGAAACATCGAAGTGGCAGATATGTACGGTCATCGTCCGCGGAGCATTGCGCGCGTCTTTGAGGCGCTTCGCTGGTCTCTCCAGGGACTGAGATCAGCTTGGCTGCATGAATCGTCGTTTCGGTTGGAAGTTGTTATGGCCGCGGTGGCATTACCCCGCCGCGTCAGACTAGTTGTCGTCTCCTTACAATCCCCCTGAAGGCGGCACTGGAGAACGCACATGGCTCGATACGGACAACGATTCAAAGAGAGAGCGGTGGCACGATTGCTGCCGCCGGAAAGTGGTGCGCTGGATGTCGTGGCGCATGACGTAGGCATTGGCGCGGGAACGTTGGCGCGCTGGCGCGACGAGATCCAGGCCAAGGTCACCCCGACCCGCGGCTGGACGGCGGATGCACGGCTGGATGCGGTCATAACAACGGCGGCGATGGACGAGGTAGGCAAGAGTGCGTGGTGCCGCGAGCACGGGGTGTTTCGGGCAGATCTGGACGCGTGGCGCGCCACGGCCACCGCGGCACTGGGCGTGTCCAAAACGATCGGCCTCAGTGCCCCGGGAAACGCGCAGGATCGTCAGCGCATCAAGGAACTGGAACGCAATCTGCTGCGCAAGGATCGCGCACTGGCCGAGACCGCTGCCTTGCTGGTGCTGTCAAAAAAAGTCGGGGCGATCTTCAACACGGGCGAGGGCGCATGATCGCCCTCGACGATCGCACAATCCTGGCCCAGCACATCGACACGGCGCATGCGGCCGGCGCGCGTTTGCATCTTGCCTGCGAGGTCGCCGGAATCGACCTGCGCACCCTGCAGCGCTGGAAGTCTTCATCGGGTTTGGTGGAGGGTGACGGGCGGCCGGGTTCGATCCATCCGGCACCGCGTCATGCATTGACCGATACCGAGCGTGCCAACTTGCTGTGCGTGGCCAACGAACCGCGCTTTGCCGACGTGCCGCCGGCGCGCATCGTGCCCATGCTTGCCGATGAAGGCATGTACCTGGCCAGCGAATCCAGCTTCAGCCGCGTGCTGCGCGCGCACGGCCAAACCACCCATCGCGGTCATGCCAAGGCCCCGCGAACGGTACGCCCACCGACCACGCATATCGCCACCGCATCGGGTCAGGTGTGGTGTTGGGACATGACGTATCTGCCGGCGCAGGTGCAAGGGCGCTGGTTCCACCTGTATCTGATCCTGGATCTGTACAGCCGCAAGATCGTCGGGTGGGAGGTGCATGACACGGATCACTCCGATCATGCCGCACACCTGGTGCATCGCGCGGCACTGGCCGAAGGCATTGCGGCACTGACCCACAAGCCGGTACTGCACGGCGACAACGGCTCCACGCTCAAGGCCACCACGGTGTTGGCGATGTTGAACTGGCTGGGCGTCAAACCCTCGTACTCACGACCGCGCGTGAGCGACGACAACGCCTTTGCCGAGTCGGTGTTCCGCACCGCCAAGTATCGGCCGGAGTTTCCGGCCCAAGGCTTTGCCGACCTCGACGCAGCGCGCGCCTGGGCAGCGAGCTTCGTGCACTGGTACAACGTCGAGCACCGCCACAGCGGCATCCGCTACGTCACGCCCGCCCAACGCCACGCCGGCGAAGACCACGCCATCCTGGCCGCACGCCACGCGCTCTACATGCAGGCACGCGACGGCAACCCTGCTCGCTGGTCTGGCCCCACCCGCAACTGGTCCCAGATCGGCGCGGTCACCCTCAACCCCGAACGCGACGCGGTCGTCGCCACTCACGCGGTGGCAGAAAAACAGCCCCTGGCTGCATGACTGAGGCGACAACTAGCTTGACATGCGCCGTTACCTACAGCTATCTTTTTCGGCAACTCAGGGGTAGAGCGAGTGCTTCTCATGGGGAGCGTACTGTTCGTTTTGGCATTCGAGCTGCTGAACTCCGCTATCGAGGCAGTGATCGAACGGTATGGCCCAGAAATCCATGAGCTGGCTGGTCGTGCGAAGGACATGGGGTCGGCTGCGGTGTTCGTGGCTCTTTGCAATGTCGCCCTCACATGGGCCGTTATCCTTGTGGGTTGATTCCCTGGGTCCCGACCTGAACGGGGCTAGGGTGCGTTCAAGCACAGCCACCGTAGTGTTTTTATGTAATTGTATCCGTCCAAAAGAGGTTGCTAACCTTTCCCAATGCGTCGCTCTCTGCCTGCTATTCGTATATACCTGATGCTGCTGCTTTTGGCGGCGTTCGTGGTCGTGCCTGTGGCCGAGGCATTGGCGTGCGCGCAAGAAGCGACGGTCAGCGTGGGCGATGTGCACGCCTTGCAAAGTGATTCAGACTCCGAGTCGAGCAAGAGCAAGGATTCGTCCAGTGCCGATGCCTGTGGCCATGGGCATTGCCACCATTCAACGGCAAGCCTCCCAGCTGCCGGTCACGACGATCTGTTCGCCGATGGCCGGATTTCGCTGCACAGTACCGAGCACGGGGACGTCTACGCCCTCCGACTCGACGGACCCATGCGCCCCCCCCGTATCTGATCTGGCTCTGCCCCGCATTTGCGGGTAGTTCGCTCAGATAATTTACGGGAGTTTTACGGGAGTTTTTATGTCGATTTTGACGGGTCGGTCGCTTTCAGCGACCGGGTTGGCTGTCGCTGTTCTGCTGGCGTTGGTGCCAACCGGGCATGTAGCTGCTCAAACTGCACCATCTTACGAATCGTTGCTTTCTCGCTTGAACCAGATGCCTGCGACGGTCCAAGGCGTCGCGCTGGCTGAGGCAGCCGAGGCGCGGGTACAACAGGCTCGGGCACTGCCCAATCCGACGGTCTCCATCGAAGCGGAGAACGCCTACGGCACTGGTCCCTACAAAGGTTTCTCAAACGCTGACAGCATTGTCACCCTCTCCCAGCCGCTGGAGATTTGGGGTCAACGAGGGGCCCGAGTGCGCGCCGCGCGTGCGGAGGCTGGGGCTGCAGGCTTGCGGGGTGATCTGATGCGCAGTGACGCAGCGGGTCGCCTGGCTGCGACATACGCCGAAGCAGAGGCTGCGCTGCGCCGATATGAGTTGGCCAGCGAGGCATTGGCCTTGATTGAACAGGACGCCAAGGCGGTAGCTGCGATGGTCAGCGAGGGACGTGAGCCCAACCTGCGCGGTGTGCAGGCACGGAGCGAGGTCGCCAATGCAAAGGCCAGCCTAGATGAGGCCGAGGCCTACCGGGATGCGGCGCTTGCTCGCCTAGCCGGGGTGTCCTTAGTGGACAGCCCGCTGACCGACATCGGCGAAAGCCTGCTTGACCGAGTGCCCTCTCACCCAATTGACAATGAGGCCGCCCCGCTTGCCGTTCGTATCGCCCAAGCCGAAGCGGACGCCTCCGGCCGCCTTATCGATGTTGAGCGCAAGCGTGCGTTGCCACAACTGAGTGCATCCGTGGCTCAGACGCGCTTCCGCCAAGCGGGCGACCAAGCTTACAACGTGGGCATCAGCCTTTCGATCCCCCTATTCGATCGTAACCGCGGTGCGATCCAGGCGGCCTATGCGGAACAACGTGCTGCCGAAGCGGTTCTGGAGGCTCAGAGGCGTGACAGTGAGGCGGCCCGTTTGGGAGCGGTAGCGAGTCTCAAGGCATCCAACAGCCGCGCACGAGCAGCGGATGAAAGCGTACAGGCCGCAGATGAAGCCTATCGGCTGGCCCGCATCGGATTTGAGGCAGGTCGTATATCGCAATTGGAGCTGCGCAGCACGCGATCAACCCTGATCGCTGCGCGTGGCAGTGCTGTGGATGCCCGTCTTAGCCGGGTGGCAGCAGAAATCGACCTCGCCCGCCTTGAAGGGCGCGCACCGTTTGTGGAGGCAAAATGAACAAGTACGGAAACAAGACGCTCATCGGAGCGACGCTGCTGGCTACCTTGATGATGACCGGCGCGCTGACCTCATGCAGTGGCGGGGCGCAGGAGGATGCCAAATCCACCGGTACGGAGGCAGAAAAGCCGGCTGGAAAGGATGATGGTCACGACGATCACGCAGCTGACGCAAAGCCGGGCTCCGCCGAGGCGCACAGTGAAGGTGATGGTGATGGCGAACATGGCGAAGAGGAGTCCGAGGAAGGTGTAGTCAAGCTGACGCCTGACCAGATCAAGGCATCTGGCATCGGCGTGGTGGCTGTCGGCCGCGGCGGTGGCGCATCGACCCGCCTTGCAGGTCGCGTCGAGCCGGCCATCGGGGGGCGTGCTGCCATCGCCTCAACGGTCACCGGCCGCGTTGAGCGCGTGCTTGTTGCGCCGGGTACAGCCGTCAAGAGCAACCAGCCCCTGGTGATCATTGTCAGTGGAGAAGCTGCGACCTTCAAAGCCGCCGCCACTGCCGCTGCGGCGGAGGCCGAAGCCATTCGCCTGGCCTACGGCCGCGACAAGTCTCTTGTCGAGCAGGGCGTAGTGGCTCGCCAGGAGCTGGAGGCCTCGCGCGCGCGCTCTTTGGCCGCTGATGCCGCCGCTAGTGCTGCACGTGCACAGGTAGCGGCCAGTGGATCTCCGGACAGTTCCGGCCGGGTGACAATCTCCAGTCCTGTCGCTGGCGTGGTTGGCAACGTCCAAGTGACGCCCGGTGGTGTCGTCTCAGCTGGAACGCTTGTTGCGGAGGTTTCCAATCCGGACATGAATGAACTCGTATTCACTGCACCGCCAGCACTGGCCACTCTCGCGGTGCCCGGAATGAAGCTGGAAGTGACTGGCCCGGGCGGAAGCTTCGAAGCTGAGGTGATTGCCGCCGCTGCGAATGTGATGCAGCAGGGAGGCACCGCGACCATTCGCGCCAAACCAATTTCGGAGAAGTTGCCACCGGCCGGCTCCCCCGTTTCGGCCGTCATCATCGCCGATAGTGCCGCTGAAGGTATGAGTGTGCCGGCGGATGCGGTCCAAAGCGTTGATGGCAGAAGTGTTGTCTTCGTTGCCGTCCAGGGTGGTTTCCAGGCTACGCCGGTACTCGCTGGTCGTCGTGCAGGTAATCGAATCGAAATCCTTAACGGCCTGACAGGTAGTGAGCGCCTCGTAGGCGCCAATGCCTTCCTGCTCAAAGCCGAACTGGCCAAGGGCGAAGCCGAGCACGGCCACTAAGGGAACTCATACACCATGTTCAAGATCATCATTGAAGCAGCGGTCAAGTTCCGTTGGCTCGTGGTGTTTCTGGCTGCTTCGATTGCCTGCTTTGGCTTGTTCCAACTGAGCAAGCTGCCAGTCGATGCTGTACCAGATATCACCAACCGCCAGGTTCAGATCAATACCATCGCACCTGCCCTTACTCCGGAGCAGATTGAACGCCAGGTCACCTATCCTCTGGAGACGGCCTTGGCCGGCATCCCAGGTCTGAACACCACTCGCTCCCTATCACGCAATGGCTTCTCTCAGGTCACCGCGATCTTCACTGATCAGACCGACATCTATTTCGCCCGCCAGCAGGTGGCAGAGCGGATGCGGGAGGCTGCCGGAGATCTGCCCGAGGGCGTGTCCCCCATGCTCTCCCCGGTTACAACCGGGCTGGGCGAGGTTCTCATGTGGACGGTGGACTTCAAGCCATTCGACCCCAAGAAGCTGGCCAAGCCCGGCCAGGCTGGCTGGCAAGAGGGTGAGGTCTACCTGACACCAGAGGGCGATCGTCTTGGAACCGCCCAGGAGCGCGCAACGTACCTGCGTACTGTCCAGGACTGGATCATCGCACCACAGATGCGCTCCAGCCCCGGCCTGGCCGGTGTTGATACGGTGGGTGGGTACGTCAAGGAATACGGCATCTACCCCGACAGCGCTCGACTGGCGGCATACAACTTGGGTCTGGCCGATCTGGTCCAAGCACTGGAACGCTCCAACGTCCAGGCTGGCGCGGGTTTCGTCCAGCGTGCGGGCGAAGGCCTGGTCGTTAGGGCAGACGGCCTTGCCCTGACGACCGACGACTTGGCTCAGTCGCCGGTGGCCACCAAGGACGGTGTGGTCATCCGGGTGGCCGATGTTGCCGAGGTCGGTATGGGGCGCGCCCCACGGCTTGGTGCAGCTAGCCGAAATGGTCATGAGGCGGTACTGGGCACGGCACTGATGATCGCCGGCGGCAACAGCCGCACCGTCGCTCAAGCTGCAGCTGAGCGCCTGGCACAGGTCAATGAATCTCTGCCCGCCGATATCTTCGCAGAGCCAGTGCTGGACCGTAGTGTGCTGGTTAACTCCACTGTCAAGACTGTCGCCAAGAACCTGACCGAAGGTGCCCTGCTGGTCGTAGTTGTGCTGTTCCTGCTCCTGGGCAACCTGCGTGCGGCAGCCATCACCGCATTGGTCATTCCGCTGTCGTTCCTGTTCGCTGTTATCGGCATGAACAAGTTCGGTATCAGCGGCAACCTGATGAGCTTGGGTGCGCTGGACTTCGGAATCCTTGTAGATGGCGCGGTAATTGTGATCGAGTCCACCCTGCTGATGCTTGGCAAGCGGCGTGCCGAACTTGGCCGACCCCTCAATGCCATGGAGCGACTGCGTGTAGCCGCCGACTCGGCGAGGAAGATGGCGCGTCCTGCAGCCTTCGGTCAGGTGATCATCCTGTTGGTGTTCGCACCGATCCTTACCTTGGAAGGTGTGGAAGGCAAGACGTTCCACCCGATGGCCGCCACCTTCATGCTCGCCCTCGTTGGCGCATTCATCTTCTCCTTTACCTTCGTACCGGCGATGGCTGCCCTGCTGGTCAGGGAGCCCAAGCTCCACGCGAAGAAGGAAGGACACGAGGGCGACCAGGACGAAGAACATGAGACAGCCATCATCCGCGTCCTGCGCGGCCGCATCGAACCGGTGATCCAAGCGGCGATTCGTAGGCCCAAGGCAGTGTTCGCTGGCGCCCTCGTGATGCTCGCAATGGGCGTGGTCGGCTTTACGATGCTGGGTCGAGAATTCATGCCAACGCTTGATGAGGGAAACCTCGCTATGCAGGCGTTGCGTGTGCCATCTACGTCGCTTGAGCAATCGTTGGCTATGCAGTTGGCGCTGGAGAAGGCCATTGCTGCTGAACCAGAGGTTGTGACGGTCTTCTCGAGGACCGGTACTGCTGAAGCAGCTATCGACCCCATGCCGACCAACATCTCCGACAGTGTGATCGTACTTAAGCCGAGAAAGGAGTGGCCAGACTCTTCCCTGAGCAAGGAGGATCTGATTGCAAGGTTTGAGACGATCGCCGCCTCGCAGATAGGCAACAGCTTTGAATTCAGCCAGCCCATCGAGCTGCGCTTCAATGAGCTGATCTCAGGTGTACGTACGGACCTAGCCGTCATGATTTACGGCGATAACTTCGAGCAACTGCAAGCTGTTGCTGACCAGGTCGCGCTGAAGCTGAGAAATACTCAGGGCGCAGCGGATGTCCGCGTTGAACAGATTTCCGGCCTGCCCACGCTCAATGTGGCAATCGATCATCTTGCAGCTGCGCAGTATGGCCTCACGGCGGCGGACGTGAGCGACGCACTTTCAACCGGTATTGGCGGCGCTGCGGCAGGCAAGATCTTCGAGGGCGACCGCCGGTTCGATGTTGTGGTGCGCCTCGGCGACGATGCACGCAATGACCCCGATCAGCTCGCATCGCTGCCGATTGCAACCCCAACTGGGGGCATCGTGCCGCTCTCCTCTGTCGCACGCATTGAGATCAGCGAGGGGCCGAACCAGATCAGTCGAAACAACGGGAGCCGTCGTGTCGTGGTGCAGGCTAATGTTCGCGGTCGTGACTTGGGCGGGTTTGTCGGAGAGGCCCAAGCTGCGGTGAAGGACGTGAAGCTTCCACCAGGCGCCCACATGACGTGGGGCGGTCAGTTCGAGAACTTGCAGCGGGCGGAAAGGCGACTCATGACAGTTGTGCCGATTGTCTTCCTGCTAATCGGAAGTCTTCTGTTCATGGCATTGGGCAGTGCGAAGGAGGCGGGTCTGGTGTTCACCTGCGTCCCGCTTGCCCTGGTTGGCGGAATTCTCGCATTGCTGGTGCGTGGTATGCCGTTCTCGGTATCTGCCGCTGTCGGATTCATCGCGGTATCGGGTGTTGCGACGCTGAACGGATTGGTGCTCATGCAAGCCATCAGAGAGAGGCTTGATGCCGGTGACAGTCCATTGATCGCTGCAATGAACGGTGCCGGCAGCCGAATTCGAGCTGTGGTGACCACGGCGCTGGTGGCGATCGTCGGCTTCATTCCGATGGCTATTGCGAGTGGATCTGGTGCTGAGGTGCAGAAGCCTCTCGCCACGGTGGTCATTGGCGGCCTGTTGACCGCAACAGTACTGACACTTCTTGTGCTGCCGACATTTGCGGGGCGCCTGGCCAAGCCAGATCCCAAAGGGCAACCGGGAAATGTTCCCTGATTGATGGAGTGTTTGTGTCCGGCAGCGTATCTGCCTGCCGGACTTCCCGATCCATTCTTATGACGTTGGAGGGAACACATGAACCTGACCACAGAAGTCGAATTGCCGGTCGTACTCCCAGGCGTTTCTCGCGACGATAACTGCGTCCAAAGGCTGGTGGACGGGCTTCAGGAAATGGACGGAATATCACGCGTGCACGTGCGCGGTGGTAGCGATGGGGCTTGCGGAACACTTTGCATTCATTACGCGCCCGAGCTCATCTCGCTTCAACGAGTGCGAGAGGTGGCGTCGTCCATGGGTGTCAAGCTGGGTGAGCGGTATGGTCACCTCTCCTTGGAACTGGGTTCAGCAGTTCACGCCCGGAAAGCACGAACAATTGCAGGCCAACTACAGGCTTTGCCGGGGGTCATTGAAGCCACCACCAGCCCGACTGGCGGCGTGAGCCTCGAATACGATCAAACCAAGACAAGCGAGACGGAGCTGAGAGCAGAGCTCCACGCGCTGGGTGTAGGGCAAGGCGCATCCGGTCCGAAGGAAGACTTGAAAGATCAGCACGAAGGTCACGAACACAAGGACGGACAAGACCATGGTCATTCCCACGGAGGCGTATTGGGTGGCAATAGCGAGCTGATCTTCTCACTTGCCTGTGGCCTGCTCCTGATCTTGGGATTTGCGATTGAAAAGCTCGGCTTGCTCCAAACGCCATGGATTCCTACCGCATTTTACGTAGCTGCCTACCTCTTTGGCGGCTGGTTCACGCTTGGCGAAGCGATTGAGAACGTCAAGCTGAAGCGTTTTGAAATCGATACTCTGATGCTGGTTGCAGCGGTAGGTGCGGCAGCGCTGGGCGCATGGGCCGAAGGCGCCTTGCTTCTGTTCCTCTTCAGTCTAGGCCATGCCCTTGAACACTACGCGATGGGCCGGGCTAAGCGCGCGATTGAAGCTCTTGCAAAGCTTGCCCCAGAAACCGCCAGGGTGCTGAGGGATGGGCAGGTCGTGGAAGTCAAGGTTGAATCGTTGATACCTGGAGATGTGGTGGTTGTTCGTCCCAATGATCGGATGCCGGCAGACGGATTCGTCGTCAAAGGCACTAGCAGCGTTGACCAAGCCCCTGTCACCGGGGAAAGCATTCCGGTAGATAAGTTGCAAGTCACTGACCCTGCTCAGGCACGGGGTCGGCCTGATTCGGTGGGAATGGAGTCCCGCGTCTTCGCCGGCACTATCAATGGCTCCGGCGTCCTAGAGGTCGAAGTCACGCGTCGATCAGGCGAATCGGCACTGGCCCGCGTAGTCAAGATGGTGAGCGAAGCCGAAACCAGGAAATCGCCAACGCAGCGCTTCACAGACAAGTTTGAGAGGGTATTCGTTCCCGCTGTTCTGATCTTGGCCGTGCTGTTACTTTTCTCATGGATCGTGATCGATGAGCCATTCCGCGACAGCTTCTATCGAGCGATGGCGGTACTTGTAGCGGCAAGCCCTTGCGCACTGGCAATCGCGACTCCAAGCGCGGTTCTAGCGGGAATTGCGCGAGCTGCGCGAGGTGGCGTACTCATCAAGGGTGGCGCACCACTGGAGGAGCTGGGCATGGTCCGTGCCATCGCGTTCGACAAGACTGGAACGCTCACTGAAGGCAAGCCGCGAATTACCGACATCAAAGTGATGCAGGGAACGACAGAGCAGGAACTGCTTCACGTTGCCGTCGCCGTCGAGGCTTTAAGTGACCACCCTTTGGCCGCAGCTATCGTTCGAGATGGTAATACTCGCCTGGGCGATGGACCGGTCATGGTAGCGACAGACCTCGCTAACTTCGCTGGAAGAGGCGTTCAGGCGAAGGTGAACGGCATTGACGTGTGGATAGGAAAGGCAGAAATGTTCGGTAACGACGGCATTGGCGCTCTATCCGCGGGTGCGGAGTCTGCCATTGAGGAGCTCCGTAACGCCGGCAGAACCACGATGGCCGTTCGCCTAGGTGATCGCGACCTAGGTGTCATCGGCCTTATGGATACGCCCCGGCCAGAGGCGCGTGAAGCCCTGGACAAGCTAAGGCGCTTGGGCATCCAACGAATGATCATGATCTCTGGCGACCACCAGACTGTAGCTCAAGCCGTGGCAACGGACGTGGGTCTAAACGAGGCATGGGGAAATCTCATGCCTGACGACAAGGTGAAGGCAATACGTCAGTTGAAGGAGACGGAGCGAGTGGCAATGGTCGGCGACGGTGTGAATGACGCACCCGCAATGGCTAGTGCCAGCGTCGGAATTGCAATGGGTGCCGCCTCTTCGGACGTAGCGCTGGAGACTGCCGACGTCGCGCTTATGTCTGAGGATTTGAGACAGGTTGCATTCTCTGTAGCGCTTAGTCGACGCACGAAACGGGTGATCCGTCAGAACGTGTATGTGAGCCTGGGCGTCGTAGCGTTGTTGGTTCCTGCGACCATCCTAGGTCTTGGCATTGGACCGGCTGTGGCAGTGCATGAAGGTTCAACCTTGTTGGTTGTATTCAATGCGCTGAGGCTCCTTGGCTTCCGTCAGTCGTGACATGCGAATTCTAGTGATTGAGCGCGATCGAGAAGTCGCTTTGAAGATTCTGGCCTACTTCGAGGCCCGAGGGCATCAGCTTGATACCATCGGGGACGGCATCGCCGGCCTTCACTTTGCGGCGTCCAATGGTTACGACGCAGTCATTCTTGATTGGATGCTTCCTCGCATGGAAGGCCCGGAGGTTCTGAGAAGGCTGCGGTTGAATCACGGTGTTTCAGTTCCCGTTGTGATGTTGGCTGCAAAGGTTGCGCTCTCGGACAAAATCATCGCTTTCCGCTCCGGTGCAGATGACTATGTGACCAAGCCTTTTGAGCTCCCGGAGCTCGAAGTTCGCCTAGAGGCGTTGGTTTCCCGTACGGAGGGACGCGTAACAAGGAGGCGGCTGCTGATCGGAGAGCTCACGTTGGACCTGAGTACGTTGGAGGCCACACGGGCTGGAAAACGACTGCATCTGTACCCAGCTTGCAGGAAGCTCCTTGAAGCGCTGATGCGGGCAAGTCCTGCCGCTGTGACCAGGCGGCAGCTTGAGCACACTCTCTGGGGTGACGACCTGCCCGACGGGGATCTTCTGCGATCACAGATGTCCAGCCTGCGGCGAAGCATTGATGGTCCGTTTGAGGAAAAGATGATCCAGACGCTGCCGCGGGTTGGGTATCGACTGATACCGCCATCAAGGCCTATGCCCCCCCCGGGGAAGGGAGGCCCTATGACGGTGAGGCGTAGACATGGCTGCAGAGCCGTCAGTGCAGACCTTGAGCGCCTGACTATTTGGCCACGTATTCTGATCAGAGTATGACCATGTGGAAGCCAGCCGCACTCCCAATTGGCGCGTTCTTGGCCGCAGCGATTTGGGGCGCAGCGGCCATGGTGCCCTTCGCGCCGGCATCAGAAGAGATGATGTTTTGGATACCGGTGTCGATTGCGCTAACGAGTGCGGCTGCTGCATTGGTAGTTGCGATGATGCAAGACATCATTCTGGTCGCGGTAAAGAGATGGCCACTGTTCGTGAAATTCTATCCAACCCTCTGCTTGGAGCCACTCCCCTTTGCATTCCTTCCAATCGTGCTGTCACTCGCCGGAATTGCGGAGTTCGGTCCAGCGATGCTGAGTGCAGCTCTATTGCTGATCGGCTTCTCGTTTGCGGAGACTCTCTTCGCCGCCGCCCTCCACAGAGCCCGGGCGACGCCGACCGCGGTTGTGATCTCGATGCAGTGCGCTGCTCTGGTGTTTGCAGTTTACATGTACAAGAAAGGCATCCAAGCGAACGTCAGTGACATCAGTTGGCCGTGGTTCGCATCGTCTGTCACTGCCATGAGTCTATTCTCCTTCCTAGTCGGAAGGTATTGGGCCAACCTGCTTCGTGATGCTGAGGTGGGGTTCTCTCCCTTACTGAAGTGGGTTCTGGTCACCTTCATAGCTGAAGGATCTACTAGTGAATGGAGCCGGTGGAGATTGAAGCAACCTATTAAGCAACGCAGACCACCGGGGCTTCGGTCCAAGCCTCGCAGGAAATAGGATCCGATCAACCAATCCAAATCATGGAGGCTAATTCTTGACAACTGCGAGCGCGACAAATATGACGCAAGGGCGGATGGGACCACCCGTCGTCAGTCTCGCTCTGTGAGAGGTGGCGCATCGAGATCACGTTTGTGGAGGTCTTCTACCGGCCGGAAGCAATACCCCGAGGTAGGTCCGTGGTGGCGACTTCTGGTTTCAATGCGCCCGAAGCCCACCGGAGCCTCAAAGATGCGCGCTCAGGGTTGCAGCGGTCGCTGGCGACAGTCGTCATCGGCCGGAGCCTGTCCCCCGCCTACCAACCTTGCTGGCAAGGCCGGTGTTTTTTGATTGCAAGATTCAGACCTATCCCGCCTGACAATCACATTCCCTGGAGTCACCGCCAACATGAATGAAGCCGAGCTGGAACAAGTGCGTACGGCGATGTTTACCGACCCCGGCGTGAAAGCGGTGGATGACCTGCGCCTAGTCCCCGCCAAAGAGCGCGGTCGTGCGATCGCGGCCACCATCACCGTCGCTGCGCCCTCGGTCGACCTGGACCTGGTGCATGCGGTGATCGCCCGCGTGCTGGCCGATCAATTTGACATCGATCAGGTCATGCTGTGCTTCAACGACCCGGGTCCGGTGCCACCACAGCCCACCGCGGCGCCCTTGAAGAAAATGTGATCGCCCGTGGCTCTATGCGTCTGCGTTGGCGGGCGCATAGAGCTGATAACCCGGCAACGCGCACGCGCCGGCATACACAAAGGCCACGCTTTGCCGCGCCCGGGTGAAGGCCACGTAGTACTTTGGTGGGGCGGTGATACGCGCTGCATCTGCCGTGCGCAGGTACTGTGTCAGCGGGCCGTTCGGAAAGATGAGGACCCGGCTGTAGGTGCGGCCCTTGCACTGCCCAAAGTTCACGGCCGGTAGTCCGTCGCACGCTTGCCGCCGGTCATGCCGGAGCACGGTGGGCGCAAACTCCTGCATGTACGCTTCAACATCCGCTGGAGCGACGAGGTAGATGCCATCGTGCCCGGTGACCTCGCCATTGCCTGATTGGGTTCGCGGCATCTGCGGATAGAGCGTGTCCGCCATATCGCACAGGGCCTGGACGCAGCGAAGGCTGATGAGGCGGTGATCCAGCTGGCATAAGCCGTCCGCCTCCCAAATCTGAAACAGCGCTGCCAGATTGGGTCCACGATACTGGCTGTGCCTTTGAGCATAGTTGGTGGCATACGTCGCCTGCCGCGTATCACCCACCAACGTGATGGCAATGCCGCTCTTCAACAGCCGCTCGACCAGATCCAGATCAAAGCCGGCGAGGTCCTGAACTTCGTCGATGTAGAGCTCGTCGTACATGGCCGCCAGGCGTGCCATGACCTGACCTTGGGTGAGCTCATCGCAGCGCACAGCGAAATCGGCCGCCCGGTCCGAATACATCCGGTTGCCTGCCAAGTAGTGGCGCGCCACCTGGGTGCGTGGGGCCCTGTTATTGGTGACACCTTCTACGAACAGGATGGTCTCGATGCGAGGCTCAGGGCAAAGCGCTGCCTGGTACGGGCGGATGCACTGGCACAGCAGGAAGCCATACCAGCTGTGCAAAGTGACATGCACGGGGACCGCACCGGCGTGGACCTCAAACGAGCGCCGGATCTCTTCTAGATTCTCCAGCGTGTAGGTGACAATCGCGATGCGACGCCCAGGCCGCTCCAGGGCCTGCCGGACCAGCAAGGTGGTCTTGCCCGAGCCGGCCGCCGAAAGCAGGACCCGGTTAGGTGATGGCGCGCTGGACATAGTCCGGGAACCTGATCGAGTGCGGGCTGTTGAAGATCGCCAGGGCCGTATCGGTCTTATGGCCCTTCATGTACTTGAGCAGCGCCACCTCATCGGCAAACGTCTTGCCCAGCACGGTATTGAGTTCGGCCAGCGAGTTGGCTTTGATCAGCTGCTCTTCCAGCGATGGGGCGCTTTCGTCGGAATCGTAATAGATCGCGTTGATGTGTTCGGCATAGCGCTCCTGCACAACGGCGATATCGCCATCATTGTCGGTGATCACCTTGGCCTGGATTTTCAGCCGATCTGCAATCTGCAAGAAGCGCTTGAATGCCAGCGACTTGACCGAAATGATGTCTACGCCGCGAGCCATCGGCGCCACGCCATGGTGGTCGCTGTAGGCGCGCTGCACGATCAGCTCGTCGGAAGGGCCTTCCACCAGGATCGCCTGCTTGGCCAGGATCAATCGCAGCGTGTCGTGGCCCGGCAGCTTCATGAAATAGTCATGGGTATCGCTCGGCAGCTGGTCCAGCTTCATCTGGCCCTGCGCGCTGAACAGGATCACGTTGTCCACGCCCAGCTTATTCAACACGAAGCTGCTGTGGGTGGCGATGATCACCTGCTGGGCGGTGGAGAGGGCCGCAATCTTGTCGATCAGCTGGGTCATGCTGGAATAGGACAGATGGTTCTCCGGCTCCTCGATCAGCAGCACGTGGGCAGCGCCGGCCGCGTGCATCGCCAGCTTCATCTTCACCGCGCTTTGCTCACCCTTGCCGGCCTGGGTGAACGGGAGCTCATCCAGGTAAGGTGACAAGCTGGTTTCCCATGTTGAGCGCGGCGATGTGTCCACACCCACCGTCAGCGCCCGGTGGCTGATGTCCCCGGTGTGCTCGGTCAGGTACGCATTGATGGCCGCCACGTCCGCCTCTTCGGAAAAACTCTGCCGCATGCGGCGGAAGCTCAACGACAGCGAGACGCGCTGCGCAGGCGTCAGTGCCTGATCGATGATGCCGGCGATATAGCGATCGGCACCGGACAAGGTCTTGATGCCGTGAGTGTCGATGATGGTCGAATCGAACGGAATGCTGCGAGCGGTGACGCCATTGTTGGCGAAGGAATACCAGCGCACCGTGTAGTACTCCACCGGCAGGCTGACCGCACCCTGGTGCTGCTGCAGGTAGGCGTTGAACTCCTCGCGGTAGTCGTCGTTGAGCTCGACCAGCAGCCGGATGCCGGCGGTATCCAAGCGCAGGGAGTTGTTGGTGCCGCGCAACGACGCCAGCGCGACATCTGCGCCCAGATAGGCTTCGATGGAGATCCGTGGCGGCGAAGCCGGCGTGCCTGCAGCAAGGGTCGCCAGATATTCCTGCGCCGCGGGCTGGTGGAACAGGTAGGGCGTGAGCTCGTAGGCGAGATTGCGCCCATGCAGTTGCCCGGTGACCACCACGTGGATGGCCTCCAGCAGGGTGGACTTACCGACCTCGTTGTCGCCCACCACCAGGTTCATGTGGGCGTTGAGGGGCAGGTCCAGATGGCGAAACGACTTGAAATTGTCGATGACGATACGTTCGATCGGCATGCACAGTCCTTTGATGGCCAACGAGTTCGGTGGCGGCGCCTGCTTGCACCCCGGCTGGCCTCCTTTCCGCTCTGGGCCATACTACCCAGGGATCGCCAGCCTTGGGCGGTTTCGTACTGTTTTGACGACTTGAAATGGCCGAAACGCTGGTTACGCGGGATAATTCAATATTATCCCGCCTTTAGATACGACCCGTACTCGGCGAGTAGTGTAACTTGATTGGTATGTAATTACGTGGTATGTAATACATTACGAAATAGTCGGAGAGTGCGATGGCACGCGGCGGCTTGTACAAGAGCGACATCCAGAAGGCCCGCGATGCGCTGCGGGCACAGGGCAAACACCCGTCGGTGGACGCGGTGCGGGTGGCGCTGGGCAACACCGGCTCCAAGACAACCATTCACCGCTACCTGAAGGAGCTGGAAGAAGATGAAGGGCAAGGCCTTGGCGCCAAGGTCGCGGTCAGCGACGCGCTACAGGACCTGGTCGGTCGGCTTGCCGGTCGCCTACACGAGGAGGCCGAGGCTGTAATCGCCGAGGCCCGGCAGCGCTTCGAAGCGCACTTGCAGGAGCGTAGCGAGGCGCTGGAACGCACCCAGCAGGAGGCGTCCACGCTGAGCGCGCAGCTTCAGCGCATTGAAACTGCCTTACGCGAAGAAAAGACGACCCACGCCGCAGCCCAGCAGGCCTTGGCCGAACGGGTCACCGAGGTCGCGCAGCTCGGCGAACGGATCGCGGGACTGACCGCGCGGCTGGCGGAGCACGAGGCGCATGCCCAGTCGCTGGAGCAGAAGCACCAGCATGCTCGCGAGGCGTTGGAGCACTACCGCACCTCGGTCAAGGACCAACGCGAACAGGAACAGCGCCGCCACGAGCACCAGGTGCAGGAACTGCAGGTCGCGCTGCGCCAGGCCAACGAGGCGCTGACCGCCAAGAACCACGAACTGGTTCAGCTCAACCGCGACAACGGGCAGTGGCTGGAACGCCACAGCCGCCTAGAGAGGGAACTGGCGCAGGTGCGGCAAGCTGCGGACGACCAGCGGAAGGAGCTGGACGCGCTGCGGCTTACGGCTGCGGAGTACCAGGCCTTGCTGGCACGCTGGACCCAGGACGCCCAAGCGTTGGAGAGCGCACGGGTCAAGCTGGCCAATGCTCACGCCGACTTGGCCAAGGAGCGAGAACGGCGTGAACAAGCCGAGGCCGAAGCGTTGCGTGCCGGTGTGCGCCAGGACACCTTGGAGCAGTTGCTGGCGCAGTTGCGGCCCGATCGCGCCGACAGTTCAGGTACCAACAAAAATCCGGCAACCAAATGATTTCACGGAAGAAAAAAAAATTCTGGGGGGCATTTTTGCACGTATCTCGGCTTAACCCCACATCCGCCATCCTTATGGGGTTTCCATGGGGGGTGCGCGTGACTTTGTCCGTCGACTCAACACCGACCTTCGCTCGACGCCTCCAACAAGCCCGCCTGCACACGGGTTTGTCGCAGAAGGAGTTGGGCATCCGGGCCGGTCTGGATCCTTACGTGGCCAGCCCCCGAGTCAACCAGTACGAACGTGGCAAGCACGAGCCCAAGCTGGAGACTGCTGAGCGGTTGGCCCAAGCGTTGGGGATCCCCGCCGCCTTCCTTTACACCGACGATGATCTGCTGGCCAAGTTGCTCCTGCGCTGGGGCTCGCTAAGCAAGCAGCAGAAGCGGGAGTTGGTGAAGCTGATCGAGGCCACACCCGAGAAGTAAACCGAACAAGCGCTAGCCCTATGGGCAACCCTTCGCCTCAACCCGCCCATTGGGCGCTCCTGGAGGGAGCTGCAGTGGCCGTGACTAGTGCGACTGACAAGTGGCGGCATCTCAGGCCTACTTGAGATTTTGTTCACGACCGATACACACGCGCCTTGTCTAAAGTGATTTACAATGTCGCCCGTGTCAGCCTCCTCACTTCTACTGCGACTGCTCCTGATCGTCATGCTCGTGCTTAACGGCGCGTGGTCGGCATTTGCGTCGATCAGTATGAACCCGGCCATGGAAGCGCAGGCCAGCGAAGTGGCTGCCGCGGTGCAAGGCGACGAAGACTGCGTCGCCCATCACAGTGCTGAGAATCATCCCGATGCCACCTCGATTGAAAGGGCTGGCACTGGGCATGGCGACCATGCCGGTCCCGACTGTTGCAAGTCTTCTGCGTGCCGGTGCGCCTGCGTACACGCGTGCGCGAGCGCACTTCCGGCGCGCCTGCATGTTTCGGTGCAACTGGCCTTGGGCCTGGATGTCATGCCGCTGCCCCTAGGGCATGCGGCACCTGCCTTGCCTCATCTGATCCGACCACCGATCGGCTAAGCGTCCCTAAGCGCCGCAATGGCGCCGTTGGTGTGGCTTGCATGCCTATTTATAGGCCAGCCGCCCGCTCTGTACCACCGCCCGCCGGTGGCAACACGACGCTTGGAGCATTTTCATGTCGCATGATGATTTTCGTGGTCCACACGGTGGACCGCCGCTGCTACCTTCGCGGCGGCGATTTGTCCAGGGCTTGGCCTTGGGAGGCGCAGTCGCAGGATTAGGTTTCTGGCCCAAAGCCAGTTGGGCGCTCAAGGGCCCGGGACAACCCAACGTACTATCGGGCACCGAGTTTGACCTAACCATCGGCGAGACGCCGATGAACTTCACCGGCAAGACCCGCACCGCGATCACCGTCAATGGGTCCGTTCCGGCGCCGTTGCTGCGTTGGCGGGAAGGCACCACGGTCAACCTGCGTGTCTCCAATGCATTGCCCGCTAACTCCCTCCATGGCGCGGACACCTCCATCCATTGGCACGGCATCATTTTGCCGGCCAACATGGACGGCGTGCCGGGCCTGAGCTTTGACGGTATCGGACGTGGTGAGACCTACCACTACCGGTTCACCCTGCATCAGGGCGGCACCTACTGGTACCACAGCCACTCGGGGTTCCAGGAACAAGCCGGGCTCTATGGCCCGATCATCATCGACCCATTGGAGCCGGAGCCCTTCAGCTTCGATCGCGACTACGTCGTGATGCTGAGCGATTGGACAGACCTGGACCCGACGGCCCTGTTCGATCGTTTGAAGAAGATGCCGGGCCATGACAATTACTACAAGCGCACGGTCGGCGATTTTGCGCGCGATGTGAAGCGCAACGGCCTGTCGGCCACGTTGGAAGATCGCAAGATGTGGGGCGTGATGCGGATGACGCCCACGGATCTGTCCGACGTCAACGCCAACACCTACACCTACCTGATGAACGGCACGACCTCGCTGGGCAACTGGACCGGTTTGTTCCGCAGTGGCGAGAAGGTGCGCCTGCGTTTCATCAATGGCTCTGCCATGACGTACTTCGATGTGCGTATTCCGGGGCTAAAGATGACCGTGGTGGCAGCAGATGGCTTGTATGTCCATCCGGTTTCCGTCGACGAGTTCCGCATCGCGGTAGCAGAAACCTTCGATGTGATCGTGGAGCCCTCCGGGCAGGACGCATTCACCATCTTTGCCCAAGACTCCGGTCGCACCGGCTACGTCAGCGGCACGCTCGCCGTGCGCGAAGGATTACGCGCGCCCGTTCCGTCTGTGGATCCCCGGCCGCTGCTGACGATGGCAGACATGGGCATGGATCATGGATCGATGGATATGTCTGGCGGCAGCAAGGGCATGGAAGGCGGCTGTGGTGCGGCCATGGGCATGCCTGGCATGACCCCACCTGCCAGCGGTAACGCGACCTCGGCCCATGCAGGCCATGCGATGCCCGCCGCCGGCGATGGTGCCATGGCAGGCATGCAGCACGGGGGCATGCAATCACACCCTGCCAGCGAGACCAACAATCCCCTGTTGGACAACCAGGCCATGAGCGTGAGTTCGCGCTTGGATGATCCGGGTAATGGCCTGCGCGATAACGGCCGTCATGTACTGACGTATTCCATGCTCAAGAGCACCTTTGAAGACCCTGACGGACGCGACCCCGGTCGCGAGATCGAGCTGCATCTGACCGGACATATGGAGAAATTCTCCTGGGGCTTCAACGGTCAGAAGTTCTCCGATGTCAAGCCGCTGCGGCTGAACTACGGCGAGCGTATGCGCATCGTATTGGTTAACGACACGATGATGACCCATCCCATCCATTTGCACGGCATGTGGAGTGACGTGGAGGACGACAACGGCAACTTCATGGTGCGCAAGCACACGGTGGATATGCCGCCGGGTAGCCGACGCACGTATCGCGTGCGTGCCGATGCGTTGGGCAGCTGGGCGTTCCATTGCCACCTGCTTTATCACATGGAAGCCGGAATGATGCGCACGGTGAGGGTCGACGAATGAACATCAATAGACGCGATACCACCCTGACTGCGCTGACGCTGGCTATCTCGCTGGCCCTGGCCAATGCGGCCAGCGCCCAATCCATGCAGCACGGCTCCATGCCGATGGAGCAGGGCGCGCAGACCCAGACTCAGGATCACTCTGCACAACAGGCGCCGACATCAAAACCTGCGCCAGCCCAAAAGCCTGCAACACCGGCCAAGCCGAGCGAAGCGACGATCGATCATGCGACGATGGGCCACGCCGCGCCGCAGGCTAAAGCAGCCGAGCCTGCCATGCAGGGCATGGACCATTCGCAAATGGGGCACGTCTCGCCCGCGAGCACACCTGCGGCGCCCACAGCACAGGCGCAGTCGATGCAGGGCATGGATCACAGTCAGATGGCACAGCCCGCTGCAGCCGACACCTCTAGTACGGCCACGCCTGCGATGCAGGGGATGGACCATTCCAAGATGGGGCACGGCGCGCCTCCGAGCACGCCCGCAACGCCCAAAGCGCAGACACAGTCGATGCAGGGCATGGACCACAGTCAGATGGGACACGGGCCTGCAGTGCCAACGCAGCCGCGCACCCCGATACCCGCGGTGACGGACGCGGATCGCAAGGCGGCCATCGCGCCGGAACACGCGCATCCGGTGCATGACAACTCGATCAAGAGCTACGTGCTGCTCAATCGCCTGGAAGCCTGGGATGCCGATCCGGGCACCGGGCTGGGCTGGGAGGGCCAGGCTTGGATCGGTACGGACCTCAATCGCGTCTGGCTCCGCAGTGAAGGCGAACGCACGGATGGTCAGACCGAGTCGGCTGATCTGGAAGTGCTCTACGGCCGCAGTATCTCCACGTGGTGGGATGTGGTGGCCGGTGTGCGTCATGACTTCAAGCCTGGGGCATCTCAAAACTTCGCCGCTATCGGTGTACAGGGCTTGGCGCCGATGAAGTTCGAAGTGTCCGCCACAGCCTATCTCGGCGAAGGGGGCCAGACTGCCGCCAATGTCGAGGCCGAGTACGAATTGCTGCTAACCAACCGGCTGATCTTGCAGCCGCTGGTGGAAGTCACCGCCTATGGCAAGAACGATCCATTGCGCGGGATAGGTTCGGGTCTGAGTACCGCTGAGGCGGGGCTACGACTTCGTTATGAGTTCACCCGAAAGTTCGCTCCCTACATCGGCGTGGTGTACGAGCGCGCGTTTGGCAATACCGCAGACATGCGACGCGAGCATGGCGAGTCCTTTGAAGACACGCGCTTGGTCATCGGCCTTCGTACCTGGTTCTAAGGGGAACTGACAATGAAATCCAACAAAAGGATGTGGGTATGGCTCGGTGCCGGCGTGGGATTGGTTGCGGTCGCGGCAACTGCCACGGTCTCTCTGGGCGTGTACAACGTGGCCGCCGACGATCCGCATAGTCGCCCGGTGTATGCGCTACTTGAAACGGCGCGCGAGCGTTCCATTGAGGTGCGCGCCGCCAAGCTTCAGGTGCCCACGAACCTGGATGATCCTGAGCGTATCCGCCAGGGTGCGGGCAACTACAACGCCATGTGCGTGACCTGCCATCTTTCGCCAGAGGCGGCGGCCACCGAGATGAGCAAGGGCCTGTACCCCGCGCCACCGAACCTAAGCAAACAGTCGGTCGCTCCAGCTGAGGCGTTCTGGGTGATCAAGCACGGCATCAAGGCCAGCGGCATGCCCGCGTGGGGCGGCAGCATGGACGATGAGTTCATCTGGAACATGTCGGCCTTCCTGCAGAAGCTGCCCACGCTGGACAAGGCCGGTTACCAGGCGTTGGTGGCCAGCAGTGATGGTCATTCGCATGGCGGCGGCGAGACGCAAGGCCACCATGACGACGAAAAGGCCGAGGATCACCCTGCCCTATTCGAGCCGGGCAACAACTCCATGCCGCATGCGCACCCGCCGGGCGTGGACGACGATCACCACGGCCCGACACCCAGCGACACGGAAGTCGGGTTGGTGAGCCACGGCCATCCCGACGGCAAGGTGGAGTCGCACCCTGCACCACACACGCCCGTGGCCGATGACGGCCATGCGCACACCCATTGATCTCCTTGGAGCCCACGCAATGAACGCAACAGCAATCTCGTTCACCCTCGCACTGGCACTGGCCGTCGTGTCCCCCGCAATGGCGCAGGCGACACAGCCGCACGCACATCACCCCGCTGCCGCGGCATCTGCGGACGTCGACGTCCCAGTCACTGCAGAGGCCGCGGTCGCCGTAGCGGAGCGTTTCAACAGGGCCCTGTCTAGCGGCGATCTGGCCACGGTCGAAGCCCTGCTCGCTGCCGACGTCCTCATCCTCGAGTCCGGGGGTGCCGAGCGCAGCCGCGAGGAATATCTGGGTCATCACGCAGTCAGCGATGCGGCATTCCTCAAGGGCGCCCATCGCCAGCTGCTCCGTCAGCGTGCACGCACCGCTGGTGAGTTCGCATGGGTCGGAACCGAAAGCGAGCTGCACGCCCAGAAAGACGGTAAGCCACTGACCGTCCAGAGCACCGAGACCATGGTGCTGAAGCAGACCACCGACGGTTGGCGGATCGCCCACATCCACTGGTCTTCGCGGACCAAGCGCTAAGCGGAGAACCAGAAATGAAAACCTGCAGATTGAACCGACTGGCGTGGGCGGCTTTTGCGGTCGCCGGCCTGGGTGCCTGCACCCAAGCGGCTACACCCGCGCAATCCACCATCGCGCCCACTGCACAGGTCGTCCCGGAAACAGCCGACGCGACTCCAGCCGCCCTGCCACGCATGACCGTCCACAAGACCCCGACCTGCGGGTGCTGCGGTAGCTGGATCGACCACGTGAAGAAGGCGGGGTTCACCGTGGATGTGCATGACATGGATGACCTGGGTCCGGTCAAGGAGCGCCTGGGTGTCCCCTATGCAAAGGGCTCCTGCCACACGGCCGAGGTCGACGGATACGTCATCGAAGGCCATGTCCCGGCCGAGGACATCAAGCGCCTCCTCGAAGAAAAGCCGGACGCACGCGGCCTGGTCCTGCCCGGAATGCCGCTCGGTTCGCCGGGCATGGAGGTCCCGGAAGGACGCCAGCAGCCGTATACGGTCGAGCTGGTCCATCACGACGGAACCACCGAACCCTTCGCACAGCATTGATCCGCAAGAGCAACAGGGGGCGGTGTTGCGGGCGCGCCGATTCTCGTCCGCGATGAAGCAGGAGATCCACATGACTCACCATTCCGAAGACCACCGGTCTCAGGCCATGAACGAGTGCATCGACAACTGCACGCAATGCCACGCGATTTGCCTTGAGACCATCAACTATTGCCTGAGCAAAGGAGGTGCCCACGCAGCCCCGGAGCACATCGCCCTGCTGGCGACGTGTGCCGATATCTGCGCCACCAGCGCCGACGCCATGTTGCGTGGCGCCAGCGCTCACTCGGTGGTTTGCAGTGCCTGCGCGGAGATCTGCCGCCAGTGCGCCGAAGCATGCGACGCCATGAACGACCCGGAGATGGCGCGCTGCGCCGAAGTTTGTCGCCGTTGCGCGGAAAGCTGCAGCGCCATGGCGGCTTGACGCGTCGAGGATCCCGCCTGAGCGGCGGGATCCTCATCTCAAATATCAAAAGCCGACCAACCGTGGTTTCGGTGACAGCCCGACACCTAACGCTTGTCGGATCCAACACAGCACGGCGCCGAACGGGGCTTTGCATCACATTCGCAATGAGGATTTATCCCTATGAAATCATCAAACGTCCTTCGCTCCTTCGCGCTCGTCCTCGCGATTGCGGCTGGGCAGTTCTCCCTGCAGATCGCGCACGCCCACGCCGCGCTGCAGCAGTCCACACCGGCGGCAAATGCGGTGGTGGCTTCGCCGGGCCAGATCGATCTCGTGTTCAACGAAACATTGATTCCGCGGGCGTCGCGTCTCAAGTTGCTCATGAAGCACGGCAGTTCCACCATGCCGATCGAGAATTTCACGACCGAGATCGTCAACAACGGTAAGACCCTGCGTGCCAAGTTGCCCCAGCCGCTGACTCCGGGCGTCTATACCGTGGAATACCGCGCCGTCGGTGGTGACAACCACCCCATGCCGGGCAGCTTCAGCTTCACGGTGCGCTGAGGAGTCGCGAATGTTCGACCTGTCGGCTTATGCACTGAGATTCCTGGAATACCTTGTCATCATGGTTCTTTTCGGGGTTCCACTCTTCGGTTGGTACGGGTCGCGTCGATCGGCACTCGCCGACGCCTTGGCCGGGTGGTCACTCATGGGCGTTCTATTGGCGGGTGCCGTAGCCGGTCTCGTGCTCACCGGGCTCGATGTCGTCTTCAAGACCGCGGGCATCATGGGAATGCCGCTTGCCGAGGTTGATCGCGCATCGCTTGGCTGGTATCTGCTCGAGACGTCCGCGGGCCGGGCAGCCATGGCGAGAGGCGCGCTGCTGGTCGCCCTGATGTTCGTGCTCGGATGGCATCGTCGCCGCGGGAAGGTGGAGACCGCCTTCCCGCTGGGGGCGATGCTGGCGGGCGGCGCACTCGCTTCGCTGGCATGGAACGGCCACGCCGCCGCTGGCGAGGGCTTGGCAGGCGCGGTCCGGCTTGCTGCAGGCATCGTCCATCTTCTCGCGGCAGGCGGCTGGATCGCAGCGGTCCTGATGTTCCTTGCCATGCTGCTGCGCGGCAAAGAGACGAACGGCAGCGGGCGTCTGCGATCAACGCATGACTTTCTGCATGGTTTTTCGACGCTGGGAACGATCTTCGTTGGTGCGCTCATCGTGTCCGGCATCGCGCACTACGGGGATCTCACCGCGTGGTCGTTTTCGGCCCTGTTCCAGAGCACCTACGGGAAGTTGCTGCTGTTCAAACTGGCCCTGTTCGCTGGAATGCTGGGTTTGGGAGCGCTGCACCGATGGACGCTGGTGCCGCGCTTGGAACGAGCGCTGACCAGCGGAGATCCCGCGCAGGAGGTGCGGGCTTTGCGGCAGAGTGTTACGGCTGAGGCCGCGCTGGCCATCTTGATCCTGATTGTTGTTTCAGTGCTCGGGACGCTCAGCCCCGAATAGCTGTGTAACCCGCAATGGCACACTGCCTTGGCAGTCCATCCCCACTAAAGCGAGCATCGGCATGAACTCACCGTCGTCCCATGACCATCACCATTCTGCAGGCGCAGCCCCTGTCGAGGCTGCGGATGGACGGGTCACCGATCCGGTCTGTGGCATGCAGGTCGATCCCGCCACGACGCAGCATCATGCGACCCACGCCGACACACCTTTCCACTTCTGCTCGGAGCGATGCCGCGCGAAGTTCGTGGCCGATCCGGAGCGCTATCTGACGCCCCAGGACGAACCCGAGGTGGCACAGCCCGGCGCCATCTACACCTGCCCGATGCACCCGGAAGTCCGGCAACAAGGTCCAGGCAACTGTCCCTTCTGCGGCATGGCGCTGGAGCCGGAAATGCCGAGCCTGGAGGACGATGACAATCCGGAACTTCGCGACTTCTCGCGCCGGTTCTGGTGGACGCTTCCGCTGACTGTGGTGACGCTCGTGCTGGCCATGTTCGGCCAGTACCTCCCGCGTGTCGTGCTGGGCGACGTGCAGATCCTGCCGTTGTCGATCGACGTGCAGACCTGGGTCGAGCTGGTCTTGACCACACCAGTCGTGCTGTGGGCCGGCTGGCCGTTCTTCGAGCGCTGCGTGCAGTCGATCCGCAACCGCAGCCCGAACATGTTCACCCTCATCGGGATTGGCGTTGCGGCCGCCTTTGGCTACAGCCTGGTCGCCACGCTGGCACCCGGCTTGTTCCCACCGTCGTTTACCGAACATGGGCGCGTCGGGGTGTACTACGAGGCGGCGGCGGTGATCGTTTCGCTGACCCTGCTCGGCCAGATGCTGGAACTGCGGGCGCGCTCGAAAACGTCCGCGGCGATCAAGGGCCTGCTTGGCCTGGCGCCGAAGGAAGCCCGGCGGGTCAACGCCGACGGCACCGAGGAAGACATCCCGCTGACCCACGTCCACGTCGGCGACCACCTGCGCGTGCGTCCCGGCGAGAAGGTGCCGGTGGATGGCGAAGTGGTGGAAGGCCGCTCCAGCGTCGACGAGTCGATGCTCACGGGTGAACCGATTCCGGTCGAGAAGACCGCAGGCGACCAGGTCATCGGCGCGACCCAGAACGGCACCGGCGCGCTGGTGATCCGCGCCGCCAAGGTGGGCTCCGACACCGTGCTGTCGCAGATCGTGCAGCTGGTCGCGCAGGCGCAGCGCTCCCGCGCGCCGATGCAGCGGATGGCCGATATCGCGGCCTACTGGTTCGTGCTCGCGGTGCTGGCGATCGCGGTGGCCACCTTCTTTATCTGGGGCTCCTTCGGTCCGGAGCCGGCCTGGACCTTTGCGGTGCTCAACGCGGTCTCGGTACTGATCATCGCCTGCCCCTGCGCGCTGGGCCTGGCGACGCCGATGTCGATCATGGTCGCCACGGGCAAGGCGGCGCAGGTGGGCGTGCTGTTCCGCGACGCCGAGGCCATCGAGCACATGCGCCGCATCGACACCCTGATCGTCGACAAGACCGGCACCCTCACCGAGGGGCGCCCCGCCTTCAAGGAAGTCGTGGCCTTCGAGGGCTTCGACGCCGACCGGGTCTTGCACCTGGCCGCCAGCCTGGACCAGGGCAGCGAGCACCCGCTGGCCGACGCCATCGTCGCCGAGGCTCGACGCCGGAACTTCGAGTTCGACCGCGTGGAGGACTTCGACTCGGTGACCGGCATGGGTGTGCGCGGGTCCGTGGCCGGCCATGCGCTTGCGCTGGGCAATACCGCGCTCATGGACGACCTGGGCGCCAATCCCGCTGCGCACGTCGACGTGGCCGAGCGGATGCGCCGCGAGGGCGCGAGCGCCATGTTCCTGGCCGTGGACGGGCGCCTGGCGGGGCTGGTCGCGGTTGCCGACCCGATCAAGGCGTCGGCCGCGGCGGCCATCAACGAGCTCCACGCCGCCGGGCTGCGCATCATCATGGCCACCGGCGACGGGCTCACCACCGCACGGGCCGTGGCCACCGAGCTGGGCCTGGACGAGGTGCATGGCGAAGTCCGCCCCGAGGACAAGGCCGAGCTGGTGCAGCGCCTCAAGCGCGAAGGCCGGCGGGTGGCGATGGCGGGCGACGGCATCAACGACGCCCCGGCGCTCGCCGCGGCCGACGTCGGCATCGCCATGGGCACGGGCACCGACGTCGCGATGTCCAGTGCCCAGATCACCCTGGTCAAGGGCGACCTGCGGGGCATCCTGCGCGCCCGGAAGATCTCCCAGGCCACCGTGGCCAACATGAAGCAGAACCTCACCTTCGCGTTCCTCTACAACGCGCTGGGGGTGCCGGTCGCGGCCGGGGTGCTCTACCCCGCATTCGGGATCTTGCTGAGCCCGATGGTCGCGGCGCTTGCGATGAGCTTGAGCTCGGTGTCGGTGGTGGCCAACGCCCTTCGCCTTGCCAAGTCGGCCGCCGTACCGTCCTCGCCGACCACATCTGTGCCGCGCCAGCCCCTGGGCCTGGCCAAGGATTGACTTGGATCAATTGCATCGGTTCCAGTAAGAGGTAAGCTCACGCCATGGTCCGCATCCGCCATCGGAACTTGTTCCAGCGCACCGCCCTCCTCGCGATGGTGGCCCTGCTCTGGTCCCAGTTCGCGCTCGCAGGCCATGGCGATTGCCTGGATCTCCCAGTCACGCCGGCGGCGTTTGTCGCTGCCGCCACCGACACCCGACACGACCATGGCCACGGCTGCGATGCCGAGCTCCCCTCAGCGAGCAAGGCAGTGTGCGACGCGCACTGCACCGAGGGTGACATCTCGGCGGACAGTGGGCGCATCCCTTCGATTCCGCCGCTGCTGGCCGAAGCCTGGTTCTCCTGGCTTGCGATCGCCGCGATTGCGGATGCTGCGCCAGGTGTCACGGCTACATGGGTGGATTCGCCGCCCAGACCCGCCTGGCACCGACCTACCGCCCATCCAGCGGCACTCCTGCTGATCTGATGCCTGGACGCTGACTGCTCCGCACGTCTGTGCGGCGCAGTCCTGTGCGTTCGCGCCGTGGCTGCGTCACGGCATGTGTTCCTGCCCTCGTCCGAGCGACCTGCGTCGCGTCGGCCCAAGGACACTGATATGGCATCCCCGTTCGACCGACTGCCGGCCAGGCGCCTGCACCCTCGCCCTCTGTCCCGCCGTCTGCCACCGCTCCGGCACCTTCTTGCCGGCGTGCTTGCCGGCGCCTTGTGGGCCCTGGCGCTGCCGGTGACCGCCACCGAACCCGTCCCGGGGCACAGCCTCGAGTCGATCCGCGCCTGGGTTCTGGAACACAACCCGGAATTGCGGGCCATGGACTTCGAGGCCCAGGCCGCCGAAGCACGGATCCAGCCAGCGGGCGCCCTACCCGACCCGACGGCTTCCCTTGGATTCCGCGGCCTCGATCCGGACAAGCCCTGGCGCTCCGCCGGTGCCGAGCGCGAGGTCAACTACGCGCTGCGCCAGCGCCTCCCGCTTTGGGGCAAGCGCGCCCTGGCGCGGACCGCGGCCAGCCAGGACGCGGTCGCGGTCGGACTCGATCGCCTCACCACTGCGCGCGACTTGCTGGCCGACGCCGAGGCGGCCTACGCACGCTACTGGCATGCCGACCAGGCCGTGGCCGTGCTTGATCGCCGCATCGCCCTGCTCCGCCAGGTGGAAGAGATGGCCGGCGTGCGCTACGCCCTGGGTCGCGCGGCGCAGCAGGATGCCATCCGCGCCCAGGTCGAGCAGACCAGCCTCCAGCGCGAGCGGATCGAACGCCTCGCGACCAAGCAGGAGGCGGCCGCCACCTTGAACGCGGTGCTGGGGCGCCGGTCCGATGCACCGCTGGCGACTCCCGACGAGGCGCCGCGCCTCGCCGTCCACAGCGCCTCGCTTGCCGAGGCACTGGATGACGCCGATGCGCATCCCGCGGTGCGCTCGCAGCAGGCTCGCGCCGAGGCGGCGCGCACGAACGTGGTACTGCAGCGTCGCAACCGCTTTCCCGACATCACCCTGGGCGTGGGTGCGATGCAGTTCGGCAACGGCATCGAGAGCACCGAGCTGATGTTCGAGGTCGAGATCCCGTTCCAGCAGCGTGCCCGCCGCGAGCGCGAGCGCGAATCGCGCCTGCTCGAAGACGCAGCGCTTGCCCGCAGGGACGCCACGCTGCGGGCCGTCGAGGAACGCGGCGCTTCCGCCTGGTCGCAGTGGACCAACGCGCGCGAGCGTCGCGGACTGATCGAGAACACGCTGCTGCCGCAGGCCGACGCCACCTGGCAGTCCGCCCTGGCCAGCTACCAGGTCGGTGAAGTCGACTTCGGGACGCTGCTGGAAGCACTCAATGAATGGCAGGGCGCCGACCTCGCACGGGTCGATGCACTGCGTGACGAACTGTTGGGCGCCGCCGCCGTGCGCGCCATCGAAGGAGAGATCCGATGACCCGTGTCCAGACCCTGTCGCTCGCCATCGGCGTTGCACTCGCCGCCCTCGCCGTCGGCTGGATTGCCGGCCGCGCCACGAACGACTCCCCGACCGCGGGCACGTCGATCGACGGCCCGGCCGCAGAACGCAAGGTGCTCTATTACCGCAATCCCATGGGCTTGGCGGACACGTCGCCGGTGCCGAAGAAGGATTCGATGGGTATGGACTACGTCCCGGTCTATGCCGACGACGCACCGCCGGCGGCACCGGGCACGGTGGTGCTGCCGCCGGACAAGGTGCAGGCGCTGGGCGTGCGCACCGAAGCGGTCAAGCGCGGAGCCCTGTCCGCTACCGTGCGCACCAGCGGCACGGTCGAGGTCGACGAGACCCGGCAGTACGCGATCGCCCCGCGCTTCGAAGGCTGGGTGGAGCGGCTGTACGCGAACCAGACCGGCATGCGGGTCAGCGCCGGGCAGCCGCTGCTCTCCGTCTACAGCCCGCAGCTGGCCGCGGCGCAGCAGGAATACCGGCTGGCCGACGAGACCGCCCGCAGGCTGGCCGGGTCCGATCCCGCGAGCGCGGCGTCGATGGTCCGCCTGCGCGATGCCGCCCGCACCCGCCTGCGCAACTGGGAAATCAGTGACGCGCAGATGGGCAAGACGGGCCTGGTGCTCACCGCGCCCGCGGACGCGGTCGTGATCGAGAAGCCGGTGGTCCAGGGCGCGCGTTTCGAGCCCGGCGAAACCATCCTGCGCCTGGCGGACCTGTCGAAGGTGTGGGTGATCGCCAAGGTGCCGGCGGCGCAGGCCGCGGGTATCCAGCCCGGCCAAACGGCCCGCTTTGAAACCGTGGCCCTGCCGGGCCAGGTGGCCGAGGGCGAGGTCACCTTCGTGCAGCCCGTCATCGATGCGATGACGCGCACCGTGGATGTGCGCATCGCCCTGCCCAACCCCGCTGGCGACCTGCGGCCCGGGCTGTATGGGACGGTGGTGCTGGAGGAGCCGGGGGCTGGACCGGTCCTGACCGTTCCGCGCTCGGCCGTGCTCGACAGCGGCACGCGCCAGGTGGTGCTGGTCGAGACCGGCCCTGGCCGCTTCGCACCGCGCGATGTCAGCCTGGGGCGGCGCGGCGGCGATCGCATCGAGATCCTCGACGGCCTGACCGAGGGCGAGCAGGTCGTGGTCTCCGCCAACTTCCTGATCGACGCCGAAAGCAACCTGCAGTCGGCACTCCAGGGTCTTGAGGGTCACACAGGACACGGCGCGCCTTCGGGCACCGCTGAGGATCCACACGCCGGGCACGGCGAGGACGCCGCCGACCCGCACGCAGGTCATGGTGACGAGGCCTCTGATCCGCACGCCGGTCATTCCATGCCGGCTACCCCGGAAGAGACTCCGCCCGCCCCCACCGGCCACGAGGGGCACTGACATGCTTGGCCGTCTCGTTGAATGGTCGGTGCGCAACGTCTTCCTGGTGCTGCTGATGGCGCTGGCGATTGTCGCCGGTGGCATCTACGCACTGATGAACACGCCGCTGGACGCACAACCGGATCTGTCGGACGTGCAGGTGATCGTGTTCACGGAGTACCCGGGGCAGGCGCCCCAGGTGGTCGAGGACCAGGTCACCTATCCGCTGACCAGCGCCCTGCTCGCGACGCCGAAGTCGAAGGACGTCCGCGGCTTCTCGTTCTTCGGCGCCTCCTTCATCTACGTCATCTTCGAAGAAGGCACGGACCTGTACTGGGCGCGCTCGCGCGTGCTCGAGAACCTCAACGTCGCGTCGAAAAACCTGCCGGCTGGCGTGGCACCGGCACTGGGACCCGACGCGTCCGGCGTGGGCTGGGTCTACCAGTACGTGCTGCAGAGCGACCGCCACTCGCTGGACGAGCTGCGCGCGATGCAGGACTGGTACCTGCGTTACCAGCTCACCACCGCGCCCGGCGTGGCCGAGGTCGCCAGCGTCGGCGGCTTCGTGCGCCAGTACTCGATCACCGTCGATCCGGTCCGGCTGCGCGAGTTCGACATCCCGATTTCACGCGTGTCCGAGGTGATCGCCGAGAGCAACCGCGACGTCGGCGGCCGCGTGATCGAGATGGCCGAGACCGAGTACATGGTGCGGGGCCGCGGCTACCTGCGCGGTATCGAGGATATCGAGAGCCTGGTTCTGCGCGCCGAAGGGGGCGCACCGGTGCTGATCGGCGACGTCGCCCGGGTCGAACTGGTACCCGATGAGCGCCGTGGCATCGTCGACCTGGACGGCGAAGGCGACGTTGTGGGCGGGATCGTCATTGCGCGCTTCGGCGAAAACGCCCTGGCCGTGATCGGGGGGGTGAAGGACAAGATCGCCCAGCTTGCGAGTGGACTCCCCGAGGGCGTCAGCGTCCAGGCGGTCTACGACCGCTCCGATCTCATCGTGCGCGCGATCAAGACGCTACGCACGACGCTGCTCGAGGAGAGCCTGATCGTCGCACTGGTGTGCCTGGTATTCCTGTTCCATGCGCGCAGCGCGCTGGTCGCGATCGTCATGCTGCCCGTCGGCGTGCTGATCGCGGTGATCGCGATGCGCATGCTGGGCATGAACTCCAACATCATGAGCCTGGGCGGCATCGCGATCTCGATTGGCGTGATGGTCGACGCGGCGATCGTGATGATCGAGAACGCGCACAAGCACATCGAGCGCTCCGACGGCTCCCGCAGCCGGACCCAGCTGATCATCGATGCCTGTCGCGAGGTCGGGCCGGCGCTGTTCTTCAGCCTGATGATCATCACCGTCTCGTTCCTGCCCGTGTTCGCCCTGGAGGCTCAGGAAGGTCGCCTGTTCAAGCCGCTGGCCTTCACCAAGACCTTCGCGATGGCCGGTGGCGCGCTGTTGTCGATCACGCTGGTACCGGTACTCATGCTGCTGTTCGTGCGCGGCAAGATCGTGCCCGAGCACAAGAATCCGGTGAACCGGTTCCTGGTTGCGGCCTATCGGCCGGTGATCAACGTCGTTCTGCGGCATCGCATGGCCACAATCATGTTTGCGTTGGCCGCCCTGTTTGCAAGCCTGTGGCCTGCATCGCGGCTGGGCAGCGAGTTCATGCCAACCCTCAACGAAGGCACGCTGCTGTACATGCCCGCGTCGCTTCCGGGCATGTCGGTGACCAAGGCCTCGGAGCTGCTGCAGCAGCAGGACCGGATCATCAAGGGCTTCCCGGAAGTGGAGTCGGTGTTCGGCAAGGCGGGCCGTGCCCTGACGGCCACCGATCCCGCACCGCTGGAGATGTTCGAGACCGTCATCAACCTCAAGCCCGAGGACGAATGGCGGGACGGCATGACCACCGACAAGCTCATCGCCGAGATGGACGCGGCGCTGAAGTTCCCGGGCGTCGCCAACTCCTGGACGATGCCGATCAAGGCGCGCACCGACATGCTGGCCACCGGCATCCGCACGCCCGTGGGCATCAAACTCTTCGGCACGGACCTTGAGCAACTCGACGCGCTGGCCACCGAGATCGAAGCCGTGGTGCGCGAAGTGCCGGGCACGACCAGCGCGTTCGCCGAACGCCTGACCGGCGCCTACTACCTCGACATCACCCCCGACCTTGGCAGCCTGGCCCAGTACGGCGTCACCCTGGGCGAGGTGCAGAACGTGGTGGCCGCCGCGCTGGGCGGCGAGATCGTCACCACCATCCTCCAGGGCCGCGAACGCTTCAGCGCGATCGTGCGCTATCCCCGCGAACTCCGCGACGATCCGCACCGGATAGGCAGCCAAGTCCTTGTGCCGGTGCCCGGCGGCGCCCAGGTGCCGCTGGGCGAACTGGCGCGGATTGAGGTCAGGAAGGGTGCGCCGAGCATCCGCACCGAGAACGCGATGCTGGCGGCGTACATCTACGTCGACACCCGAGAGAGCGATCTCGGCCGCTACGTGAAGGCTGCGCAGGAAGCGGTCACCGAGCAGGTGCAGTTCCCGCCTGGCTACTACGTGACCTGGAGTGGACAGTACGAATACATGCAACGTGCCGCGGAGAAGATGCGTGTCGTCGTTCCGGTGACGCTGGCGCTGATTTTCCTGCTGCTGTACCTCAACTTCCGCCGTGTCACCGAGTCGCTGATCGTGATGCTGTCGGTGCCCTTCGCACTGGTCGGTGGCATCTGGCTGATGTGGATGCTCGACTACAACACCAGCGTCGCGGTGATCGTGGGCTTCATCGCGCTGGCCGGCGTCGCCGCGGAAACCGGCGTGGTGATGCTGATCTACCTCGACCACGCACTTGAAGCGCGTGCCGCGCAGAGGCAGGCCGAAGGCCGGGCACTGGATTCACGGGACCTGCGCGAGGCCATCATCGAAGGCGCGGTCGACCGCGTGCGCCCGAAGATGATGACCGTGGTCGCGATCATGGCGGGCCTGCTGCCCATCATGTGGAGCAGCGGTACTGGCTCGGAAGTCATGCGCCGAATCGCTGCGCCGATGGTAGGTGGCATGGTGTCTTCGACCATCCTCACCCTGGTCGTGATCCCGGCGCTGTACTCGCTGATCAAGCAGCGGCAGCTGGCCAGGAAGCCGCACCCCTCCTCCGCACTACCCAAGGAGAAGTAGTGATGGGGCCGTTCAACGCAGGCAGGGACCGACGGCTCATGCAACTGTGGCCGCGAACATCCGTCCGTCCACGGCCAATTCGCGCGTTACTGGCTTCGCCCACCGCAAGGCCGGTTGACCTGTGTGCGAGACACAGGTCTAGCCTGATCAACACCTCGCCGGGAGCAAGCCGATGACGACCAAGGAAGAAGTGACGCTGCCGCTGATGACGGTCCGCCAGCTGGCACGGCAGGGCGATGTCACGGTGCATGTGGTGCGCAACTACCTGCGGCGCGGTCTGTTGCAAGCGGCCACGCATACCGAGGGCGGCTACCAGTTGTTCTCCACCTCGGAGCTCCTTCGCCTGCACTTCATTCGCACGGCGCAACACCTTGGCTTCACGCTGGGGGAAATCGAGGAAATCATCCACCACAGCCTGCTGCGACATAGTCCCTGTCCGCTTGTGCGGGACATCATTCGGCGCAGGCTCGACGACACCCGCCAACAACTGGACAGGCTGCTCGCCATGCACGGACGAATGGAGCGTGCCATCCACGCCTGGGCGGAGCTTCCGGACTCCATTCCGACTGGCGATGACGTCTGCGCATTGATCGAATCTGTTGCCGCTGCTGAAGGCGGCGGGTTCGTCAAGTCCACCCCCCGGCGACTTCTTGGACGCCGCCCCACAGAGGAGAATTTGCCATGACAGCCTCCAGTCCTGCCCCCTCAGGCTCCCGACGCTGGGTCTTCTGGATCTTCCTGGCGCTGGCCGTGTTCTATCTCGCCGTCGAGCACCGCGCCCACCTTGGGGGGACGCTTCGCTGGTTGCCCCTGGCCATCCTGCTGCTATGTCCCTTGATGCATGTGTTCATGCACAAGGGGCATGGCGGTCATGGAGGTTCCGGAAGTCATGGGCGCGACGGCAATGCCGACGACACACCCCATGGCCAGCATGAGAGCCGTAGCAAGCGGGCACTGAACGACGAAACGTCCGACACCTCGAACGGAGGGCACTGACATGCAGGCACCCGACTCCGGCTACGGTCTTTGGCTCCTCGCCGCCATCAACGCCGCGTTCTTCATCTTCTTCGCCTGGAGCTTCTACAAACCGCTGACCCGTTGGGACTGGCGTGGGTTCGGTATGTTCTCCGCCTTCGTCGTGGCCCTGTTCGCGGAAATGTATGGCTTCCCGCTGACGCTGTACGTCCTGGGCGGCTGGCTCAGCGCCAACTATCCGCAGGTGGACTGGCTGAGCCATGACGCGGGCCATCTGCTCGAGATGTGGTTCGGCTGGCGCGCCAACCCGCATTTCGGCCCATTCCACATCGCAAGCTTCGTCCTGATCGGCGGCGGCTTCTGGCTGCTGTCGGCCGCCTGGCCGGTGCTGTATCGGGCACAGCGTGAAGGCCGGCTCGCCCGCGAGGGCGTGTATGCGCGCATGCGTCACCCGCAGTACGTCGCCTTCCTGCTCGTGCTGACCGGTTTCCTGCTGCAGTGGCCCACGCTGCTCACGCTCGCCAGCTATCCAGTGCTCGTGTGGGCCTATGCCCGCCTGGCGCGTCGTGAGGAAAAAGACTGCTTGAGCCGCTTCGGCGACGACTACGTCCGCTACATGCAGGAAGTGCCGGCCTTCATCCCGCGACGCCGGCGCGGCCCCGCTCCATCCCAAGGAGAAACCCGATGACGCACGTCCACAAACCCACTGTGCGCACGCGCACCTGGCCCATCGGCGACATGGTGAGTGCCGGCTGCGCGCGCACGCTGGAGAAGGCCGTGGCCGCGCTGCCTGGAGTCAACGCCACCAGCGCGAATTTCGCTACCGCGACCCTGCAGGTGTCCTACGACCCGGCCCGCCTGTCGGCGGGCGCGGTCGCCACCGCGATCCGCGACTGCGGCTTCCAATGCAACGCGCCGATGCCCGATGCCGACCCCGCCGCAGGCGCGCACGCCCATGCTGCGCATGCCGGGCACGGACAGGAATTGGCCGCAGAGCGCCCCGCTGACGCCCACGCCGGCCACGGCGATGACGCCACGGATGCCGGGGGCCACGACGCCCATGCGGGCATGAACCACGGCAGCGATCTGCACGCCGCGGCGCGCGACATGGGCCGCCGCTTCCTGGTCGCCCTCGCCTTCGCGATCCCGGTATTCGTGTGGTCGCCCATGGGCGGGCTGATAGAGCCGCCGCCGGTGCCGTTCGGACTGCGCGAGAACGTCTGGTTGTTCCTGCTGGCGACCGGCGCCGTGCTGTATCCGGGCTGGCCATTCTTCAGCGCCGCGATCCGGTCCCTGCGACGGGGTGTGCTGGACATGGCGGTCCTGGTGCTCCTGAGCGTGGGCACAGGTTACGGTTTCAGCATCGCGTCGACGTTCTTCTTCGACGGGCCGAACTTCTACGAGGCCTCGGCCGTCCTGCTGACCTTCGTCCTGCTTGGCCACTGGCTCGAGATGCGGGCTCGCGCCGGCGCCTCGGACGCCATGAAAGCGCTGCTGAAGCTGTCCCCACCCCGCGCGGTCGTCCGGCGCGAGGGGCAGGAGCTCGACATTCCCACCGCTGAAGTGCTGGTCGGCGAGACCGTGATCGTGCGGCCCGGGGCGAAGATCCCGGTCGATGGCATCGTGACGGAAGGCAGCTCTCAGGTCGACGAATCCATGCTGACCGGCGAGTCGATGCCGGTGCGCAAGGATCCCGGAGAGTCCGTCGTCGGCGGATCGATCAACAAGAGCGGCGCATTCGCCTACACCGCCACCAAGATCGGCAGCGACACGGCACTGGCGCAGATCATCAAGCTGGTCCAGACCGCGCAGAACTCCAAGGCGCCCGCGCAGCTGCTCGCCGACCGCGCCTCGCAATGGCTGGTGCTGGCTGCGATCGTGATCGGGCTGCTGACCTTCGCGGTCTGGTTCTGGTGGCTGGGACAGCCGCTGCTGTTCGCGCTCACGCTGACGATCACCGTCTTCGTCATCGCCTGCCCCGATGCACTCGGTTTGGCCACGCCGATGGCGATCATGATCGGCACTGGCCTGGGGGCACGACACGGCATCCTCTTCAAGCATGCCGAATCGATTGAGAAGAGCGCACGCCTGGACGTGGTGATCTTCGACAAGACCGGCACCCTGACGGTCGGCGCCCCCGAGGTGGTCGACATGGCGGTCGCGCCGGGCTGGACGCAGGAGCGGTTGCTGGCCGCGGCCGCCGCGGTCGAGGCGCACTCCGAGCACCCGCTGGCGCAGGCCATCCTGAAGCGTGCCGGTCCGGTAGCCGAGCGCGCTACCGCGTTCACCAACATCGATGGCCAGGGCGCTACCGGCGTGGTTGACGGGGTGCAGGTGGTGCTGGGCAACCGGATCCTGATGGTCGAGCACGGCATCGACCTCTCGGTATTGGAAGCGGAGGCTGCGCGCCTCACCGGTGCCGGTCGCACGGTGATCTATGCCGGGGTGGGTGACCGGCTCGCAGGCTTCTTCGCGATTGCCGACGCGATCCGGGAGACCTCGCGCGCGGCCATCGACGAATTGCACCGGCGCAACATCAAGGTGGCGATGATCACCGGCGACAACCGCCCCACGGCCGAGCGCGTGGCACAGGACCTGGGAATCGACATCGTGCTGGCCGACGTGCTGCCGGGCGGCAAGGCCGATGAGGTCATCAAGCTGCAGTCGCAGGGCCTCAAGGTCGGCATGGTGGGCGACGGCATCAACGACGCACCGGCGCTCACCCAAGCCGACGTTGGGTTCGCGATCGGCGCCGGCACCGACGTCGCCATCGAGAGTGCCGACATCGTGCTCATGCACAGCGACCCTTATGACGTCGTTCGCGCGACCACCATCGCCCACGCCACTCTGCGCAAGATGCATCAGAATCTGGGCTGGGCCGTGGGCTACAACGTGCTGGCCTTTCCGCTGGCGGCCGGTGTGCTCTATCCGTTCGTGCTGTCGCCAGAAATCGCCGCGCTGTCGATGTCGGGCAGTTCGGTGATCGTCGCCCTCAACGCGTTGCTGCTCAAACGCCTTCCACTGGCGGATGCCGCCACCCCTCGCAGCCCATCTAAGGAGTCCACACCATGAATACGGTCACACACGTCGCCCATTCCAGACCCCGAGGTACCAATCGCAGCCATTGGGTCGCCGCACTGGCCCTCGCGCTCGCGTTCGCATTGCCGGGGGTCGTCTCCGCGAACGAGGGTGGGTTCCGCCACAACGTGTTGATGCGCGGCCAGGTGCTGGAAAAGCAGGACGGAACGCTTGTGGTCTGTGTCGGGCAGGCCGACGGTGCCCAGGTCGGGCAGGTGCTGGACGTGATCCGGCACAAGCGCCGTATCCGGCATTCGCGGGCCGGCGGTCCACGCTACCGCCGCGAGAACGTTGGCCAAGTGCGCATCGTCGAACTGTTCGACAGCCACTACGCGGAGGCTGAAGTGATCTCCGGGAGCCCCAAGGTCAACGACACAGTGGAGCTGATCCGCCCCTGACAGGCGCGCGGGCGATGCAGATGCGCCTCGGCCCTCGCCATGCCCTCCGCAATCACTTCCCTTCCAGGACAGGAGCCACACCATGACAGCGTCTTCCAACCCCACCCTGCAATTCCTCGGTGCCGCGGGCACCGTGACCGGCTCGCGCTACCTGGTCGAGGCCAACGGTCAGCGCGTGCTCGTGGACTGCGGCCTGTTCCAGGGCTACAAGCAATTGCGCGAGCGCAACTGGGCTCCGTTTCCCGTCGAGGCGTCATCAATCGACGCGGTGGTCCTGACCCACGCCCACCTGGACCATTCGGGCTACTTGCCCGCACTGGTCAAACAAGGGTTCCGCGGCCGGATCCACTGCACCCATGGCAGCGTGGCCCTGTGCGGCCTGCTGCTTCCCGACAGCGGACACCTGCTCGAAGAGGAGGCCAAGTACGCGGCCCGCAAGGGGTACTCCAAGCACAAGGAACCACGGCCGCTTTATACCGAGGATGACGCCCGCCGCAGCCTGAAGCAGCTCAAGGGGCATGACTATGGTCGCGACATCGAGGTCGCATCAGGCGTCACGATCCGCTTCCATCCTGCCGGCCACATCCTGGGCGCTGCCCATGTCAGCCTTGACGTCCAGGGCCAGCGCCTGCACTTCAGTGGCGACCTGGGACGGCAGCAGGAGTCGCTGATGAATCCGCCGACGCCCCTGCCCGCCTGTGACGTCCTGGTCTGCGAATCCACATATGGCAATCGGGAACACATTCCGATCGACCAAGAAGCCGAGCTGGCACCGATCATCCGCCGCGTTGCCGCCCGCGGGGGCGTGATCGTCATTCCCGCCTTTGCCATCGGCCGCGCCCAGGCGCTCATGCTGCATATCGCCCGGCTGCGTGAGCGCAAGGACATCCCTCGCGTGCCGGTCTACCTCAACAGCCCGATGGCGATCAACGCGACCCGGCACTACCACGACCACCACTCCGAGCACCACGTGTCCGACGAGGACTGCCAGCGGATGTTCGACGTGGCCACCTTCGTCAACACTGTAGAAGAGTCGAAGGCACTCAACCGCCAGCGCGGGCCGATGATCATCATCTCGGCCAGCGGCATGATCACCGGCGGGCGCGTGCTGCACCACATCGAGGCGTTCGGCCCCGATGACCGCAACGCGATCCTGCTCGCGGGCTACCAGGCCGGAGGAACACGCGGTGCCGCGCTGGCGGCAGGCAAGCGCACGTTGCGCATGTTCGGCCGCGAGGTCCCCATCCGCGCCGAGGTGGTGCAGCTGGAGGGCTTCTCCGGCCACGCCGACGCCGGGGAGCTGCTGGACTGGATGCGCACCGCGCCGTCCGCGCCGCGCATGGTCTACCTCACCCACGGCGAGCCCGACGCTGCAGACACGCTGCGCGGGCGCGTGCAGCGTGAACTGGGCTGGCGTGCGCGCGTGCCGGGGCACCTGGAGCAAGTCGGATTGGAGGATGCGAGATGACCACGCAGGCCCCGGGCCACACCCGCCTGCGCGTCACCCGTCCCGGCATCGACACCTACCAGCAGCCGGTGGTCTATATGCACCGCGACTGCGAGGTCTGTCGCTCGGAAGGCTTTGCCGCGATGACGCGCGTCAGGCTGGACGTGGACGCCCGCACGCTGGTGGCGACGCTGAACGTGGTCATCGACGATCGGCTCGGCCTGGACGAGGTGGCGTTGTCGGAGGCCGCGTGGACGCTCCTCGATCCCGCGCCCGACGCCCTCGCCGGCGTCAGGCACGCGGAACCCGCGGCGTCGGCGGGCGCGCTCCGTGCCAAGGTGTTCGGCGCCCGGTTGGACGACGCGCAGTACTTCGCCCTGGTGCAGGACGTGATGGAAAGCAGGTTGTCGGACCTGGAGCTTGCAGCTTTCGTCACTGCCAGCGCGGGTGACCGCCTGGACCATGCGGAGACGACCGCGCTGACGCGAGCCATGATCTCCGTGGGCCAGCGCCTGGACTGGGGCGAAGGGCCGGTGCTGGACAAACACTGCGTAGGTGGCCTGCCGGGCAATCGCACCACCCCGATCGTGGTGGCCATCGTGGCTGCGCTGGGCTACCGCATCCCGAAGACCTCGTCGCGCGCGATCACGTCGCCCGCGGGCACCGCCGACACCATGGAAGTGATGGCGCCGGTGGCGCTCGACCTGGCGGCGATGCGCCGGGTGGTGGAGCGCGAGGGCGGCTGCATCGTGTGGGGTGGCAACGTGCGCCTGAGCCCGGCCGACGACATCCTGATCCGGGTCCAGCGCCCGCTGGATTTCGACAGCGACGGCCAACTGGTCGCCAGCGTGCTGTCGAAGAAGATAGCCGCGGGCTCCACCCACGTCCTGATCGACATGCCGGTGGGTCCGACGGCCAAGGTGCGAGGTGAGGCCGCGGCCCACAGCCTCGGCACGCGGCTTGCCCACACCGCGGGCGCGCTGGGATTGCAGTTGGGCATCCATCGCTCCGACGGCACCCAGCCGGTGGGTCGGGGAATCGGCCCGGCGCTCGAGGCGCACGACGTGCTCAAGGTGCTGCGCAACGCGGCCGATGCACCCGCCGACCTTCGCGAACGCGCACTTGCGCTGTCCGCGGCGCTGCTGGACATGGCAGCGGGCAGCAACGCCGGCACCGGACTGGAGCGCGCGCGCGGCGTGCTGGATTCCGGGGCGGCGCTGGCCAAGTTCCTGGCGATCTGCGAGGCCCAGGGAGGCTTCCGCGAACCGCCACGGGCGGCGTTCACCGCCGACGTCCCGGCGCCTGCATCGGGCCGCATCGCGGCGATCGACAACCGCAGGCTGGCCAAACTGGCCAAGCTGGCCGGCGCCCCGACATCCCCCACCGCCGGCCTCGAAACCGGTCTGCGGATCGGCGATACGGTCGAGCGCGGACAGCCCATGATGACCCTGCATGCGGAGTCGCCGGGAGAACTGGCCTACGCCCTGGAGCACGCCGCGACGCTGCAACCCTTTGTGCTTGGAGAGGTTCCATGACCCGTGTGCTGATGCCCTTCCCGGCCGATGCAGTGTTGGCCGGCACCATCAACCAGCCCCTGCAGGCGCGCATTGCACCCGTGGCCTGGCGGCACTTCCCCGATGGCGAGTCGCTGGTCACCCTGGACGACGCACTGGACGGCGCCGATGTGGCGATCCTGGCCAGCCTGCGCAACGCCGATGCCCTGGCCCTCCCGCTGCGCTTCGCCGCCCGGACCGCGCGCGAGTTCGGGGCTCGTTCGGTCGGCCTCATCGCACCCTACCTGGGGTATATGCGCCAGGACACCCGCTTCCATCGCGGCGAGGCGGTCAGTACACCGCTGTTTGCGCAATTCCTCGAAGAGGCTTTCGACTGGCTGGTGACCGTGGACCCGCACCTGCACCGCGTCGAGCGCCTGCAGTCGCTCTACCGCATTCCGACGGTCCACGTATCGGCGACGCCGGCCGTGGCCCGCTGGATCGCTGAGACCGTCCCCGACGCTGTGCTGATCGGCCCTGACAGCGAGAGCGAGCAGTGGGTAGCGGACATCGCCGCCCTGTCCGGCATGCCCTACCAGGTGCTGGCCAAGGAGCGGCACGGCGACTACGACGTGCGCGTCAGCCTGCCCGACCCGCAGGCCGTGGCGGGCCGGACCCCGGTCCTGATCGACGACATCGTGTCGTCCGGCCACACCATCCTGGAGACCCTCGCACACCTGCGCCGGTTGTCGTTGCCGCCGCCACTGCTGGTCGCCATCCATCCGGTGTTCGCCGGCGATGCCTATGCCCGCCTGCAGGAAGCAGGTCTGGCCCGCATCGTCAGTACCGACACCATTGCCCACCCGTCGAACGCGATCGCGCTCGGCGCGGACCTCGCTGACGCGGCATCGACCCTGATGTCCGCTTCGGCCGACTCCCCGGAGGACCCATGAACCTGCATCTCAACTGCTGCACCGCCGACCAGCTGTCGGCCGCCGAGCGCCAGCGGACCCTTGAACTCGCCGACGCCCACCGGCGGGCCGATCCCGCGTTTGACCATTGGGCGGCCGGCTACGGCGTGATCCGACATGACCCGCTCACCCAGCTCCGGGTCCGCCAGATGGTGCACGAGCTGGTGGCCCTGGGCCGCACGCCCGATGCCGGCACCGCCTGGCAGCGGCTCGCCGCGGCCGATCGCGTCACCAGCGCCGGCATGTGGCTGGTGGCCCACATGACCTACAGCCAGCGGGTCCGCACCGACGGCGCGGCCCTCGAGGCCGATGACTTCAAGGCCACGCCCGAAGGCCACACTGGCGGGTCCCTCAACATGGTGCCGGCCTACGCCGGCTACCTGCTGATGGACGCCCTGGATGGCGTCACCCGCGCATGGATGATGGGCCAGGGGCACTGCGTGGCCGCCATCGACGCGCTGAACGTGCTGGTTGGCAACATGACCGCCCGGCACGCCGAACGTTACGACCGCTCCGACGCGGGGCTGAGCCGGTTCGTCGGCGACTTCTATGCCTACACCCTCAATCCGGACGGAACACCGGCGTCGCCCCTGGGCTCCCACGTCAATGCGCACACCGCCGGGGGCGTGATGGAAGGCGGCTATCTCGGCTTTGCCGAACTGCAGTACGTGCATGCACCGCTCAAGGACGAACGCCTGGTGGCGTTCCTCAGCGACGGTGCGTTCGAGGAACAGCGCGGCAGCGACTGGGCGCCGCGCTGGTGGCGTGCCGAGGACAGCGGGCTGGTCAGCCCGATCATCATCCTCAACGGGCGGCGCATCGAACAGCGCAGCCAGATCGCCCAGCAGGGCGGCGAGCGGTGGCTGGACCGGCACCTGCGATTGAACGGCTTTGATCCGATCGCGCTGGACGGGCGCGATCCGGCCAGCATCGCGTGGGGTATCCATGTGATGGAGTCGCGCCTGCAAGCGGGCGCCGCCGTTCCCGATGCCGACGTGCGGCTGCCCTATGGCATTGCCGAAACCGTGAAGGGCTTCGGATTCCCCGGCGCCGGGACCAACGCCTCGCACAACCTGCCCCTGCCCGGGAATCCGTCGAAGGAGGCCGAGGCACGCGCGCTCTTCAATCAAGGCGCCGCGGCGCTGTTCGTGGCCGCGTCCGAGCTCGAGGAGGCTGTTGCCGCACTCAACAGCCACGACCTCCAGCAGCGCGTGCGCGAGCGCGACCATGCGCTGGCCGATCGCCAGGTGGAACCGCCCCGCGTCCCGGCGATCGCCGACCGCGGCGCCGGCGGCGAGAGCTCGCCGATGACCGCGCTCGACGAGCAGTTCGTCGCCATCGCCGAAGCGAACCCGGGGCTGCGCGTGCGCGTGGGCAATCCTGACGAGCTGCGCAGCAACAAGCTCGATCGCACCCTGGACGCAATGAAGCACCGGGTGCACGAGCCCGAGCCCGGTGTCGCGGAATCGACCACTGGCGCGGTCATCACCGCGCTTAATGAGGAAGCCGTGGTATGCGCCGCGCTCGGCAACAAGGGCGGGCTGAACCTGGTGGTCACCTACGAGGCGTTCGCACCGAAGATGCTTGGCGCCGTGCGCCAGGAATTGATCTTCGCGCGTCACCAGGCACAGGCGGGGCGACCGCCCGGCTGGCTGGGCGTGCCTCTCGTGCTGACCTCGCACACGTGGGAGAACGCGAAGAACGAGCAGTCCCATCAGGATCCGACCATGGCCGAGGCGCTCCTGGGCGAAATGGCCGACATATCGCGCGTGGTGTTTCCCCCGGACGCCAACGGCGCCGCCGCGGCCCTCGCCCACGCCTACGCGCAACGCGGCACGGTCACCACCCTGGTCGTCCCCAAGCGACCGGTGCCGCACGAGCTGACACCGACGCAGGCGCAGGCGCTGGCCACCCAAGGTGCGCTGTGCCTGGCCGGCAACCCGGCGACAGCGGCGATCCTGCTGGTCGCCACCGGTGCTTACCAATTGCAGGAAGTGCGCCACGCGCAGGTGCGCCTCGTTGAACGTGGCGTGTCGGCCGCGATCGTCTATCTCGGCGAGCCCGGCCGGTTCCGCACGCCGCGCGATCCGGACGAGGCGCGGTACGTGCACTCCGACAGCGAGGTCCATGCACTGTTCCCGGCGGAACGGCCGCGCATATTCGTCACGCATACGCGGCCCGAGCCCTTCCTGGGCGCGCTGCGCCGGCTCGACACTGGCCCGGCCACGACCGCGGCGCTCGGCTTCGTCAACCGCGGCGGCACGCTGGACGTGCCGGGACTGCTGTTCGCCAACCGCAGCACCTGGGCGCACGTGGTCGATGCGGCCGCGGGCGTCCTCGGCCAGTCCCGGGGCGGCCTGTTGTCGGAAGCGGAGCTGGCGGCAGTGGATGGTCGGGGCGATCCGGCCACGATCCTGCGTCCTGCAAGTGGGTCGACGCCATGAGTTGTCCAACCGGGAGCGCGCGTTGATGGCGGGCACGGTGCGGCGCGGAGGCCAGATTGCCTGGGCGGGACTCAAGCTCGGCGTCGCCGTGCTGCGCCTGCGCCGACGTGCACCCGACCTGCTTCCGGCATACGTCAGCACCACACTGGTGGGGTTGGGCACCACCTTCGTCAAGCTGGGCCAGGGCTTGAGCCTGCGCTGGGACCTGCTGCCGGCGCCCTATCGCGAGGCGCTGTCGCGATTGCACAGCGATGTGCCCCCCTTCCCGGCGGAGGAGGCCATGCGTATCGTCGAACAGGCGTTTGGCGCGCCGGTCGGCGAACTTTTCGCCAGCTTCGATGACAAGCCCCTGGCCGCGGCTTCAGTGGCCCAGATCCATCCAGCGCGCATGCATGATGGTCGCGATGTGGTCGTCAAGATCACCCGCCCCGGGATCCATGCCCAGGTGCAGGCGGATCTGCTGCTCCTGCGGCGCACGATGCGCGTCGCCCAGTGGATCTGGCCGCCACTGAAACGCCACCGGCCGCTCGAACTGGTGGACGAACTAGGCGCATTCCTGCGTGACGAGATCGACATGCGTCACGAGGCGCAGAACATGCGGCGCATGGCCAAGGTGCTGGATGCCCTGCCCGGCATCACCCAGCCGCACGTCGTCGAGCCGTATGCCACCCGCAACGTGCTTGTGCAGGATCGAAGCCACGGGACCCGTCTGGAGGCCGCGTACGGCACAGCGGCCGCTCCCGCACTGGCAAGGGCGCTGCTCGGTGCCTACGTGCATCAGCTCTTCGGCGCCGGCGTCTTCCATGCCGACCCGCACCCGGGGAATCTGTTCTTCTTTGACGACGGTCGCCTGTGCCTGCATGACTTTGGATCGATCGGCGTGCTCGACCCTGCATCCCGGCTCGCGCTCGGCGGCATGGTCGAGGCCATTGCGGCCGACGACGCCGAGGGCGTGCTGGATGCAGCGATCGCCATGGGCTTCTTCCCGTCGCAGGTCGACCGCCGCTCGCATGTGCGCGAGATCCACCTGATCCTGGCCGAGATGGCCAGCCGTCCGCTGGCGCAGTGGTCCATTGCCGAGGCAATCTGGCGCGTGGCACGCATTGGGCAGGGCGCTGGCTTCCGGCTTCCGGCCCACCTGCTGTCCCTGATCCGGACGCTGTTCCTGGTCGAGAACACGCTGCGGGCGCTGGATCCGAATCTGGACCTGCTGGGGACGCTGTCCGCGCAGGCGGCCGCGATCGCCGACATTGCCGAAGCCAGCCGCCCCAGCGGCAACAGGCCGCTTGCCATGCGGCTGGCCCGCACTGCGCGCCAACTGCCACAGATCGCCACCGACCTGTTGCGGCAGGCGCAACTGAGCGACGGACGACCCGCCTTCTCCGTACACCACCATGGCCTGAGTTCCACGCAGGAGGCAATCGCGCGCACGGGCAACCGGCTGGCGTTGGCCCTGGTCACCTTGGGCCTGTACGTAAGCGGTGCGCTGTTGAGCCTGCATTCCGACGGCCCGCAAGTGTTCGGTCACATGCCTTTCCTGGCTATGGTGGCTTTCGCTGCTGCGGGATTGCTCTCACTGCGGCTGGTGATGGCCATCGCCAGATCGGGACACTTGTAACAGAACACTGATCTATCTCCCCGCTGGTGCCCGGCGCATCAGTGCATCCAGGAAGGCAGACCCATGACGCAACACAATCATCATCATCAAGATCATCAGGCGCACGGCGAGCAACCGCCGCATCCCCGCACGGGTGCTGAAGGTGACGTCCATGCCGGGCACGACAAGCATGCCGGCCACAGCGTGGCGAGCTTCCGCGACAAGTTCTGGCTCACGCTGCTGCTGACCATCCCCACTCTGATCTGGAGCGGGATGATCCAGCATTGGTTCGACTACACCGCACCACAGTTCCCGGGGTCGGCGTACATCCCGGCGGTGTTCGGCACGATCGTGTACTTCTACGGCGGCTCGCCGTTCCTCCGCGGCGGATACCACGAGCTGAGAAATCGCCTGCCGGGCATGATGACGCTGATCTCGCTTGCGATCACCGTCGCCTTCCTTTACAGCGCGTTGGTCACGCTCGGCGTTGTCGAGGGCTTGGACCTGTGGTGGGAGCTGGCGACGCTGGTGGCGATCATGTTGCTCGGCCACTGGATCGAGATGCGTTCGATCAACCAGGCACAGGGCGCTCTCAAGGAACTCGCGAAGCTGCTGCCTGATATGGCGGTGCGGTTGGATGAGGCCGGTACCGCGAAGGAAGTCCCTGTCGCGGAACTGAAGCGCGGCGACCTGCTGCTCATCAGGCCCGGCGCGAGCATTCCCGCCGACGGCGTCGTGAAGGAAGGGACCAGCGCCGTCAACGAAGCGATGATCACCGGCGAGTCCAAGCCGATGGACAAGTCGACGGGCGACCGGGTGATCGCCGGCACCGTCAACGGACAGGGCTCGTTGCGTGTCGAGGTGACGGGAACCGGCGACGAGACCGCGCTCGCGGGTATCATGCGGCTCGTCGAGCAGGCCCAGACGTCGCGCTCGCGCGCCCAGGCCCTGGCGGACCGGGCGGCGTTCTACCTCACGATCATCGCCATCGTCTCCGCCGCGGTTACCGCCATTGTCTGGCCACTCCTCGGTCGACCGTGGAGCTTCACGATCGAGCGCGTAGTGACCGTGCTCGTGATCGCCTGTCCCCATGCGCTGGGTTTGGCCATCCCGCTGGTGACCGCCATCTCGACCACGATTGGCGCACGGAACGGCCTGCTCGTGCGCGATCGACGCGGCCTGGAAGAGGCCCGTTTGCTGAACACGGTCGTGTTCGACAAGACAGGCACGCTCACGCTCGGTTCGCACCGCGTCGTGAAGACCACTGCCGCCGATGGACTCACCGACGACGAGGTGCTTCGCGTGGCCGCGTCGGTCCAGCGCGACGCTGAACATCCGATCGCGCAGGCGCTGATGACCAGCGCCAAGGAACATGGCATCGACGTTCCGATGTCGCAGGACTTCGAGTCCATGCCGGGACGCGGCGTGCGCGCAGTCGTCGAGGAGCGCTCGCTTCACGTTGGCGGGCCGGGTCTGTTGAGAATGCTCGCGGTCGAACCGCCGGAGACGCTTCGGCGGGCTGCCGAATCAGCGGCAGCCGATGGTCAATCTGCAACCTACCTGGTGGAAGGCGACCGGGTGCTCGCCGTATTTGCGATCGCGGATGCCATCCGTCCCGAATCGTTCGACGCGGTCAAGCGGCTGCACGACGAAGGACTGGAGGTTGTCCTGCTGACGGGTGATTCCACGGCGGTCGCAAACGCGGTCGCGAAGGAACTCAACATCGACACCGTCTTCGCCGAGGTATTGCCCGAGGACAAGGTGGCAAAGATCGAGGAGCTGCAGGCCCAGGGCAAGCGCGTCGCGATGGTGGGTGACGGTGTCAATGACGCTCCGGCGCTGCTCACGTCCGACGTCGGCATCGCCATCGGCACAGGGACGGACGTCGCGGTCGAGGCCGGCGACGTCGTACTCGTGCGCAGCGACCCGCGCGACGTGCCAGCGATCATCGAATTGAGCAAGGCCACCTATCGCAAGATGATCCAGAACCTGTGGTGGGCCGCCGGCTACAACATCGTCGCCATCCCTCTCGCCGCTGGCGTTCTCGCCGCATGGGGGATCCTGCTGCAACCTGCGCTTGGGGCAGTGCTCATGTCGCTGAGCACCGTCGTTGTGGCAATCAATGCGCAGTTGTTGCGCCGGGCGGTGCGGTCCCCATGAACATGATTCGGGGACACCTGTGACCACGCGCCGGCTTCTTGCACTCAACGTTGGCTCGTCCACCCTCAAGGGCGCGTCCTATCTGTTCAACACTGAGGGACACGGCGCGCAGTCTCGTCTGCTCGAGCGCTCCCGGGCCGAAATTCCAGTCGGCGTGGATGCGCAGGAGCGCCTTGCCACCCTGCTCGAGGCATTGTCGGAGCCGTGGCCCAGCCCCGACGTGGTGGTGCACCGAATCGTACATGGCGGTGACCTTCACGACGCCCGCGAGCTCGACGAAACCGTGCTCGCGAAACTGGATGCATTGGTGCCGTTCGCACCCTTGCACCAGCCGGTAGCCCTCGCTTTCGCGCGTGCCGCGCGCATGCGTTGGCCGCACGCGCGCCAAGGCGTGGCCTTCGACACCGACTTCCACGCGTCGCTCGCGCCCTGGAGCCGGCGCTTGCCTGTCCCTGAAGCATGGGATGCGCTGGGCATCCGCCGCTACGGTTTCCATGGACTCGCCTTTGCCTCCGCGCTCCGCATAGTGGCCAGCCACGACGCTGGAATCCTGAAGGGCCGCGCTGTCTTCGCGCATCTGGGGGGTGGCTGCAGCGTCTGCGCCGTCGAGGGCGGCCGCAGCCGCGACACCACCATGGCGCTCACTCCGCTGGGTGGAATCCCGAGCCCTACCCGCTCCGGAGATCTCGATCCCGGCGCGTTGCTGTATCTGCTGAGGCATGAACGCCTGGATGCGCAGGCGCTTGAAAACGGCCTGTACCGCAGTGCAGGCCTTGCCGGAATCGCCGGCCATGGCGACATGCGCGTGTTGCTGACGGATCCCGGCCCGCAGGCCCAGCTTGCCGTGGAGCTCTTTGCAGTCCGGATTGCGCAGTCCATCGCGGCCATGGCCACGGCAATTGGCGGTCTCGACCATGTCGTCTTTTCCGGCGGCATCGGCCATCGCGCGCCGGTTTTGCGGGCTCGCATCGTCGCGCGACTGGCCTGGCTCGGCCTGGCGCTGGCACCTGACGTCAACGATGCTGGAGCCACGCGGATCGACCGCGGGGGCGGGCCGAGCATATGGAACGTCGCGATCGATGAGGAGCGCGAACTGGCTGAATCGGCACTCGCCTGGCTGTAGCCACGACACGCCCCAAGGGTCGGCTCCGGTGGGGAATCACTCCTCGATCCGTGACGACGTGAGCACCGCTGCGAATCCACCACCGGGGGTGCGCATGTTCGTGGTCTGGCCCTGGTACAGCCTGGCCGCGAACAACAGGACACCCGCCTCGGACGCGAAGCAGCGCACATCCGCCTTGAGGGACTGGCCCCCATGCACGATCCGCATGCTCGGTGGCGCGAAGGCCTGTGCGATGTAGGTCGCCGACGCCATAGACGCCCAAGTCCGCCGGGTCAACTTGTCGCCCCGATAACTCCCACGGCTGCCAAACCCTGCTGCAGGCTTGAAGAAATATCCGTTGCGCACTGCCCACAACGCATCCCGGTTCGCGGGCACGAGTTCGACCGTGGGCGGGATCACCTGGCCCAGCAGTGCCGTCGAACCCGCATCGACCCCGAACCCGCCGAGCAGAGCCGGGTCCCCGAGCACCGCAAGGTTGCGCTTGTCGGCAAACAGCGCGTGTGCTCGGGGATGCGGCATCAGCGCGACGTCCCCTGCCAGGTAAGCCTCACGAATGTCTGCATGCGAGGCATCCTCGAGCGCGAAATCGGTCAACCGGTTGTAGACAGTGTCGATTCGACCGTGGGCATCCTCAAGCCCGTCCGAACCAAACGACAAATCCTCGGGAGCGCTGATCACGCAGTCCACGCCATGGTCCCGAAACGCGTTCGCGTACAGCACAAACTCGGGGTAAAGGAACTGCGCTCGCGGAGTGCTGTCCACGATGGCCAGGCGCGACGGCGTGCGCCCGGATTGCTGCCGAGCATCCTCCATCCAGGCCGTGACGGCCGCATCACGCGCTTGGGCCGCGTTGGTCCAGGTGGCCCATGCTGGCGGCGCGCAAGACCGCACGGCATCGAGCAACAAGGCATTGAGGAGCAGACCGCCTGGATTGGTGTTGACCTCGATCAGCCGCGGGCCATCGACCGTCAGGTGAAAGTCCAGACCCAGGACGCCCCCCGCCGAACCCGGATCATGGGTTGCAATGTCAGGGGCCCATTGCAGGACCCGTTGGCTATATCCCGGGTTTCCTGCGACGTCGAAGACCGCCGCCGCGACTCGTCCCATGGCCTCCAACGCGGGCCGATCAACGAACAAGGCATAGGGTGAAAATAAGTGCGCGTGTACGGCGGGATCAGTCGTGAACTCCGGAAAGGCACCCCGGATCGACTCGTGCAGACGGAGGATGTCGACCACTTCGCATGCACACCGCTGGTTGAGCGGCGCGCTTTCCAGGGTGGCACAGTCGATCTCGCAGCCTGTCTGTCCAACTATTATCGGAGTCCGCGGTTCAACCACAACAGGGATTGTTCTGTTGGATCGGTGGACATGGCACTGTTCCGAACGAGCAGAACACACAGCAGTCGCCTTGATGCGGACGCAAAACCGCTCCACAGCCCGTGCACTCATAGAAGAATTGACACGCTGTGATGGGCATTGTCTCGGTCGCCCGATGGCCGCACTCCGGGCAGGTCAAGATGCTTTCCAGCTTGACGTCACTCACCGCCAGTCCGCACCTTGGCCGGGAAGCCTGCTTCCGTGACTGCACGCGCGATTCCGGCTGCATCCGTCTGGCTCGATTCGAACGTCACCGTGACTGTTTCAGCCCGGGTGTCCACCTTCACATCGGCCACGCCCGGCACCTTCTCCAGCGCCTTCCTGATGGTGATGCCGCAGGCGGGACAGGTCATGTTCTCAGCATCGAGCATCACTACGGTTGCGGGCGTCGCAAGAGCGGCACCGACCGACAGAGCAGCCACCAGGGCCAGTATCCACTTGTGCATCGCGCCTCCTACAGAATCCAGACGATGTAATAGGGAAACAGCAGCAACAGGACGATGAGGGCTGTCGCCAACCAGAGCCAACGTCGCCTGCGTCGCAGAGCGTCCGGGGCGATGCAACTGCCATCCACACCGCACCGTGCCGCCGGTCGATACAGCATCCAAAACGCCACGGCCAAGGACAGTACGGCGGCGGCGCTGAACCAGGGCCTCAAGGGATCGAGAGCTGTCAGGGTGCCGATCCAGGCGCCACTGATGCCCAGCAGGACCAGCACCAGCGGCACGACGCAGCAGACCGATGCGCCAATGGCGGCGATGCTCGCGCCAACGATGGCTGGAACAGACGATTTGGCCGGGGTTGTTTGCATCAGAGCATACTAGCCTCTGTACCTAGGTACGGAGTCAAGCCGTGCGTCCGAACACGTTTACGATCAGCCGGCTGGCGGCGGCGGCCGATGTGCACGTCGAAACCGTGCGCTACTACCAGCGGCGTAGGCTGCTGCGTCAACCCGAGCGACCCATAGGAGGCGTGCGTCGTTACGACGAAAACGATGTCAATCGGCTTCAGTTCATCCGGCGCGCTCAGATGATGGGATTCAGCCTCGACGAGATCGCTGGCCTGCTAGAGATCACAGGCGAAGGTTCTTGCGAGCAGACCCGTCAGCTGACCGAGCGAAAGCTCGTCGATGTCCGTCTACGAATCCGCGAGCTGCGACAGCTGGAGAGGGATCTCGAACAGAAAATAGCGCGGTGCGCCCAAGTGCCGGCGGGAGAGTGCTGCCCAACCCTCGATTTTCTGGAGCGGCCAATAAAGCCAGCTGCGACAGGCAGTTAGCTCACTTTCGGCCCGTTTTTACACGAATCCCTGCCGACCCTCTAGACCGCCTGCCGGTAGGCATTCACGTCGTCGAAGTTGCGCAGCGCCTGGATGCCACCGGCCGTGGCGCAGGCACCGATGGTGATCAGCATGCGCGATGCGGCGCGCACCTGCTGGATG
>Ga0073924_1000006_pt1 | contig 53502 bp, 45 predicted proteins | sample GWRWT4_14Oct14_FD_70957 | JGI IMG/M metagenome (GOLD analysis project Ga0073924, IMG submission 70957) | Sand microcosm microbial communities from a hyporheic zone in Columbia River, Washington, USA - GW-RW T4_14-Oct-14 | ecosystem: Engineered > Artificial ecosystem > Sand microcosm >...
GCCGCCGCCAGTGTGCAGCAGGTCCGTCAGAATCATTGCCGCCAGGCCCAGGCCCAGCAGGACACCGCGCAGATGATTCATTGGCTGGCGCATATTATCCAGAAGCCGCGACAGGAAAGGCGCGCTCTCGTCGAAACTTTCGATAAGGGTGCGTGCCACACAGAACAGGATTGCGCCGCCCAAGGCCGCCGCCGCTGTCTGATAATTGGCGGCGAAAAATCTCAGTTCCGGTGATCCGAGAATGTGCGCAAAGGCCTGTATCAGCAGCATGAACAGGATGCCATAGAGCAGGCCCTTCCCCAGCCCGCCGCGCCAATGCATATGCGCTGCATAAAATGTCGGCCGCCGCCGGTGCAGGGCGTCAATCAGCATGCCGGTGACCAGGAAAGTCTCTGCCCACAATCCGGCCTGTGCGGCGCCGGCCCCAGATGCCACGCCAATCAGTTGCAGCCCGATGGGCAGCTGCATTATCTCCGGTCCGGACACCAGATCCGCGATGAGCGGGCTGAAGGCGGCATGCGCTGCACTTGCAATCAGCAGGGCGTGCAGCTTTATATCCTTTGTCCAGCGCCGGTCCATCAGCAGCCCCACGCCCGTGAACAGGATTATATTGAACAGTGCCAGCAGGACCGCGCGTCCAAGCGCATGCAGCAGCGCGGGGCTGGCCGGAACAGGATAAAGCGCCCCTCCCAGCCGCAGCGGCGCATCGGATTGCAATCCCCAAAGCATGGCGTAAAGGAGCGCTGCGCCGGACGCCAGCGCCAGGCCGATGGTCCCAAAATGCACACGGTTTGAATTTTCCGTCATGTTTTCACATCATGATTTCACATTACGCACAAATATCAGCCCCAGCAGGGCCAGCGCCGCAAACGCCGCACCGGCATAGAAAGTGATGCTGGAACCGTATAGCTGCCATAACAGGCCCGCTATGACGCTGGCGGCAAGCATCATCAGACCGCTGATTAAATTGAACAGCCCAAAAGCCGTGCCGCGCAACTGTTTGGGGGCGGTATCGGCGACCAGGGCCGCTAACAGGCCCTGGGTAAATCCCATATGCAGGCCCCACAGAATGATGCCGGCCGCAAGCGCCCACAGGCTGTTGCTGGCGGCCATCACCAGATCACCGGCGATGAGGGCGGCAAGCCCGGCTGCGATCAGATGCAACCGGTTGCGTCCGTCGGAAAAACGGCCAACAGGAAAGGCGCTGGCGGAATAGACGATATTCATCACCACCAGAACCATCGGGGCCAGCGCCAGCGTCAGCCCCAATTCCTGTGCGCGCAAAATCAGGAAAGCTTCGCTGAACCGCGCCAGGGTCAGGGCGGAACCGGCCGCAACCACCACCCAATAGGCCGCCTTGAACCGGCCAATTGCACGCCAGTCTATGGGGATAGTCTCTGTCCCGGGCTCAGCTATTGCTCGAACGGGTTCCTGCACGCCAAAACACACCAGGCCAAATGCTGCAAAGGCGGGGATCACCGCAATCCAGAATACCAGAGCGAAATCATTGCCGCCAAGGGCCATGAGTGCGACGGCCAGCAAGGGGCCAACAAATGCGCCAACCGTATCCATGGATTGCCGCAAACCGAATGCCGCCCCGTGCTGGTCCTTATGCGTGATATCCGCGATCAATGCATCACGCGGCGCGCCGCGAATGCCTTTTCCAAGACGGTCTATGAACCGCGCGGCAATGATCCATTCAATTGCAGCAGCAAGGGGAAAAATCGGCTTGGTGAACGCCGCCATGCCATAACCAATGCCAACCAGTAATTTGCGCTTGCCCAAATAATCGCTCAGCGCGCCGGAAAAAACTTTTACAATGGCGCTTGTCGCCTCGGCGATGCCTTCGATAATGCCGATGGTCAGCATGCTGGCGCCCAGCCCGACAGCAAGATAAACCGGCAGCAGCCCATGGATCATTTCAGATGAAACATCCATCAGCATGGAAACAAATCCCAATATCACAACCCCTCGAGGCAGGGTACGCAATGTCGATTCGGGTCTGTTCTGTTTGCCTGGCATGCGAAAGTTTATATGCTATCCTCTGATGTGCCCATCAGATAGTATTTTAAAGCTGATACGAAATTGATTTTTCGGCTTGAGACGGCGGGCTGCTTGGTACACTATGTCCGCGACTCATGATGTCTGCAACTAATGGCGTATATAACTAATGACGTTTAGTATGGCAGCAGGTTACGGCATCAGCTTTAGACTTCAACGTGTATGACATCAATGGGAGGGATATTTATGCAGATGAAACACTGGCTAGTGATTGCGGGCCTGATCGTAGCGGCGCCGATGCTTGCAGCCTGCGGCGAGGAAAAGGCTGCTGACGAGGCGGCGCCTGCCGCTGCGCCTGCTGACGCGGCCGCGCCCGCCGGAGAAGCCGCACCTGCCGAGGGAGCGGGAGAAGAAAAGGCAGAATAGTTTCGGAACGATTCGCATCAAGCCACCCGCCCGGCCTTGCGCCGGGCGGGTGCGTGCGGTTGTTGGATGTTGTTCCGGCGTTTACGCTTTGTATGTGGCGGCGGCTTGTGACAGCACCACATTGCCTTTCTGGGTCACGGCGCGAACAATGGCATGACCAGGGCTGGTGACCCATATCTGGGTAATCACCTTGTCTCCGAAAAAGACCTGATCGGCAAAGCGGCCTGTCATGCTTTTGAAATTTGCGGGATCGCTGCCGCACAGGGTGTGCAGGATCGCGCGGCCGACAAAGCCATAGGTGCACAGGCCATGCATGAACGCATCGGGATAGCCCGCTTTGCGCGCGAATTCCGGGTCAATATGCAACGCCACCCGATCCCCCGAAAGGCGGTAAATCGCCCCCTGATCCGGGCGGGTTTGATATTCGACCACATGATCGGGCGCACGATCCGGGGGTAGATTAATCTGCGAAGTGGAGGGGCCCCGTTCCCCGCCAAATCCGCCGCCCCCGATGAAAAACAGGGTTGAATGCGTCTTGAACAAGGGGCCATCCTTGTCCGAGGCTATGCATTCCGCCCCAAATACAGCGGCCTTGCCGGGGCCTTTGTCCCAGATTTCGCTAAGGCGGCCTTTCATTGTAATATCGGCATTGGCGGGCAGCGGGCGATACAGTTCGACGGATTGTTCCCCATGCAGCATGCGCGCGATCGGCATGGTGATATATTTACCGATACAGCCCATGGCCCACATGCCGGGAATCACCGCATAGGTCGGCAGGACTTTGGGCCCGCGGCCTTCATAGAGAAAATCAAGTTCTTTGTCCGGTTGGGCGCCGACGCCTACGGCATATAACATGGTCTGGTTATCGTTCCAGCTGCGCGTGGTCTCGCCAAAGTCCTGGCCTACCAGACTGGGTGAAATTTTATCGTTGGCCATCATCTTCTCCCTGTTTGAATTGATTATAACAATTATACTGGCGGCACCGGAAAATACCTATCAATAAGGGAGGTTGCAAATATGAAAGTGCGGGATTTCTTGGGCGGCACGCCTGCGGAGAATGGCGAATGGCGGTATGAGCTGGGCCGTGAACTGCATGGCGCTTTCGGCGGCGCCAATGGCGGGGTGGTTGGGGCGGTGTGCGTAAATGCCGCGCGCGCGATTGCGCCCGGCCGCGCGCCCGCCGGTCTGGATGTGCGCTTCATTCGCGGTCTGACCGAAGGTGCTGCGCGGGTGGTGCCAGTAATGCTGCATGAAGGGCGCACATTGTCGGTGATCAGTGTGGATATTTTCGATTCGCGCGGCAAATTATGTACCCGCGCCACCGTTAGCATGGCTAACCTGGCCGCGCTGGAGCCGTTTGAACATGTGGGCTTTGCCGGCACGCCTGTGGGCTGGAAATCCTATGGTGATGGAAAGGCCTGGGCAAAACCCGGCAGTGGCGTGGAAGTGCCGCTGATCGATACATTTGGGCCGAAGCTGGTCGGCAATGATGATCGCGGCTACGCGACCGAGGTAAAAGTGCATTGGGATGAGCCGGGCACCTGTGCCGAAGCCGCCTGTATCGCCGCCGACATTTCTGTCGGACCGCCGGTTGGCAGCGCGCTGGGCGGCAAGCCCATTCCCATTCCCAACCCGGATTTGACATTGCGCTTCTGTTCTGAGCCTCCGCTGCCAAAGACCATGATTTCCGCCTGCCGGCTGGAACATATTTCTCGCGGGCTGGCCTCCACCCGGATTGAAGTGCGGGCAGGCAGTCAACTGGTCGCCATCGGGGTTTCAACCACCACCCTGCTGGCCGGCGCCTGGCCCGATGCCAGAAAGCCGAAAACTTAGACACTATTCGGACAGTCATAGGGTGGTGGGCCTGGCAGGATTCGAACCTGCGACAACACCGTTATGAGCGGTGGGTTCTAACCGCTGAACTACAGGCCCGGACTGGCTATAGCAGGAAAGTTTGCCCAACTAAAGATGTTGCAGCAGATGCGTTGCAGGATGGGGTGCGATGGCGTAAAACCACCCCTCGATCGGGCCAGACCGCATTGATGGCGGCGCATGGCTCAATTTATCCCGCTGTTTCTGGAGCGTTTTATGGCCGCCTATCAATATGTCTATGTGATGCAGGGGCTGAGCAAAGCCTATCCGGGCGGACGCCAGGTGCTGAACGATATCAGGCTGTCTTTTTTGCCCGGCGCGAAAATTGGCGTTCTGGGCATTAACGGGTCCGGCAAATCGACCTTGCTGCGCATCATGGCCGGGGTCGATAAAGAATATCAGGGCGAGGCCTGGGCGGCCGAAGGGGTCAAGATCGGATATCTGGCACAGGAACCGGATCTGAACCCGGATAAAGATGTCTGGGGCAATGTCATGGAGGGCGTGGCCGAAACCAGGGCCCTGCTGGAGGAGTTTGAAACCGTATCGGCGGGATTTGCAGAACCGCTGGACGATGACGCAATGAATGCATTGATCGAACGCCAGTCGGTTTTGCAGGAACGTATCGAGGCGCTGAACGCCTGGGATCTGGATTCGCGGGTGGAACAGGCGATGGATGTGCTGCGTTGCCCGCCCGGCGACGCCAGAATTGAAACACTTTCCGGCGGAGAAAAGCGGCGCGTGGCGTTATGCAAATTATTGCTGTCAGAACCGGACATGCTGCTGCTGGATGAACCGACCAATCATCTGGACGCGGAAACCGTTGCCTGGCTGGAAAATTTTCTGAAAGAATATAAAGGCACGGTCTGCCTGATTACCCATGACCGGTATTTTCTCGACAATGTCACCGGCTGGATTTTGGAACTGGATCGCGGGCGCGGCATTCCCTATGAAGGCAATTATTCTTCGTGGCTGGTGCAAAAACGCAAGCGCATGCAGCAGGAGGAACGCGAAGCCGGGGGTATTCAGGACACGCTGGATCGTGAACTGGAATGGATACGCCAGTCGCCAAAGGCGCGGCAGGCTAAAAACAAGGCGCGTGTTGCGGCCTATGGTGAATTGCTGGCGCGATCTGAGGCGCGTGAAAAAGCGTCAGGTAAAGCGCAGATCGTCATTCCGCCCGGGCCGCGTTTGGGCGATGTGGTGATCGAGGCGGAACATGTCACCAAGGCGTTCGGTGATCGATTGCTGATTGACGATCTGTCGTTCCGCCTGCCGCCTGGCGGCATTGTCGGCATTATCGGGCCCAATGGCGTGGGTAAAACCACATTGTTCCGTATGCTGACCGGACAGGAAAAGCCCGATTCAGGCAGCTTCAAGATGGGAGCGACGGTGCAGCTTGGCTATGTGGATCAAAGCCGTGACACGCTGAACCCGGACAAGAACATCTGGGAGGAAATTTCCGGCGGGACCGATGTGATTACGCTTGGCAAGATGGAAGTAAACAGCCGCGCCTATGTCGGGGCGTTCAATTTCAAGGGTACGGATCAGCAAAAGAAAGTCGGCATCTTATCCGGCGGCGAGCGCAACCGGGTGCATCTGGCGAAGATATTGAAGTCGGGCGCCAATCTTCTGCTGCTCGACGAGCCGACCAACGATCTGGATGTGGATACGCTGCGCGCGCTGGAAGATGCGCTGGTCGATTTTGCCGGCTGCGCGATGATCATCAGCCATGATCGCTGGTTCCTCGACCGCATCGCCACACATATGCTGGCCTTCGAAGGCGATAGCCATGTGGAATGGTTTGAGGGCAATTTTGAGGAATATGAGGCCGACAAAAAGCGCCGGCTGGGAGCCGCAGCCGCACAGCCGCACAGGGTGAAATTCAAGAAACTCGTCCGCAAATAGGCGCATTGCGGGCTGCTCTAATGGGTGACAGAGACCTGTTTTCCCTGCGTGATCGGCCCGGCGGCCGAGCGTAGCCGCGCCAGAAGCGCATTGATGTCGCCATTATTCTGCTGAATGATCGCAGCGAATTCCGAGCGCTGGGTGAGGGCCATGCTGATGCCCTCGATCGTCATGTCGAGTACACGCAATACCCCGCCGGTCTCACGCAGGCGCCAGTCAACCTGCACCGGTTTGGGGTTTTTAGGATTTGTAATCAGTGTAGAGACGATAAATTCGGATTTTTCCATCGCGGTGATGTTTTTAATGCTGATCTGCGACTCGGTATAATCTTTCAAGCGGCCCGCATAGGCTGCAATAATATAGTCACTGAACAATTTTTGGTATTCAGCCTGCTGGGCTGCATTCGCGCGTTTCCAGTTTGCCGCGAGTACAAAGCGCCCGATGCGGGGCATATCCACATGCTGGTTCAGCAGCACACGGAATTTGGAAAAACGCTCTTTTTCACTCAGCGCGGGATCACGCAGGGTTTCAAAGGCATTATGGGTCAGGTTTGTCACAAAAGCGCCAGGATCGGATGCCGCAAGGGCCGGTGCGCGCAGCGGCGCCGCCGTCAGCACGATCAGGACAAGCCATAGCGGCCAGCTTTTTAAACTCATGAACATTTATTCCAACCTATCGCGAAGCGGCGCATTGTCAGTCATCAAAATCAGGCAAATTCCCCAAATCCTGCTGTCCGTCGCGGATCATATCATTTCTGCGCTGGGTATAGAGGCTGCGAATGGCGGCATAATAATCAACCGATGTTCTTTCCAGCTCATCAAATTCGTCAATGACCTGATGACGCGCATCAACCGCATCAACCCCATAAAGCGCCAGGTTGGCTGTGCGATGCTCCCACAGCAGATAGGTCATGGGGTCGGTAAAAATATCTGCGACAAAGCCAACGCTGTCACGCGGCGGCAGCGGCCCCAAAATGGGCAGCATCAGATACGGACCCGAAGAAAAGCCCCAATGGCCAAGCGTCTGGCCGAAATCCTCGTCATGACGTTCAAACCCCATCTCCTTGGCCGGGTCAAAGAAACCAAAAAATCCTATGACCGTATTAATGGTGAAACGGGCCACCGTGGTGCCGGCCCGGCCTGGTTTGGCCTGAAGGACATCGTTTACAAAAATTACCGGGCTTTCCAGATTATCCAGAAAATTGGTAGCAGACCGGCGGGCAGGAGAGGGTACCACGGCCCGATAGGCGACAGCGGTGGGCCGGAGAATGACTTTATCAAAGGCAAGATTAAACGAAAAAATCGCCCGGTTCAGGGGTTCAAACGGGTCATTGACTTCGGATTGCGCAGCCGCAGAATCACCCGCCGCCTGCGCCAATACTGGCCCCGACAGGACGGTGCACAAAATGGCGGCGGCCGGCCAATGGACCATTCTGGCGAGGGAGCACCGCAGTATATCAGTTAAAGCGTTCACTTAAGAAATTCCCCGTAATTTTTCAGGTCGCGGCCAAAGGCTTTCCACCCATATTATTAGACACCGAACCCCATCTCCCAGAGGGATGAAAATACCTCAAAATGGTTTAGCGAGTCCTTATCGCCTGACCGGAGCAGGATTGCTTGTCCGGAGCACGTGACCAAAAGGCTTGCCTGGCCGGAACATGTAAGCAAAAGGCCGGTCATCACAATTTAACATGCGGCAGCTGATAATGGACCAGCCCTTCTGACCGGTAGAATCATCCCTGTCTCTATATCATTTTAACGGGCTGACAATAAAGCGGTGATCCTCCTTGAAGCGCCGGAATTTAACATATCGGTAACGGTGTCAGTCTAACAGAAATCCGGGTAGAATCCATTACGAAATCACTTGATTTATATATAAATATATCTTTATATTTAATCGAAAGGGAGTTTAACGCATTGGATTTGCTATTGGCTGCATTACGGGCTTGTGGAGAGCCGACGCGCCTGCGCATTTTGGCTTTGCTGGTGCAGGGCGAATTAAGCGTGTCGGAGCTTATGCGCATACTGGGTCAAAGTCAGCCCCGGGTAAGCCGCCATCTGAAATTACTGTGCGATGCCGGTCTGGTCATGCGGCTGCCCGAAGGCACGTCGGTTTTTTACCGGCTGGTTGAGGATGGTGTTTGCGGAAGCCTGGCTTGCGCCATAACAAAATTACTGCCCAAAGCGGATGCGACCCTTCAATTGGATAATTCGCGGCTGATTGAGGCCCGCCAGGAGCGCGCCCGGATGGCGGCTGAATATTTTTCCAGGAATGCCGCCGAATGGGACAAAATTCGTGCGCTGCATATTTCCGAAGCGGCGCTAGAGGCGGCGGTGATGGAAATGCTCGGCCCGCATGCCGTGTCGCATGCGCTTGATCTGGGCACGGGAACCGGGCGCATGCTGATGTTGTTGCGTGGCATAGCACAGAAAGCAACGGGCATTGATTTCAACCGGGAAATGCTGGCTATTGCGCGCGGCAATCTGGAAGCCGCTAACCTGAATAATTTTCATGTTCGCCAGGCCGATGTTCAGAATATTCCGCTGCCGGATAATTCCGCCGATCTGGTGACGGTGCATCAGGTTTTGCATTATCTGGATAATCCTGCCGCAGCAATACGCGAAGCCGCGCGAGTTCTGACGCCGGATGGGCGTTTGCTGATAGTTGATTTTGCGCCGCACGCGATTGAGCAATTGCGTGATCTGCATGCCCATCGGCGTCTTGGATTTTCGGAAAAAGAAGTATCGGCCTGGTGCGCTTCCGCGGGCCTGTCCATTGCGCAGGTGCGGCATCTGCCGCCCGAATCATCGCAGGGGCTCACCGTTTCCATCTGGCTGGCCCGCAATTCAGGCCGGCCGGCGCATGCACGCAAACTCATTGCCGCCATCGGAGAAAATTCACTATGACGCAACAACAGGAAAAACCCGTTGCGGGGCTGGTTTTGGATGGTGACACCATCGCCCAAAGATCACCTATCCGGGTATCGTTTGAATTTTTTCCGCCCAAGACCCCGGAAATGGAAGAAACGCTATGGCGTTCCATCACCCGGCTTGAACCGTTTGCGCCGCAATTTGTTTCCGTAACTTATGGGGCAGGCGGCAGCACGCGCCAGCGCACGCATGACACGGTGAAACGCATTCTTGAGCAGACAAGCCTGACACCGGCGGCGCATCTGACCTGTGTTGGCGCGACCCGCGAAGAAGTGGATGAGGTCGTGCGCGATTACTGGAATGCCGGTATCCGCCATATTGTCGCGCTGCGCGGCGATCCGGCGGAGGGACAGAGCAAATATGTTCCCCATCCCGGCGGTTATGCCTATGCGTCAGATCTGGTGGCGGGCATTCGCAGGATCGGCGATTTTGACATCAGCGTCGCCGCCTATCCGGAAGGTCATGTGGATTCCCTCAATCCCGAAGCTGATATGGATAATCTGAAACGCAAAATTGATGCGGGCGCGACAAGGGCCATTACACAGTTTTTCTTCGATACGAGTTGTTTTTTACGGTTTCGCGATCGCGCCGCTGCGGCGGGTGTTACACTGCCGCTTATCCCCGGCATCATGCCGGTAACCAATTTCAATGGCGCCAGCCGGATGGCGGCGATGAACGGCGCCAGTGTGCCGGACTGGTTCGCAAAACTGTTTGAAGGACTGGAAAACGAGGCTGAAACGCGCAAGCTGGTGGCCATTGTTGCGGCGGCGGAACAATGTGTAAAACTGCGCGCCAACGGGGTACAGGATTTTCATTTTTATACATTAAACCGAGCCGATCTGACCTATGCGCTGTGCCATATACTTGGCTTGCGCGCAGTGACGCTGGAAGGAGGCCAATCAGCATGACCGCAACCGAAAATCCCCGCATCGCCAATCTGAAAAAATCATTGACTGAACGGATATTGGTTATTGATGGCGGCATGGGCACGATGATCCAGACCCATTCGCTGACCGAAGCGGACTTTCGCGGGGCGCGCTTTGCCGGGCATAATCATGATCTGCGCGGCAACGGGGATTTGCTGACGCTGACCCAGCCGCAGATTATTGGCGGCATTCACAGCCAGTATCTGGAGGCGGGCGCGGACATTCTGCTTACCAATACATTCAGCGGGACGGTAATTGCGCAGTCGGACTATGCGCTGACGGATATTGTCAGTGAACTGAATTATGAAAGCGCGCGGCTGGCGCGCAAGGTGGCGGATGAATTCACCCAGCGCACGCCGGATAAAATGCGCTGGGTGGCGGGCGCGCTGGGGCCCACCAACCGCACCGCGAGCATTTCGCCCGATGTCAATGATCCGGGCTTTCGCAATATCAGCTTTGACGAATTGCGCGCCGCCTATGGGCAAGCAACGGCGGCGCTGATGGATGGCGGCGCGGATTTCATTCTGATTGAAACCGTGTTCGACACGCTCAACTGCAAGGCGGCGATATTTGCCGTTCTGGAAACATTTGATGCAAAAGGCGTGCGTTTGCCGATCATGATTTCCGGAACGATTACCGATCTATCCGGCCGCACCCTGACCGGGCAGACGCCGGAGGCGTTCTGGTATTCGGTGCGCCATGCCGAACCCTTTGCTGTTGGCCTGAACTGCGCGCTGGGGGCGGAACAGATGCGGCCGCATATTGCCGAGCTGGCGCGCGTGGCGGAAACGGCGGTCAGCGCCTATCCCAATGCCGGCCTGCCCAATGGTTTTGGCGGCTATGACGAAGCGCCGCAAACCACGGCGGCGCATGTCGGCGAATGGGCGCGCTCCGGCCTGATCAATCTGGCTGGCGGCTGTTGCGGCACCACGCCCGCCCATATCAAGGCAATTGCCGAAGCGGTGGCCGGTGTGCCGCCGCGAAAAATTCCGGCGCGGCCAAAGACCATGCGTTTGTCCGGGCTGGAGCCGTTCATTTTTCCCGTCAGCGCAGAAACAGAGGCTGAGTTCGCCGCATGATTTCAACATTTGTCAATATCGGTGAGCGTACCAATGTCACCGGATCGGCGGCTTTTAAAAAGCTGATCATGAATGGCGACTATGAAGCGGCGCTGGCGGTGGCGCGCCAGCAGGTCGAAAATGGCGCGCAGATCATTGATGTGAACATGGATGAAGGCCTGCTCGACAGTCAGGCTGCGATGGTCCGGTTCCTTAATCTTATCGCCTCGGAGCCGGATATCAGCCGCGTTCCGGTGATGATCGATTCCTCGAAATGGCCGGTGATCGAAGCCGGGCTGAAATGCGTTCAGGGCAAGGCCATCGTCAATTCCATCAGCCTGAAGGAAGGCGAGGAGCCATTTTTGCAGCAGGCCAAACTTGTGCGCCGCTATGGCGCGGCGGTAGTGGTCATGGCGTTTGATGAACAGGGTCAGGCCGACACGGCGGATCGTAAATTCGAGATATGTGCGCGTTCCTACCGGCTGCTGACTTCGAAACTCGGGTTTCCGCCTGAAGATATTATTTTCGATCCCAATATTTTCGCGGTGGCGACGGGGATCGAGGAACATAATAATTACGCCGTGGAGTTTTTTAATGCGGTGCGGCGCATCAAGGCGGAACTGCCTTATTGCCGCACCTCGGGCGGTGTCTCGAATGTGTCATTTTCGTTTCGCGGCAACAATCCGGTGCGCGAGGCGATGCATGCGGTGTTTTTGTATCACGCCATCCGCGCCGGTCTGGACATGGGCATCGTGAATGCCGGCCAGTTGATGGTGTATGAAGAGATTCCAAAGGAGCTGCTGGAGCGTGTCGAGGATGTTATCCTCAACCGCCGTCCGGACGCCACCGAGCGGTTACTGGAAATCGCCGAAAATTACCGTACGGGCGCTGTCGGGCGTCAGGAGGGGCCAGATCTTACCTGGCGCGAGGCCGATGTGGAAAAGCGCCTGGAATATGCGCTGGTAAAGGGCATCACGGAATTTATCATCGAGGACACCGAGGCCGCACGCCAGCGGGCCACACAGTCACTGGATGTGATCGAAGGCCCGCTGATGCGTGGCATGAATGTGGTGGGCGATCTGTTCGGCGCTGGCAAGATGTTCCTGCCGCAGGTGGTGAAAAGTGCGCGCGTGATGAAGCAGGCGGTGGCGCATCTGCTGCCCTATATGGCGCAGGAACGCGCGGCGTCGGGCGCGGAGGCCAAGGTCAATGGCAAGATTATCATGGCGACGGTCAAGGGCGATGTGCACGATATCGGCAAAAATATTGTTGGCGTTGTGCTGCAATGTAACAATTACGATGTGGTTGATCTGGGGGTGATGGTGCCGGTGGACCGCATTCTGGACGCGGCGCGCAAGGAAAAGGCCGATATTATCGGACTGTCCGGGCTGATCACGCCCAGCCTTGACGAAATGTGCACGGTCGCTGCTGAAATGGAGCGGCAGAATTTCACCATTCCGCTGCTGATTGGCGGTGCGACCACCAGTAAAATCCACAGCGCCGTCAAAATCGCCCCGAATTATCACAAGGGGCAGGTGGTCTATGTGCTGGATGCCTCGCGCGCGGTATCTGTGGTCAGCGATCTGCTGAACGAAGAGACGCGTGACGCCAATATTGCCGCAGTGCGGGCCGAATATGCGCAAATTGCCGAGCGTCATGCGCGCGGCAGCGGACGCGATGGCCGCCGCGCCACGCTGGCGGAGGCGCGGGCGAACCGGCGCGCGCTTGCATGGCAGGGCTATACGCCGCCGCGCCCATCCTTTTTGGGGTTGAAGACATTTGCGGATTATGACCTTTCGCAACTTGTGGAATGTATTGACTGGTCGCCTTTTTTCCATTCGTGGGAGCTGATCGGAACCTATCCGGCAATTTTGAAAGACGCCAAGGTGGGCGAAGCAGCGAGACATTTGTTTGACGATGCCCAGGCCATGCTGAAACGCATTGTTGCGGAACGCTGGATCACGCCGCGCGCGGTAATCGGGTTCTGGCCGGCAAATTCCATCGGGGATGATATCGAACTGTACACAAGTGAATCACGCCAGGAACGCCTCGCGGTCATTCATTGCCTGCGCCAGCAGATGCACAGGGGAGAGGGTAAGGAAAATTTTTCTCTGGCCGACTTCATCGCCCCGAAGCAAACCGGTATCGCCGATTATATTGGCGGCTTTGCCGTTACCTCCGGACATGGGATCGAGAAAATCGCGGATGATTTCCATGCGGCCAATGATGACTATTCCTCAATCATGATCAAAGCGCTCGCTGACCGGTTTGCAGAAGCCTTTGCCGAACATCTGCATATGCAGGTGCGCAAACTGCATTGGGGCTATGCGCCGGATGAGCGGCTTGAGAATGCAGCGCTGATCGCAGAGGCCTATCGCGGTATCCGGCCGGCCCCCGGCTATCCTGCCTGTCCGGACCATACTGAGAAGGCAACCCTGTTCCGTCTGTTGCAGGCCGAAGCCAATGCCGGAATCCGTCTGACCGAAAATTTCGCCATGATACCGGCGGCGTCAGTCAGCGGTTATTATTTCAGCCATCCCGATTGCAGCTATTTTGGCGTGGGGCGCATTGATCCAGATCAGGTCGCTGATTATGCGCAGCGCAAGGCGATGACGCTACAGGAGGCGGAGCGCTGGCTGGCGCCCAACCTGAATTATACGCCCGTCAAATCATCCTGAGCGGGTGAAACTGGACTGGCCGTCTGCCTTATAATGGCCAATGTTCCGTCTTAATTCCGCCCAATGGGAATTCTAAACAATATCTTAATATTTTGTCAGTTAGCCTGACACGGAAAGTTTCCAGGTTGCGCGGGCAGATCCCCCGGGTTCTGGTGCGCGGACGGGTTTTGATACTCCGCCAGATGCAAGGACAAGGTTTGGGCAAGGCAAGAGTAAGGGAGGCAACAATGGAATATGCGCACCAGAGCAGTCACATGGCGGCATTAAGCCGCAAGGGTGATCCGATCGGGCATGTACGCATGAGCCTATCCGAACGCCGCCAGTATCAGCGCGGCAGAATAGCGGCCGAAGCGCGGGTAAAAATTCACGATGAGACATTCGCTGCTGAACTGCTGGACATTTCGGCAGGCGGGGCGCGGCTTCGCTGCTCCGTAGTACCGCGCGCGGGAACTGAAATCGGCGTTGAGGTGCAGGGGATCGGTGCGTTCCAGGCGAAGGTGATCCGGCGCCTGCCAAACTGCATTGCTGTTGAGTTTCATTTTTCGGAAAATCTGCGTTCACTTTTTGCTGAAAAACTGGATAGTCTGACTATGGAGCCGGTCTGATTCTTACGGCCAGTCAAAGCCGCAATTTCGAGCATAAACCAGACGGCGTGTTGCGCCGGATTTGATTTTGCCATATTGCGGGCGCTGGAAGGTTGCGCAATGTCGAAGTGGGGAAAATTTTTTGGCGCGGCGGCGGGACTGGCGCTTGGCGGGCCGCTCGGCGTGCTGCTGGGCATGCTGGCGGGTCATTTTGCGCTGGACCGCGAGGACAGTTCCGCGCCTGTAAATCCCTTTGACACCAGGGGCGACACCAATCGCATTGCCTTCACGATCGGGGTTATCGCTCTTGGCGCAAAAATGGCCAAGGCGGACGGATATGTTTCGCGTGAAGAGGTGGACGCTTTCAAACAGGTGTTTGACGTGCCGCCGGATGAAATCGCCAATGTCGCGCGGATATTCGATCTGGCCCGTCAGGATGTGGCCGGGTATGAGCAATATGCCCGTCAGATAGCCTCAACCTTCAAGACCAAGCCGCGGGTGCTGGAAGATCTGCTGGACGGCCTGTTTTTCATCGCCAAGGCGGATAATATATTCCATCCCAAGGAAGAGGAGTTTCTGCATTCCGTAGCCAGGATTTTTGGCTTTAATGATGCGGACTGGACCCGCATCAAGGCCGGGCATGTGGGGGCGGATGCGGCGGATCCCTATGCGATTCTGGGGGTGGCCCATGATGTCACGGATGCGGCACTGAAACAGGCCTATCGCCGACTGGTGCGTGAAAATCACCCTGATTTGCTGGTGGCGCAGGGGCTGCCGGAAGAATTTATAATGGTCGCCAATACCAAGATCGCCACCATCAATGACGCCTATGACAAGGTTGCCAAACAGAGGGGCATAATCTAGAACCTCAGGCATGTCGCCACCACATCTTGCCCTGATCCTGTTTATTACGCTGGTGTGGGGGTTCAATTACGTCGCAGGTAAAGCGGGTGTGAATGAACTGCCGCCGGTGCTGTTCACCTGTCTGCGCTTTGCTCTGCTTAGTGCTATTCTGCTGCCCTGGCTGAAGCTGCATCGCGGGCAGATGGGTTCCATCGCGATTATCTCTCTGACCATGGGCGGGGTTCATTTCGCGATCTTTTATATGGGGCTGGCGGCGGCGCATGATGTTTCCACCGTGGCCATTGCCGGCCAGTTGGGCGTGCCGTTCGCCACCATCATGTCGATCCTGTTCCTGAAAGAACAGGTTCACTGGAAACGCTGGGCCGGTATTACCGCCTCATTCATTGGCGTGATGATTATCGGTTTTGATCCGGCGGTGTTTCAATATCTGGATGGCCTGATTTTGGTCATACTGGCGGCATTGGTTGGTTCGGTGGCGATGATTTACATGCGCCGCCTCAAGAATGTGGGCGTGTTCGAATTGCAGGCCTGGATTGCGCTGCTGAGCTGGCCGGTGCTGGCGCCAATGTCATTGCTGATGGAGGAAGGACAGATCGCCGCCATGACGGCGGCGAGCTGGGCAGGCTGGGGCGGGGTATTATATACTGTCATCGGCACCAGTCTGATCGGCCATGCAGGGATGTATTATCTGTTGCAGCGCTATGAGGTTACCCAAACCGCGCCGATTACCTTATTGTCGCCGGTATGGGGCGTGTTCTTTGGCGTGACATTGCTGGGGGACACAATAACGCCACGCATTATTCTTGGCGGTGCATTGACCCTGATCGGTGTCGCCATAGTGACGATGCGGCAAAAGACGCTGGTGGATACAGGGGGATAGCTTGCCATGCAGATCATTGCGCGCCCTTCGCCGAATTTTAACGCGCGCAAGTCCGGCGTCATCGATATGCTGGTGCTGCATTATACCGGCATGCAGTCATGCGACGCCGCATTGGCGCGGCTCTGCGACAGCGCGGCGAAAGTCAGCGCGCATTATCTGATCGATGAAGATGGGCAGGTGTACCGGCTGGTAGCGGAAGATCAGCGCGCCTGGCATGCCGGGGTTTCCTGTTGGGCCGGCGAACGCGATGTGAACAGCCGCGCGATCGGAATTGAGCTGGTCAATCCGGGGCATGAGTTTGGCTATCAAACGTTTCCTCAGCCGCAAATGCAGGCGCTTGCGGAACTAAGCCTGGAAATTCTGTCCCGCCACCCGATTCCGCCTCATTTTGTGTTGGGCCATAGCGATGTGGCGCCAGGGCGCAAGCGTGACCCCGGCGAACTGTTCGACTGGGCCTGGCTGGCGGGGCAGGGGGTTGGGCTGTGGTCTGTTCTCTCTTCTCATCTCACCCCACCCCAACCCCTCCCCATCAAAGGGGAGGGGCTTTTACCGCCGGGCTCCGGTCTTCTCCCTCCCCCTGGTGGGGAGGGTTGGGGTGGGGGGCCGGAAATAATGCAATTGCAAAAGGATCTGGCACGATTTGGTTACGACATTCCACAAACCGGTTTTTTGGGCGTTCAGACCCGCGCCGTGATTACCGCCTTTCAACGGCATTTCCGCCCGGCAAAGGTGGATGGTGTTGCCGATGCGCAAACCGCGGCGATCCTGAAACAGCTTCTCGCGCAGATCACTGCTTGACCTTGCGCGCAATGCTCTCGATATAAGATGGGTCAGATGGCCGGATGGCCGCTCCCGCTTGCGGGGGAGGAAAGTCCGGGCTCCACGAAAACACGGTGCCGGGTAATGCCCGGCGGGGGCAACCCCAGGGAAAGTGCCACAGAAAGCAAACCGCCTTCAGTCCTGGAGGTAAGGGTGAAAGGGTGCGGTAAGAGCGCACCGCGCGGCTGGTAACAGGCGCGGCACGGTAAACCCCACCGGGAGCAAGACCAAATAGGGATGGCGCCGTTTCGCACGGCAGGCATGTTTTTGGGCCGCCATCCGGGTAGGTCGCGCCAGGCGCCTGGTAACAGGCGTCGCAGATGAATGGTCATCGCCCATGCAAATGGGTACAGAACCCGGCTTACAGGCCATCTGGCAGTTTTTTTGGGAAGGCCCCCGCCAATAATTCAGCGGCGGACCTGGATGGGCATGGATTGGGCGGAGATGCGCGCCGGGGGCAAGGTGAAACATACGGCTGTACCCTTGCCGAGGCGGCTTTTGATCCACAGCGACCCGCCATGCATTTCGACCAGTGATTTAGCGAGCGGCAGACCAAGGCCAACACCATCAAACTTACGTTGCAGGCTATTTTCCACCTGACCAAATTTTTGAAGTATCAATGGAATATCTTTCTGATCAATGCCAATGCCTGTGTCTGCTATGGTGACGCGCAATTCTCCGGAACGTGCAATACATGCGTGAACACTGACCTTGCCGTCTTTCGGGGTAAACTTGATCGCATTGGACAAAAGATTGATCAAAACCTGGCATATCTTGCGATCATCCACATAGATTTCCGGTAAATCCTGGGGGGTGCGGTCAATAAGGCTGACGCCGGTATTTCTGGCCAGTGTGCTTACCTGGGAGAGGCAGCGTGCGATCAGTTCGTGAAAATCGGCATCCATCTCACGAAGCTTCATCTGACCGCATTCTATCTGCGCTACGTCCAGCACATCATTTACCAGGCTTAGAAGGTGTGTGCCGCTGCGGTAAATGTCCTCGGCATATTCTTTGTATTGATTGTTTCCGGCCGGTCCGAATAATTCAGTCGCCATGATTTCCGAGAACCCGATGATCGCATTCAGCGGCGTGCGTAATTCATGGCTCATATTCGCCAGGAACTGGGTCTTGGTTTTATTTGCACGCACTGCTTCATATCGCGCCGTTTCAAGTTCCTGCTCGCGCTCCCTGCCGCGTGTCACGCTATAACGCAGCAGGCCGAGCGCAGTTCCAACGCCAAAATACCGGTTTTCTTCGGTGATAATGAAACCCTTGAGCAGCGCATTCGGGTTTTCGTCCAGGATAAGCGCGCCGACAAGGGTAATGGAGCACGTCCTGTCAACGATGAAAGGGTTGGCGTCCATGGCTTGTGCGATTGGCTTTTTGTCGAACAACGCATGACCGAACTGATTGGAAAATAACAGCAGGAACGTGTCCCTGTTCACCAGGCCAACCGGCCGTTCGCCATCAACAACAGCAACCGATATAATATCCGGGTTTTTTGAAAAAAATTCGCAGACCTGTGCGCATGGCATATCTTTCGCGAATGGGGCAATGTCAAGCGCCAGACTCCCGGCATCCCCAGGTAAGGAAATCTCATGTGACATGGTAACCGTCCCGTCCGCGCAGTTATACTTAACCACGCAGTTATACTTAACAAACACTAAACGTCTGGTATATTTAAACATATATATTTTTCATTTTTATGACGCCTATATTATATATTGTAGTAAACAAAAACTTAAGTAAAATTAAGATTAATATTACTATAAAGGTAATTTAAATAGTATTTTCTTCAATGAATTACTTATTTTTTGTAAACGGTAAAGTAAAATATAGTCCTTGAGGGCGCGTGCGAGTTAAATATAGAGGGGGATAGTAATAGTAATAGTTATATTGATGATTTGTATGTTGAGGAGCAGGCGCGCATAGCTCGCCATGCATTGTCCATCGCGGCAGCAGTCAGGAAAACATAATAGCAACACGGGGTTGGTTGGGGGGGGAGAACCATTTAAATCAGTTATTCTCCATAAAATATCCATTGAAATCCATCTGAAATCCATTTATACCCAGATATTCCCATGCCGGGAAAAGTCTGGGGCGGTCATGAGTGGTTTTCTGTCTTATTCGTTACATCGGGTAGACAAAAAGGGGCGGGTCTCTGTCCCCTCGCAATATCGCGCCATTTTGCTGTCGCAAGAGAAAAGCTTCATCTGTTTTCCTTCGCTTTTGGGGCCGTGGTTGCAGGCGGTGATGCCCAGCCAGATGCAGGCGTTCATGGGACGGCAAAATCCGCTCGGCGCATTCGGCGGCGAAGTCGAAGCCTATCCCACGCTGATCTGTTCTGCGGCGGCGGAAATGATCCCGGATACTGACGGGCGCATTGTACTGCCAGCGGAATTTCTTGCCCATGCCCGGATCGATGAAGATATCGCCTTTGTTGGGCAGGGAAGTTATTTCAGCCTGTGGGCGCCGGAACTGTTCGAGGCGGAAAAAATCAAATTGCGCGAACGTGCTATGGCGGAGCGGGCCAATTGGGCCCTTCCCCCCTCCGGTCATGTTGCCGCCACAAATGCAGCGGAGAGTGGGCATGGCTAAGGCGCGCCGGGATCGCACCTTGCAGGGCGAACAGGGGCCGCATGCCGCAGTCATGGCGCAGGAGGTTGTAGCGGCGCTGGCGACGCGCGATGGCGGGATTTACGTCGATGGCACTTTTGGCGCAGGCGGATATAGCCGCAAAATTTTACAATCGGCGGAATGTATTGTGATTGCAATTGACAGGGACCCTCTGGTCGCGCCGCTGGCGCGGGCGCTGGCGGCGGAATTTCCGGATCGCCTGCATCTGTTCCAGGCCTGCTTCGGCGATATGTCCAGTCTGCTGCCGCAGGCGGGCTTTGCGGCAGTGGATGGCGTGACGTTTGATTTCGGCGTGTCCTCGATGCAGCTGGACCAGGGTGAGAGGGGGTTTTCCTTTCAGAAAGACGGTCCGCTGGACATGCGGATGGGGGATAGCGGGCCGACAGCCGCAGATGCGGTAAATAATTTGTCTGCTGACGATCTGGCGGCGATCTTTTACGTCTATGGCGAGGAGCGCCGCTCGCGTGCAATCGCCAGGGCGATCGTTGCGGTGCGAAACGAGACCCCCATCACGCGCACATTGCAACTGGCGCAAATCGTGGCCGGTGCGCCTGGCATGCGCGCGGATGCAGGCGCCAGGCATCCCGCCACCCGGACCTTTCAGGCATTGCGGATCTATGTGAATGACGAGCTTCGCGAAATCAACAGGGGCCTGCAAGCGGCGGAGCAAATTCTGAAACCGGAAGGCCGTCTGGCGGCCGTGTCGTTTCACAGTCTTGAGGATCGTCTGGTCAAGCAGTTTTTTGCCGTGCGTTCCGGCGTTCGTCCGGGTACGTCACGTCATCAGCCGCCCGATGATTCGCAGCCGCGCCCGCCAAGCTTCAGGCTTTTGTGGAACGGCGCACGCAAACCCGGCGACGCGGAGATCAGCACAAATCCGCGCGCCAGATCTGCGCATCTGCGGGCGGTTGTGCGCACAGATGCCAGCGCCTGGCCGCTTGACAGCGGCGGCTTGCCAATTGGCGCGCCGGCACCCGTTTCGGAAGCCTTGGGAGGGCTAAATTAAATGCTGCGATTTGTGACGCTGTTCGTTTTCATCCTGCTGTTTGGCGTTTCCGCCGGGCTGTATCATGTCAAATATTCAGTCGATCGCATGGAGCGCCAGGGCCTGGGGCTCAAGGCGAAAATCGCCGATGAGCAGGAGGCCATCCGTATTCTGGAAGCCGAATGGAGCAGTCTTAACCGGCCGGAACGATTGCAAAAATTAAGCAGCCGCTATCTTGAACTGGCCCCGGTTCAGGTCAGTCAGGTGGTGGATTTCGCAGCCTTGCCGTCGCGCGAACCCGAACTGGCGGCGGGCGTGCCGGAACTTGCGGCCGTTTCACCTGCTTCGGCGCCCGCCAAATCCCCCGGGTCCACGAGTAAAACTTTTGCTGCGACAGCTGTTGCGTCAACTATGGAAATTCGCTGATGGAATCACCCCTGCACCGTAAACAGCGTGTGCATGTGCCAGACGATATGATTGGCATTGAGGGGCAGCCTTGGCTTTCAGGACGCAATAACCGCGCGATTGATCAGGGCCGCAGCCGCCTGTTGATGATCGGCGCTTTTTTTCTGTTCGGATTTAGCGCCATTGGCGTGAGGTTGATCGAGCTTGCCCTGCCGTCCGCGCAAAGACCGGGCATTATGCAGCTCTCCAGCCGGGCAGTGGATATCGCGGAGCGCGCGGATATTGTTGACCGCAACGGAATAGTCATCGCCACTAATCTGAAAACCGCCTCGCTGGAAGCCGACACGACCGAAGTGACGGACGATAAGGAAGCGGTTCGGGCCCTGTCTGAAGTGCTTCCCGCGCTTGACAGCAAACGTGTCATGAAACAGCTGGCCAGCGGCAAGCGTTATGTGGTGCTGCATAATGACCTCAGCCCGCGTCAGCAGCGGGCTATCAATGAACTGGGCATACCCGGCCTGCGATTCACCCGTGATGAGCGCCGGCTTTATCCGCAGGATAATCTTGCCGCGCATGCGGTGGGATATGTCGATGTGGATAATCATGGTCTTTCCGGCATCGAGCGGGCGCTGGATGATCGCCTGATCCAGGGCGGAGAACCGCTGCAACTTTCGCTGGATCTGCGTGTGCAGCATGCGCTTCGGGATGAAATGCTGCGCTCGATTGCCAAATTTAACGCAATCGGGGCTGCGGGTTTGGTCATGGATGTTAATAATGGCGAAGTTCTGGGCCTGGTATCGCTGCCGGACTTTGATCCCAATGGCAAGCAGGAAAACAGAAACGAGGCGCAGTTCAACCGGGTCACGCTGGGCACTTATGAGATGGGCTCAACCTTCAAGGTGTTTACGGCCGCCATGACCTTGGATGCGGGGCTGGCGGGGCTTGATGATATTTATGATGCGACAAATCCGATCCGCATCTCACGTTTCACGATCAATGATTTTCACGCCAAGCGGCGTCCCCTGTCGGTTACCGAAATTTTCCTGTATTCGTCGAATATCGGGTCTGCCAAAATGGCGCTGCATGTCGGCGCCAATAGACAGCAGGAATTTTTGGCCAAGCTGGGGCTGATGCGCAAACCGGAATTCGAATTGCGGGAGATGGGTACGCCAAGCTGGCCGCGCCCATGGCAGGAGATCAGCGCCATGACCGTTGCCTATGGTCACGGCATGGCGGTTAGCCCGCTGCAACTCAGTGTCGGCGTGGCTTCGCTGGTCAATGGGGGCAGGCTGGTGCGCCCCACCCTGATCCGCCACGCGCCTGACACGCTGCCGCAGCCGCCGGGCCCGGCGGTCGTCTCTGAAAAAACCAGTAAACAGATGCGCTATCTCATGCGCCTTGTCGTGGGTTCGCCCGAAGGAACCGGAAAACAGGCGGATGTGCCGGGCTATGAAGTGGCTGGTAAAACCGGTACGGCGGACAAGCAGCAATCCGGCCGTTACCGCAAGGATGCGCGCATTTCATCCTTTGTCGGCATGTTCCCCGCATCACAGCCGCGCTATCTGGTGTTTGTGATGCTGGATGAGCCAAAGGGCATCAAGGAAACCTTCAATTATGCCACGGCGGGATGGACCGCCGCGCCGGCGGCTGGCGCGATAATCGGCAGAATTGCCCCGATGCTGGGTGTGGCCCCGATCCCCGTGGAAATTGATGGCGCACGTCTGGCTGCGTTTGGGGGTGTGAATTAGGATAATGCGGCTGGCCGAACTCATAGGCGAGGCGGGTAGGGCGACGCCAGAAATTTCCGGCGGCAGTCTGGAGATTACTGGCTTGACGGCGGACAGCCGCGAAGTTCGGCCAGGCTATCTGTTCGCTGCGCTGCCTGGGGTTCAGGACGACGGCGCGCGCTTTATTGCAGACGCCATCAAACGCGGCGCAGCGGCAATATTATTGCCGCCGCAGATTGCGGAAAAGTGCAAGGGAACGGCGCCGGATAATCAGATATGCCTGATACCGGACATTAATCCCCGCCGCCGATATGCTTATCTGAGTGCGCGCTATTATGCAGAACAGCCGGAAACCATTATTGCGGTCACAGGCACCAACGGCAAAACCTCTGTCGCGGATTTTTGCCGGCAGATATGGCTGCGGCTGGCGCGCCGGGCCGCCAGCATCGGCACTCTTGGGATAATTGGAAAAAATCCTTGTGCTGTTGCTGCGGGGGATGGAGCGGGGGAGGCGCATGTGCATACGACGCCACCGCCTGAAATTCTGTATCCTTCGCTGGCGCGCCTGCATGATGAGGGCATTACCCATGTGGCGCTTGAAGCCTCCAGTCACGGGCTGGCGCAATACCGGCTGGACGGGGTGCGCCTGCGCGCAGCGGCGCTGACGAATATTACCCGTGACCATATGGACTATCATGACAGTCTCGCCAGCTACACTTATGCCAAATTGAGATTGTTCGGCGAGGTGCTGCCGCCCGGGGGTGTCGCTGTGCTGAACCGCGAGGATGCGAGCTACAGCGAAGCCGAGGCGCTGTGCTGGGCGCGGGGGCATCGGATCATTTCAATTGGCGGGCGATATGGCGATCTTCGCATTGCAAGCAGTGAACTGCATATGCGCGGTCAGCGTTTGCGGATCGCCTTTGAATCGCGGGAATGGGAAGTTGACCTGCCGCTGATTGGCCGCTTTCAGGCGCTGAACGCCCTCACCGCCGCAGCGCTGACGATTGGCTGCGGCGAAGATCCCGACGATGTGTTCGGATCCCTGCCGGAATTGACGGGCGCACCTGGCCGCATGCAGATGGTGGGGCAGACGCCATCCGGCGCCGGCGTGCTGGTGGATTATGCCCACACGCCCGAAGCCCTGCGCACGGTGCTTACGGCGGTGCGTCCTTTCTGCAAAGGCAGATTGCATGTGCTGTTTGGGTGCGGCGGAGACAGGGATCGCGGCAAGCGTCCGCTGATGGGCGCAGTGGCCGGTGAACTGGCGGATCAGATTATTATCACCGATGATAATCCGAGATCGGAAGATCCTGCGGCCATTCGCGCCGCAATTCTGGCCGGGTGCGCGGGCGCCACTGAAATTGCCGGACGCGGGACGGCCATTCGCTTTGCAGTAGCGAATCTTTTACCGGACGATATGCTGATTGCAGCAGGTAAAGGGCATGAGCAGGGACAGGAAATAGCTGGGGTTATCACGCCGTTTAATGATCATCAGGAAATTCTCCAGGCACTGGAAGAGCTGGCGCAGACAGGAACGGGACATGGCGCAAAACAATGAAGCGATAGAGCCTCTCTGGACGGGAGCACAGGCTATCGCTGCCGTTGGCGGCCGGGGCAGCAGCGATTGGCGCGCCAGGGGTGTTTCCATTGACAGCCGCACGGTTGCGCCGGGGGAATTGTTTGTCGCGGTGCGCGGGCTATCCAGTGACGGCCACGCCTATGTTGCGGCCGCTATCGCGCGCGGCGCTTCGGCTGCATTGGTGGATCATGTCCCGGACGGGGTGCCTCAGGATGCGCCGCTGCTTATGGCCGAAGATAGCCAAACGGGTCTTGAAAGGCTTGGTGCGGCAGCGCGCCAGCGCACGTCGGCAAAAATTATAGCGGTTACGGGCAGTGCCGGTAAAACGGGCACGAAAGAAATGCTGCATGCCGCGCTTGGGCGTCAGGCGCGCACCCATGCCTCGGAAGCATCCTACAATAATTTGTGGGGTGTGCCCTTGAGTTTGGCGCGGATGCCGGCGGCTTCGGAGTTTGGGGTGTTCGAGATCGGCATGAATCATTCCGGGGAAATCACCCCATTGACCAGGCTGGTGCGTCCGCACGCGGCCATTGTGACGACGATTGCGCCTGCCCATATCGGTCATTTTAACGCGCTGACGGAAATCGCCGAGGCCAAGGCGGAAATTTTTCTGGGGCTGGAGCCGGGTGGCATCGCCATTATCAATCAGGACAATGCGTTTTTTGATCTTTTATCCAAGCGGGCGCGGGATGCGGGCGCAGCGCAGGTGCTTGGCTTTGGAACGGCACAGGATGCCGCTGCGCGCGTGATCAAGGCGGTGCAGCATGCGGATTGCGCCTGCGTTTATGCGGATATTTGCGGTCAGAAACTGACCTACAAGATCGGATTGTCCGGTGTCCATTGGGTGATGAACAGTCTTGCGGTGCTCACGGCCATTCAGGCGCTGGGCGGGGATCTTGCGCTGGCGGCGATTGCGCTGGCCGGTATGGTCCCGTTGCAGGGGCGCGGGCTTCGTCACCAGGTTCATTTGCAGGACGGAGAATTTACCCTGATTGATGAGAGTTATAACGCCAATCCCGGTTCCATGCAGGCGGCGCTGCAAAGTCTTTCAGCTCAGACGCTGCAGGGGCGCGGCCGCAGGATAGCGGTGCTCGGGGATATGGGGGAGCTTGGCCAGGACGCGGTCCGGTATCATACCGAATTGGCGAAAACAATCGCGGATGGCCATATCCATAAGACCTTCACCACGGGTGCGCATATGCAGGAGCTGCACGGCGCCCTGCCGCCCGATCTGCGGGGAGAACATGCGGGTGACTCCAAAGCGCTGATTGCACCGCTGCTTGCGGCAGTACGGCCCGGCGATGTGGTTATGGTGAAAGGCTCTCATAGCAGCGCAATGGGGGTCATTGTGGAGACATTGCTGGCGCAATCAGACCGGCTGAACAATGGCGGCAAAACATTGCGGCCGGCAAAGATGGGGGACCAGGATGCTTTATGATTTATTATACCCTCTGGCCGGCGAGATCGGTGTTTTTAACTTGTTCCGTTATTTGACTTTTCGCACCGGCGGCGCGCTGATGACGGCTTTGCTGTTAAGTTTCCTGTTTGGACCCGCCATGATCCGGATGCTGAAACACTATCAGCCGGGCGGCCAGCCTATCCGGGAGGATGGCCCCCAAAGTCATATTATCACCAAGGCAGGCACGCCCACGATGGGCGGCTTCATGATATTAGCCGGTATAGTCGCGGGCACTCTTTTATGGGCGGATCTGTCTAACCGCTATGTCTGGGCGGTGCTGCTGATCACGCTGGGATTTGGCCTGGTCGGGTTCGCAGATGACTATCTTAAAGTTACGAAACGCAATAGCCGTGGCGTACCTGGAAAGATCAAGCTGGCCTGTCAAATTGTGATCGCCCTGTTCGCAGTAGCCTGGATCGGCATCATCGCTGATCCTGCACAGGCGCAAATGCTTGCCATTCCATTTTTCAAGAATGTTTTGCTGGATCTGGGATGGCTGTTTATTCCGATGGCGGTCTTTGTCATTGTCGGCGCCTCCAACGCGGTGAATTTGACGGATGGGCTCGACGGGCTCGCCATCATGCCGGTCATGATTGCGGCGGCCAGCTTTGCATTCATTTCCTATCTTGTCGGGCATGCGGTCTATGCGGAATATTTGCAGATATTGGCTGTGCCGGGGGCTGGCGAACTGTCCGTTTTCGCGGGCGCGATTGTGGGTGCAGGGCTCGGATTTCTGTGGTTCAACGCCCCGCCCGCGATGGTCATGATGGGGGATACCGGGTCGCTGTCGCTGGGCGGCGCGCTGGGCGGTATTGCCGTGGTCACCAAGCATGAGATCGTGCTGGCCATTGTGGGCGGGCTGTTCGTGCTGGAAGCGGTCTCGGTGATCGTGCAGGTGGCGTCGTTCAAAATGACGGGCAAGCGAGTATTCGCCATGGCGCCGATACACCATCATTTCGAAAAGCGCGGCTGGGCGGAGCCGACCATCGTTATCCGGTTCTGGATTATCGCGCTTGTTCTGGCGATGATCGGCCTGTCGTCTCTTAAACTGAGATAAAGCATGATTGCAGCGCATTCCTGTTCGGGCAAAAAAGCCGCAATTTTCGGATTGGCCCGGACAGGAATTTCTGCCGCCCGCTCCTTGTTGAAGGGCGGCGCAGAAATTGTTGCATGGGATGATGCCGCCGGACGGCGCGCTGAGGCCGCTGCGCAGTTTGGCGGGCGTCTGCAACTGGAAGATCCGGCCGTGCTGGACTGGCGATCAATTTCGTTTCTGGTGTTAAGCCCCGGTGTGCCTTTGCATCATCCGGCGCCGCATCCTGCCGTGCTGGCGGCCAGACAGGCGGGCTGCGAAATCGTTGGCGATGTGGAATTGTTTTTGCGCGCCCGGCGCGATCGTTTTGCATCCGCCAAACTGGTGCTGGTCACAGGCACGAATGGCAAGTCAACAACGACGGCGCTGATCGGGCATCTGGCGCGTGAAGCCGGGCTGGCGGTACAGGTCGGCGGCAATATCGGAACCGCCGTCCTTGATCTGGAAGAACTTGGGTCCGGCGGCGTCTATGTTGTGGAGATGTCGTCTTATCAGCTTGATCTCATCGGCCCGGCCTCTGCTGATGTGGCGGTCTGGCTGAATCTTTCCCCGGACCATATTGAGCGCCACGGCAGCCTTGCCGCCTATGCCGCCGCCAAGAGCCGGATTTTTGACGGTCTGCCGCCCGAAGGTGTGGCGGTGGTGGGCGTGGATGATGACGAAAGCCTGCATATGCGCGATGTGCTGCGCGCCGCAAACAAGCGCGTCCATTCCATCGCGGTGGGGCACGCCCCGGATGGCGCAGGCGTTTATGTTCAGGATGGCCTGCTGTTCGACGCCTTGCAGGGGCCGGCGGCGAAGGTGATGGATCTGGCTTCGCTGCCGCGTCTGCCGGGCGTACATAATTGGCAGAATGCGGCTGCTGCCTATGCGGCGGCGCGGGGCCTCGGGATAGCGCGCGAAAAGATCGCGCAGGGGATTGCCAGCTTCACTGGACTGGCCCACCGCATGGAAGAAGTTGGCGTGATTGATGGCGTTCGCTTCATAAATGACTCAAAAGCGACAAATGCGGATGCAACAGCGCGGGCATTGGCTTGCTATGATCGCGTCTATGTGATTCTTGGTGGTGTGCCAAAAGCGGGTGGAATTGATTCGTTGGCGGCTTTTTTCCCGCGTATCCGCAAAGCCTATCTGATCGGGCAGGCGGCGGAGGCCTTCGCGAAAACATTACAGGGGTGCGTGGCGTATCAGATGTGTGGCGATATGGCGAATGCAGTTGCGGCTTCGGCCAGGGACGCGGCAGGCGATTCCGGCGCTGTTGTTCTGCTTTCGCCTGCCTGTGCTTCATTCGATCAGTTTGAGAATTTCGAGGCCCGGGGCGAAACTTTCCGAAGACTGGTCTCGGAACTGGCCGGGACTTGCATGAGCGGGAGTGCTGAATGAGCAGTTTCGCGCGCACAGACACAAGTATATTGGGACAATGGTGGTGGACCGTTGACCGCTGGATTCTGGGCGCCATCGGGGCGTTGATTGTGATCGGCACCCTGCTGACCCTGGCCGCCAGCCCGCCCGTGGCTGAACGCATCAATATGGACAGCTATTTTTTCGTCAAGAAACATCTGATGATGCTGCCGCTGGGGCTGGTTCTGCTGTTCGGCATGTCGATGGCGCCGCCAAACAGCGTCAAGCGGATGTCCGTAGCGCTGCTGGTATTTGCGCTTGTGCTGATGGTGCTGACGCTGACCATTGGTGCGGAGCGGAATGGCGCGCAGCGCTGGCTGTCCATTGGCGGCATATCCTTGCAGCCATCGGAATTTCTGAAACCGGCCCTGATCGTATTTGTGGCCTGGATGTTTTCTGAACAAAATCGCGGTCATGGTGTGCCGGGCAATTTTATCGCCCTTGGCGCCTGGGCAATCTCGGTGGGCCTCCTGGCCATGCAGCCCGATTTTGGCCAGGCGTTCCTGCTGACAGTGGTTATCGGCGGCATGTTTTTCATTGCCGGAATGCCGGTATATCTGGTGGTTGCGCTGATGACGGCGGGTGCGGTGGGCGGGGTGCTTGCCTATTTGACGGTACCGCATGTCACCAGCCGTATAGACCGGTTCCTTGATCCGGCCTCCGGTGACACTTTTCAGGTAAATACGGCCATCAACGCATTTTTGGAAGGCGGGTTGTTCGGGCGCGGACCCGGCGAAGGCACGGTCAAGCGGATCCTGCCTGACGCCCATACGGATTATATCTTCGCCGTCGTAGGCGAAGAATTTGGCATGATTGCCTGCCTGCTTCTGGTTGGGCTGTTCGCCTTTATCGTGCTGCGCGGATTGGCGCGGGCTTTTGCGGCGGAAGACCATTTTGTGCAGCTTGCCGCCTCGGGGCTGATATTTCTTTTCGGATTGCAGGCATTTATCAATATGGCGGTGAATCTGAATCTTATGCCTTCAAAGGGGATGACGCTGCCATTCATCAGTTATGGCGGTTCCTCGCTGCTGGCATTGTCGTTGACTGCGGGCATGATCCTGGCTCTGCTGCGAAAACGTCCGGGAGTGGCCATCGGCGGCGCATCCATAGGACGCGCGTCATGAGAGAGATCAATGACGCCCCCATCATTCTGGCCGCAGGCGGCACAGGCGGGCACATGTTCCCGGCCGAAGCGCTGGCGCTTGAATTGCGGATGCGCGGGCGTAAAACTGCGCTGATAACGGACAGCCGCGGCGCGATGTTCGCATCCTCGTTCGGGCGCATTGATGTGCATGTTGTCTCCGCGCAAAATTTCTCCGGAAATATGCTGGGCAAATTGCGCGCGGCTGCGTCGCTCTGTGCGGGGACGGTGCAGGCGCTGGGTATCTTGCGCCAGCACAAGCCGGCGCTGGTGATTGGATTTGGGGGATATCCCGCATTGCCGGCCATGGCCGCAGCGATCTGGCTGGGGGTGCCGACCGCCATTCATGAGCAGAATGCCGTATTGGGCCGGGTCAACCGGCTGGTTGCCCATCGGGTGGCCGGCATTGCCGCATCGGTTGAGGGCGTGCGCGGGGTGCGGGCAATGGACCAGGTCAAAGTGACGGTAACGGGAAATCCGGTTCGTGCCGATATTGCCGCCTGTCATGGCCGCGCCTATGACGCGCCGGGGCTGGATGCCCCATTTAATCTGCTGGTGTTTGGCGGCAGCCAGGGGGCGCGGGTTCTGAGCGAAACCGTGCCGGCCGCAATCGCCATGCTGCCGCCGGGGGTTTCGGCGCGGCTGCGCATTGTGCAGCAATGCCGCGCCAGCGATCTGGAGATGGCGCGCAAGGCCTATGCGCGTGTCAATGTGCAGGTGGAACTGACTGAATTTATCCGCGACATGCCAGCAAGGCTGGCGCAGGCGCATCTGGTGATCGCCCGCTCGGGCGCTACGACCGTCAGTGAACTGACATCCGCCGGAGTGCCCGCAATATTGGTTCCCTATCCGCATCACGCGGATCAGCAGCAATTGGCGAACGCAGAGGCGCTGGCCGGCGCTGGCGCCGCCTGGGTCATGGCGGAGACGGGTTTGACCGCCGCGGCGCTGGCGAAAAAATTACAGAGCCTGTTGCGCAATCCGCAGCAACTGGATATTGCGGCCAAGGCCGCGCATGGCCTTGGCCGCCCGGATGCCGCCAAGGCGCTGGCGGACATGGTGGAGCGTCTGGCCCCGGATAGAGGCCTGCAGCCGAAAAATGGCGGCGGCGGCAAGGTGATTCCCTTTTTCGGCGTAAGGAGGGTGGCGGCATGATGACGCGGCTTCCTGTGGATATTGGCTGGATTCATTTTGCGGGCATTGGCGGCATCGGCATGAGCGGCATTGCGGAAGTGATGCATAATCTTGGCTATCAGGTGAAGGGGTCGGATAGTTCCGAAGGCGGCAATGTCTCGCGCCTGCGTGCGCTGGGTATTCCAGTCGCCATCGGGCAGTCGGCGGAAAATCTCGGCGATGCGCGGGTGATGGTCGTCTCCAGCGCCATCAAGGCGGATAATCCGGAATTGATTGCGGCGCGCGAACGCGCATTGCCTGTGGTACGCCGCGCTGAAATGCTGGCGGAACTGATGCGCCTGAAATGGTGTGTCGCGGTGGCGGGCACACATGGCAAAACCACAACGACATCGCTTGTCGCCTGCCTGCTGGATGCCGCCAGGTTTGACCCAACCGTGATCAATGGCGGTATCGTCAATGCCTATGGCACCAATGCGCGGCTGGGTGCAGGCGACTGGATGGTCGTGGAGGCCGATGAATCCGACGGCACCTTCACCAAATTGCCGCCGACCATTGCCATCGTTACGAATATCGATCCGGAGCATCTGGATTTCTATCATGATTTTGACGCGCTGCGCCGCGCCTTTGATGCCTTTGTTGAGAATGTGCCGTTTTATGGCTGCGCCGTGGTGTGCATTGATCATCCCGAAGTGCAGGCCCTGGTCGGGCGCGTGCGCGACCGGCGCTGCGTGACCTATGGCACATCGCCCCAGGCCGAGGTGCGGGCCGTGAACATTCATGTCGAGGGCGATGTCTGGACATTTGATGTGCAATTTTTTGATCGCATCACCGGAAAAACCAGCCGCATGGAGGGCATGAAGCTGCCAATGCCCGGCATTCACAATGTGCGCAACAGTCTGGCCGCCATTGCGGTTGCGCGCGAACTTAAAATCGACCGCAAGGTTCAGCGCCGCGCACTGGCTTCGTTTGCAGGGGTCAAGCGCCGCTTTACCCGCACCGGCGAATGGGGCGGTATTGGTGTTGTCGATGATTATGGCCATCATCCTGTGGAAATTGCCGCGGTGCTGCGGGCGGCACGGGAAAGCTGCAAGGGCAAGGTGATCGCAGTGGTGCAGCCGCACCGTTTTTCAAGGCTGGCCAATCTTTTTGCCGATTTCTGCACCTGCTTCAATGATGCGGATATAGTTGTGGTCGCCCCGGTCTATGCTGCGGGGGAACAGCCCATTCCCGGCGCCGACCGCGACGCGCTGATTGAAGGGCTGCGCGCGCATGGCCATCGCCGGGTGATGGCGCTGGATGGACCGGAAAATCTGTGCCCGCTGATTCTGTCCGAGGCTGTATCCGGTGATCTGGTGGTGTGCTTGGGTGCGGGAAATATAACCCTGTGGGCCAATGCCCTGCCCGAAGAAATGGCCAAAACTGCGCCTGCGCCGAATCTTGAGGCAGGTGCGGCATGATGGCGCGGCGGATAAACCCATCTTCACTGCTGGACACGCTGCCGAAACTGCGGGGCAGGCTGGAGGCGCACGTTGACCTGGCGCCGCTGAACTGGTTCCGGACCGGCGGCGCAGCGGAATATTTCTTTGAGCCAAGCGATGCGCGCGATCTTGCGGAATTTTTATCTGCACTGCCGCATCAAATTCCTGTGACGGTCATTGGCGCCGGATCGAATCTGCTTGTTCGCGACGGCGGCATTCGCGGCGTAAGCGTGCGTCTGGGCGCGGGATTTGCCGATATAAATATTGATGATGATGGCCTGGTGCATGCAGGCGCTGCGGCGATGGATGTGAAAGTGGCGTCTGCGGCGCGCGATGCCGGCCTTGCCGGGCTGGAATTTTTGCGCGGCATTCCCGGCGCGATGGGCGGGGCCGCGAAAATGAACGCAGGCGCATTTGGCGCCGAGATGAAAGATATATTTGTGCGCGCCGAAGGCATTGACCGCAACGGAAAGTTATACTCATTTTCACTTGCCGACGCGGAATTCGGATACCGTAAAAGCGGTTTCCCGGCCGGCATCATTCTCACCCGCATTTCCATGCGCGGAAAGCCGGGAGACAAAGCGGCAATAAGTTCGCGCATGTCGGAGATTGCTGCGGAGCGCAGCGCCAGTCAGCCGGTGGGCGCGCGTACTGGCGGCAGCACATTCGCCAATCCGGCAGAACCCGAAGCGCGCGGGCGCAAAGCCTGGGAACTGATTGACGCGGCCGGATGCCGGGGCTTGCGCCTGGGCGGCGCCATGATATCCGAAAAACACTGCAATTTTCTGATTAATTGCGGCACTGCGACGGCCGGCGATCTTGAAAGCCTGGGCGAGATGGTTCGCGCCCGTGTGCATGCAAGTTCGGGTGTGGCGCTGCATTGGGAAATTCAGCGCATCGGCGAAACAAAGGGGGACGCATGAACGCCGTCCGCCATGTCGCAGTGCTGAAGGGCGGCTGGTCCGCCGAACGCGAGATCAGCCTTGTGTCCGGTGCCAAATGCGCCGAAGCCTTGCGGGCTGAGGGTTTCCGGGTCAGCGAAGTGGATGTGGACGGCACGCTTGCAACCACATTGACGGGGTTGAAGCCGGATATTGTATTTAATGCGCTGCACGGCCGCTGGGGTGAAGATGGCTGTGTGCAGGGGTTGCTGGAAATATTGCGCATTCCCTACACGCATTCCGGCGTCCGGGCGTCGGCGGCGGCGATGCACAAGCCGATGGCCAAACGCCTGTTTCATGATGCAGGCATCGCCTGTCCGGAAGGCAAGGTGATGGACCGCCATGCGCTGGGCGCAGGTCATCCGATGCCGCCGCCTTATGTGGTGAAGCCGGTCACGGAAGGCTCCAGCGTCGGCGTGTTTATTATCCGCGAGGGCGATAATCAAACTCCGGCGCAGCTTGTGTCGAAAGACTGGTCTTTTGGCGATAGTGTGATTGTCGAGCGCTATATTCCGGGGCTTGAGCTGACCGTTGCGGTGATGGGCGATCGCGCGCTGGCGGTGACGGAGATTGTGCCGCAGACCAAATTCTATGATTATGAGGCGAAATACGCCGAGGGCGGGTCAAAGCATGTCATCCCGGCGCAAGTGGATCCGCCGGTGTACCAGCATGCGATGAATGTCGCGCTGAGCGCGCATCGCGTGCTGGGTTGCCGCGGGGTCAGCCGCGCCGATTTCAGATATGACAGCGGCGTTGCGGGGCTGGGCGGCCTGTATCTTCTGGAAATAAACACGCAGCCTGGCATGACGCCGACCTCTTTGGTTCCTGAACAGGCCGCCTATCTTGGTATTTCGTTCAACAGCCTGTGCCGTTGGCTGGTGGAGGACGCCTCATGCGACCGGTAAAATCAAAATCCTCAAACCGCATGCCGCGCCATTCCAGGGAGCCCGTCCGGAAATTCCGGCGCATTGCTCTTGTTGGCGGAATGGTTTTTGCGCTGATTGGCGTAACCGGTTCTGCACTGCTCTACGCAACCGGCATGGGCGGGTTTGGCGGGCAGGCCGGCGCGTTATGGCGTCAAATTCTGGCTGATTCCGGGCTTGTCGTGCGCTCGATCACGGTGGCGGGCCGGGTGCAGATTGACCCGCAGGAGTTACGCCGTGCACTGAATATTTCAAAAAATGATTCGATACTGCATATCGATCTTGCAGGCGTTCATAGCCGGCTTGCCGCGCTGCCCTGGGCGCAGGAGGTGCGCGTATCGCGCAACCTTCCGGATGGGCTGCATATCGAATTAATAGAGCGTCATCCGGTGGCGATCTGGCAGAGGAACGGTAAAATGGTGCTGGTTGACCGCGGCGGCGTGGAAATCACGGAAAAGGATGTTCCCGAATATCCTGATCTGCCCCTGATTGTAGGGAAGGGCGCTCCAAAAGCAGCGGGTGAATTGATTGCGCTGCTGGCCGCAGAACCGCAATTGCAGGCCCGCGTCGCCGCTGCCGTTCGCGTAGGTGAGCGCCGCTGGAATTTGCGTCTGAAGGACGGCATTGATGTCCGCCTGCCGGAACATGACGCATTGAAGGCCTGGCGCAAGCTGGCGCGCTATGAAGAAAATAATGGCCTTCTGGGGCGCGATGTCGAACTGGTGGATTTGCGGCTGGCCAACCGTGTGGTGGTGCGCCTGACCCAGGGCGCGGTGCGCAAGGCTGCCGGGCCGGAGCGCGAGGCGGCGCTGAAGCCGCAAAATATTTTCTGGAGTAATGCATAACATGCAACCGGCCCGTAACGGTATCATCGCCGGTCTCGATATTGGCACTTCGCAGGTCAGTTGTCTGATCGCCCGCCTGGAAACCGGCCGTGCCGGGCACCCGCCGCGTCCGCGTATTCTGGGCGTCGGGCATCATGAAAGCCGTGGCGTAAAGGCGGGCGCGATCGTGAACATGGCGGATGCCGAACGCTCCATCCGGGCGGCGGTTGAAATGGCAGAGCGCATGGCGCGCGAAACCGTGCGCAGGGTCATTGTCAATTTGAGCTGCGGTCAGCCGGCCAGCCATATGATGACATCGGAAATTGCGGTCCCAACACCCGAGGTGCGCGAACAGGATGTGAAAAAAGTGCTGCGTCAGGCGCAGATCCGGGTCAGCGATCTGGAGGGGGAACTGATCCACGCTATTCCGGTTGGATATTCGCTGGATGGGCACAAGGGCATTCCGGATCCGCGCGGGATGTTCGGTGATCGCCTTGGCGCCAGTCTGCATTTCGTCACTGCGGCATCGGGGCCCATCAGAAATCTGGCTTTGTGTGTGGAGCGCTGCCATCTGGAGGTGGCCGCGCTGGTTGCTTCGCCCTATGCCAGCGGTCTGGCCTGCCTGGTCGAAGATGAAACCGATCTGGGGGTCACCTGCATTGACATGGGGGCAGGGCTAACGAGCATTGCGGTATTTGCAGGCGGCAATATGGTGCATCTCGACAGTGTTCCCATTGGGGGTGTTCATGTCACCAATGATATTGCGCTGGGCCTGTCATGCAGCCCGGCGACGGCGGAACGGGTCAAGGCGCTGTATGGCAGCGCGTCGGTCAGCCCGTCCGATGAACGCGACATGATTGATGTCCCGCGCCTGGGCGAGGAAGACCGCGAAACTGCCAATCATGTTCCGCGTTCGATTCTGAATGGCATCATCCAGCCACGGCTGGAAGAAATCCTGGAACTGGCGCGCGAACGCCTGACGGCCAGCGGGCTGCGCGAAGTTGCCGGGCGCCGCGTGGTCCTGACTGGCGGCGCCAGCCAATTGGCCGGGGTGCGTGAATTGACGGCCGACATTCTTAACAGTCAGACGAGACTGGGCCGGCCGATCCGGTTGCTTGGCCTGCCGGACGCTTCACAGGGGCCGGAATATGCGACCGCTGCCGGGTTAATCGGATTCGCCATGAGCGGCCCGCTGGAAACCGGTGACGTAATGGATGCAGCAGGGGCAGCGATCCCGGGCGGGCGGGTTGCCCGGATCGGGCAATGGCTGCGGGAAAATTTTTGAACTGTCGCCACAGGTGCAGACCTGCCGGTGAAAACAAGGACAGCCTTAGGAGGGTTAAACATGACTATCAATCTGAGTGTTCCCGAAATGTATGAACTGAAGCCGCGTATTACGGTTTTCGGCGTTGGCGGCGCCGGCGGAAATGCCGTCAACAATATGATCGAAAGCGGTCTGGAGGGCGTCGAATTCGTTGTCGCCAACACGGATGCGCAGGCCCTGTCGCAATCAAAGGCGCAGCGGCGCATTCAGATGGGCGAAAGCGCAACCCAGGGGCTGGGGGCCGGATCGCATCCGGAAGTTGGCTGTGCGGCTGCGGAAGAAGCCATGCAGGAAATCTGTGACCATCTGTCCGGCGCGCATATGGTGTTCGTCACCGCAGGCATGGGTGGCGGCACAGGAACCGGGGCGGCACCCGTTATCGCCAAGGCGGCCCGGGATATGGGCATTCTGACCGTTGCCGTCGTCACCAAGCCGTTTCAGTTTGAAGGCACGCGGCGCATGCGTATCGCAGAGCAGGGGCTGGCGGAACTGGAAAAATTTGTCGATACGCTGCTGGTCATTCCAAACCAGAATCTGTTTCGTGTCGCCAATGCCAAGACGACATTTGCCGAAGCCTTCGCCATGGCCGATCAGGTGCTGTTTTCCGGGGTGGGCGGCATCACCGATTTGATGGTCGCGCCCGGCCTGATCAATCTCGACTTTGCCGATGTGCGCGCTGTCATGGGCGGCGCGGGTACGGCCATGATGGGAACCGGCGAGGCGTCCGGCGAAACCCGCGCCAATGACGCGGCCGAAGCGGCCATTTCCAATCCGCTGCTGGAAGATGTGTCTATGACCGGGGCAAAAGGCGTTCTGATCAATATTATCGGCGGTTCTGATCTGACCCTGTACGAAGTGGACGAAGCCGCCAACCGTGTGCGCGCCGAGGTTGACCCCGATGCCAATATCATTGTCGGTTCGACTTTCGATCCGACCCTTGAAGGTAAAATGCGGGTCTCGGTGGTTGCCACAGGGGTGCGCAGTGAAAAAGCCATGCGTCAGGCTGTGCCGGAAAAGGGGGTGAACGAGATGCCTGCCGCGGCCGTTTCTGCTGCCACGGCTGCTGTCACACCGGAACAGCCAGTATTGCCCAGTCTTGATGTTGCGGCATCGGAAATTCCGGCGGATGCGCCCGCTAGTGTGACTGTGATTGATGCCACAGCCGACGCAGTGGCGCAGACTCCGATTTCCATGGGGGCAGCAGACCCGGTTGATTCATTGGCGAAAGCGATAGCGGCGGATGCTTTCATTACGCCCCGTGCGGCCCAACCCGCGGCTAAGGCGCCCATCGTGGCGGCCCGTGAACCTCTTGTTCCGCATCGCCAGGAGGCCGCCAGCCGCAATGGACCCAATCTGCTGGCGCGCATCGGCCTGTTTGGACGCAAGGCGGCGCGCAATGAGCAACCGGCCAAACCAGCGCCGGGGGCCAAACAAGGTGGGGCGCAGCTTCAGGACAGGTTTGCGGCCAAACTGGAACCTGCCAGCAAGCCGGATAATTCCGGTGATCTGGATATTCCTGCCTTTTTACGCAGGACTGCGAACTAAGTCCCGCCGGCTTGGTGCAGTAACAATGGGTAACAAAGAGTGATTTGAGCTTGTTAGCGGCAATTGCTACCCATGAACTGCCATTTTTAGGAATGATTCGCTTGAAGCGCTATTTCCACCAGTTTGAGTATGGGCGGATATGAGTGTGGGCGGATTAAGCAGGGGCAGAGGAATTGGAGTACGGGGTGAGTGAAGCACAGCGCGGCGCAGTAGTTTTATCAACTTTGCGCACCCAGCGGCAGGACGGGCAAAAACAGGACGGCGCGGGGGTGTTCCAGACAACGCTGCGTAATCGCATTGGATGTGCAGGCATTGGCCTGCATACCGGCAAGCAGGTGCGTTTCACCGTCTATCCGGCCGAAGCGGGTAGCGGCATCACTTTTCGCCGGATTGACCTGGCCGGTACAGATGGTTTGCGCGACGCGGATATCTGCATTCAGGCCTGCTTTAAAAATATAAGCAGCACGCAGCTTGGAAGCACACTGACAAATCAGGCCGGAATTTCGGTTGCAACGGTTGAACATCTGATGGCCGCATTTTATGGCTGCGGCATTGATAATGCCCGTGTCGATCTGGATGGGCCGGAACTGCCTGTCCTGGATGGAAGCGCCAGCCCCTTTGTCATGCTGCTGGAATGCGCGGGCATTACCCGGCTGCCGGTGCGCCGCCGCTACCTGCGTGTCCGTGAAACGGTTCGCGTGGAAGAGGAAGGCAAATGGGCCAGCCTGTCGCCCTATGATGGCAGCGCCTTCGCTTTCGAAATTCAGTTTCCGGCGGCCATTATTGGCAGGCAGTCTTTCAGTTTTGAACTGTCAGACGGAAATTTCAAAACCGAAATTGCGCCTGCGCGCACATTTGGCTTTTTACATGAAGTCGAGCATCTGAAGTCATTGGGGCTTGCGCTTGGCGGCTCTTTGACGAACGCCATTGTGCTGGATGGCGAATCGATCCTGAATGACGGGGGCTTGCGCTTTACCGACGAATTTGTGCGCCATAAAATCCTGGACGCGATCGGCGATCTGTATCAGGCAGGGGCACCCGTTCTGGGCCGCTTTGAAGCCAGCCGCGCGGGGCATGGCCTGAACAATAAATTGCTGCGGGCCCTGTTCAACACGCCGCAGGCCTGGGAATATGTGGAAGCGCCGCAAGGCGTTTCTTATCCGTCTCCTGCTGCCGCGCCTGCCAGGCTGCGCCGCGCCGCGCGCGGATAAACGCCACAATCTTGCCATCCATCGGTGATTGTCCTATATGCCTGACAGGCATTATTGGCGTTGCGGCGCTAAATGATCTAAATTCAGTCAGGTATGACGGAAATTTATGGGACAGGTGGAGCGAACGTGGCTTTCAACAGATTTAAGGCGCATATTCACGGTCTGCTGACGGTTATAGGCTTGGTAGTTGTCCTGACGGGCTGTGCCGGTGTCGGTGCGAAGGAAGCCAAATATATCGAACGGCCCGTGGAGGAAATCTACAATACCGCCATGGCGGAATTGCAGAAGGGGCGCTATTTCCAGGCGGCGGAACAGTTTGATGAAGTGGAGCGGCAGCATCCTTATTCCATCTGGGCGCGCCGCGCCATGCTGATGGCGGCCTATTCCAACTATCAGATCAATGAATATGATAAGGCGATTTTGGCGGCGCAGCGTTTTATCTCGCTGCATCCGGGTAATCGTGATGTCGTCTATGCCTATTATCTGGTGGCCGTATCCTATTATGAGCAGATTTCAGATATTGGCCGCGACCAGAAAATAACCGCCGAAGCCTTGCGTGCGCTGACCGAAGTGGTGCGCCGGTTTCCAACCAGTGATTACGCCCGCGATGCGCGCCTGAAGATTGATCTTACCAATGATCATCTGGCAGGCAAGGAAATGGAAATAGGCCGGTACTATCTGAAGCAGAATGAATATCTGGCGGCCATCAACCGTTTCCGCGCGGTGGTTGAATATTTTCAGACCACGACGCATGTTCCAGAAGCGCTGCACCGTTTGACCGAATGCTATGTGGCGCTGGGCATTATTGACGAGGCGCAATCTGCAGCGGCGGTTCTGGGCCACAACTATCCGGGCAGCGACTGGTATCAGGACAGTTACAGCCTGCTAACTGGCAAGGACGCACGCCCTGCAGAAAACAAAAAATCCTGGATCAGCAAGGCCTTTAGCGGGATAAGCTAACTCCGGCGTCTGGCCATGAGAGAGTGACTGCATGCTGGTTGGCATATCAATACGCAATCTGGTTTTGATCGACCGGCTGGATTTGCAGATTGCAGGGGGCCTGACCGTGCTGACCGGGGAAACCGGTGCGGGTAAATCCATCCTGCTGGACGCGCTTGGGCTGGCCACCGGCGCGCGCGCAGAAAGCGCCATGATCCGCAAAGGTTGCGATCAGGCCGTCGCCAGCGCCGAATTTAATGTGCCGCAGGCCCACCCCGTTACGGGCATTCTGCTGGAACAGGGGATCGAGGCGGGCGATGCGCTTATTCTCAGGCGGGTGATTTCCGCCGATGGCCGCAGCCGCGCTTTCATCAATGACCAGGCGGTGAGTGCGGGGCTGCTGCGCACCGTTGGCGATCTGCTGATAGAGGTGCATGGTCAAAATGATGATCGCGGATTGCTGAATGCCGGCGGGCACCGCGCAATGCTGGATGCTTTTGGTAATCTGGGGGCCGATCTGACGCTGGCTCGCGCTGCACATCGTGACATGCAGCAAACCGGCGAGGCGCTTTCCCGGGCCCGCGCCGATCTGGAAAAGGCCCAGACGGAAGAAGATTATCTGCGTCATGTGTTGAATGAACTGGCCGAACTCGCGCCCAAACCCGGTGAAGAAGACGAACTGGCCGCGGCGCGCAGCCTGATGATGCATTCCGAAAAAATGACCGAAGAAATGAACGCCGCATTAAGCGCGCTGACGGCGGAGGGCAATGGCGCGGAAGCATTGCTGGTTTCGGCCTTGCGCCGCATTGAACGTGTCGCGGAGAAATCCGTGGGGCGTCTGGATGCGGCGCTGGGCGCATTGGCCAGTGCGGCGTCGGATGCGATGGAGGCGCGCGCTCAGCTGGAATATGTTCTGGCCAGCACAGAATATGATCCCCGGCAGCTTGAAAATTTTGAAACGCGCCTGTTCGCCCTGCGGGCAGCTGCGCGCAAGCACCATGTGCCGATAGATGATTTACCAAAATTGCAGCAGCGGATCGCGGACCAGTTGGCGCTGATTGATGCGGGAAGTTCGCGCCTCGATATGCTGGAGCAGCAGCATAACGCGGCCATTGCCGCCTATGATGCTATCGCGGCGCGACTGCATGATGCGCGCCTGGCGTGCGCCGCCCGGCTGGACAAGGCCGTGAAAAAAGAGCTTGCGCCGCTCAAGCTGGAAAAGGCCGTTTTCAAAACCCTGATCATGCCGCTGGAAGGATCGGATCGTAGGCCCGAAGGGATTGACCGGGTGGAATTTCAGGTGGCGACAAATCCGGGCGCCAATCCGGGGCCGCTGATCAAGATTGCGTCCGGGGGGGAGCTTTCGCGCTTCATGCTGGCGCTGCGTATGGTGCTGGCAAAATCCGCCAATGGCCGCGTTATGGTGTTTGACGAAGTGGACAGCGCCGTGGGCGGCGCCGTGGCCGATGCAATTGGTGACCGGCTGGCGCGCCTGGCCGGCGGCGCGCAGGTTCTGGTCGTCACCCATTCTCCGCAGGTGGCGGCGCGCGGCACGGCGCATTGGCGGGTGCAAAAACGCATCAGCGCCAAAGGCGAGGCATCCACCACCACCTCGGTTGAGATTCTGGACACCGCATCCCGGCGCGAGGAAATCGCCCGTATGCTGGCTGGCGCGGAAGTCACTGACGCGGCCCGCGCCGCCGCCGACAGTTTGATGATCGCCGGGGCTGCGCGGTGACACGCACCGGAAAAATTCCGGTTGAGGAATTGAACGAGACGCAGGCAAAGGCGGAACTGGCGTGGTTGGGCCGCGAAATTGCGGCGCATGATGTGCGGTATCACCGGCAGGACGCGCCGGTTATTTCCGATGCGGAATATGACGCGCTGCGCCGGCGCAATAGCGCGATAGAGACGCGATTTCCACATTTACAGCGCGCCGATAGTCCCGGTCTGCGGGTTGGCGCGCCGGTTCTGGAGGGGTTTGAGAAAAGCACCCATGCCCGGCCCATGCTGTCGCTCAACAATGCATTCAGCGATGCGGATGTGGTGGATTATTGCGAAAGCACGCGAAAATTTCTGGGGCTTGCGCCCGATGCGCCGCTGCATTTCACGGCGGAACCCAAAATCGATGGCGTGTCCGCAACCCTGCGCTATGAAAACGGCCTGTTTGTATCCGGCGCAACGCGCGGCGATGGGATAACAGGCGAAAATATTACACAGAATTTGCGCACCCTGCGCGACATACCGGAGCGGCTGCGGGGCGATGATGTTCCCGGTATCATTGATGTGCGCGGTGAAATTTATATATCGGCCGAAGATTTTGCGCAGCTTAACGCGCAGCAGATTGCCAGCGGCAAACCAGCCTTCATGAATCCGCGCAACACTGCGGCGGGAAGCTTGCGCCAGCTTGATCCCGCAATTACCGCCGCGCGGCCCTTGCGGTTTTTCGCCTATGCCTGGGGCGAGGCAAGCACATTGCCGGCGGACACCCAGATGGAAATGATCGGCCGGTTCAGACAGTGGGGCCTGCCGGTCAATCCGGAAATGCGCCTGTGCCAGTCGGTTGATGAGATGCTGGCCGTTTATGCGCGTCTGCAAGCAGCGCGTGCGTCACTGGGTTATGACATTGATGGCGTGGTGTATAAAGTGAACCGGATAGATTTGCAGGACAGGCTTGGCAGCCGTTCCAATTCGCCGCGATGGGCGATAGCGCATAAGTTTCCGGCGGAACTGGCGCAGACCATGCTGGAAGCGATTGAAATTCAGGTTGGCCGAACCGGCGCGCTGACGCCGGTGGCGAAATTGAAACCGGTCACCGTTGGCGGCGTTGTGGTGTCCAATGCCAGCCTGCATAATGAAGATGAAATCAGGCGCAAGGATGTGCGCATCGGCGATACGGTTATCGTGCAGCGCGCGGGCGATGTCATTCCGCAAATAGTGTCGGTGGTGCTGGACCAGAGGCCCGCTGGTTTGGCGCCCTATGAATTTATTTCCATTTGCCCCGCTTGCGGCAGCCAGGCGGTGCGCGAAGTGGATGCAAAGACCGGCAGGGAAGACGCGGTGTGGCGCTGTCCCAACCGCGCATTGTGCCCGGCGCAGGCGGTGGAGCGATTGCGGCATTTTGTCAGCCGCGACGCATTTGACATTGAAGGTCTGGGTGAAAAGCAGATTGCTTTTTTTTATGAGCAAGGCCTGATCAGGGATTTTGCGGATATTTTTACATTGCAGGCGCGTGATGCAACACAGGCCAAACCATTGCGCGATCAGGAAGGGTGGGGAGAATTATCCGCCGCCAATCTGTTCAGCGCCATCGCGGCGCGCCGTGAAATATCGCTGGAGCGTTTTATATATGCGCTGGGCATCCGCCATGTGGGGCAGAATAATGCGCGGTTGCTGGCGCGGCATTATCATTCATATGAAAATCTGCTTCAGGCTGCGAAAGCCGCCGCCGATCCGGTAAATACGGCCTATTATGATCTGCTTTCCATTGATGGCATTGGTGAAACGCTGGCCAGATCCGTGATCGAATTTTTTTCCGAAGAACGCATTATGACGGCCATTAACGCGCTGCTGAAAATTATTACGGTGCAGGATTTTGTAGCGCCTGCTTCAAGCTCTCCGGTTGCGGGCAAGACCGTGGTGTTCACCGGCAGTCTCGAAAAAATGTCGCGTGATGAAGCCAAGGCGCGCGCGCAAAGCCTGGGCGCCAAGGTGGCGGGGTCGGTCTCGGCAAAAACGGATTATGTCGTAGCCGGGGCGGATGCGGGATCAAAACTGAAAAAGGCAAATGAACTCGGCCTGAAGGTGCTCACTGAAGAGGAATGGCTGGCGCTGATTGGGGCTTAAATCGCCCGCGTGGCGTTGGCCAGCCAGGCCTGGGTTTGCACATCCACGAGCGGCATCAGGGTTTCGCGCACCTGCGCGTGATAGGCGTTCAGCCACGCCGCCTCTTCATCATTCAATAATTCGCGCGCCACGAGCCGCACATCAATCGGCGCCAGCGTAAGCGATTCAAACGCCATCATTTCGCGCTCGCCATGCGCAGGTATTTGCGGTTCGCTCACCAGCACCAGATTTTCGATGCGAATGCCATATGCGCCCTGCTTGTAATAGCCGGGCTCATTGGAAAGGATCATGCCGGGTTCCAGTGCTACGCTGTTCGGGCGGCGCGAAATGCTTTGCGGGCCTTCATGCACACTCAGATAGCAGCCAACGCCGTGACCGGTGCCGTGATCATAATCAAGGCCCGCTTTCCACAGCGCCGCGCGCGCCAGCACATCCAGATGCGCGCCGGTTACGCCCCTGGGAAATTTAATGGTGGCGAGATTGATATGGCCTTTCAGTACACGGGTAAAGCGGTCCTGTTGTTCCGCCGCCGGTGCGCCAATGGCGATGGTGCGGGTGACATCGGTAGTGCCATCCAGATATTGCGCGCCGGAATCCAGAAGATAAAGACTGCCCGGTTCCAGCTTGCGGTTGCTTTTCGGATTGGCCCGGTAATGCACAATGGCGCCATTTGGCCCCGCGCCTGAAATGGTGGGAAAGCTTAGATCGCGCAAACACCCGGTCGCCTTGCGGAATGTTTCCAGCCTATCGGATGCCGTAATTTCATCCAGCCCGCCTTTCGCAGCCGTCAGATCCAGCCAGGCCAGAAAGTTGCACAGTGCCGCACCGTCGCGAATATGCGCCTGCTTTATGCCCGCAATTTCAATCGCGTTCTTCCGCGCTTTGGGCAGGGCGCAGGGATCATTGCCCGGAACAATTTTTGCACCCGCAGTTGATAGGCGGCCGTAAATCCACGCGGCGGCGGTTCCGGTTTCCAGCAACACCCGTTTTGCATTCTTTCCAAGATCATCCAGCGCCGGCCCAAGCTGCGCCGGATTAAGCAGCGCCACCTGGCTGCCCAGATGCGCCGCCAGGCCATCGCTGATTTTATCCGGATCAAGAAACAATTCGCCGCGCCCGTCCGTATGCAGAATTAAAAATGACAGCGGCAGCGGCGAATGTGTTACGTCCCCGCCGCGAATATTCAGCAGCCAGGCAATGGAATCCGGCATGGTCAGAACCGTGGCGTCCGCCTGTACGCTGGCGATCACGGCGGCGATTTTCCCGCGTTTTGACGCGGATTCCTCGCCGGCATATGCAAGCGGGTAGGGCGTAACCGGCGCCTTGGGCGGGGGCGGCTGCTCCGCCCATACGGCATCCAAAGGATTATCCGTACACGCCTCAAGCAGCGCCCCGGCCCTTGCGCAGGCGGATTGCAGGCGCGACACGCCATCTTGCGTATGCAGCCAGGGATCATAGCCCAGCCGGTCCCCGCTATTCAGATTTTTTGCGACCCAGTCTTCGGGCGGCTGTTCCATAACCGGCAGCGGCGTGATCAGGCTGGTGTTCACCTCATCGTGCACCTGCAGCGTATAACGTCCATCAATAAAAATTGCCGCCTTGTCCCGCATGATCACGGCGATACCCGCCGATCCGGTAAAGCCGGTCAGCCAGGCCAGGCGCGCATCATGCGGGGGAACATATTCGCCCTGATGCGCATCGGCGCGCGGCACCATGAATCCGGCAAGCCCGCGCCGGGCAAGCTCCGCCCGCAGCAGCGCCAGGCGTGCGTCCAGTTCGGGTAATGTCGGGGCCATATCCATAACCCCACCCTATCGCATTTCTGGTTTGCGGAGAAGTAAAGTAGACCATTCATTGCGTAAAAAACGCCTCTCCAGAAACAGCCCCTGCGTGCGGTAGGCGCTGCGCACCGCGGCCTCCTGGGTGCGCAGCAGTCCGGAAAGGATCACATATCCGCCGGGGCTGACATGGCGCGCTACATCGTGCGACAGGCGCATTAACGGGCGCGCCAAAATATTGGCAAAGATCAGATCAAAGGGGGCGGCGGCGGTGATGGCGGGATGCGAAAATCCGCTTGCCGTCACAGGATGCATAAATGCCGCCAGCCCATTGCCAATCGCATTTTCACGGGCAATCCGGGTGGCCAAAGGATCAATATCGCTGGCGTAGACAGAGCGCCGCCACAGTTTCGCCGCCGCCATGGCCAGCACGCCGGTGCCGCACCCCAGATCCAGCACATGAGAAAAACGCCGCCGCCGCGCCAGCATGTCCAGCGCCAGCAGACAGCCAAATGTTGTTTCATGATGACCGGTGCCAAATGCCTGACCCGCCTCAACATGCAGGCGGATCGAAGCGCAGGGCGCCCGTTCCAGGCCATGCGCGCCTGCAATAAAAAATCTTCCCGCCACAATAGGGGGCAGATCAGCCAGCGATTGCGCCACCCAGTCGCGATTTTCCAATGCGGTGATGGCGATCTGCGGCATGGCGATTTGCAGTGCGGCGATCAGGGGTGCGATCAGCTGCTGTAAATCAGCGCCTGATAAGGCTTCGCCATAAAGCGCCTGCACGGTAAATTCATCCGTACCGGAAATTTCAAATGCGGTAACAGACAGGGATTGCGGCGCTTCAAGCCCCTCCAGCAGATCTGCAACGCTAAGCGCCGCAAAAGCCGGCAAGATCATTGTCGCCTGAAATAGACCGGGCGCCATGGATCAGGCCAATTGCACAAATGCGCCGATCACACGCTTGCGGCCGGCCTTCTCAAATTCAATTTCCAGCTTGTCGCCATCGACGCCGGTGACGTGGCCATAGCCGAACTTGCTGTGAAACACCCGCGCACCCATTTCAAATTCACAGACATCTTCAACTGGTTTGCGTGCGGTGTGTGCCCGTGCCTCTATCGTCATGTTGCGCGGCTGCCTGTTGGCGGCCTGCATGCGCTGCCATCCTGGCGTGTCATAATTTTGCGCAAACGCCGTGGCGGATTCGCGCATACCTCCGCCATAAACGCCCTGTGCCGTCTGTATGCTGACGGTATCTGGCGGCAACTCGCTGATAAACCGTGACGGCAGCGCCGATTGCCATAAATTATATACTCTCCGGTTTGCGGCATAAAAAATCCGCGCCCGTTCACGCGCGCGTGTGATGCCGACATAGGCCAGACGGCGTTCTTCCTCCAGGCCCGGTGTTCCATTTTCATCCATGCTGCGCTGACTGGGGAACAGGCCTTCCTCCCAGCCCGGCAGAAAAACGCTGCGAAACTCCAGGCCCTTGGCGCTATGCAGGGTCATGATATTGATGCGGTCATCGGACCCGGATTGCTGATTTTCCATTACCAGCGAAACATGCTCCAGAAAGCCGCCAAGATTTTCAAACGCCTCCAGGGCGTTCACCAGCTCCTTGAGATTTTCCAGCCTGCCCGGCGCATCGGGCGAGCGGTCGGCTTTCAGCATGGCCGTATAGCCGCTTTCATCCAGAACAATCTGTGTCAGTTGCGGATGATCTGTATGCGCCAGCATACCGCGCCAGCGGTTGAAATCCCCGGACAGTGAACGCAGCGGATTGCGGCTGCGTGCGGGCAGTTCATCTGTTTCCAGAAGCAGATCCATTGCGCGCGTCAGCGGAATATTCTGCGACCGCGCCGTTTGGTGCAGTTTTTGTAACACCGCGTCGCCAATGCCCCGTTTGGGTTTGTTGATGATACGTTCAAACGCCAGATCGTCATTCGGTTGCGCGATGGCCCGCAGATAGGCGATGGCGTCGCGTATTTCCATGCGCTCGTAAAATCGGGGGCCGCCAACCACCCGGTAGGGGATTCCAAGGGTAAGAAAACGTTCTTCGAACTCACGGGTCTGGCGGCCGGCCCGCACCAGAATGGCCATATCGTTCAGGCGGCAGGCCCCGTGCTGTAATTGCTCCACCTGTTCACCGATGATGCGGGCTTCCTCGGCCCCGTCCCATACACCGAATATCTGAATTTTCTCCCCGGCGTCACTATGATCCGTCCACAGAGTTTTTCCCAGGCGCCCTTCATTGGCGGCAATCATACCGGAGGCCGCAGCCAGAATATTGGGTGTCGAGCGGTAATTCTGTTCCAGCCGGACAATGTGCGCGCCGGGAAAATCTTTTTCAAAGCGCAAAATATTTCCGACCTCGGCCCCGCGCCAGCCATAGATGGATTGATCATCATCCCCGACACAGCAGATATTGCGCCGCCCCTGCGCCAGCAGGCGCAACCACAGATATTGCGCGACATTGGTGTCCTGATATTCATCCACCAGAATATATTTGAAACGTTCCTGATATTGGGCCAGCACGCCGGGATTGTGCTGTAACAGGTTCAGGCATTCCAGCAGCAGATCGCCAAAATCAACCGCGTTTAATACTTTCAGCCGCGCTTGATAGGCGGCGTATAGCTCGCGGCCTTTGCCATTGGCAAAGCTGAACGAATCCGCTTCCGGTATTTTTTCCGGTGTCAGGCCCTGATTTTTCCACCGGTCGATCAGCGCCGCCAGTGAACGCGCCGGCCAGCGCTTGTCGTCAATATCGGCCGCGCTCAGCAATTGCTTCAGCAGGCGTATCTGATCGTCCGTATCCAGAATGGTGAAATTGGCGCTAAGCCCCGCAAGTTCGGCATGGCGGCGCAGAATTTTTGCGCCAATGGAATGAAACGTGCCGAGCCAGGGCATCCCCTCCACCGCGCCGCCGATCAGCGCGCCAACCCGTTCCTGCATTTCGCGTGCGGCCTTGTTGGTGAATGTGACTGCAAGTATTTGCGATGGAAAAGCGCGCCGCATCCACAATATATGCGCGATGCGCGTGGTCAGCACCCGGGTCTTGCCGGTGCCCGCGCCTGCCAGCACCAGCAGCGGGCCGTCCAGCGCCTCCACCGCCTCGCGCTGCACGGCATTCAGGCCGTCAAGATAGGCCGGCGTCTGCAAGCTGTATGGTGGAGCAGAATCAAGTTTGGTCATGGCGCATTCTAGCATGCGGCGGGGGCGGATTTCGCCTGTTACTTACACTGGCTGATGGACTGGGGCCCGCATTGCTTGCCATTGGTCCAGATGGCGCCGGATAAATCGGCATTGAGCAAATCGGCCAGTTCCAGCTTGGCGCCGGTCAGGTCCGCGCCGCGCAAATCGGCCCGGAACAGACGGGCGCGGCGAAAATCTGCACTGTGCAGTTGCGCATTACGAAGGACGGCACGGGTAAAATCCGTTTCACGTAAGTCCGCCCCGTCAAGGCGCGCCCCGGTCAGATCAGCGGAAACGAACTTGGCGCGGCGCGCATCGGCTTTACTCAAATCCGCCCCGATAAGATTGGAGCGGTTGAAGCGCGTTTCGCGCAGATTAGCGCTAGCCAGCGCGGCTCCGTCAAGATTTTGTTCCTCCATATAGCAGCGTCCCCAATTGACGCCGGGCGCAGGAGGGTCGCCGCAGGCGGCCATTGCAATATTCGTTTGGCATAGCGCAGTCAGCATCAGCGCGGCCCCGGCCATCCATCCAGCTGGTTTCATGCAGAAATCTTGCGGCGGATGCCGATACTGGCCCCGGCACTGTCCGGACGGGGCAGGCTGCGGTGCGCCTCCAGCATGGCCGCCAATTTCGCCTGCGCCTCTGCCGGGAAGGGCGACGAGCGCCGGGTTAGCAGGCTGACATGCATCATCACCTGTTCGGCGGTTGCGGCCAGAAAGCCTTCGGTGGCGTGATACATATGCATGAAATAATGCACTCTTTTGGCGTCCCAATCCAGCAGTTGAAACGTCACCCGGATCGGGTCATGCAGTTTCAGTTCCGCCAGATAGGCGACATGGTTTTGCAGAACAAAGGCCGAGTCTCCCGTGCGTTCCACATAGGCTACGCCGATATCCAGCATGTCAAATATCTTGTCGAGCGCTTTGTCAAAGGCCAGCACATAAAAGGCCACATTCATATGGCCGTTATAATCGATCCATTCGGGCTGTACCGACTGCCCGGTGATCTCGATGGGCTCAGCTTCGAAAACGGCCTGCGTCATAGTGATGGCTCCATACCTGTTATTCAGGCCAATCTACTATGCATGTGACTTTCCGGCAATATCAGCCCTGATCAGGCCAATGGCGGCACTCTGGTATAATTGACCGGGTCCGCGGGCGGGGCGCTGCGTTCCAGTATTTCCAGCGTGGCGGCGACATCGCGCAAGGGCAGCGCGCCGAGACAGGCTTCCGGCAATTTCCACCAGGCCGCCCGGATCAGGCGCGCCCGTATGGCCTCGTCAAAGCGGTAGCGCAACAGCCGGGCGGGAACCCCCGCCATGATGGCGTAGGGGGGCACGTCTTTGGTGACCACCGCCGTTGCGCCGATGACCGCGCCGTCGCCAATTTGTACGCCGCGCTTGATAAACACATTATCGCCAATCCAGACATCATTGCCGATATGGGTTTCGCGCAATCCATCCTCCCGGTCCGGGTTGGGCGCACCCTGGTCGCTCGCGGCCAGCAGGCCAAGATGCGTCGTCATATAATTCAGTGGATGATGCGGGGCGGCGATGGTGACCTTGCGCCCCATCGAGCAATAACGCCCGATGACCGTGTGTTCCCGGATTACCCCCTCATTCAGGAAGCTGTTGCGGCCGATCCGCACATTCTGGCCGATATTCACAGAACCCAGGGTAACCACCGGCTCAAAGTAAAATGGCACATTGATGCGCGTGTCCGGCAGTATGGACAGACCCGCGGGAAGCTGGATGGGGGCGGTTTGGGTGGTGGACATAGGCGATTCCGGCTAACAGGGAAAGCCGGATAGTGGCTGCGAACTGGTTAATCGTCTGCTAAGATGCGGGTCAAACCCGATTTATCCGGACAGGCAAATGGCCTGAAAGCGGATAGATCATAAATAATGGGGGCCAAAAATGGCCGAACCGGCAAGAAACCAGGATGCGATAGATCTGCTGCGGGCCCGCTTTGGCGCGCGCCTGTCCACATCGGCTGCGGTGCGCGAACAGCATGGCAAGGATGAGTCCTATCACGCCCCGCAATCGCCTGACGCGGTGGTGTTCGCCCAGTCCACCGATGAGGTTGTTGAGATCGTGCGCATCTGCGCGGCACACGCGACGCCGGTCATTGCGTTTGGCGCGGGCACCTCGCTTGAAGGGCATGTGGCGGCGGTACACGGCGGCGTGTGTATTGACCTCACCGGCATGAATAAAATCCTGTCGGTGAATGCCGAAGATGGCGATTGCGTGGTCGAGGCCGGCGTCACCCGCAAAACCCTTAATGAATATATCCGCGACACGGGTCTGTTCTTTCCGATTGATCCCGGCGCCGACGCCACGCTGGGCGGCATGGCGGCGACCAGCGCCTCAGGCACCAATGCGGTGCGCTATGGCGGGATGCGTGAAAATGTGCTGGGCCTGACGGTGGTGATGGCCGATGGCCGCGTGGTGCGCACGGCGCGCCGGGCGCGTAAAAGCTCCAGCGGCTATGATCTGACCCGGCTGTTTACCGGCTCCGAAGGCACGCTCGGCGTTATCACCGAAGTGACGGTGAAGCTGCACCCGGTGCCCGAGGCGATTTCGGCCGCCACCTGCCGCTTCCCAGATATATTAAGCGCGGTCAACGCCACCATCGCCACGATCCAGTCCGGCCTGCCGGTGGCGCGCATCGAACTGATCGATGAAATTTCGGTCGCCGGCATCAACAAATATTCCGGCCTTGATCTGGTGGAACAGCCGACACTGTTTCTGGAGTTTCACGGCACCGAAGCGGGCGTGCGCGAACAGGCGCAACGCTTTGGCGAAATAGCGGCGGAACATGGCGGCGGCGCGTTTGACTGGGCGACGAAAACCGAGGCCCGCACCAAATTGTGGGAGGCGCGCCACACCGCCTATTACGCCTCGCTTGCCATGTATCCGGGCAAAAAGGGGATGCCGACCGATGTGTGTGTGCCGATCTCGCGCCTGGCCGAATGTATCGCGGAAACCAAACGCGATCTGAACGCCAGCGGCATCGAAGCGCCGATTATCGGCCATGTCGGCGATGGCAATTTCCATACGCTGCTGATTTTTGACCCGGACAATCCGGAAGAAGTGGCGCGCTGCAAGGCGTTTAACGAACGCCTCATTCTGCGCGCGCTGGCGATGGATGGCACCTGCACCGGCGAACATGGCATCGGCTATGGCAAGCTTCCTTTCATGCAGGCCGAACATGGCGAGGCGGTCAGCGTCATGCGCGCCGTCAAACTGGCGCTCGATCCGCACAATCTGATGAACCCGGGGAAAGTGGTCCGGGTTTAGTTGGGTGACAAAGCTAAATCTCCGGGCTACTTCACCATCTAGATAATATCGATCTCGCGCCTGTGCAGATCGTTCACCAGATCGGACAGTTCCACGCCCTTGGCGTCCGCCTTTGCGGCAAGTTATTTCTCCATCTTCTCATCCAGATATACCGGCAGGCGGAATACTGCATCGGGCCTGGAAAACTTGCCGCGCAGCCCTTTGGAAAGTCGTAATGGTCTTCCATTGCATCACCCTACCTGCTCCTGCCATACTCAGCGATCCTCCCAGGGCTGATTGCGCGGGTTGGTCATATCCCGGCTTCCATGCATGACGGCCAGATCCAGCACCCGCTCTGGTTCAACACGATACATCACGCGATAAGCCTGTACGATAATTTCACGCATGGCCTTATCCTCGGCCTCCGGTATTATGCGACCGCTCTCTGGAAATTCGGCAAGCCGGCGTGTCGCGGTCAGCACCCGCTCGGCAAAAGCTTGTGCATAAAATGTAGAGTCTCGGCTGATATAGCTGACGATGTTTTCAAGATCGTCGCGCGTAAAATACGACCATTCAACGCGCATCGGAAAGGAATTGCTGTTCCATTTGTTCTTGCGTCACGACTTTGCCTTCCCTGGCCGCTTGCAGGGAGCGCTCCAGCTTTTGCCGCACATAAAGCGTATACATGGCGTCATCAAGGGTCGCCTGCTCGGGTAACTGATCGGCGATCTCGCGCACGATTTGTTTGACGGTTGACATGGCGTGTTCCTCGCGGCGTTGTTCGAAACCCGGAATTTGAAGTCTCTGTGAAAATGCCCTTAAGCACGGATTCATTGAGAACAAACACAATTATCTGTAACATACTCGAAATCCAAGATTATTGACAAATTTTGGATAAATGCCTGTAAACTAACGTAAAATAAGCGAGGCGCCCATGCAGACATTCAGTTTCGATCCCGTAGAAATGCCGCCCGCGGCGGCGGAATTGCGCCGCGAGGTGCGGGCGTTTCTGGCCGAGCACAATGCCAAGCGCAGCCCGCTCGACCGGGCGCAAAGCTGGAGCGGCTCGGACCCGGAGTTCAGCCGCAAAATGGGCGAGGCGGGCTTTATCGGCATGGTCTGGCCGAAAAAATATGGCGGGCATGAACGCACCTCGTTCGAGCGCTATGTGATGCTGGAGGAAATGCTGGTGGCGGGCGCGCCGGTGGGGGCGCATTGGGTGGCCGACCGGCAAAGCGGCCCGTTGCTGCTGCGCTTTGGCACCGAGGAACAACGCCAGAAATATCTGCCGCCGGTGACGCGCGGCGAAATGTTCTACTGCATCGGCATGTCCGAACCCGACAGCGGCTCCGATCTTGCCTCGGTGCGCAGCAAGGCGGTTAAGGTCGATGGCGGCTATCTGATTAGCGGGCGCAAAATCTGGACCAGCGGCGCGCACACCGCGCATGTGATGATCGGCCTGTTCCGCACCGGCAAACCCGACGGCCGCCAGGAAGGTCTGACGCAATTTCTGATCGATCTGCGCGACACCGACGGCACGGACCTGAAAGCCAAAAATAATATTCTGGTGCGCCCGATCCGCAGCCTGCTGGGCGAGCATCATTTCAACGAAGTGGTGTTTGAAGAAGCGTTTGTGCCCGACAGCGCCGTGGTCGGCAAACAGGATAATGGCTGGTCGCAGGTGATGTCGGAACTGGCGTTTGAACGCAGCGGGCCG
>Ga0073924_1000007_pt1 | contig 50941 bp, 47 predicted proteins | sample GWRWT4_14Oct14_FD_70957 | JGI IMG/M metagenome (GOLD analysis project Ga0073924, IMG submission 70957) | Sand microcosm microbial communities from a hyporheic zone in Columbia River, Washington, USA - GW-RW T4_14-Oct-14 | ecosystem: Engineered > Artificial ecosystem > Sand microcosm >...
CTGTTCTGGCTGGCGGCGGCGATCGCTCTGGGGTTGCTGCTTTATCTGCTGCGCGGGGTGCTATTACCGTTTGTGGCGGGAATGGCGATTGCCTTTCTGTTCGATCCTGTGGCTGATCGCCTGCAACAGTCAGGACTATCGCGCATAACAGCGACGACGCTGATCACGGCGGGATTTTTCCTGATCGTTATTATGGTTTTCATATTGCTTGCGCCGGTTATTGCAAGCGAAGTGCAGTCCTTTGTCTTGGCCCTGCCGGGATATGTGGAGCGTGCGCGTCAATTGCTGGAAATGCCCGCCCTGGAACGGCTTCGGCAGCTACTTGCAGATTCATCCGGCGCAAATCAGCCGCAACAGTTTTCCAGCATGATCGGCGATGTCGCGGGCTGGGCTGGCGGTCTGCTGGCGCGGGCGTTAAGTGGCGGCCTGGCGGTGTTCAATGTGCTTTCGCTGCTGTTTCTGACCCCCTTCGTATCATTTTATTTACTGCTGGACTGGGATTTGATGGTGGCGCGGATGGACAAGTTGCTGCCGCGCAAATATGCGCCGACCATACGGCAGCTAGCCATTGAAATTAACGAAATGCTGGCCGGATTTATTCGTGGACAGATTAGCGTGTGTTTCTTGCTGGCGATATTTTACGCAGTCGCTCTCTCTCTTGCCGGACTTCAATTTGGATTGATCGCAGGTCTGGTCGCGGGTGGACTCAGCTTTGTGCCGTTTTTGGGTGCGATTACCGGGCTTGTTGTGTCGCTGGGTTTAGCCTTCGTGCAATACTGGCCGCAGATCACGCCCATCGGAATCATCGTCGCCATCTTTGTGGCGGGGCAGGCTCTGGAAGGCAATGTTCTCACGCCACGGCTGGTGGGCAAGCGGGTAAGGCTGCATCCTTTGTGGATCATATTTGCGTTGCTTGCATTCGGAAGCCTGCTTGGCTTCACCGGTATGCTGCTTGCCGTGCCACTGGCCGCCACCATGGGGGTGCTGGTCCGGTATGGCGTGTCGGTTTACACACAGAGCCCTCTATTTCTTGAGCCTGGCGCTCCGGATAGCGCGGCGGGGGGAGACGCGGGTGACTCGGCAACTGGTCCTTGATTTACCGCACCGTCCAGCGCTGGGCCGGGAGGATTTTCTGGTTGCAGCCTGTAACGAAGGCGCCGTCGCCTGGATTGATCGCTGGCCGGATTGGCAGGGCGGCGCGTTAGCGCTTTTCGGTGCTTCCGGATCCGGCAAAAGTCATCTCGCAGAAGTCTGGCGCGCCAGAAGTGGCGGGACGCTTGTTGATTGCGCAAATCTTACCGTAGATGCAGTGCCCGGCCTGGCCAGGCAGGGCGCAGTTGTTCTGGACAATGCCGAGCAGATCGCTGATATGCGGGCCCTGCTCCATCTCATAAATCTGCTGCGGCAGGATGGGGGCTATCTATTGTGTTTGTCCACGCGCGCGCCGGGACATTGGTCCATTCCTTTGCCTGATTTGCGTTCACGGTTGAACGCCATGCAGTCTGTGGGAATAGCGGAACCCGACGATCATCTGCTTGGCGCGGTAATAATGAAGTTGCTTTCGGATCGGCAACTGCGTCCGCCCCTGGACGTCATAAGTTTTCTTGTAGCGCGAATCGAGCGTTCTTTCGCCGCCGCACGCGCCGCGGTTGTTGCGCTGGACAGGATGGCGGCGGGCGAATTACGCCCGGTGAACCTGGCGTTAGCCCGCAAGGCTCTGGCGCACATGCAGGAAATCGGTGATAGTAGTCAGGTCTGAATAAGGGAGAAACAATCCATGGATCTTGGCATCAAGGGTAAGTCTGCGCTGGTTTGTGCAGCAAGCAAGGGACTGGGCAAAGCCTGCGCCATGCACCTGGCCAATGAGGGCGCGTTGGTTACCATTACCGCGCGCACAGAAAGGGATCTGGAATTGGCGGCTGCGGATATTCTGTCTGAAACGGGCGCAAGGGTGACGTGGGCGGCAGGCGATCTGGCGACAGAGGAAGGCCGCCGCGCGGCGCTCGCGGCGTGTCCCCAGCCAGACATTCTGGTCAATAATTGTGGTGGCCCGCCAATGGGTGACTTCCGGCAGCTTACACGCGAAGACTGGATCAGGGCGTTCGACGGCAACATGCTCAGCGCCATTGAAATGATGAAGGCAACCATTGACGGCATGATGGCGCGCAAGTTCGGACGCATCGTCAACATCACCAGTGCGACTGTAAAAAATCCCATTGCCATGCTGCCGCTTTCTAACGGCATTCGGGCTGGATTAACGGGATTTGTAGCCGGTTTGTCGCGTGAAACAGTGCGCCATAATGTCACCATCAACTGCCTGCTTCCCGGCGCGCACGACACGGCGCGCCTGCGTGCAACCTATGAAGGTAGAGCGAAAAGCGCAGGCGTCGATGTTGAGGAGTTGGTCAAGCGAGACGCCGCAATGAACCCGGCGGGGCGCATGGGCACACCTGATGAGTTTGGCGCAACCTGCGCGTTTTTGTGCAGCCAGTATGCGGGCTTTATTACGGGGCAGAATCTGGTGGCCGATGGTGGCGCCTATCGCGGCATGCTCTGAATTCAACCGGAATATCATAAATGCTTAGTAAACACGGCATTAGTATGGGGGCGGGCTGAATTTCCAGGCAGGAGCGGGATATGAGCGAGGCGGGCGCGGCAAAGGGTGACAAAGGGCATGCAAAGGCGGCTACGGATAATCTGGCCGCCATGCCTCCGGGTGATTTGTTTATTAATCGGGAAATGTCCTGGTTGGCGTTCAACAAAAGGGTATTGGAAGAATCCGAAAACACGGCGCATCCGATTCTTGAGCGGTTGCGGTTTCTTTCCATATCTGCCTCAAACCTGGACGAATTTTATTCCGTGCGGGTTGCGGGGCTGCACGCGCAAATTCGGGCCGGCATAACGGGGCAAAGCCAGGATGGCCTGGCGCCTGTCGAGCAGTTGGAGCTCGTGCATGCCGCGGCGGTTTCCTTGATGGCCGCCCAGGCTGACTGCTGGGACGCATTGAAAAAAGAGCTTCGCAAGGCAGGTATTCTGGTTTTGTCCGGAGGCGAACTTGACGAGGCGGATATGCTCTGGCTTGAGGATCAGTTTCTCAGCAGCTATTTTCCGATTCTGACGCCATTGGCGATCGATCCGGCGCATCCTTTTCCATTCATCCCGAATTTTGGTTTTTGCGTTGTCATGCAACTGCGCCGCCGGTCGGATGGACGTATGATGCAGGCGCTGCTGCCGCTGCCGCATCAGGTGCCCCGATTTTTACGGTTGCCGGATAATGAGCAAGCAGGCGCGCGTCAGGTGCGCTTTCTTGCGCTTGAAAATCTTATTGCGATGTTTATGGACCGTCTGTTTCCTGGTTATGAATTGCTAGCGAGTGGTGAGTTTCGCGTGGTTCGGGACAGCGAAATTGAAGTTGACGAAGAAGCGGAGGATCTTGTCCGCAATTTCGAAACCGCCTTACGCCGCCGCCGCCGCGGCCATGTTGTGCGGCTAAGCATCGAGGCGGGCATGCCCCCGGAATTACGTGATTTTGTTATACGTGAAATGGAAGTCACGGACCGCGAAGTTGTAATCGTCAAGGGTGCGCTGGGCCTGGCAAGCACAAGGCAACTCATTGTCGATGACATGGCCGAGATGTTATTTCCGCCTTACAATGCGCGTTTTCCTGAACGAATCCGCGATCATGGCGGCGATTGCTTTGCCGCCATCCGGGTCAAGGACATTATCGTTCACCATCCTTATGAATCTTTTGATGTCGTAGTGCAGTTTCTAAAACAGGCGGCCATTGATCCCGATGTCGTCGCGATCAAACAGACGCTGTATCGCGCGGGCCTCGACAGCCCGATCGTCAAGGCATTGATTGAGGCGGCTGAAAACGGCAAGTCCGTCACCGCTCTGGTGGAACTGAAGGCGCGTTTTGATGAAGCCGCGAACATTCAACTGGCCCGCGAAATGGAGCGTGCGGGTGTGCAGGTAGTGTTTGGATTTCTGCAACTGAAAACCCATGCCAAGGTAAGCCTTGCCGTTCGCAGGGAAGGCCGGGAACTGCGATCCTATGTGCATTTTGGCACCGGCAACTACCATCCCGTGAATGCGCGCATCTATACGGATCTGTCTTTGTTCAGTGCGGATCCATTATTGTGCAGGGACGCCACGCATTTCTTTAACTATTGCACAGGATATTCCGAGCCGGCGCAGCTTTCGAAAATCTCCATGTCCCCTATCAATCTGCGTAAGCGCATCATGGATCATATTGAAGCGGAAATTGCGTTTGCAGCGGCGGGGAAACCAGCGGACATATGGTTGAAGTTCAATTCCCTGGTCGATCCGGAAGTGATCAAGGCGCTATATAGAGCGTCGCAGGCAGGTGTGCATATAGAGCTTATCGTGCGCGGTATTTGCTGCCTGCGCCCTGGCGTGCCAGGGCTTTCGGAAAATATCCATGTGCGCAGTATTGTCGGACGTTTTTTAGAGCATTCGCGCATATTTTGTTTTGGCGGCGGGCATGGGCTTCCCTCCAGCAATGCCATCATTTATATCGGTTCTGCCGACATGATGACGCGAAATTTGGATTATCGGGTTGAGGTCTTGGTGCCCGTGGAGAACCCGACCGTACATAAGCAGGTGCTGGATCAGGTGATGATCGCCAATCTAAAAGATAATACCCAGACCTGGGAACTGCTTGCCAATGCGACCTACCGGCGTATTAAACCGGCGCCCGGAGAGGCGCAGTTCTGCGCGCATGAATATTTCATGAACAATCCCAGCCTTTCAGGACGTGGCGAGGCCTATGCCAAAGATCGCCCAAAGCCTGTACCCTTATTTGATGGCAAAGTAACGAATGACTAAACAGGGATCTAAATCCACACTGGCCACGAAGCATCCAGGACTTGGGGTAAGTCATAGGCGGGATGCGGATCAACGCATCGGCGTCATTGATGTCGGATCAAATTCCGTGCGTCTGGTGGTGTATGACGGTCTCCGGCGGACACCAATACCACTCTTCAATGAAAAAGTTTTTTGCGGGCTGGGAAGCTCTGTGACCGAAACCGGGCGCATTGAGGGTGAGGCGGCGCAATCCGCCCGAACGGCGCTGCGACGGTTTGCATCATTGTTGCGCGCCATGAAAGTGGGGCATGTGGAGGCGGTTACCACGGCCGCCTCGCGAGAGGCGGCCAATGGCGCGGCGTTCTTCGCCGCACTGTCGCGGGAAATCGGCATTGATATTCGTATCATTTCTGGCGCCGAAGAGGCGCGTCTTTCCGCACTGGGGGTTCTGGCGGGCAATCCGCGGGCGACCGGGTTGGCCGGTGATCTGGGGGGCAGCAGCATTGAATTGATTGCCATTGGCAATGGCACATTTGAGCAGGCGGTAACATTGCCGATCGGTCCATTGAAGGTGAAAAAAAACACACCGGAACAATTGGACCGGCGCATTGACGAAATGTTCTCTAATCAGGAATGGCTGAAGCAATTTTCTGGGGGCACTTTCTACGCTGTTGGTGGGTCCTGGCGCGCATTGGCGCAGGTGCATATGGAAAGCATTGATCATCCGCTGCGTATCGTTCACGAATATGAAATTTCTGCGCCGGAGGCGATGCGGTTCACGGCACAAATTTCCCGCATGCCGCAATCTGCACTGGAACTTTTACCAGGCCTGTCGAAGCGGCGCGCGGACACTGCGGCGCCAGCTGCCGCGATATTGAGCCGGTTACTATATCACACCCAGATTCGCCGCGTCGTGTTTTCGGCCTATGGATTGCGGGAAGGCCTGCTGTTCGATCATTTGCCGAAATCATTGCAGGCACGCGATCCACTGATATCCGCCTGTGAAGAAAAAAGCATGCGGCAGGGGCGTTTCCCCGACCATGCCGATGAAATCACCGCCTGGACGTCAACGCTATTCCAGGATGAAACCGAATCGGCCCGTCGATTGCGCCATTGCGCAAGCCTGCTGAGCGATATTGGCTGGCGCATGCATCCCGATCACCGGGCCAACCATGCGATGATGGAGGTGGTCAATTCGCAGTTTGTCGGCGTCACCCATCGGGGCCGTGCATCGCTGGGGCTGGCGGTTTACTTCCGATACCGTTCGGACCCGGCAGAGGGAGAGGCTGTGCGGCTGTTGGCATATGCTGGGGAAGGTGCGGAAAAAGCCCGTATTCTTGGACTTGCATTGCGTCTGGGCCATACAATTTCGGGTGGAACGGCGGGTATTCTGGAAAATTGCAGCTTGCAGCTCCATGCGAATGAATTGCGCCTCCATATGTCCGAACGCTATAAGGATCTGGCTGGAGACGTGCTTATCAAGCGCTTGCGGCAATTGGGCCAGGCGCTCGGCAGAAAAACCCGCATGGTGTTTGACTGATAATCAGTTAATTAAACCCGGCCAATTCCGGGAAAATTCAGACATTTGGTTGCTTTTGCATTGGTTCTTTGGCATGTTGCGCCCCGGTCCGGGGGGCGGTCGCGTGTGATGGCGGCAGCGGTTCCGCATATTAATACTTAGAGGGAATCTTCATGAGCACAGTACTTGAGCTCGTTATTGGCTGCGGCTTGCTGGCAGTCGTATACGGCATTGTAACCAGCCGCTCGATCCTGGCTGCAAGTCCGGGCAATGCGCGGATGCAGGAAATCTCGGCGGCCATTCAGGAAGGCGCAAGCGCTTATCTGAACCGTCAGTATACCACCATTGCCATGGTTGGGGCCGTGATTTTTGTGTTGGTCTGGTACCTTTTGGGCATGCTGGTGGCGTTTGGCTTCGTCATTGGCGCGGTACTTTCGGGGGCCGCCGGCTTTATCGGAATGCTGATTTCGGTGCGCGCCAATGTGCGCACAACTCAGGCTTCCAGCGAAAGTCTGACTGCCGGCCTGAGCATGGCGTTCCGTTCGGGGGCCGTGACCGGCATGCTGGTTGCGGGTCTGGCGCTGCTGGCGGTTGCGGTTTATTACGCAATTCTGACTGGCCCGATGGGCTTTCAAACCGGTGACCGCGTAGTCATTGACGCGCTTGTGGCGCTGGGGTTCGGCGCTTCGCTGATTTCAATTTTCGCCCGTCTGGGCGGCGGCATCTTTACCAAGGGCGCGGATGTGGGCGGCGATCTGGTTGGCAAGGTCGAAGCCGGCATTCCAGAAGATGATCCCCGCAATCCCGCGACCATTGCCGATAATGTCGGCGATAATGTGGGCGACTGTGCGGGCATGGCGGCCGATCTGTTCGAAACCTATGCCGTGACCGTGGTTGCGACCATGGTGTTGGCCTCGATCTTTTTTAACGATGTGCTTGAACAGCAACTGATGCTGCTGCCGCTGGCTATTGGCGGCGTGTGCATCGTCACCTCGATTATCGGCACTTATTTCGTGCGGCTGGGTTCGAATAATTCGATCATGGGCGCCCTCTATAAGGGCTTTATCGCATCGACGGTGCTGTCTCTGGTGGCGATCTATCCCGTGATCGATCATGTGCTTGGCATGGGAACCGCCATGACGGTGGGCAATCAGACCTTCACTGGCATGGACCTGTTCTGGTGCGGCGTGACGGGCCTGGCGGTAACCGGGCTTATCATCTGGATCACAGAATATTATACCGGAACAAATTACCGTCCGGTGCAAAGCATTGCGCAGGCTTCCGTAACCGGTCATGGCACGAATGTCATTCAGGGCCTGGCGGTATCGATGGAGGCGACTGCGTTACCCGCGCTTGTGATCGTTGTGGGCATTGTGGTGACCTACACCATGGCCGGTCTGTTTGGCATCGCCATCGCGGTGACAACCATGTTGGCGCTGGCGGGCATGGTCGTGGCGCTTGATGCGTTCGGTCCCGTGACCGACAATGCAGGCGGCATCGCTGAAATGGCGAAGCTGGATGATAATGTTCGCAAAACCACCGACGCGCTGGATGCGGTGGGTAATACCACCAAAGCCGTGACCAAGGGTTACGCCATTGGTTCGGCGGGCCTTGGTGCGCTGGTTCTGTTTGCCGCCTACACGGAAGACCTCAAATATTTCATTGCGAATCCGGAGCTTTTCCCTTCGTTCCAGGGCGTAGTTCTGGATTTCACTCTGGGTAATCCCTATGTCGTTGTTGGCTTGTTTATCGGCGGACTGTTACCCTATCTGTTTGCCTCCATGGGCATGATGGCGGTTGGCCGTGCGGCGGGATCCATCGTCGAGGAAGTGCGCCGTCAATTTCGTGAAATGCCGGGCATTATGAAAGGCACGCAGAAGCCCGATTATTCCGCTGCGGTTGATATGCTTACCAAAGCGGCGATCAAGGAAATGATCGTGCCTTCGCTGCTGCCGGTATTGTCGCCGATCGTCGTGTATTATGCGATCAACGCGATTGGCGGACAGGGCGCCGCACTTTCGGCGCTGGGCGCGATGTTGATGGGCGTGATCATCACTGGCCTGTTCCTGGCCCTCTCCATGACCTCTGGCGGCGGTGCGTGGGATAACGCCAAGAAGTATATCGAAGACGGCCATCACGGCGGTAAGGGCTCTGATGCCCACAAGGCCGCGGTGACCGGTGACACCGTAGGCGACCCCTATAAGGACACCGCGGGTCCCGCCATCAACCCGATGATCAAAATCACCAATATCGTGGCCCTGCTGCTACTGGCGGTGCTGGCGCACGCATAGCGCAATCTGCATCTGGATCGGGCCGTATGGCGCGATCCTGAACAAAAAAGGCCGCTCCGAAATGGGCGGCCTTTTTTGTTTGGGCTCAGTAATTTCTAGGGTGTGTGGACAATTAGGATTCCCAACGCAGTGATTATGTGATTCAAGCTTCCTTATCTCCCACCACCACCGGGGCCTTGCGGAGTGCCGGTACCGGAGAAGCGTCCGAAATTGCCGAACATTTGTTCGAGGAAGGAGAGTTCCTTGCCCTTAGTCGGGGTTTCGCGGCTTACAAGCTCCACTACCCGGCCATCAATGGCGGAATATCGCCGGATGGCGCCCATATTACCTTTCGCGTCAAATTCGATGGCGAGTATGTTGCGCTCCAGGATTTTGGGGTCGAAAAACGCTAACCTTTCCTGACGCGTCGAGATATAAAACCACACATCGGTATCGAATGTGGCGATGGCGGAAGGAGTTCCCAATGTGTCCGAAACGGACTCACGATTATCCACCCCGGCCTTTAACGCCTTGATCGCCTCTTCGTCCGCAATATGTCCGCGCAATTCAATCGTTGGCGCACAGGCGCCAAGTGACGAAGCCAGCAAGAGGGCGTAGCAAAACCGTCTGAGCATAGGACGGCGCAAAATCGTCCGGGAATTCTGGAATGGTGTTTTCATGGAGTTTGACGTACCTTGCGGCGCGAATAAGTGCAAGTAAGCTGATCGAATTTTGGTGACAAAGTAATGTTTCTATCACGTTTATTTCGAAAAAAACCGGACGATGACATTGCCCATCGGCTTTATGTCCATGTGGCGGATCAGGCCAGGCAGCCGGTATTCTATCGCGAGGGCGGCGTTCGCGACAGTCTCGATGGCCGGTTCGATATGCTGGCGCTACATCTTTTCCTGGTGCTGCGCCGGTTAGGCGGCAATCCGGCGGATCGCGCAGCGACTCTGTTGGGCCAACAGCTTTTTGATGTGATGTTCGGCGATATGGACCGCAGCTTGCGGGAAATGGGCGTTGGCGATCTGACCGTCGGCAAACGGATCCGCGACATGAGCGAGGCCTTTTATGGCCGTGTTCAGGCCTATGAGGCTGGTCTGCAAGATGCGGATTCGGTAACGCTAATGGCGGCGCTGGAACGCAATCTGTACCGGGGGGCGCCACCCGCGCCTGGACTTCTGGCCTCTATGGCGACCTATGTGAGAGAACTCGCAGTGTATTTGCAAGGGCGTCCGGTGGATGAATTTCTGGCGGGCGAACTGAACTTCGCCATCCAACCCAGATTCTCCTGATTCGGAATACGCCATGCAGAAGCCAGCGCCACCGGATACGCTACTGAAGTCCCTGTTTAACGTGGACAAATTGGGATCACTGCCCAGCAATGTTCGAATTAATACCGATGCCGCGATGCGCCAGGCGCTGGCGCAATATTTTGAAATTCTGGCCGTGGAAGAATGTCACGCATTGCTTGCAGTCAGGCGTTGGCGCAAGTATGGCGCATTGGTGGAGGGGGTCGTCACCGCCCGCGTCGTCCAGGAATGCGTGGTGACCCTGGAACCCGTTCCGGTGCATATTCACGAAGAAATCAGGGGACGGTTTCTGCCCGCATCCATGCTCCACAGCGATGAACACGGCGCGGATGAGGTCATCATAGACCCCATGGCCGAAGATCCGCCAGAACCTTTTGAGGGGGGCGTCATTGATTTGGGCGCACTGGTCCTGGAATATCTGGCGCTGGGAATCGATCCCTATCCGCGCGCTGCCGGGGCCGCCGTGCCTGAGAAGTTTACTTCAGAAGACGCGGAACCGGAGGTCCGGCCTAACCCGTTTCAAATTCTGGCGCGATTGCGCGATAAACCTGACGGCTAGAGCAGCCCGCGATTAAGTGGAGTCACTTCGTGACCCCACTTAATCGCGGAAAGCTGCTCTAACACATTAAAATCTAGGGCAATCTGCATTAAGCTCGAGCCATGAGGCTGGTGCTTAATGCAGAAAATTGCCCTATGCTCTAAGGCCGCCGGTCAGTCTTCGCGCGCCGGAAGAACCTGCCGCCCGCGATATTTACCGGATTTCAGATCAATATGATGCGGACGCACCAATTCCCCCGATTCCTTGCTTTCCTGGTAGACCGAGCCAGGAATGGCGTCATGCGAGCGTCGCATGCCGCGCTTTGACGGGGTGGTTTTTCTTTTGGGAACTGCCATGGTCTTGGACCCTAATACTGGTAAATGAGTAACCGGAAGCCACCGCTCCGGAAGGGGCGCAACCTAGTCTGCATCAGGGAATCTGTCAAGCAGAGGTGGCCAGCTTGCCCAACATTCTGCGTGATCCCGCACGGACGCAGGACTTTGGATAGATTTTCTTTGATTATCCCGGTTATTTGGCTATTCAGGTGCTACGAAAATGACTTGGCGAAATCCGTTAACCCCTGATAGTTATAGCGAAAGATCACCCTTTTGGCTTCAAACATTGAGAATGTTCTGACAATTTCCCTGGACGCTATGGGGGGTGATTCTGCACCTGGCATGGTTGTAGACGGCGCAGCCATCATTTGTGCACAAGACGCCAACATACATTTCATTCTGTTTGGCAATGAACAGGTGCTGCTGCCTTTGATCGCCAAGTATCCAGCACTTACCGGACGCTATGATCTGCGTCACACGGACGAGGTCGTCGCTGACGATGGAAAGCCCAGCCAGGCCGTGCGCAGAGGACGTAATACCAGCATGTGGAAAGCCATCGCCGCAGTTAAGGATGCGGAGGCCGCGGTCGCTATTTCCGCTGGTAATACCGGGGCGCTTATGGCCATGTCGGTTGTGCAATTGCGCACGATGGACGGGATATACCGTCCGGCCATTGCCTCCACATGGCCGGGACCGCAAAACCATAAAGTGTTTCTTGATCTGGGGGCCAATCTGGAATGCGATGAAGACAGCCTGGTCCAATACGCCATGATGGGGGCGGCTTTTGCCCGGGAGATATTGAATATTGCTTGCCCACGGGTTGGTCTGTTGAATGTCGGGGAAGAAGAGCAGAAAGGCCATGAATATGTGCGTATGGCGGCGAGTAAGCTGCGTTTGTCGCCACTGGAAGGCATGAAATTTATTGGCTTTGTGGAAGGTACGGACCTGAGTGCTGATACGGCGGATGTCATCGTTACCGATGGCTTCACGGGTAATGTGGCGCTTAAAACTGGTGAAGGTGTCGCCAAGATGCTTTTGGGTGAGTTAGGCAAGGCAATACGGGGCTCACTTCTGTCAAAGCTTGGATATCTTTTAGCCCGGGGCGCCTTTCGCGTCCTGCGCGACAAATTTGACCCCAGACATTTGAACGGGGGAATGTTTTTGGGGCTGAACGGGTTGGTCATAAAAAGCCATGGCAGCTCAGATGGTGTGGGTTTTGCGCATGCCATCAAGATGGGAATCGAAATGGCGCGTGGTAATCTGACCGGCAAAATAGCTCTTGATCTTCAGACTTTTGATAAGATTCTCAAGGCAACCCCCAGCGAGATCTGCATTAAGTTTGAGCCATGAGGCTCGAGCTTAATGCAGATTGCCCTGGATTTTAATGTGTTAGAGCAGCCCGCGATCAAGTGGGGTCACTTCGTCACTCCGCTTGATCGCGGGCTGCTCTAAGGAATTACTGGATCATTCGAGTTTGAATGGAGCCGGCGCGGAGGTCAATGTAAGGTGAGTGCGATCAGATCAGTCATATATGGCGTCGGTGGATATCTGCCCGAGCGGATTTTAAGCAATGCGGATCTTGCGGGCATGGTTGACACCAGTGATGAATGGATTGTCGAACGTTCAGGGATAAGCGAGCGCCATATTGCCGCAGAAGGAGAAATGACCTCCGATCTGGCTCTGGCGGCAGCCCGCCGCGCGCTTGCGCATGCAGGAATGGACGCTTCAGAAATAGACTTGATCGTGCTGGCGACGGCTACGCCGGACCAGACCTTTCCCGCCACTGCCACCAGGGTGCAGGCAGCACTTGGGATAACGCGCGGGGCCGCATTGGATGTTCAGGCTGTTTGCACAGGTTTTGTGTATGCGCTGGCGATTGCGGATAATTTTTTGAGACTGGGACAATTCCGATGCGCGCTTGTGATCGGCGCGGAAACGTTTTCGCGCATTCTGGATTGGCAGGATCGCGGTACCTGCGTTCTGTTTGGGGATGGGGCGGGGGCAGTCGTGCTCAAGGCTGAAACGGCTTCTGGCACATTGCGCGATCGCGGCATTCTTACGACGCATTTATATGCCGATGGACGCCATCATGATTTGCTCTATGTGGATGGTGGCCCTTCCTCAACGGGTACGACGGGTCATTTACGCATGAATGGCAAGGAAGTATTCAAGCATGCAGTGACGAATATGGCGGGCGCCGTGAAAGAAGCATTATCGGCGACCGGTCTGTGTACAGCGGATATTGACTGGATTGTGCCGCATCAGGCGAACAAGCGAATTATTGATGCGACCGCAAAGAAACTGGGAATTCCGCCTGAAAAAGTCGTCCAGACAGTGAGCCTGCACGGCAATACTTCTGCGGCCTCGATACCCTTGGCGCTAAGCTGCGCGGTAGAAGATGGCCGCATTCAGAAAGGACAACTGGTGCTGATGGAAGGAATGGGGGGCGGGTTCACCTGGGGATCGGCTCTGGTGCGTTGGTAGAGATTAATTATCACATAAACATTTCTCCCCATCTATTTGACAACAAGCTATAAATTGCGCACTATTGATTTTTGAAAATTAGTGTTTTCGTGTGGGCCGACGACTTTCCCAGGCTATGGCCTTGGGAACAGATGAAAGGGGAAACCATGGGCACAGTAACCCGCGCGCATCTTAGCGAAGCCGTGCATAAGGAAGTCGGGCTTTCAAGAAGCGATTCCGCGCAGCTTGTTGAGTCCGTTCTGGACGAGGTGTGCGCCGAACTGGTGAATGGCAAGGTAGTCAAGATTTCTTCCTTCGGATCTTTTTCTGTAAGAGGAAAAGGCGGGCGTATCGGACGCAATCCCAAAACCGGTGAGGAAGTTCCCATTGCGCCGCGCCGGGTTCTGGTGTTTCGCCCGTCCCATGTACTGAAAGAACACATTAACCGTGCCGCGCGTATGACGCGCGATGGCGGCCCAACCGTAAGCTGAATTACACAGTGCAGAAATCAGCCGACGCCTTTCGTACCATCAGCGAAGTAGCCGAGGAGCTTGACGTTCCTCAGCATGTCCTGCGTTTTTGGGAAGGCAAATTCACGCAGATCAAACCGTTGAAGCGGGCTGGGGGGCGGCGTTATTACCGGCCTGACGACATAGCCTTGTTACGTGGTATTCGTACCCTGCTTTATAGTGATGGCTACACCATTAAAGGTGTGCAGAAGGTGCTGAAAGAACGTGGGGCGCGGTTCGTCAGTGGCGCGATCACTGCAGCATCTGGGCCGATCACGGAAAAAGTGGTGACGGCGCCTGAGATTGCGCCTGCACAGAGGGCGGCGCCTAAACGGCGTGCTGCGATGGCGGATCCCGATGAAATGCCGCTGCCATTTTTTATGCCGGACTTTCTTAAAGCCCCGATTGCATCAGGCACACCAGCAGCCAAACCGGTAAAAGTGACGCCCGAAGCGCAGGTCATTCCCGCCGCCAAGCGGAAAAGGTTGGAAAAAATCCTTACAGAGCTGATTGCGATTAGGGATTTATTGCCGGAGAAGTAGAAACCCCGTTTGCGCGGTTGCCGAACCAGGAGACGCAGAGTATAGTCCGCCCCCTTGGCAGACTTGCCGGGAAGCCCAAAAGAAACTGTCGGAGTGTGGCGCAGCCTGGTAGCGCACTTGTCTGGGGGACAAGGGGTCGTCGGTTCAAATCCGGCCACTCCGACCATTCTTTGGTTTTTCAGGTGAAAATTTATCCTGTTAGTCCATTTTCTGATCATATTGACGCGCATCACACATTCTCATTGTCATTGCCCGGTTTATCCTGGCAATCCAAAATCCCAAACTCCCGCATTTGTGTGTCACATGGATTACCCGGATAAACCGGGTAATGACACAGTGGAGGAGTGGAAACGCGTAAATCAGATCAAAAAATGGTCTAGAGTGGTAGAACTTGGGCGGGACGATCCCGTTGTCTGAAGTTTTCCATTTGATCAAGATCGTTGGCAACATACATCCCCTTCAGCCAACGCCGCTCAGGAAAAGGACGGCCAAATGCAAGGATCTCCCACGGATCAATTTTGATTGATGGGTGTTCCTTGTTGAATTCGGTGATTGCAAGGCGCTCTCCCGCATAATTACTCGCGCCGAAGAAAAAGATATCATCAAAGTATAGAGGAACGTGTATGAGATTACTCCTCCCTGTTAATGAAAATATGTTTAACGCATGCATAGTAGAGGAATAATAATCAAGATCAAATGCAACAAATCCTAATGGGTATTGTTGAATTTCCTCAACGAATTCTTTAACGGTAGATTCTACATTCCCTAAAATAAGTCTTGTGCAGGGCAAAAGCTGACTTATAAGTCCGCTGTGATCAAGCATTGGGAAGTCACCTGCTTGCCACTTATCAGGATGGTCCCTAAAGCCGCCAGAAGGCGGACAGAGTCCACTGCCTAAATCAAAGCCGTAGACGAATATTTTTACCCCTGTTTCCGCCTGCACGGCTAGGGCCGCGCGCTGCATTGCAAGTAGGCCACGCCCCCCGGCAACACCAAACTCCACTACTGAAATAGCATCTTTCCCCTCCAGCCGCGCTTGTTCAGCGCCATACAGAATGCCAGACAGATATTCTGGTCTTTCCCAGGCATCCCACAATTCTTTCAATCTTAATGATTGGCTAAATCTTTTGATGAGTGCCGCCGTAAAAATACGAAAAGGCGGCTCACTGCATAGTGTATTAAAAAAAGAACCGAGCAAAGCAGGCCCCCAACAGATAAATAATTAAACCAGGTTTTGATTCTGGACCTTGTTCAGGTCAGATGGAATCGCCCTAGGCGATCCCGTCTGGTCAAACATGGTCGCGCGTCATTCTGAGCGAAACGAAGCATCCTGCTCCCTATCGCGGGGATCCTTCGCTTTGCTAAGGATGACAGCTCTTGGCATAGATCGGTTGGTACGATACGGGACCCTGTTCGGAGGTTCCCACAGCGTTCAGAATATTGTGTACACTCAATTTTTCAAGAAAAATGAATGTTAGTTTAGCGTTAAATACAGAACAGACTATATTTTGTAGTATGCAAAGCTAAGGTGGGCGCATATCTCGGCAATTTAAGGGGAAAATAACAACACATGCATGAATCGCAGGATTCCCGCTCCGGACCGCTTTCCCGATATAAAGTCCTGGATTTGACGCGCGTTCGGGCTGGACCAACTGCGGTGCGGCAATTGGCGGATTGGGGCGCCGACGTCATCAAGATTGAAGCCCCGCGTACAGCGCATGTGGATGACGGGTTGGGCGGGGCGCGCAACCATTCTGATTTTCAGAATCTGCACCGGAACAAGCGCGCCATGACGCTTAACCTGAAACATCCGGAAGGTGTGGCAATACTGAAACATCTGGCGCAAGACGCAGATGTGCTTGTGGAAAACTACCGTCCAGGGGTAAAGCATCGTTTGGGCGTGGATTATGAAACACTTCAAAATATTAACCCCCGTCTGGTTTACGCCAGCATTTCGGGGTTTGGCCAGGACGGTCCCTATGGGGGTCTGGCGGGTTTCGATCAGGTCGCCCAGGGCATGGGGGGGCTGATGTCTATAACGGGACTGCCTGGTCAGGGGCCCGTACGGGCGGGAATTCCGGTGGCGGACCTGACGGCGGGTCTGTATTGCGCCCAGGGAATTTTAATCGCCCTGCTGGAACGCGAACAGTCCGGCAAAGGGCAATGGGTGCAGACCTCGCTATTACAGGCGCAGGTCGCCATGCTGGATTTTCAGGCCACGCGCTGGCTGATCGATGGGGTGGTGCCACAGCAGGCGGGCAATAACCATCCCGTGGGCATACCGACCGGCGTATTCAAAACACGCGATGGGCATATCAATATCGCAGCGACAGGAGACGCCATATATAAGAGATTTTGTGAGGTGATAGCGCGGCCTGATCTTTTGATTGATCCAGATTATGCGACACCGCGCGCCCGTTCGAAAAATCGTGACGCCCTCAATACTATCATTCAGGAAATTGTCATCAACCGCACCAGCGCGCAATGGATCCAGGCATTCAATAAAGCGGGTGTGCCGAGCGGGCCTATTAATAATATCAAGCAGGTATTTGAAGATCCTCAAGTAAGACATATGGGCATGGCCGTGACGGTGGCGCATCCGGAAATGGGGGATATAAGGCTTGTAGGGCAGGGCGTCAGCCTGAGCCGTACCCCTTCCCGGATCGCTGGACCCGTGCCCGCGCAAGGCGCGCATACGGACGCCATATTGGCCGGTCTTGGATATGATGCAGCCGCTATCGCTGCGTTTCGCGCTCGTGGCGTAATATAGTCTTACACAAGGGATTCTTGATATGAGCCATGGCAGTGATCGCATGCGACTTTCAATTGAAGGTCCCGTCGCCCGGATCATTTTTGAACATGAGGCGCGGCGCAACGCCATGTCGATTGACATGTGGCAGGCCATCCCCCGCATGCTGGACCAGATTGAGGCTGATCAGACTATCCGCGTCATTGTCCTTACTGGCGCAGGTGAGGAAGCCTTTGTTGCGGGCGCTGATATATCCGAATTTGAAACCCATCGGGCAACCCCGCAAGCCGTTATGGCTTATGAAGAATTTGTCGATGGGGCGACAGACCGGCTGGCCCATACGCTGATCCCCACCATTGCCATGATCCGCGGTTATTGCATCGGGGGTGGGATGGCCATTGCGCTGAGTTGCGACATGCGCATTGCGACCCCACAATCCATGTTTGCAATTCCGGCCGCTAAGCTTGGTCTAGGTTATCGACACGGCGGCATACGCACATTAATGAACCTTGTCGGCCCGGGCTTCGCCCGCGAAATCTTTTTTACTGCACGACAATTTACGGGTGCTGAGGCTCTCAATATGGGGTTAATCAATATGTTATCAAGCAATGAAGATATTTCAGGCAAGGTATCGGAGCTGTGCGCCATGATTGTTTCGAACGCGCCCTTAACCATTCGGGCGGCCAAACAGGCCATGCTGGATATCGCCAAACCGTCAGATGAATTCGACGCCATGCTGAGTGAACAGATGGTGCAAGCCTGCTTTGCAAGTGATGATTATAAAGAAGGTCGCAAGGCCTTCATGGAAAAGCGTAAACCAGAATTTCATGGACGCTGATCAGGCGCGTTGATGCCCTTGCGCCAGCCTGGGTGACGGTCTCAAGCATTTCGGATAACTGTTCCCCGAATATTGTGTATATGCAAATTTATTTTGCTAATATGCATGATGGCGATGAATTGGGACGATTTAAGATACGCATTGGCGGTAGCGGAGAGGGGCAGCCTTTCGTCCGCAGCAGAGTTGCTTGGGGTGAATGCGTCCACCGTATTACGGCGCATCGCGGCGCTGGAAAAATCTGTTGGGGCGCGATTGTTCGAGCGCGATCAAACCGGTTATAGGGTGACCCAGGAAGGCGGCGACCTGATCGCATCGTTACGCCCCATCCAGGATCGCATTGCAAGGATTGCGCGCAGTTTTTCAACTGGGGAAGAAGGAGGCGAGTCGGTTGTGCGGATCGCGGCGCCTTCGGCGCTGGCGGGGGCACTGATTGCACCGCGCCTGGGTCAGTTTCGTGTGGAAAACCCTGGGCTTAGCGTTCTTATTGAAACCAATGACGGATCCCCGCCCAATAGGCTGGGCATGTTGGATCTGGCGCTTTCCTATGGGCGGCCGGTTGCGGGTGATATGGTTATCCGGAAACTTGCAGACATTGGCTATGGATTATATGCGATACCGGAACTGCTTTCACGCTACCGTAATGAACATACGGATAGTGGGGAATTTATTCCACTGGTTGGGTTCGCCAGTTCGAATCAGCTGATGGCGCCAATGGTGTGGTTGGAAAAATACGCAAACCCGTCGCAGACGGTCCTGCGTTCTGACGACGCTAATTGCCGATTATCCGCTATGTTAACAGGGGTTGGGCAGACAATCTTACCTTGTTTCTTAGCGGATCAGTTGCCGGGCGTTACCCGCCTGCATGGCCCAGAAAGCGTCGGCGGCGTCGAACTGTGGCTGGCGACCCACAAGGAAGCGCGACATGTGGCGCGAATAAGGGTTCTGGCAGATTTTCTGATCAAGCTGACACGGGATCGGCGGCAACGCCTGGCGGGAAGCAGTTAGCGAAATGCCGTATGGCTGATATTATCGGCCGGACCCCCCTGCATTATTCAGAAAAAGCCTTGCTGTGTCAGAGGGTTTTGCCCTAGATTACACCGACCATATTGGCAAGTTAACTATATGCGGCTTGCTAACCGATTGGTAACCTCAGCCGTTAAAGGTATCCCATATTAACGGCCAAATTTGGTGTGGCATGCGGCGCTTTGCGTATGAACATTGCGGGCGGTTTACGGACGGACGGCGCGGCGTATCTGCCGGGGCGGCTGCTTCGGTCGTTCTAATGATCATGCCGGATAGTGTTAATGCGATGTTGCGCGGCGACAATGTTCTTCTGCTTATTTGCCCCTAGGCATCGACTGGCCATCAGGCCGGGTGTTTAGGGGGTATTCATTCCGGAACAGAATAAATGCCTGAACAGGGTTTGAATCAAGGAACAAAGAACATGTCGAACCATAGCAAGAACCGAGTACTGATATTTGACACAACGATGCGCGATGGCGAACAGTCGCCCGGCGCCTCCATGACGCTCGACGAAAAGCTGCGCATTGCTGAAATGCTGGAAAATATGGGGGTGGATATTATCGAGGCGGGCTTTCCCATCGCCTCTAATGGCGATTTCGAAGCCGTGCGCGAAGTATCCAAAATCATCAAAAATTCCGTTGTTGCCGGATTGTCGCGCGCCAATCTAAAGGACATTGACCGCGCCTGGGAGGCCCTCAAGGGCGCCAAACGGCCGCGCATTCATTCTGTCATCGCGACCAGCCCAGTGCATATGAAGTACAAGTTGCAGATGCGGCCGGATGAGGTGCTGGATACGATCATCGCCACAGTGACGCATGCCCGTAATCTGTGTGGCGATGTTGAATGGTCCGCCGAAGACGCAACTCGGGCGGAATTCGATTTTCTATGCCAGTGCATTGACGCCGCCATCCGGGCGGGGGCCACTACCATTAACCTGCCTGACACGGTCGGCTATGCTATGCCCGCCGAATATGGCAAATTGATTGCCGATCTGATCGCCAATGTGCCTGACAGCGATAAAGCCATATTTTCCACCCATTGCCATAATGATTTAGGACTTGCGGTTGCGAATTCACTGGCCGCCGTATCCAATGGCGCACGGCAGGTCGAATGCACAATTAACGGCCTGGGTGAGCGCGCTGGAAACGCAGCACTAGAGGAAGTCGTTATGGCATTAAGAGTGCGTAATGACTTTTTGCCCTATGACACTGGTGTTATTAGTGAAAATTTTGTCGCGGCATCACGGATGATCTCAACGGCCACCGGGTTTCCCGTACAATATAACAAGGCCATTGTCGGCAAGAATGCGTTTGCGCACGAATCGGGCATTCATCAGGACGGCATGCTGAAGAATACACAGACCTATGAAATCATGACGCCCGAAAGCGTTGGGGTTACGCATAGTTCGCTGGTTATGGGCAAACATTCCGGGCGTCATGCGTTCCGCAAGAAAATCGAGGAAATGGGGTATCAGCTTGGCTCTAATGCCATAGAAGACGCATTTATTCGATTTAAAGAGCTCACTGACCGCAAGAAACAGGTGTTTGACGAGGATATTGTCGCATTGATCGACGACGCGCTGGTCCGGGGCCAGGACAAAATCCGCGTTGTGTCGCTCGCGGTGATCGCTGGCACCAAGGGGCCCCAAAGCGCCACACTGGAGCTGGATGTGGATGGTGAGATGCGATCAACCACGGCAACTGGGAACGGCCCTGTCGATGCCATTTTTAAGGCTATTCAGGCGCTTTACCCGCATGAGGCGCGCTTGCAGCTCTATCAAGTCCATGCGGTAACCGAAGGCACCGACGCGCAAGCCGAAGTAAGTGTCCGCCTGGAGCAAAACGGCAAAGCCGTCACAGGGCAGGGTGCAGACCCCGACACGCTGGTTGCCAGTGCACGGGCCTATGTCAATGCGCTGAACCGCCTGCTGGTTAAACGCGATAATACAATGCCGGTTGCGCTGACAGCGACGGTCTGACTATTTGGGGCAGAATGATTTTAGGTTGAATCTCCTCAATCACAGCATCGCCCCGGACTTGTTCCAGCGTGACAGGCCCGGGGCTGTGGCATGGGCAAACCGGAACGCATTCTGCTTTAATGGCCGCGCATAAGTAATTCATTCTGGCGGCGAACGCCGCCAGAATTTTAAGGGATGAATCAATAAAAGCGGTTAAGTTAAACCTGCTTCATGGTTTATTAACCATTTTGGAATCTGTTGAGTGTCGTTATTGTTTTGGGGCAGCACCAGTTAATAGGGATGACGCAGGTCATGTTTTCTAATCTTTTGGGTTTTTTTTCCGCTGACATGGCCATTGATTTGGGCACTGCGAATACCCTTGTATATGTCAAGGGCCGGGGCGTTGTGCTGAACGAGCCTTCGGTTGTCGCGATTGTAGAGATCGGTGGCCGCAAACAGGTGCTTGCGGTTGGCGATGAGGCAAAGCAAATGCTTGGCAAGACTCCCGGAAACATTGAGGCCATTCGTCCCATGCGGGAAGGGGTGATTGCCGATTTTGAGGTCGCGGAAGAAATGATCAAGCATTTTATCCGCAAGGTTCATAACCGCCGCTCTTTCGCAAGCCCCCAGATCATGATTTGTGTGCCGTCTGGCTCCACCGCCGTAGAGCGGCGCGCCATTCAGGATTCGGCCCTTTCTGCTGGCGCCCGACGGGTCTTCTTGATTGAAGAACCGATGGCGGCCGCTATCGGCGCGGGCTTGCCGGTGACTGAGCCAACCGGCTCAATGGTGGTTGATATTGGCGGTGGAACGACCGAGGTTGCCGTGCTTTCTTTGGGCGGCATTGTCTATGCCCGGTCGGTGCGTGTCGGCGGCGACAAGATGGATGAAGCGATTATCGGTTATATTCGCCGTCATCATAATCTGATGATTGGCGAGACCAGCGCCGAACGCATCAAGGCGCAAATTGGCGCCGCCTGTCCGCCAAAAGACGGTGACGGCCCTTCTGTGACCTTGCGCGGCCGCCATCTGATTGATGGCGTCCCCAAGGAAATCAGTATTACGGAACGCCAAATTGCGGAAAGCCTGGCAGAACCTGTCAGCGCAATTGTCGAGGCGGTCAAGGTTGCGCTGGAACAGACGCCCCCCGAACTGGCTGCTGATATCGTCGATAAGGGCATAGTTCTGACCGGCGGCGGGGGATTGTTGAAAAATCTTGATCTCGTCTTACGCGAAGCGACGGGGCTGCCCGTCATCGTGGCCGAGGATCCGCTATCTTGCGTTGCAAAGGGAACCGGTATCGCGCTTGAGCATCTCAAGACAATGCGGCACGTTCTTTCTGGTATTAGTTAAGTCACCTGGAGCACCCGGTTAGGGAATAGACACGCTACACCGAAATTGTTGTGAAGCCACAGGCAATGAGCAGACTGAGGACAGGAAAAAATCAGGGTGGAAGGCTTGCAATAAGTCTGCAAGACCTTGGGCAACGCTTGTCATTCATCATTCTGGCGTGTGCGGCGGTAATTTTGCTATTGGCTGGCCGGACCGAAACTGAACAGATGGAGCAGGTGCGCGCGGCATTGAGTGATGTGACCGCCCCCTTGCTGGAGTTTTCCTCACGTCCAGTGCAAATGTTGCGCTCGGGTTTTGAAGGGGTGGATCAATATTTCAACTCCGTTGAAGAAAATCGGATTTTGCGCAAGGAATTGGCGCGGTTGCAGGCCTGGCAATCATTGGCGCTGAAGTTGCAGAACGAGAACAAGGAGTTCCGTTCACTGCTGAATGCGCAGGATTTGCCGGAACCACCATTTATTTCGGCGCGGGTCATTGGCGATCTGGGCAGCCCCTTTGTGCATACGGTGCTGATCAATGTTGGTCAGAAACAGGGCGTCAAGAAAGATATGCCGGTTGTTGGCGCGGATGGATTGATTGGCCGCATTGTCTCATCCGGTAAAAATGTTTCGCGTGTGTTGTTGCTGTCAGATTTGAACAGTCGTGTTCCCGTGCGTTTGGAAGGTTCCGGATATCAATCTGTTCTTGCTGGCGATAATGAAATCAACCCTCAGCTTTTCTATCTTCCCCTGGGGGCTAAGGTAGCAATAGGGGATCGGATCGTAACCTCTGGCCATGGTGGTGTCTTTCCGCCCGATATTCCTGTTGGCGCGGTCAGCAGTGTGAGTAAGGGGGCCTCTGCTAGCGAAATACGTATCAAGCCTTTTTCGGATGAACATCGGCTGGGATTTGTGCGGGTATTACAATATAAGGGCGTAGAGGCGCCTCCGGGAACCAATGACAATGGGGCAGCGGACACAACAGCCCCAAAAGAAAAAATGGATATCGTGTTATTATCCACTTCTTCATCTGCGGCTAAGAGAGGTCAATGAAGATTTCGGCGCCACCTGGCGAACTTCGGCGTACGCTTGCTGCAATAATTCCGACCTTGACTACATTCTTATGCATGCTCGCAGGTATAATCCCTGCAGGAATACCTGGTTTTAGCACGGTCTCGCCTTTGTTCAGCGTAGCCGCAATATTCTTTTGGGTCGTATCACGCCCCAATCTTATGCCACCCGCGGTGGTGTTCGGGGTTGGACTATTGCAGGATATTCTCTCTGCTGGGCCAATTGGGCTTTGGGCCCTGACACTCCTGGTGGTGCAATATCTCTCATTGTCGCAGCGGCGTTTCGTTATTGGCCAGACTTTTGGACTGGGCTGGCTGGGCCTTTCTGCTATCGTGATAGGCGCTGCCGGTTCGGCCTGGCTGAGCGCTTGTATCTATTATGGGGTGCTGTTTTCCGCCGAGCCGGTGCTGATTCAGGCGGCGCTGACGATCCTTGTCTATCCCGCAGTGGCTTGGATTTTAGTGAACATCTCCAGCTGGATGCCCAAGGCGCTGTGAAGCAAGTAGGAGTTCGGTCGTAATGTTGCCGGGCGGTCGCGATAATAAAATAATCAAGAGTTTTACCCGCCGCGCATTGCTTCTGGGCGGCGGGCAGGCGCTGATGTTTACCCTGCTGGCTAGCCGCATTTACTATCTGCAAGTGGTGGAGGCTGAACAATATAAAGTCCTGTCCGATGAAAATCGTATCAGTTTGCGTTTGCTTCCCCCTCGCCGTGGAAGAATTTTAGATCGTTTCGGCGAGGAACTGGCCACGCAACGTCAGAACTATGGTGTTGTTTTAATTCCGGAAAGAACAGGCGATGTTCTTGAGACAATGGATATACTTACCAAAATCGTTCCGCATATTGCCGACAACCGCGCCCGCATATTGCGTGAGTTGAAGACCAAACGCAGCTTCACACCAATCGTCGTGGCGGAAGATCTTAGCTGGGACGAGTTTGCCGGGGTCAATGTCAAGAGCTACGATCTGGCTGGCGTGCAACCTGTCGTTGGCGAAACCCGTTCCTATGTGCATGGTCCATTATTATCGCATCTGATTGGCTATGTTGCTGCTGTTTCCGAAGATGATATTGCAGCAGTGGAAAATCCGGAGCCTGTGCTTAGAGTGCCGGGCTTCAAGATCGGCAAAAGCGGTGTCGAAAAAATGCAGGAAGAATTTCTGCGTGGTAAAACAGGGCATATGCGGGTAGAGGTGAACGCCTATGACCGCGTGATCCGTGAACTCACCCGCACAGAGGGCTCTCAGGGCCAGGATACCGTATTAAGTATTGATATCGAAATGCAAAAGGCTGCAGCGGCGGCGCTTACCGGACAAAGCGGCTCGGTAGTGTGTCTCGATATTCAGCACGGCGAGGTGCTGACGCTTGTCTCGGTCCCAGGGTATGATCCAGATATGTTCAATATGGGGCTTTCGAACGCGCAGTGGCGCGCACTTCAGAATGATCCGATGCACCCGCTGATCAACAAATCAATCGCCGGCCTGTATCCACCCGGATCAACGATCAAACCGCTGATCGCACTTGCCGCGCTGGAAAGCGGCGCGATGTCCCCATCCGATGGTGTGTTTTGCAATGGCAGGACGCGCCTTGGCAACCATCTGTTCCATTGCTGGAAAAAAGAAGGCCATGGCGCGATGTCCATGCGTGAGGCGATCAAACATTCCTGTGATGTGTATTTTTATGAGGCTGGCCGGCGAACTGGAATTGTGCCGATGCAGGAAATGGCCAATAAATTCGGACTTGGCGTTAAGCTGAACATTGGATTGCCGGATGAAAAACAGGGGCTGATGCCTTCTCCAGCGTGGAAGCGCGCGCGGTTTAATCAGCCCTGGGTCGGGGGCGAAACATTGATCGCGGCGATCGGGCAGGGATACATACAAACAACACCGTTGCAATTGGCGGTCATGACCGCGCGGATCGCAAGCGGAAAGGCCGTTATGCCACGTCTGCTGCGCGATGTGTCATCTGATTCTATGCCTGCTGATTTTGCCGATATGAAAATTCCGGTTAATTACCTGGATATCGCCCGGGATGGTATGTGGGCCGTCGTCAATGAAATACGCGGCACGGCCTATACAAAACGCATGATGGATAATGGCTACGCCTTCTCGGGCAAAACCGGCACGGCCCAGGTGCGCCGGATCAGCCGCGAAGAGCGTTATCGGGCCGGCGGCGTAACCAAGAATGAAAATCTGCCCTGGGAACAGCGCGACCATGCGCTGTTTGTTGGTTATGCACCGTCCGACAAACCGCGCTATGCTATTTCGGTGGTCGTCGAACATGGCGGGGGCGGTTCAACTATCGCGGCGCCCATTGCCCGCGACATATTAACCTTGGCATTGGCGCGGGAATCTCTGGGCCTCAAACTTTATTCACCCGTCCCGCAAACCACTTAGCCCGCTTTACCGGTTGCGGTGATCGCGCGCCTGTCCGGCGATTTTTGGGTGCGGGTAGGGATGGTGCACTTCTTTGCGACGAAAGGGGATCTTCTGCATTTTCGCAACGGCCTCATTGTAAATCGCCAGCAGCTGATCTTCGAGCGCGTAGTTCAGCGGATCATCCCGTTTTGCGAACTTGCCGTCATTGTCTGGCTTGTATTTTAACGTCCAGGCGACGGTGCGGGCGATGGCTTCCTGCATGGGTACAATGTCGCGATAGCCAAGATCATTTTTGATATTATACAAATCCATCAGTTGGTGGTGCGTCGATGTGTCCAGCGGCAGGAAATCGCGGGTGGTATGCGCATAGGCGTCAGGAATGCCGCAAATTTCAAATTCCCAATTCATGCAACGGGCTATCATCTGCACCCAGTTCGCCACGCTGACGGCCTGCTCATCCGCGCAATTATAGATTTTACCAGCGGCGGCGGCGGGCTTGTCTACAGCCAGAAGAACCGCATGCGCCATATTTTCCGCATAGCCGCGCGACACGACAGATAGCCCGCCATCCGGCAAAACAATCTGCCGGCGTTTGTCCTGGGCCCGTTTCATCACCAGCCATTCGAGTGAACCGATTGCGTTGGGACCATATACCATCGGATAGCGAAAGGTAGTGGCGTTGTAATGGCCTGCCTTGTGAAAGCCCATTATCGTATCTTCGGTCTGGCGGATCAGCCATCCGAAACTGGCTTCTTCGGAAGATTCTATGCGCTGCGCGTTTTCCGGAGTCGGGATCGGCATACCCGGCGGGTAATTATCCTGCGGGTTGAACATACCGCGATAGCTGGGCGGCCCGCCAATGGTGATCAGCCGCGGGGTGATTCCAATCAGCGCCTCGGCGATCACCCGGATGCGCCCGTAGGTGGCGATCACAATATCAAACTTGCGGCCATCCAGGGCGGGGTCAATAGTTTCCCGGAAATGCGGATCGACGTGAATATGTTCGACCTCGGGCGGGTTTTCCTCAAGCTCGTGGGTGCCGCGATGCAGCATCGCCACTTCATAACCGCGCGCGATCAGCCCATTCACAAGATAAGGGCCGGTAGGCCCCGTTCCCCCGATCACCAATGCTTTCATAGTTCTGTTTTTCCTTTCTGCATCCGCCGATACCGGTTCGGCGATTAATTATGGTTAGCGGTTTCTATGGTCAAGCCCTTCACCCGGTTTTTTGGGATGCGCGTAGGAATGGTGCACCGGTTCGGGGTTGAATGGGATTTTTTGCAATAGCGCCTTGGTCTGGTTATAGATAGCCAGTAACTGGTCTTCCATTGCGGTGTCCAGCGGTGTCGTATCGGGCCTGTTTTTGAGCATCCATTGCACTGTATGCGGAATCGCTTTCTGCATCGGGACCACATCGCGATACCCCAGATCCTCGCGGATCGCGGCGATGTCCATGATCTGATGATGGACGGAATTGTGGTATAAAAGGAAATCGGCAGCCGAATAAGCGAAGGCGCCCGGCAGGCTGCATATCTCAAATTCCCAATCCATGCTACGGGCGATCATCTGTACCCATTGCGCGACCGTCAGCCCCTGTTCGTCGGCGCAATTATAAATCTTTCCAGCCGACGCCTCCGGTTTATCGACGGCAAGAAGCACGGCATGGGCCATGTTTTCCGCATAGCCGCGCGACAGAACGGTCAGCCCGCCTTCCGGCAGAATTATTTGCCGCCGCTTCGCCTGCACACGCTTCATAATGCTCCATTCCAGCGAACGAATGGAGTTTGGTCCATACACCATCGGATAGCGGAACATGGTGGCGTTAAAGTGTCCGGCCGCATGTCCGCTCATCACCACATCTTCTGTGTGACGGATCAGCCACCCAAACTCAAACTCTTCCCGTGTTGCGATACGTTGCGAGTCTTCGCGGGTCGGGATGGGCATGCCAGGGGGGGTATTCGCATGCGGCTGCATCATGCCGCGATAGCCAACCGCACCGCCAACGGCAATCAATCTAGGCGTCACACCAACCAAAGCTTCTGCGATGACGCGGATGCGCCCATATGTGGCGATCACGACATCAAACTGGCGTCCGCTCAACCCCTTGTCCAGAGTTTCCCGAAAATGCGGGTCAACATGAATATGCTCAATATCTTCCGGGTTTTCAGGCAGCTCGTGCGCGCCACGATGCAACATGGCAACATCAAATCCACGTTTTTGCAGGCCATGTATAATGAACGGGCCAGTTGGTCCGGTCCCGCCGATTACCAAAGCTTTCATTTGCCCTCCCAGAACGCAATGAAATATAGTCATGATTATAGAAGAGATGTTTGAGAAACGCCATGCAGGAAAGGGAGACGCCGTATGACACGCAAATTGATCTCGGCTGATGGGCATATTGATTTTCCATTGATGCCGGAAAATCTCTGGCGCGACAACGCCCCCGCCGAACTTAAAGATCGCATGCCCCGCGTGGTGGAGCGCAGGGGCAGCCGCATATGGGAAGCAGCCAATGGCGCATCGCTGGGCTTGGCCGGCGGAATGGGTTCTGGTGGACGGCGCTATCAGCCTGGACAAATTCATCGCTCCGACCGGATGGCCGAGCAGGGGCTGTATGCGGATCAGGACAGAGGAATAATGCGCCCCGCCGTGCCGGAGCTTCGGCTTAAAGATCAGGATTTGGACGGCCTTTCAGGCGAGGTCTTGTACGGTATTCTGGGCGCCGCCAACCGGTTGGGAGATCCCGATGTCATAAAATGCGTTGTCCGCACCTACAACCAATGGCTTTCGGAATTCTGCAAGGTGGCGCCGGGGCGGTTCGCTGGGATCGGGTGTATTTCTGGCGGCACACCAGAGGAATCGGCGCAGGAAATTCGCCGTATTGCGACATTGGGCTTAAAAGGCGCGGAACTGGGACTGGCGCATGACATGCTGCCCCTATGGCATGCCGATTGGGAACCGGTATGGAAAGCTTCCGCTGAAACGGGGATGCCCCTGCACATGCATACGATCGGCCCGAAACTGGATGACCGGTGGTTTAACGATCCTGTGTACAAACAGCGCTGGCTGGCGACGCATCTGACCGGCTTTCAGGTGCCGATGCTTTCGGTAATGGCGGCGATTATTTTTAGCGGCGCGATGGAACGGTACAAGAATTTGAAAGTTGTCATCGGCGAATCAGGTATCGGCTGGATACCCTATGTGCTGGAGCGCATGGATTATGAATGGGAAGATCAGTTCAAGGATGTTATTCCCCGTCCGCCCAGCGAATATTGGCATGAGCATATGTATGCGACATTTCAGATTGACCGGGTGGGCATCGAGAATGTCAAACGCATCGGCGAAGACAATATTATGTGGGGTAATGACTTTCCGCATCCAGACGGAATTTGGCCGGACAGCCAGGCGTCGCTGTCGGAACAACTTGCAGGGATTGACGAGAAAATTGTACGAAAGATCACGCATGACAATGCGGCGAAGCTGTATGGCTTTGCGGCATAGTCATGAGAAAGGGCCTGACATAAGATCAATATCTTCCCATGTCTGTCATTGACGAGAACAGCACATGCGGTCAGGCTGTATGCCAGATTCTTGCTAAGCTGCTTGATGATCTTATGTCGAATGAATCCGGTATCCGTGCGGCGGCGGACATAGACTGTTTGCATAATTACCGGGTCGCCCTTCGCCGCGCACGGGTGGTTGTGGGGCGATTCAGAAATATTTTGCCTGCAGAAGCCGCGTCATATTTTTCCTCTGAACTGCGCTGGCTGGGGCAATTGACAAGCCCGCTTCGCGACGCCGATACGCAGCTGGCTGCATTGGGAGAGTATCGAAATTGGTTGCCTGAGCCGCTTTCAACTTCTTTAGAGCCATTTCATGACTATTTACAGCTTACCCGCAAAAGCGAGCATGAGAAATTTATTGGTGTACTGACGGATAGCCGGTATGTTTTGTTCATGACTTATTGGCGTGCCTTCGTTGAAAGGGGACCGGCCGAGTGGAACAGCCGGGCGTGGGCGATTTATACGAAAGTGATGCGCGAGGATATCTGGCGGCGATACCGGAAAATGGTGCGCAGGGGAGGCAGGATTGGCCCGGAATCACCCGCTGAGGCGCTGCATGATTTGCGTAAAGATGGCAAAAAACTGCGCTATTTAATCGAATTTCTTGAAATGGCCGCACAAGACCAAGAGACGAAAAAACCCTTAAAGCATCTTCGGCGGCTACAGGACGTGCTTGGCCGCCATCAGGACCTTGAGGTGCATGCAGATGAGGTTCTGAAATTCGGTGAAATATGGGCGCTTCGCGGTAATACTTCTCATAACAGTTTTCTTGCGCTTGGTTTTTTGGCGGGGCGCTTGAACGGGTTGCAAGCCATGGCGCGGGATAGTTTTGCGGTCTGCTTTGAAAAGTTTTCCAATAAGTCCGGCAGACGCAAATTTCGCGCACTTTGCAAAATAGCTAAAGCTGAGCCAGACGTGCTTACACCAGTTTCACTTTGATGAGCGAAATGCGCGCTGAACAGATTTCCACACGCCTTTCGAAGTTTTGAGATCCGCAATGCCGTCCGTGGAAAACCAACCATAGTCCTCATGTTCCCGGCTTGTCACTGGCTCTGGCGCTGACCCGATTATGACGCATAATTGGCTGACCAAAAAAACGTCAACCTTTTTAGACCGCCTGCGTATCCAGCGATGCAGAATTTTTCCAGGTTTAACGGTTAAGCCGGTTTCCTCCTGAATCTCGCGTATAAGACATTGATTGGGTTTTTCTCCAGCGCCAAGGCGGCCACCAGGGAGATCCCATTCTCCGTTTGGCTTGCATAACAGCAATACTTTTTTTTCGAGCAGAATGACGCCCTTTAGAGAGACATAAAACTGAATATCCTGGTGAAGCAACTGCCCCCTCCTTTTTTATCTGTTTGAACAAATACCAACGCTGGTTAGGGAACCTCTGAACAAGGTCCCTGTCATTCTGAGCGAAGCGAAGAATCCCCGCGATACGGAGTGGGATTCTTCGCTTCGCTCAGAATGACAGGTCTTGGCATAGGTCCGTTGGTACGATACGGGACCTTGTTCAGAGGTTCTTTAGATAATCCCTTTAATTTATGTAATTCATATATTGTCACCTGACCATTTCCTGATCCGATAGAAGCGGCTTTTGCCCCACGCTGTCATTACCCGGTTTATCCATGCCGCATCCAAATGCATGAGTTTGAGACGCTGGATTGCCCGAATAAACTGCAACATTTACTTAATATTAGTTATTTTTAGTTAAACTGTTGTTACAGAGTTCGAATTCAGGATCATCAGGATCAGCCGTATGGACGCACACAGCCAGAATATCGAGATTGAACTGCTACGCATGTTTGTCGAGGCGCGCCGCCGCAACATTCCATTTCAGATTTTCATGATCGTCTCAATTGCCGGAATTCTGGTCTATCTTCAGCCGGTATGGGAAGCCGCGCTTTGGGTTAGCGCTGGACTTGGCATCACGGCTGTTGGGCATGCGCTGTATGCGCGTTTTCTGTTAAATCCCTGCAGGCCAGAACATTACCGTGGCTGGCTTACCGCTATTATCGCGCAGCGCTTCTTAATTGGGCTGATGCTGTCCAGCATGGTTTTATGGGCGTGGAACCCTGAATTTCCGGCGGGTAATTTAATGCTTGTCCTGCTGATCGCATTACAGATTCCACTTTATGCAATGTCCGGCGGGGTCGTGCTGCCGATATTTTATTCCGAGCAACTTTTCGCGGCCTGCGCCGTTGCCTACGGCGCCTGGCTGTTGGCCGATCAGTGGGGATATCCCGAAATTATGCTGCCAGTTAGCTATTATTTGCTTGCTTGCATGACATTTCCCGTAACACTGAACCGCAATATGCGCGATATGCTGAAATTGCAATTCAGCCTGCAAGAGGCAACTATTACAGCGGAAGCGGCCAGCCTGGCCAAAAGCAGCTTCCTGTCAACGATGAGCCACGAAATTCGCACGCCACTAAATTCCATCATTGGCATGAACGGATTATTACTGGATTCCCGTCTTACCGCTAAACAGGTTAAATATGCGATGGCCGCCAAGAATGCCGGCGCACATCTGTTACATTTGATAAATGACATACTGGATTACAGCAAACTTGAAGCCGGCCATATCGAACTGGAGATGCTTGATTTCGACATCAGACAGGAGATCGAATCCGCCATCAGCATTCTTGGCGTTGAGGCGCATGCGAAAGGCGTGTTGCTGGAGTATGAAATTGAAGCCGGAGTCCCGCCATATTTATGTGGTGATCTCGCCCGAATGCGGCAGGTGGTTTTTAATCTGGTGGCGAACGCGGTCAAATTTACGGAACGGGGATCTGTCCGGATTATTTTGTCGCGGCTGCCTGATGCAGCGGGCGCGACTTCAGGCAAAGTAAAATTGAAACTTGAAGTTATCGATACAGGTATTGGCATACCCGCCGAAAAACTTTCTCTGCTGTTTCGCGATTTTACCCAGGCGGATACATCGACAACACGGAGATTCGGCGGCACCGGACTTGGCCTGGCGATTAGCAAGCGCATTGTTGAAATGATGTCAGGCGAAATTGGCGTTGAAAGCACACCTGGCATAGGAAGCACCTTCTGGATCACCTTGCCGCTCGAATTGGCCGCTCAGGCAGCGCCAGTTACGGCGGTCCCCTTTGAAGCATTCGAAGATGCCGAGAGGCTGCGTGTTCTGGTTGCGGAAGATAATCCCAGTAATCAGCTATTGATCAGTATACTGCTTGAAAAGCTCAATTGCCTCTTCACAATATCCCATAATGGTCAGGAGGCCGTGGATGTTTTAACTGGCGGCGGGCAGTTTGATCTGGTGCTCATGGACATGCAGATGCCGGTAATGGACGGCATTGAGGCCACAAGGAAAATCCGCGGGTTGTCTGGTGCAATTGGCAAACTGCCAATTATCGCATTAACGGCCGACGCGATGAATGGCGTTCGCGAAAAGGTGCTGGACGCCGGCATGAATGACTATCTGAGCAAACCCATTGATGTTGCCGCACTAAAAAAAGCACTTGCGCATTGGGGCAATATTTCGCGTCAGCAAAATCATTATGCAGTCGATTTTTTTGAACAAGTCACCGATAACAACCCGCCAGCATTACTGGACGAATCACTCCTGAACTCGATGGCCGAAGTTTTGGGAGAGCAGAAGACCGCCGATCTGCTCAAAGAATACTGGCCAACCGTAGAAGAAAAATTGGCTGAACTCCGTCAGGCCTTGAACAACCATGATGGCGCCCGCATCCGCGCCCTTGCGCATGAGTTGAAAGGCTCCGCCGGAAACTTTGGCGGCTCGCGAATAGCGCATATAGCGGGCCAACTAGAGCAAGACTCCCGCGATCCGGTACGCGCTTCGGCTTATGTAGAATCCATCTCACAAGCCGTACCGGAAACCCACCGCCAGGCGCTGGCCATGTTCAAATCTGGCAGGGCGGCCTAGGGCCTGTCCTCAATTGCTGTCATTCCGGAAGCCAATTTTCCCGAAATCTTTGATTTCTCTGGAAAACTGAGTTGTCCGTAATCCATGTGTCACAAATGAGGGCTTTGCCGTGCGGCTCCTAGATTCCGGACTGCAGGGCGCGCCCCCCGAAAACCTGCGGTTTTCGGGCTCGCCTAACGTCTGGAATGACAAGTTTGGGTTAATTGAGGACACGCCCTAGCGGTTTAGCTCTTTCATGGCGTCATCTAATCCGCCCAGTGTGAGAGGATACATACGGTGCGACATCAATTGCTCCACCACCTGAATTGACGGCGTATACTCCCAATGCTTTTTGGCAACAGGGTTGAGCCAAACGGCTTTCGGGTAAATGTCGAGCACGCGCTGATACCAGACCTCACCAGCTTCTTCGTTCCAATGCTCAACGCTGCCGCCAGGATAGGTGATTTCATAGGGACTCATTGTGGCGTCGCCGACGAAAATCACCTTGTAATCCGAGCCGTATTTATTCAGCACATCCCAGGTTGGAATCTTTTCATTGTGGCGGCGGCGATTGTCCTTCCACAGATGCTCGTACAGGCAATTATGGAAATAGAAATATTCCATATGCTTGAACTCGGTTCGTGCAGCAGAGAACAGCTCTTCGCAGGTGCGGATATGGGCATCCATTGACCCGCCAATATCAAAGAAAATCAGCACTTTGATCTTGTTGCGCCGCTCTGCTTCCATCTTGATGTCAAGATATCCATTACGCGCAGTATCGCGGATGGTGCCGGGCAGGTCCAACTGGTCCTGCGCGCCCTCGCGAGCAAAGCGGCGAAGCCGGCGTAACGCAACCTTGATGTTGCGGGTGCCCAATTCAACCTGATCGTCCAGGTTTTTATATTCGCGCTTGTCCCAGACTTTAACTGCACGCCCATGGCGGCCTTGCTTCTGGCCAATACGGACACCTTCCGGATTGTAACCGTCGGCGCCAAATGGCGACGTGCCGCCGGTCCCGATCGCCTTGTTGCCGCCTTCGTGTTTTTTCTTCTGTTCTTCAAGGCGCTGCTTCAGCATTTCCATGAGCTTCTCAAAGCCGCCCATGCTTTCAATCAATTCCTTTTCCTCGTCGGTAAGAAACCGCTCGCCTATGGAACGCAGCCATTCTTCGGGCAATTCCTTGTTGGCCACTTCGCCAAGAAACTCAAGCCCCTTAAAATGTTTCCCAAACACCATGTCGAATTTATCGAGATTGCGTTCGTCCTTCACAAGCGCCGCACGGGAAAGATAATAGAACTCATCGACGCTGAATTGGGCGACGTTTAATTTCATCGCCTCCATCAGAGTCAAATATTCCCGCAGAGTCACCGGAACTTTCGCTTCCTTCAACTCGTAAAAAAAGTTGATGAACATCGCCGTTCTCCTTAAGCCTTATTTCAAGACACTGCCTCTGGACTATAATTACGTACGTTCCCGACGGGCCAGGAATGCCAGACGCTCAAACAAATGAACGTCCTGCTCATTTTTCAAAAGCGCGCCATGCAGTGGGGGAATCAGCTTGTTGGGATCGCGCTCACGCAGGGTTTCCGGCGAAATATCCTCGGCAAGCAGAAGCTTCAGCCAATCCAGAAGTTCAGAAGTCGAAGGTTTCTTTTTCAGCCCTGGCACTTCGCGAATTTCATAGAAAACGCTCATGGCGTTGCTGACAAGTTCATTCTTGATATCGGGATAGTGCACCTGAACGATTTCCTCCATCGTGTCCTTTTCAGGGAACTTGATGTAGTGGAAGAAGCAGCGGCGCAGGAAGGCGTCCGGCAGTTCTTTTTCATTGTTCGAGGTAATGATGACGATCGGGCGATTATGGGCTTTGATGGTTTCCGCTGTTTCGTAAACAAAGAATTCCATGCGATCCAGTTCCTGCAGCAGATCGTTTGGAAACTCGATATCCGCTTTGTCGATTTCATCAATCAGCAGCACCGGTGAGCTGTCTTTAGTGAACGCTTCCCAGAGTTTGCCTTTTTTGATGTAATTGCTAATGTCTTTGACCCGCGTATCCCCGAGTTGCGAATCGCGTAACCGCGTTACAGCGTCATATTCGTATAAGCCCTGCTGCGCCTTGGTTGTGGATTTGATGTGCCATTCGATCAACGGCTTGTTAAGCGCTTTGGCGACTTCGTGCGCCAGCACGGTTTTACCGGTTCCGGGTTCACCTTTAATCAGCAACGGGCGCTGCAATGTGACGGCCGCATTAACGGCAATCATCAGATCTTCGGTAGCGATGTAGTTGGACGTGCCTTGGAATTTCATGGTTTTGTCTTCTTTATAATGGTTGATTACGTCAGAAACTAAGGCGGGTTGCCCCCGCAATCAAGGGAAAAAGCCGGGAGCGGCCAAGCCGCCACCTGATTTGTGTTTGAGACAGGAAACAAAGGGCAATAAAAGCCCTGCGTCAAGCCAAATACCCCAATAAAATAAGCTAAGCGCCCATAACTGGCTAACGGATTACGCCGGATTATTATCATATCCGGAAATATCGGCTGCGACATGGTTAAGGCTTGTTAGGACAGTCCGTGCCTGTGCGCAGGGCTATGCTTGCTGGCGCGAAAATCAAGCTTCGTTCTTATGCAATTTTCTTTTCTGCAAGCCGGATCAACCCGCTGAGAAGTTCAGCGACGGGGCCGCTTCCCGGATCGCGCAAGTCGAGATTCACGATTGCGCGCAGGGCGTCGACATGGGCATTTACCAGGTCTTCGGGCAGTTCATCCCTGCCGGCGCAGCGTTCGATCATTTTGCATAATATGTCTGCGACAACAGAGACCGATGGAAACCCATAGGTTTGCCCCAGTCCCTTTAGGTCATGCGACGCGCGGTGCAAATCTGCAATTTTCACCTTGGAGCTGCGGTCGTCCAAAAAGGCGTTGCGGGCGCGGGTTAGCTGCTCCAGATCACGTTTAAGCCACTCTCCCATGCCGGCCGCGAGTTCCTGTAGCGCGCCCTCAATAGTTACCACCTGATCCTGGTTCAGGGGTTTTATGGGGCCGCCAAGACGGTTTCGTAATTCCAGTTTCGGCGGGATGATCTCATATTTATTCTCTGACATCCGCAATCCCATATCAATAGATGTATAAAAAATATAATACAACTATTAATATATTACTAATAATATGCTTCCCGTTATTAGACGCGGCTATAACGAAGTTATATATTTGATCGCAGCATTAGCAATATTCTGCCTCCCAATGCTTTAATAGCTGGCGCAACGCGGGCGAGGGGGCGTGACCATGACGCTATTTTAATTCAAATTTGCATGCATATATAATGCTCAAAAATATTTGCCGCTTGTATGGCGATGATGGCATCGTATTATAGAACCAGTTCGGGAATTTACGCAGAAAGGCTCAAACAGCGCTTATGACTATCCGCTTGAAAGTGACGCCAGCATCCATGTCCGGGAATAGCGGCGCCGATAATGATGAAGACAGCCGCACCGGCGTTGTCACAAAGGCCAAGCCAAAAACAAAGAAACCTTCTTTGTATAGGGTGCTATTGTTAAATGACGACTATACGCCGATGGAGTTTGTAGTGCATATTCTGGAACAGTTCTTCAACAAGGATAGGGCCGAAGCTATGAAAATAATGCTGCATGTCCATCAGCGTGGGGTCGGTGTTTGTGGCGTTTACACCTTTGAAGTAGCTGAAACAAAAGTCACGCAAGTGATAGATTATTCGAGACAGAATCAACATCCCTTACAATGCACCATGGAAAAGGAATAGGTAGCCAACGTGCCTTCTTTATCCCGCGGCCTTGAAGAAAGCCTGCATCGTGCGATCGCCAGCGCCAGCTCTCGCAAGCACGAATTCGCAACCCTGGAACATCTGCTCCTGGCTCTGCTAGATGACAAGGAGGCCAGCGCTGTGATGCGCGCCTGCGGCGTCAATCTGGATGTGATCAGGCAGAATCTTGAGAATTATATCGACAAAGAACTTTCGTCGTTGATTGTCGATAATGGCGAGGAAGCCAAGCCAACGGCAGGATTCCAGCGTGTGATCCAACGCGCGGTCATTCATGTCCAATCGTCAGGTCGCGAAGAAGTCACGGGCGGCAATGTCCTTGTGGCGATTTTTGCAGAACGTGAAAGTCATGCCGCATATTTTCTGCAAGAGCAGGAAATGACGCGCTACGATGCGGTCAATTATATTTCCCATGGCATCGCAAAAGTGCCCGGCTTGTCTGAAGGCAAGCCCGTGAAGGGCGCCAATGAACAGCAGCGCCAGGAAAAAACGGGCAAGCAGGGGGGCGGCGACGCCCTTGCGGCCTACTGCGTTAATCTGAATGCGCGCGCCAAGGAAGGCCGCATTGACCCTTTGATCGGGCGCAGCGCCGAAGTTGAGCGGGCCATGCAGATTCTCTGCCGCAGAACAAAAAACAATCCGCTGCTGGTGGGCGATTCGGGTGTGGGAAAAACCGCGATTGCCGAAGGTCTGGCCCGCAAAATTGTGAATGGTGAAGTGCCAGAAGTCTTACAGGGCGCCACCATATTTTCCCTCGACATGGGAACGCTGCTGGCTGGAACCCGCTATCGCGGTGATTTTGAAGAGCGCATCAAGGCCGTGATGAAGGAACTTGAAGAATATCCTGGCGCTATTCTGTTCATCGACGAAATTCATACCGTGATTGGTGCTGGCGCGACCAGTGGCGGCGCCATGGACGCCTCAAATCTTCTAAAACCGGCATTGCAGTCCGGCGCGCTGAAATGTATGGGTTCCACCACCTATAAGGAATTCCGTCAGTTCTTTGAAAAAGACCGCGCTTTGTTGCGCCGGTTTCAGAAGATTGATGTTAATGAGCCGACTGTTGAGGATGCCATAAAAATTCTCAACGGCCTGAAACCCTATTACGAAGAATACCATAAGGTTCGCTATACTGGCGATGCGATCAGGCTGGCGGTGGAATTGTCGGCAAAATATATCCATGACCGCAAACTGCCTGACAAGGCCATCGACGTGATCGACGAAGTTGGCGCATCACAGATGCTGTTGCCGCTCTCGAAACGCAAAAAAGTTGTCGGCGTCCACGAAGTCGAAAGTGTCATCGCCAAGATGGCGCGCATTCCTGCCAAGACGGTAACCCAGAGCGATAAGGAATCGCTTGCAGATCTCGAAGCCGCACTCAAACGCGTTGTGTTCGGACAGGACAAGCCCATCGAGGCGCTTGCTGCGTCGATCAAGCTGTCGCGTGCAGGCCTGCGTGAACCCAACAAGCCGATCGGCAGCTATCTGTTCTCCGGGCCAACCGGCGTCGGCAAAACCGAGGTTGCGCGGCAACTGGCCGAGATCATGGGGGTGGAGCTGCTGCGCTTTGACATGTCCGAATATATGGAGCGTCACACCGTATCGCGCCTGATTGGCGCACCGCCGGGTTATGTCGGTTTCGACCAGGGTGGTCTTCTTACCGATGGTATTGACCAGCATCCGCATACGGTGCTGCTGCTCGATGAAATCGAAAAGGCGCATCCCGATCTGTTCAACATCCTGTTGCAGGTGATGGACCACGGCAAGCTGACCGACCATAACGGCAAAAAGGTTGACTTCCGAAACGTGATTCTGATCATGACGACCAATGCGGGTGCGTCCGAAATGACCAAACAGTCAATCGGTTTTGGCCGCGGCGTCAAGGAGGGCGAGGACGAAGAGGCAATCAAGAAATTGTTCACGCCCGAATTTCGTAACCGGCTGGATGCCGTGATCCCGTTTGATCATCTTCCCCCGGAAGTGATTTCAATGGTCGTTGAGAAATTTGTGCTTGAACTGGAAGCGCAACTCGAAGACCGCAATGTCTCCATTGAACTATCGCCTGAGGCCAATGACTGGATCGCCAAGCGCGGCTATGATCCGCAAATGGGCGCACGGCCTTTGTCGCGCATCATTCAGGAATATATCAAAAAGCCGCTGGCGGATGAATTGCTGTTCGGCAGGCTGGTCAAGGGCGGCTTGGTGCGGCTGGGTGTTGAGAAAGACGCTGCGGGTGAGAGCAGGCTGACTTTTGAATTTTTTGAGCCGAAGGTGAAAAAATCCTCAAAGTCCAAATCCAAAGGCAATAAAACACCACCGGGCGGGGGTAACATCCCACGGGTCCCGCTTCTGACCAATTGACGCGGTAAAGAGGCGTTACAGGAATGGATATTTGGCGTCTGTATTTTGTGCGTTTCTCACTGATTGCGGTTTTGTCTGTCACCCTTCAAGCGCTGGCATTGCTGCCTTCGCAGGCTGGGCAACCCCTGCTCAAGGGCGACAATTATCATGCGGGTCAGTTCAGCGCGCAGGGGCTTGAGCCCACCATCGGCGCAACCATCAAAATGCTGATTGGCCGCAATGTGGATGCCCATCCCGCCAAGTCAGAACATGACACTGGACATGGCGCGGCGGAAGGCCATGCCTTGTTGCATTCCTACGATCAGATCCCGTGCAGCAGTTTTTGCCGCACCGTGCCCGGTGGTCTTGATCCCGAAAGCAACGAAGCCTACGAATCCTGCCTCGGCCCCTGCTTCAAATGCGCCCAAATCGCCATCCGCGCCCAGGCGCAAGCGGGTTCTACAGAGGCCGGAGAACCCGCATTTCAGGCGTGTTACGCGCAATAGCCCTCTATCGGTAATCTTTCACTTCACCCGTCACCAGACATTCCGGCAACAAAAGCGGCAGCATTGCCTCGGCGACTGTTTCCGGTGTGGGCAAACTCATCGGGTCTTCGCCGGGCATGGCGGCGGCGCGCATTTCGGTACGGGTGGCGCCAGGGTTGAACAAGTTCACCCGAAGTGTCGTTTTCTCATGTTCCGCCGCCCAGATTTTCACCAGGCTTTCGAGTGCCGCCTTGCTCATGGAATAACCACCCCAATAGGGTTTTGAGCGCCGCGCCGCGCCGGAGCTTATGAACACTGCGCGTCCGCCGGATTTGGATTCCCTCAACAATGGACCAAGCGCGCGGATCAGCCGCCAGTTTGCGGTCAGGTTTACATCCAGCAGTTCCTGAAATTTCTGCGGCGTAATATGTTCAACCGGCGTGATTGGCCCCAGAACCCCGGCATTGCCGACCAGGATATCCAGTGCGCCCCACCGCCCAAGGATCGAGGCGCCAAGCCGGTCAAGCGCGGCATGGTCCTTCAAATCCAGCGGCACAAGCGTGGCGCCATCCTTTGTCCCAAACGCCTTGATGGCGTCATCCAATGATTCCAGTCCGGCCACATTGCGTGCAACCGCAATCACATGCGCACCCTCGCGCGCCAGCATAAGCGCCGTGGCGCGGCCAATACCCCGCGAGGCCCCGGTGACAACGGCCACTTGTCCGGTAAGCTTTTGCATATCGGCGCCTAGATACTTTCGGCGAGCAGAGAGAGTTGCCGCTCATCGGCGGGCTCTTCCTGGTCGGTCAAACGGGTGGGATAGTCGCTGGTGAAGCAGGCGTCGCAATATTGCGGGCTGGCATTATTGCGGCCCTCATGTCCCATCGCCCGGTACAGGCCATCGATAGAAATAAAGGCAAGGCTGTCGGCCCCGATCACCCGCCGCATCTCTTCCACATCGCGATGATAAGCCAGCAGCTTGTCGCGCTCAGGCGTATCGACACCGTAAAAACATGAATGCGTGGTCGGCGGGCAGGCGATGCGCATATGCACCTCGGTCGCGCCCGCATCACGCATCATCTGCACAATTTTCATCGAGGTGGTGCCGCGCACAATACTGTCATCCACAAGCACGATGCGCTTACCCGCCACGCTCCAGCGATTGGCGTTATGTTTTAGCTTGACTCCCAATTGGCGGATACGCTGCGCCGGTTCGATGAAGGTTCGCCCGACATAATGATTGCGGATAATACCCAGTTCGAACGGAATGCCTGCGGTGGCGGCATATCCAATCGCCGCCGGTGTTCCAGAGTCTGGAATTGGCACTACAAGGTCCGCGCTCACGGGCGCTTCACGCGCCAGTTCTTCTCCAATGCGGCGGCGCGATTCATAGACGCTTTTGCCTTCGGAAAGACTGTCCGGACGTGAGAAATAAATATATTCAAATACGCAGAACCGGTGCGGAACAGCCGGGAAGGGGAACGCGGATTCAATCCCCTCCTGGGTGATGATTACCATTTCCCCTGGCTCAATGTCGCGCACGAATTTCGCGCCGATAATATCCAGCGCACAGGTTTCGGACGCCAGCACATAACAGCCATCAAATTGACCCAGCACAAGGGGCCTCACGCCTAACGGATCGCGCACGCCGATCATTTTCTTGTTGGTCAGCGTGACAAGCGAATAGGCCCCTTCGACCTGGCGCAGCGCATCGATCAGACGGTCCACCAGGCGCACCTCGCGGCTGATTGCGACCAGATGCACCAGCACTTCGGTATCAGAGGTGGATTGAAAAATCGCCCCATTCTTGACAAGCCGCCGGCGTAACATGGTGGCGTTGGTCAGATTGCCATTATGCGCAACGGCCAAACCACCTCCCGCAAGATCGGCAAACAATGGCTGCACATTACGCAAAATAGTATCGCCGCTGGTGGAATAGCGATTATGGCCAATGGCGGCATGGCCGCGCAAACGGCTTATCACCGATTCCTGGGAAAAATTATCGCCTACCAGGCCTAACCGGCGTTCTGAATTAAACCGCATGCCATCGAAAGAGACGATGCCAGCCGCTTCCTGCCCACGATGCTGGAGCGCATGCAGTCCAAGCGCAACCAGTTCGGCGGCATCCTCATGGCCGAATATGCCAAACACGCCACATTCTTCATGGGGTTTGTCACCGTCAAAATCGAATGGATTGGACGTAAATGTTGAAGCGCTCATGGCCTGACGCAGTCTCTCATATACGGGTGAATTCATGGGGACGCATCCTTGCCCTCAATCAACTGTTCAAGGGATTGCCGCTGACGGGTCTTATACCCGGTTTCAGTGGGACTGTCAGGGCTATGTTTTGCATCGGGAACCACCGCCGGTGGCGAAACTGATTTTTGCATCGCCTCGGGTGCGACGTCCCGCTGAAGCGATAGAAACTGCTCCGATCCGTATTTAACCAACGGCAAGGTCCGGGCTTTGGCCACCCATTCCGGCGGCGTTGGTTCCATCGGAATTAACCATCCGAGTCCAAGAAACAGGATCGCGACTATTACCGCTCCACGCCCCAGACCAAATAGGAATCCGAGAGTGCGATCCAGCGCGCCGGCTGACGAAGTCTTGACGCGCTGCGACAGGCTATTGCTCAATATCCACAGAACGATCAGCGACGGTACAAAGATCGCCAGTGCCGCAGCGCCATCGGCAAGCCAGCCTGGTGATACATAGGTATTGGCAATCGGCCGCACCAGAGCAAATAGCGCATAGGTCGCCGCCGCAGCACCCGCCCAGGCCAGCAAGGACAGAATTTCACGGGTAAATCCACGCATCATGGCGAGCCCGCCCGAAAACAGGATAATCAGAATAACTGATGCATCAAAGGGGTTGATAGGCCAGCCGTCCATTAATCCATTCAACCGTTGCGCGATTCGGCCTGATCTTGAAAGTCCTCTACCAGTCGCGCCAACAGGGGTACTTCGTCAAGGCTAATCAATGCAGGTTTGGCAGTTATTCCGGCGGGTGTCAGCGCGCGGGTAAAACCCAGCTTTGCGGCTTCCTTTAGCCGGGCTTCAGACTGGCTGACGGGGCGGATTTCGCCTGACAGGCTTATCTCTCCAAAAACCACCGAATTGGCCCGCACCGGTATGCCGGTGTAAGATGACACCAGCGCCGCCGCCACCGCCAGATCGGCCGCCGGCTCGCTGATGCGCAATCCGCCCGCGACATTTAGATAGACATCACTGGCGCCCAGGGTAAGCCCACAGCGCGCGTCCAGCACCGCCAGCACCATTGCCAGCCGGCCGCTGTCCCAGCCCACCACAGCGCGCCGTGGCGTCCCCAGACTGGAAGGCGCAACAAGCGCCTGGATTTCGACCAGCACCGGACGGGTGCCTTCAATGCCTGCAAATACGGCGGAACCCGACACATCTTCCTGGCGACCCGCAAGAAACAGCGCAGATGGATTTTCCACTTGCTGCAATCCAGCGCCGGTCATTTCAAACACACCAATTTCGTCGGTAGGGCCGAAACGATTCTTCACGCCGCGCAGGATACGAAACTGATGCCCGCGATCCCCCTCGAAATACAGCACCGTGTCCACCATATGCTCGATCACACGTGGACCTGCGATCTGTCCATCCTTGGTGACATGGCCAACCATGATGACGGCGCATCCCGTGCGTTTGGCAGCCCGGACAAGTTCCTGCGTGCTGGCGCGCAATTGCGTGACGGTGCCGGGGGCTGCGTCAATCGCATCTGTCATCACAGTCTGGATCGAATCAACGATAATGACGGCTGGGGCCTTTGCTTCTCCACCCTCAAGCGTTGCCAATATATTGCTCAGGCGGGTTTCAACCCCCAGTTCAACCGGCGCGTCGCTTAATTCCATCCGCCGGGCCCGCAGGCGGATTTGCGCAGCGGATTCTTCGCCGGATATATATACCGCCCGGCAGCCGCGCCGCGCCAGCGCCGCCGCTACCTGCAATAATAAGGTGGATTTGCCGATGCCCGGATCACCACCCACCAGCAGGGCGGAGCCAGGCACGATCCCGCCGCCGCAGACCCGGTCAAACTCTCCAATCCCGGACTGAATGCGTGGCGCGTCGGGTTCATCGCCTGACAAGGGCATTAACCGGACCCGGCGCCCGCGCTTGTTTTCCAGCACCGGCGTGATGCCGCCGGATGCTTCTTCGGAAATACTGTTCCAGGCGCCACAGGCCTCGCAGCGCCCGGACCATTTGCTGCTAAGCGCGCCACAGGACTGACAGACAAAATTTTGCGTGGCGCGGGCCATCAGATATTTTGTCCTGAATTATCCACGAAGCACATCAAGGGCGATGGGGCCTTCAGATTTCGCCTTGATAAACTGCTCGACATGCGGATTGTCACAATGATCAATATCAGCCGTAGGCCCGCACCAGATAATTTTACCCTGATAGATCATGGCAATGGTGTCAGCAATGCGCCGCGCGCTTTTCATGTCATGGGTGATGGTCAATGCCGTCGCGCCCAGTTCTTGCACACGTTCAATAATCAGTTCATTGATGATCCCCGCCATGATCGGGTCCAGGCCTGTGGTTGGTTCATCGAAAAACAGAATTTCCGGTTCCGGCGCAATGGCGCGCGCCAGCCCCACACGCTTTTGCATGCCACCTGACAGTTCCGACGGATTCATCTCCGCCAGCTCCCCCTCAAGTCCCACTTTTGCCATTGCCGCCAAAGCTTTTTCTCGCGCAAGCCTGGCGGGTACGCCATGCGCCTGCATCAGGCCGAATGCGACATTTTCCCACACCGTCATGGAATCAAACAATGCCGCTCCCTGAAACAGCATGCCTATTTTTGCGAGAATCTTTTCACGGGCCGTTCCAGACAGGCCCGTGACCTCGGCGCCGTCAAACCTGATACTGCCGCTATCAGGTTTGATCAACCCCAGAATACATTTCAGCGTTACGGATTTGCCCGACCCGGATCCCCCGATAATCACCAGCGATTTACCCCGCCCGATTTCCAGATCAATGCCCGCCAGCACCTGGTTGGCGCCAAAGCGTTTATGCAATGCGCTTACGGCAATTTTTGGCGTTTCCTGGGGCTGCGTTGTCATATTACGAAAAGAAAAAATCGGTAAGAACATAATTAAACAGCAAGATCAAAATGGATGCTGACACCACGGCGTCTGTGGTGGCGGCGCCCACGCCCTGCGCGCCGCCTTTGCTGTTATAGCCGTGATAGCACCCCATCAGCGCAATCAGAAATCCAAACAACGCCGCCTTGGTAAGGCCGGAGGTTACATCTTCAATTTCCAGCACGTCCAGGGTGCTTTTCATATACACCCCGGCATTTAAACCCAATCGCTGGGTCGCCGCCAGAAAGCCGCCCATAACCCCGATTATGTCTGCGACCAGCACCAGAATGGGCAGGCTGATCGTCGCCGCAATCAAACGCGGTGCGATCAGATATTTGAAAGGATTGGTGGCAAGGGTGGTCAGCGCATCAATCTGCTCTGTCACACGCATGGTGCCAATCTCGGCCGCGATCGCTGAAGAAACCCGGCCGGCCAGCATCAGTGCGGCTAACACAGGCCCTAATTCCCGGACCATGGAAATTACCACCACCTGACCGACAAATCCTTCAGCGTTAAATCGCGAGCCGCCAATATAGATCTGCAGAGCCAGAACAGCGCCGGTGAAAATCGCGGTCAATCCAACAACAGGCAGCGAGAAATAACCAATCCGCAGCATTTGCTGAAACGTGATGCGCAAAAAGAAAGGGGGCAGCATGACATGCCGCAACGCCGTTGCCGTGAACAAAATCAGGTGCCCTGTTGAACCAAGGAAGGCAATAAATATCCGGCCTATCGCCGCAAGGAAATTCCAGCGGCTCATATGGCGTCCAAACTGTCGTAACGATATGTTCTTGCGAAACGGGCGCCGAGATGCGTCAGAATCTCGTAATTAATGGTGCCGGCTATGCCCGCCAGGCTCTCCAAGGGCGCATGCGGCCCTATAATTTCAATCTCGTTTCCTGGCGCACATAGGTCCGGTGGCACATCGCTGACATCAAAGGTGCAAAGATCCATGGAGATGCGTCCGATCAGCGGCGTCAAATGTCCGCCAATGGCGCCTTTGCCCAGATTACTCAATGCGCGCATATACCCATCTGCATATCCAATTCCCACCACGGCAATGCGAGCGGAACCGCCCGGGCGATAGGTGGCTCCGTAGCCCACATAGTCCTCGCTGTCAACGTCACGCACCTGGAGGATTTTCGCATATAGCCGGACCGTCGCCTGAAAGGGGCTTTCCTCCAATCCGGAGGGATGACCACCATAAAGGCCGATTCCCGGGCGCACCAGATCAAAGCAATATTGCGGCCCAAGCAATATTCCCGCAGTATTTGCAAGACTTGCCGGAATGCCGGGAAAAAGATTGCACACTGCATTAAACGACAATAATTGTCGCGCATTCAATGGGTGCGCAGGATCATCTGCGCAGGCCAAATGCGACATGATATAATCAATCTTCATGCCATTCAGCAGGCTGGCGTCACTTTTTAGCCGCGCAATGTCTGGCGCGCCCAGCCCCAACCGGGACATGCCGGTATCAAAATTCAGAATTGCGCCGGATTGCCCTGCCGGCACCGATTGCCAGTCTATTAATTCATCCAGCGTATTGATCACCGGGCGCAAGCCATATGTAACATAAAACCTGGCGGTATTTGCGGGCAGGCCATGAAGTATGTAGATGGTGGCGTCCGGTAAAATCGCCCGCAGCGCCACACCTTCACTATAATGGGCGACAAAGAAAATGCCGCACCCCGCAGCGGCCAAACAGCGCGCAACCGGTCCCAGACCCAGGCCATATGCATTCGCCTTGACGACAGCCGACGTTCTGGCGCCGCCAGCGAGGCTGGAGATTTTCCGGTAATTCGCCGCGATCGCATCCAGGTTGATGTCAAGCCGTGCGCCATGTATGCGGGCATTCGAAAGCGGCGATGTGTCTATTCGCATGGCGGATCAATATCCTGTTGCGCCTGATGGTGTCATATTCCGTTGAGTTCTGTTGAGCCGCCAAACGCATGGCCCATGCCAGCCAGATTTTACCCTAATAGCCTTCCTTGGCGAGATTATCGAATTTGGTCAATTCGCTGCGGAAAGCCAGCCGGACCGTACCGGTAGGACCATGGCGCTGTTTGCCGATAATGATTTCAGCCAGGCCATGCACCTTTTCCATTTCCTCCACCCATTTAGGGTATTCCGGCTTGTCTTCGCGCGGCTCGGCTTTTTGCACATAATATTCTTCGCGGAACACAAACATCACCACGTCCGCATCCTGTTCGATCGAGCCGGATTCGCGCAAATCAGAAAGTTGCGGGCGTTTGTCTTCACGCTGTTCAACCTGACGCGATAACTGCGATAGCGCCAGAACGGGCACATTCAGTTCCTTGGCCATGGCCTTCAGGCCCTGGGTGATGGAGGAAATTTCCTGCACCCGATTTTCCATGGATGATGAAGCGCCGCGCACCAATTGCAGATAATCCACCACCACCAGGCGCAACCCCTGAAGACGCTTGATACGCCGTGCGCGCGCGGTCAGCGCGCTGATCTGCAATGCGCCCGTATCATCAATATAGAGCGGCAGTTCCTGTAATTCCTGACTTACCGAAACAAGCCGCTTGAAACCGGCATCGTCGATCTGACCACGGCGAATTTTTTCCGAAGTAATACCCGATTGCTCAGACAAAATTCTGGTCGCCAATTGTTCGGACGACATTTCAAGCGAGAAAAACGCGACGACGCCGGTGCGCGCTTTTTCATCCTGCGCCTGTGATAGCTTTTTTTCTATCATCAGTTCTTTCGCCGCGTTGAAAGCAATATTGGTCGCCAGCGCGGTTTTGCCCATTGATGGCCGGCCAGCCAGGATAATCAGATCGGAATTGTGCATGCCGCCCATCAGCCGGTCCAGATCAGTAAACTGGGTGGCAAGCCCGCTTAAACCGCCGTCGCGCTCATAGGCTTTGGCCGCAACGTCAATCGATTGGGTGATGGCCATTTTGAAGGGTTGCAGCCCACCTTCATAGCGGCCGCGTTCGGCCATGTTGAACAGGCTGGATTCGGCTTCCTCGATCTGGCTGGCGGCGCTCACGTCAACCGGAGCGTCATAGCTGCGGTTGACCACATCTTCGCCAAGCCGTATCAGGCCGCGCCGGATAGAAAGATCGTGGATGATGCGGCCATAAAATTCCGCATTGATGACAGTCGTCGCCGAAGCCGCAAGGCGCGCCAGATATTGCGTGCCGCCGATCTCGGCAAGCCCTTCGTCCCGGTCAAAATAATTCTTCAGTGTCACTGGGCTGGCCAGCAGACCCCGCTGAATCAGTTTGCAGATCGCCTCGAATATGCGGGCATGGACGGGATCATAAAAATGTATGGGCTCCAGAAAACTTGAAAGCTGATGAAAGCAATCATTATTGACCATCACGGCGCCAAGCAGGGCCTGTTCGGCTTCGACATTACTAGGCGGTGACCGGTAGGCAATAGCACCGGGCAATGCGGTGATATTGCCGTCAGGATTAGCCGCAAGGGCGAAAACTGGAGCGATTCGATTATCTGACATGGCTGAATACTAATCCACGCCCATCTCTGTTCCTAGAAAGCAATGGACCAAATGATTCGGTATACAGCTTAGGATTATACACCGCTGATAAGTTTGGGGATAAAATGGTTAGATAATAAAAAGGGGCAACGCCGCCACGGCGCTGCCCCTGAATGTGGTTTGCAGAATGGAAGGATTAAAATTTAATCCGCATCATCCAGCGCTTCCTCGCCTTCTTCGAAGAGTTCTTCAAGCTCCATATCCAGCGCGTCATCATCTTCATCTGTATTTACGAGCACATTGACGCCTGCGGCCTGCTTGTCAGCTTCTTCCAATGACCGCGCGACATTGACCGTGACTTTTGCTGAAACCTCAGGATGCAATATGATGCGCACATCATGGATCCCGAGATTTTTGATCTGCCGCACCAGGGCCACCTGCTGGCGTCCTACTGTAAATCCATTTTCGGTCATCACATTGGCGACGTCACGGCTGTTCACCGAACCATACAGCAATCCGGATTCGCCGGATTGACGCAGGATCACGAAAGACTTGCCGTCCATATTTGCGGCTACAAGTTCGGCGTCCTTGCGGTGCTCAATATTGGCGGCTTCCAGTTGGACACGCCGCGTCTCAAAATATTTCAGATTCTCTTCTGTCGCGCGCAAGGCCTTGCGGCGGGGCAGCAGAAAATTGCGGGCATAACCATCCTTGACTTTGACTACGGCGCCCATTTGGCCAAGATTTTCGACCCGTTCCAGCAATACGACCTGCATCCGTTTTCCTCTCGCCTTTTACGGCTTAACAACACCATAGGTTAGGCGCAAATTGACAAAATATTCGATAATGCCAACGCCCACAATCAGTAGAAATGGCCAGCCCAGGACCACCAGCAACATATACACCCCGGTCAGAGCAAAAGCCCGGCCCGGCAAGCGATGGGAAATAACATGGACTGTCGCTAATCCCAAGAAAAAATAGGGCACTGCCGCTAAAGTCACCAAAACCGATCCAAAATACCCAAAATCACCCGGTAAAAACGCCAACACCAGCCCGCCAACCAGAGGCCAAAGCATAAATTGCGGCAGATACATGCTGAGAAATTCAGGCGATGGACGCAGATTACGGCCAAAACGCACCGCCAGCCGCTGGGCAAGGGCGCCATTGCCTATGGATATCAAACTCCAAAACAGTGCCAGTCCGGGCAACACCAGCCCAATCAACCGGGTTTTCAGCGCCAGCTCGTCGGTAGGCACGGCGCCGGACTGAAGCTGGGCCTGAATAATGGCCTTCGTCAATACCTCAAGTTCAATGACACGGGGTATCCATCCCCCAAGCCCGCCCTCAAAGCTCTGTATGAACAGTGTTAACGCCAGCGCAATGGCAATGCCAAGGCAGCTAAGCCAGGCAAACAGGTACCCGGTGGGATAAAATATCGTGACGGGCTGGCCATCCGAATCGTTAAAAGTCCGCGACCAGTTAGCCACATGGGTGAGCACGATTGGCGCTGCTGCATTGGCCAGAAAAAATACTATCGCCAGCATCGGCCCTCCTGCAAGCGCAAGCGCCGCAGTGGCGGAAAGTCCACCCAAAAGAGCCGCCGTTCCGCCATAGGTTAGCCCAACCAGAAACAGGGGCAGAGGTGACAGATAAATTGGAATGATAGATATCCCGAAACCGCTGGCAGCGGACCCATACATTATCGCGCTCAGTAACCCGGCGCCTATACTGACCAGAATAAATGGGGGCATGGCGATGGATCTAACAATAGGGAAGGGGACGGCTATTCGCCCCCAACCAGATAATTCTAGCTAATGATATAGGGCAGCAAGGCCAGTTCTCGTGCGCGCTTGATCGCCTTCGCCAATTCGCGCTGTTTCTTCTTGGAAACGGCGGTAATGCGGCTGGGTACGATTTTGCCTCGCTCGGACAGATAGCGCTGCAACAGCTTGATGTCTTTGTAATCAATCAGCGGCGCATTATCGCCGGAAAAGGGACAGGTTTTACGGCGTCGAAAAAATGGCCGGCGGGCTGCGTCTTCGCTCATTCGGAATCCTCCTCCACAACATCGCTCAGGCGTACGGTGCCGTGATCCACACCATCGTCTTCGAACAGGCGGCGTGTGCCACCCTCTGTACTACGATCACGACGCCCGCCGCCGCTATCGCCAAAGCCGCCACGTTCACGGCGTCCGCCGGGCGCGCCGCCAAAGCCGCCGGGTCCGCCCGGACGCGGGCCGCGATCATCGCGCGATTGCATCATTGCCGACGGTTTTTCATCCATGCTCTCGGTGCGCAGCGTCATGAAGCGTAAAATATCTTCATGAATGCCCATCTGGCGTTCCATTTCCTTTACCGCTGCGGGGGACGCGTCGATATTCATCAACACATAGTGTCCCTTCCGATTCTTGCGAATCCGGTACGCCATGTTGCGCAAGCCCCAATATTCGGTCTTACCGACCTGTCCGCCGCCTTCAGTAATGACGTTCTTGAACGCCTCTACCAACGCATCGACTTGTTGGGGCGACACATCCTGACGGGCGATAAAGACATGTTCATATGTCGTCATATTATCCCTCTTGTCTCAAGACCATTCGCCATCCACCCCACTTAACGGAGGGGGTATA
>Ga0073924_1000014_pt1 | contig 35228 bp, 33 predicted proteins | sample GWRWT4_14Oct14_FD_70957 | JGI IMG/M metagenome (GOLD analysis project Ga0073924, IMG submission 70957) | Sand microcosm microbial communities from a hyporheic zone in Columbia River, Washington, USA - GW-RW T4_14-Oct-14 | ecosystem: Engineered > Artificial ecosystem > Sand microcosm >...
GAAAGCGGTGAATTCAAACACGGCACCATCGGTGAGCGTGCGGAATCGATCAAGCTGGCCACCTACGGCAAGCTATTCTCGATCACCCGTCAGGCGATTATTAACGATGATCTGAATGCCTTCACGGATATTCCGCGCAAAATGGGGCGTGCGGCAGCCCGCACGGTGGGTGATCTGGTGTTCAGTATTCTCACCAGCAACCCCACGATGAGCGACGGGGTGGCACTGTTCCATGCGACGCATAACAATCTGGCAGGTAGTGGCACGGCAATCACGGCGGCAAGCGTGGGCGCAGGCCGAACCGCCATGCGCTTGCAGAAAGACGGCAAGGCAGTTCTTAATATCCGTCCTTCCTATCTGATTGTGCCAGCGGCGCAGGAAGATACGGCGCGGGTGCTGATGACGTCGGAAACCGATCCTTCCAAAACCAACAGCCGCGTGCCGAACCCGGTGCGCAGCGCGGCGGAAGTGATCGTGGATGCGCGTCTCGATGCCGCTTCGACCTTGTCGTGGTATCTGACCGCTGATCCAAATGTCTTCGATACGATTGAAGTGGGCTATCTCGACGGGATTGCCGCACCGTTCCTTGACCAGCAGGACGGCTGGACGATTGACGGGGTGGAATACAAGGTTCGCATCGACGCGGCGGCAGCGCCGCTGGAGTTCCGCACCCTTTATAAGAATCCGGGCGCGTAATCTTAACCCTATCACCCAACCACCAGCGGCTTATGGCCGCTTTTTTTATGCCTCAAACTCAAGGAGAAAACTCATGGCTAAAAACTTCGTTCAGGAGGGAAAAGCCCTCAACTACACCGCCGGTGCGGATATTCTATCCGGCGATTTTGTGCTGATCGGCACGATTGGCGGCATTGCCAAAACTGCCATTGCCAACGGCAAAGTTGGTGCCGTGCATGTGACCGGCATTTTCAACGTGGCCAAGGCCACCGGTGCGATAACCCAAGGGGCAAAGCTCTATTGGGATAACACCAACAAAGTGCTGACCACCACGGCGAGCGGTAACACCATCGTGGGCGTTGCCGCCGCTGCCGCTGCATCGGGCGATGCAACGGTCGCAATCCTGCTCAATGTGGGGCTGTGATGGGTTTCATGGAGGACATGGAAACGCACCACCAAACCCTGCTTGAAACGCTCGATGGGCGGGAAATCTTTTACGTTCCGCGTATTGGCATTTCCCGCCGCATCACCGGCATGTTTCAGGCCTATTCCGAACTGGTGGATGGGGATTCGGTGGATGTGGTCGCGAACAGCCCGATCCTCTCCATCCGCACGCGGGATATTCCCGAACTCACCACCGGGGATCGCTTCACTATCGACAGCAAGGAATTCGAGCTTGTCGTCATCCGCCCGGATAGTGAGGGCATCACCGAGTTAATGCTGGAGGCCGTATGAGCCATGTTCGCACGCAAATCCGGCAGGCGGTGGTGACGTTACTGCGTAACCAGACATCGGCAGGCAACCGCGTCTATGCCTCGCGGGTGCATCCGCTGGATGATCCTAAGCTCCCGGCCTTGCTGGTGTACACACCGCAGGAATCCGTGGGCAATCCGAGCATGCAGCGGCCACGCACGCAAGCCCGGCAGTTGCAGCTGGTGATCGAGGGATACCTGAAAGCCAGAGGCGAAATCGACGATGACGCCGATCAGCTTGCCGCCGAAGTGGAGCAGCGCATCGCCGCCGATCCTACGCTGGGCGGTTTGGTGAAGGATGCCATGCTCGATGTCACCACCACCCAGCTTTCCGGCGAAGGCGAAAAGCCGATTGCCGTTTTAAGCCTCACCTTTGCGGTGCTTTACACCGTGAAGGAAAACGCACCGCAAATCGCGGTTTAACCACACTCAAACCAAGGAGAATCTTATGGCTACCCACGCAGGGAGCGAGGGGAAGGTCTTTGTCGGATCGTCCCAAGTCGCGGAAGTAAAATCATGGTCGCTGGAGGTCAACGCCGATACGGTGGATGCCTCCATCATCGGCACCGAATGGCGCAAAAACCAAGCCACGATCAAAAGCTGGTCTGGCAGTTTTGAAGCATTCTGGGATGAAACCGACACCACCGGCCAAGGCGCATTGACCGCTGGCGGCACGGTAACGCTGAACCTTTACCCGGAGGGCAACACCACCGGCGATAAGTTTTGGACAGGCAATGTGATCATCACCTCCATTTCCTACAGCGCTTCGTTCGATGGATTGGTGGAAGCCACGTTCAGCTTCACCGGCACCGGTGCGCTCACCGAATCCACCGTAGCATAGGGAGGCAATCATGCGAGTGATCGAACGTGTAAAACAGCATTTTGAAACGCAGAACCGGCTGGTGGTATCCGTGCCGGAATGGGGCGATGGTGAAGCGCCGCTGGAAATCCACTTTTTCCCCATGTCGATGGAAGAAGCCGCGATGATCCAGCGCGTTTCCGGCAAGAAGGCCACTTCAGTGGAAAATGCCGTGTATTCCCTGATCGTGAAGGCACGCGACAAGGACGGCAACCGCATCTTCAGCCTGAATGAGCGCGAGGAAATGCTCAAATATGGCGATGTGCGGGTGATCCTGCGCATCAATGACGCGGTAGAAAAACACTTCTACCAATCCATTGAGGAAGCCAAGGGAAACTCCGACGAGACCCCATCCGATACAACCAGTTAGCGCTGGCCTATCGGTTATCGAGGCCGCTCTCTGACATTGAGCAGATGAGTCCACGGGAGTTCTCGGAATGGCTGGCCTTTTTTCAACTGCAATCTGAATTGTTAAGGAACCAGAAACATGGCCGCCATCGGTAGTGCTGAATTCATTATCCGCGCCGTGAATAAAACCCAAGCTGCGTTCGCGCAGGTCGGGCAAGGCGTGGACAATATGGATCGCCGCATGAAGAAATTCAGCGGTGGGCTCAACCGGCTGGGCGGCCTGTTTGCTTCGGCGTTCGTGGGCAAACAGATCACCGACACGATCACCAAGTTCGAACGGCTGGAAGCCTCGCTTCGTACCGTCACCGGCTCGGCGGATAAGGCAAGCGTGGCGTTCGGCTTTATCGAGAAGTTTGCCGCTGAAACCCCGTTTCAACTGGAAGAAGTGGTGGATGCCTTCATCAAGCTGAAGGCGCTGGGGCTTGCTCCATCGGAAGAAGCGCTCACCTCCTACGGCAACACTGCCACGGCGATGGGCAAATCCTTAAACCAGATGATCGAAGCCGTGGCCGATGCAACCACCGGCGAATTCGAGCGGCTGAAGGAATTTGGGATCAAGTCCCGCGTGCAGGGCGAACAGGTGACGTTTACTTTCCAAGGCGTCAGCACCACGGTGGGCAAAAACGCCAAAGAGATCGAAGGCTACCTGCAGAGCATCGGCAATGTGCAGTTTGCCGGGGCGATGAAGGAACAGGCAGGCACACTGAATGTGGCGCTTTCCAACATGGGCGATGCGTTCTCGAAGCTGGTGAAAGCGATTGGTGATGCAGGCCTGACCGATATTCTTATCTTCATTGCCGATAAGGTGAAGTGGCTGGCGCAGGTGATCACCGATTCCATCGAGCCGTTCAAGCTAGGGTTCAAAGCCTTCATTGCCGAGGTGATCAAGTTCGGGAATCTATTCATCGCCGTGTTTGAGGGCGTGGGCGATGCCTTCAATGCGTTTGGCGATGCGATCTCTGCGCGGTTTGAAGCGCTGGGGCAGGATTTGGCTAACTTCGTGAATGATCCGCTATCGGGCGTATCGTTCGAGAATACGCGCAAGGCGCTGGAGACCGGCCTGCTGGATGCGATGGGAACCGCTTTCGATAAGGCACTCGCCAAAGCGCAGGAGTTCAATGCCTCGATTGATGCAGAGGTGCGTGCCGCCGCCGATAAGATTGCGGATGCACGCCAAGCTAAGAATCAGTCGCTCTCGTCACTGTTTGAGGAAACCAAGCAGCCGGAGAAAGTGGCCGAAACCACCAAGGCCGTGAAAGCCCTGAATAAGCAGCAAGAGGAAGCGCAGCGCATCTTCGAGGCCACGCGCACGCCGCTGGAGCGCTACAACAAGGAAATGGCGCAGCTGAACGCGCTGCTGGAGAAAGGATATATCAATCAGGATACGTTCGGCCGTGCGGTGGAACAGGCAAACGAGCGGCTGGGTAAGGCCACCAAGCAAACAGGTGAAACCATTGAAGGCGAATTTTCCCGCATCGGGGAAACAATGGAAGGTACTATTGCCGATTCGCTGGATGCGATTGGTGGGCGCTTTGATGGATTCGGGGATTTCTTCAAAGGGTTTTTGTCTGATCTGAACCGCACCCTTCTGCAATATGCGCTGAAGGATCTGGGTGTCACCGGCAAAGGCGGCATCCTCGATGGATTGTTTGGTTACATCGGTGGTCTGTTCGGTGGTGGTGGCAGCGGTGGCGGCGGTGGGTTTGGCGGGTTCTTATCGGGGATTGGCGATTTCTTCGGTGGCTTCTTCGCCGATGGTGGACGCTTGAGCCCCGGCAAGTTCGGCATCGTGGGCGAGCGCGGTCCCGAACTGGCCTATGCCGGAAATGCTCCCATGCACATCATGCCAGACATGAGCATGAGCGCAGCACCCATCACGATCAATATGAACGTGCAAACGCCGGACGTGCGCAGTTTTAAGCAAAGCCAAAGCCAGATAGCGGCGGATATGGCGCGGAGTATCGAACGGGCAAGGAGGAATCTCTGAATTACAGCTTAAACGCTGTATTTCAGCCGTTTGTTACAGAATATACGCTGTAAATGGGTATGAAATGGAGGTAATTGGATATAAATGGATATTATTCTTGCTAATGGGTGATAAATGGATATAATTGGGTATAAATGGATATGCAGAAGGCCTTATGCTCCAATTCAAGAATATCGTTATCACCACAGAAATCCTTAAATATATCAGTGAAATAGATGAATTTAAGGGCAAGTGGCAAGCCACGCAGGACTTAGCGCCCGACCGCCTAAGCAGTCTCAAGCGCATTGCTACCATTGAGAGCGTGGGTTCTTCCACCCGTATCGAGGGCGCGAAGCTCACGGATGAGCAAGTAGAAAAGCTGCTTTCCAAGCTGGAGCAGAAATCCTTCACTACCCGCGATGAGCAGGAAGTGGCAGGCTATGCCGATGCAATGGATATGGTGTTTGAAAGCTATGATCACATCGCCCTGACCGAAAATCACATCAAGCAGCTGCATGGTGTTTTGCTGAAATACAGCACCAAGGATGCAGAGCATCGTGGATCGTACAAGAACGTCACCAACCATGTGGAAGCGTTCGACGCAGACGGCAAAAGCATCGGCGTTGTCTTTCAAACGGCCACCCCGTTTGAAACGCCGCTGATGATGAAGGAGTTGGTGGAGTGGTACAACGCGCAGGCGAATGAAGAAACGCAGCATCCGCTGCTACTCGTGGCGGTGTTTATCGTGGTGTTTCTTGCCGTCCACCCGTTCAAGGATGGGAATGGAAGGCTTTCGCGTATCCTGACCACCTTGTTGTTACTACGCGCCGGTTATTCCTATGTGCCATACAGCTCAATGGAAACGGTGATCGAGGCCAACAAGGAAAACTACTATCTGGCACTGCGCCGCACGCAACAAACGATCCGCACGGAAAGCCAAAACTGGGAAGCATGGCTGACCTTCTTCCTGAAAACGATGGTGAAGCAAAAAGACAACCTTGCTTTCAAAGTGAAGGAAGAGCGAAGCCTGCGCGAGGCATTGCCTGCACTATCGCGCACCATACTGGAGATGGCGGGCATGCGCAGCGAGATCACCGTGCGTGAGATCGAGGAAGCAACACAGGCCAACCGCAATACGATCAAAGCGCACCTGAAGAAACTGGCAGAGCAGGAATATCTGGTGGCCGTCGGTAAAGGGCGCGGCGCTCGCTACACGGTGAAGAAGCAAAGCTAACAGCCAATAAGCAAAGTTATTTTTTGAGGGCTCACAGGTGAAAACTTGTGAGCCCTTTTCGTTTTCATCAACAGTGGATCATCACCATGAGCTTTGTAGAAGTCCAATTCCCCAGCGACATCAGCTATGGTGCAACCGGCGGACCCATGTTCTTAACGGATGTGGTGGCCACGGTTTCCGGCCATGAGCAGCGCAACAGCAAGTGGAGCCAAGCGCGTGCGCGGTACAATGTTGCATCCGGCGTGAAAACCGAAACCCAGTGGCAGGCGCTGATTGCATTCTTCCGGGCGCGGCGTGGCAAGGCGGTGGGGTTTCGCTTCAAGGACTGGGGAGATTTCAAGGCAGTGAACCAGCCGCTGCTTTCGCTCGGCGGCACTCAGTATCAGCTGGTGAAGCAGTATGTGAGCGGTGCAGTGGTATCGGAGCGGATCATCACCAAGCCAGTGGCGGGAACGGTGAAACTGTACCGCAACAGCCTGTTGCAAGCCAGCGGCTGGAGCATCGACACCACCACCGGCATCATCACCACGTCACTCACCGGCACGCTCACGGTGGATTTTGATTTCGATGTGCCGGTGCGCTTCGATACCGACGAGCTGGCGCTTTCCCTCGATAGTTTCAATGCCGGAAGCTGGAACAATATTCCGCTGATCGAGGTGCGCGTATGAGAGTCATCTCCCCACAACTCGAAGGGCATTTTAGCGGTGGCCTGACGACCCTTGCAACTTGCTGGCGCCTCACGCGGCAGGATGGTGCGGAGCTTGGCTTCACCGACCTTGACCGCACACTGGTGATCGACACGCTGGAATATGATTCCATCGCTGGGTTCACGCCCACGACGGTGGAAAGTAAATCCAACATGAGCGTGGATAACCTTGATCTGGAGGGGCAGACATTCCCCTCGAAGATCACGGAATCTGATCTGCTGGCCGGAATGTATGACTACGCTGAAGTAGAGATATTCCTCGTAAATTACGAGGATTTGGCTCAGGGCAAGCTGGTGGTGAAGCGTGGGCGCTTAGGTGAAGTAACGCTGAACGCGCAGATGTTCCATGCTGAAGTGCGCGGCCTCACACAGCATTTAAGCCAGACGATTGGCGAGGTGTATTCTCCTTCCTGCCGTGCTGTGCTGGGTGATAGCCGGTGCAAGGTGAATCTCGCCAGCGTCACTGTCACCACCACCATTTCGGAAGTGGTGAGCAACCAGACATTCAAAGCAAATAGCCTCACGCAGGCGGCGGGTTGGTTCACCGGCGGCGAAGTGGAATGGACAAGCGGCAATAATGACGGGCGGCGCATGGAGGTGAAGGAGTTTTCCTCCAAGCAGGTGGTGTTGGCGCTGCCGATGGGAAAATCCATCCAAGTGGGTGACGGGTTCAAGATCATCGCCGGGTGCGACAAGACGCATGAGACCTGTCAGGCGAAGTTTAACAATATCCTGAATTTCCGTGGCGAGCCGTATGTTCCCGGTGTGGACGCGCTGCTCACCACGGCAGGAACCATGAGCAAGAGCAACCGCAATGGCTAGAATCACCAAACCAGAAATCATCCTGCAAGCACGCACATGGCTTGGCACGAAGTATCACCATCAAGGGCGGCTTAAGAAATCCGCTGCTGGCGCGGGTGGTGTGGATTGCATCGGCCTAATCATCGGCGTGATTGATGAGCTGGGGTTGCAGGATGGAAACGGCACGCCGCTCTCGGCACATGATGAGTTTAACTATTCCATGCACCCGGAGCGTGGGCGGCTGGTGGCGAGTATTCAGAAACACTTGCGCGAAGTGCCGCTGGCCAAGATGTCCGAAGGCGATGTGCTGCTATTCCGCACGTTTCGCGATCCTCAGCATGTGGGGCTGCTTACAAACTATCCGACCGGCGGACCCGGCTTGATCCATTGCAATTCCAGCGCTGGGCGCGTGGTCGAGCAACCGCTTTCCGATGCGTGGGTGCGAATGCTCACCCATGCCTATCGTTTCAAACCTGAACAACTCGAACCGTTGAAGTGAGTCATGGCTGATATAGTCCTTCCAGTTGTTGGTGGCGTGACCGGCTTTGTTCTGGGTGGTCCCTCCGGGGCGATCCTTGGCGCGAATCTAGGCGGCATGGCTGCCGGGATGTTTTTCCCTAAAAGCCAGCGCGTGCAGCTACCCACCCAAGAGGGACCCCGCCTTGCCGATCTTCGGGCGCAGATTTCCACCTATGGGAACATGATCCCGAAAGTATATGGCACGATGCGGCTGGCCGGAAATGTGATCTGGGCAACGGACATCAAGGAAGTGCGCAGCGAGAAAACCACCACGCAAACTTCCAGCGGCGGGGGTAAAGGTGGCGGCGGTGGCGGCAAAACCACCACCAGCCAAACCACCATTTCCTATGAGTATTTTGTCACGCTGGCGATTGCGATCTGCGAAGGCCAGATTGATGAAGTGATCCGGGTATGGGCGGATAGCAAGGTGCTGACGGAAGCCGAACTTTCTGCCGCGCAAGGCAAGTATAACGTCCATTTTGGGGATGAAACTCAAGGTGTCGATGACATCATGGCCAAGTATCTGCCAGCCGGAACCATCCCGGCGCATCGTGGCTTGGCCTATGTGGTGATCGAGGATTTTCCACTGGCGGCATACGGCAACCGCATCCCTAACTTTACCTTTGAAGTCCGCCGGACGGTGAAATTCAGCCCCAGCGTTGAAGAAAAGGTGAAGGATATTGTGATCATCCCCGGCGCTGGGGAATTTGTGTATGGCACGCAGGTCACGACCAAGCAGGACGGGTATTATGCCTATTTCGGCGGTGCGTTCACGCCGTCGGGCGATAAGAAATCCATCAACATGCACAATTACGACGGCAAGGCCGATGTGCTGGTGGCGATTGATCAGCTGGTGAAAAACCTGCCAAACCTTGAATGGGTGGCGGTGGTGGTGACTTGGTTTGCGACTTCCACCGATGCCGGTGCCTGCACGATCATCCCCAAGGTGGAGTTTCAAGGCACTACGCAAGTGCTGCCGCAAGACTGGAGCGTCGCAGGCATCAGCCGCCCAGCGGCGCAGGTGGTGCTGAATTTCGGTGATGACACTCCCACCTATGGCGGCACGCCTTCGGATCACACAGTGGTGCAGATCTGCGCGGAACTGAAGAACCGTGGGCTGAACGTGATGTTCTACCCCATGATTTTCGTGGATACGATCACGCCAGAGCCAAAGCCTTGGCGTGGCCGCATAACGCCTGCCAACGCAACTGATGCCAACAACTGGTTCACGAAAACCAACGGCTACAATGCGTTCATCATGCACTATGCCAATCTGCTCAGTGGTGACGTGGATGCGTTTGTGATGGGTTCGGAACTGGTAGGCATGACCGGCTTCACTGATGCGCCGGGCAGCTATCCGGCAGTGTCGCGCCTTGTAACGCTCGCCGGTAGTGTGAAGGCCGCCATGCCGGGAACGATCATCACCTACGCGGCGGACTGGAGCGAATATCACAGCCGTGGCGGCTGGTTTAACCTCGATCCGCTATGGGCTTCTTCCAATATCGACGTGGTGGGGATTGATAGCTATTTCCCGATCACGCCGGATTTGCCGCAAAGCCAGATCACGCCGGAGCTGATCACTGAATACTGGGAGAAAGGTGAAGGCTGGGATTATTACTATGCGGATTCGGTGGCTCGCACTGGCCTCACCAACTACACGGATGCCAAATATGCGTGGAAGAACCTTGAATATTGGTGGAAGAACACGCATGTAAACCCGAACGCGGTGGCAACTGCGTGGACGGCCAAAATGAAGCCCGTGTGGTTTACCGAGTTTGGCTTTCCCTCGGTGGATGGCTGCACCAACCAGCCCAACGTTTTTTATGATCCATCATCGAGCGAGAGCTTCTTTCCTCGCGCAAGCAAAGGCCGGGTGGATTTTCAGGCGCAGCGCGTGGCGATTGATGCGACGCTGGATTATCTGGAAGAACGCAGGCTAGAAACCGGCAACGCCAATCTGGTGCCGCGCCGGTTTATCTGGACATGGGACGCACGGCCATTTTCCTTCTGGCCTGATCTGGAAGGCGTGTGGCAGGACTCGATCCTCTGGGCAACCGGCCATTGGGTCAACGGCAAGCTGGGCGCTTCCACGCTTGGCGCAGTGGTGGCGGAGTTGCTGCAAGCCGCTGGCCTTACGCCTTCGGATTATGACGTAACGCGCCTCACAGCCTCGCTGGAAGGGTTCATCCTTCAGCAACCCATCACCGTGCGCAATGCCATTGAGCAGCTGACCTCGGCGTTTTTCTTCGACATCGTAGAAAGCGACGGGATTCTGAAATGCGTGCCGCGTGGCAGCGCCTCGGTGAAATCTATCCCAGAGGATGATCTGATCCCCAGTACCAAAAGCGGCGTGCAGGATGTGCTGGAGATCAACTACGCGCAGGAGCTTGAACTGCCCCAGCGTGTCAACGTGACCTATCTCGACCGGCCATTTAACTATGACCCGGTGACGCAGGTATCGCAACGGCAGGTGGTGCGTGCGGTGGATCAGGTGACGATCAATCTGCCAATTGTCATGGGCGCAACGCAGGCCAAACAGGTGGCGGATATTACGCTCTACGGCACTTGGAAGGAGCGCCTGAGCTTTTCGCTCACCGTTCCGCCCAAATATGTGCGGCTGGAGCCCACAGATGTGATCACCGTCACCGTTTCCGGCGTCGCGCATGAAATGCGGGTGGTGAAAACCGACATGGAATCCAACGGGCTGATGAAGATCAGCGCGGTGGCGGAAGATGTCAGTTCCTACGATTTCTACACCCCGCCGGGTGAGACATCGCGCAACATCACGCCGCCGGTGCTGGTGCCGGAAACGCTGGTACAGTTTGTGGATGCGCCACCACTTCCCAGCGATACGGTGCAAAGCCAAGGCCTGCTGCGTATCGGGGTTGCGCCCGACGGGGCAGACTGGAACGGCGCGGCGGTCTATCGCTCGGATGATGGTGGCGAAGCTGGCGGCAACACCTTCAACCTGCTGGCAGGGCTCGAAGGTGCGGCCACGTTCGGCGCGATCATCACCAACCTTGCCACTGGCACCACTGTGACGTGGGATCAGGTGAATCAGGTGGAGGTTCTGCTCACTGCCGGAAGCCTCGCCAGTGTCAGCGAACTTGCGGTGCTGAATGGTGCCAATGCCGCGCTGATTGGTGACGAGCTGGTGCAATTCCAGAATGCGGAACTGATCGGGGAACGTACTTATCGCCTTTCCCGGCTATTGCGCGGCCGTCAGGGTACGGAATGGGCGGTGGGTAGTCATACCGCCGGGGACAGGTTCATCCTGCTTTCTCCGGCGCTATATACGACCGCAATCCCGAATAATCTGATCGGGCGGCAGCTGTTCTATAAAGCAGTGAGCGTTGGCAACTCGCTGGGCAATACCGATCAGATCACCTTCACCTACACCGGGCGAAACCTGAAACCCTTCGCGCCGGTGCATGTGGCAGGTGTTCGGGATGGTTCCGGCAATCTCACCATCAGCTGGGTGCGCCGGTCGCGGGTGGATGCAGAATGGCGCGACGGGGTGGACATCCCGCTGGGCGAAGAATCAGAACGCTACGAGGTGGAAATCTATAGCGGCCTGACACTCAAGCGCACGATTACCACCATAAGCCCAACCGCCAGCTATACGGCAGCCGATCAGGTGACGGACTTCGGCAGCACGCAAAGCAGCATCAGTGTGAAGGTGTACCAGCTTTCCGCTGTGGTGGGGCGTGGTTATTCTATTAGCACAACTCTTTAAGTGGTTACAGGAACTTGTCGGACTCCCTTGCTGACAAGTTCCTTAACCAAGATTGGATTATCTTTGGTGAAAACCCACCCTTCGATATGATCTAGGAATATTTGTGTTATGTGAATGAACGCTGCAATTGCTTCGCCATGAAATTCTTGTGCATGCTCTAAATCTTCGGAAGAAATAAAAAATTCTACTGATCTATCTTCGTCTGACACCGCCCCAAAAGCTGAAAAAATGTGCTTCTTTGAAAAATGAACATACCCTGACGTTTCATTATAAACGCTCTCAATCCAAGGGTGCTGCTTAGAAAGCTCTTTTTTCAGGAAGCCATCTTTAAGACGGTTTCCGGCACGGTCGGTAAAGTCATCTACTCTTTTTGTGCCGCAAATTATTTGGTGGGCAAAGTCATGAGGATCGCTGACTAGAAACGCGGCATAAAAACGCAACAAGGTATCAAGTTGCATTCTAAGTATGCCGCCTGCACACGTTAGGTTTTTTGTAGCGATCAAGGTAGAAAAGCCTTTGCAGTGAGCCATAGAGCGCTTGAGCGACCCTACTGCGTACATATCAAGAGAAAACATCTTGCCGCCGTCTGCAAGGAGCATCGCTTTCCCAAGCGTGAGATGTCGTTTTTCTAAGTCAGAGAACTTTTCCATTTAACAAAGATACTTATTGGAGAAAACAATGTCCACAACCACACGTCTGGGCTTGCCGTATATTGTCACGAGCCAAGCCCAGAAAGAAGTGACGCATAACGCATCGCTCAATATCCTTGATGCGCTGCTGCAAGCGGCGATGGAGAGCATCAGCGTCAACACGCCGCCGGTTTCGCCGGTGGCGGGTGAAAGCTACATTGTAGGGGCAGCGCCCACCGGTGCATGGGCTGGCAAGGCAAAGGCGCTGGCTTACTTCAGCACGGCGTGGAACTTCATCACCCCGTGGGAAGGCCTGACCGTATGGGCGAAGGACGCCAACGCGCTTTATACCTATGACGGCACCAACTGGGGTGTGTCGGTGGCTACTCCGACATCGCTTCAGAACCTTTCGCTGCTGGGCGTGAACACCACGGCAGATTCCACCAACAAGCTGGCGGTGGCCAGTGAAGCGATCCTGTTCAATCATGTGGGCGGTGATCTTCAGATCAAGCTCAACAAAAACGCGGCTGGCAATAAAGCGGGATTCCTTTTTCAGACCAACTGGTCAGCGCGTGCGGAGTTTGGCCTGCTGGGGGATGATAACTTCACGCTAAAAGTCTCGCCGGATGGTTCGACGTTTTATGATTCGCTGAAAATGCTGGCAGGCAGTGGCCGTGCGGCGGTGAAAGCCAATGGCGCAGCCCTAAGCGCGGCAGGCACCACGCAAGGCACCGCCACGGCGATCACCAAGCAAACCAACCAGTTCACCACGGTGGGCGCTGGGCAAGGCGCAATCCTGCCTTCGCCAGAGCAAGGCGAATTCATCTTTGTGGCCAATGCCGGGGCAAACGCGCTGAACGTCTATCCCGCCACCGGCCACAGCATTAACGCACTCGCCAACAACGCCGCATTCTCGCTGGCGGTGGGGAAGAACGCCCTGTTTTGGGCAGCTACGACAAGCAAATGGTACGCACTTTTAAGCGCATAGGAACCCGTCATGACCACACACCCAGCCAAGCATAATTTCTATGTGTATCGCGGCGCGACGTTCAGCGAGCAGATCGAATGGAAGGACGAAAGCGGCACGCCCGTGAACCTGACTGGCTTCACCGCCCGGCTGCACATGCGCGAAACGCTCGAAGCCACTGATCCGTTCCTGACGCTCACCACGGAAAACGGCGGCATCACTCTCGGCGGGGTGGCGGGAACCATCCAGCTGCTGGCCAGCGCTACGCAAACCACCGCCATTACCGCCACCAGCGGCGTGTATGACCTTGAACTTATCTCAGGCACCAACGTCACCCGCTTGCTGGAAGGGCTGGTGATCATCAGCCCGGAGGTAACGCGATGACGGAAGTAGTCACCATTAACGAAGTGATCCATGTCGTCAAAGTCACCGAGCCGAAAGTGCAAGTGGTGACAGTAGGCACGCAGGGACCACCCGGCACCGGCGGAGATATTGATCATGCCAGCCTGAACGGGCTGGATGCCGATGATCATCCGCAATACCACACCGATGCCCGTGGCGATCTGCGCTACTACACCAAAGCGCAGGTGGATGCAGGGCTTGCTGGCAAAGCGAACACGGCACACGGGCATAGTGTGGCGGATGTGGCAGGCCTTCAGTCGGCACTGGACTCAAAAGCCATTACCGCCCACGGACACAGCGTTGCTGATGTCACTGGGCTGCAATCGGCGCTCGATAGCAAAGCGGCTGGGTTTCATGGCCATAATATTGCGGAAGTGACAGGACTTCAAACCGCGCTCGATGCCAAGGCAGATCAATCGGCCATGCCAAACACAGCGCAGGCGCAGGTGGACTTTGGCCACGCCATAAGTGGTGAAGGCAACTTCGCCCGTACTTCGGTTTCCGCTGCATGGGTGGAAAGCGGATCGGTGATCCTCTGCGCGGTGGCGTCAGGATCAGCTGATCATGATCCCGAAGATGGGGCTCTCGAAGGCATTACGGCCACGGCCTGCAATCTGGTGGAAGGTTCTGGTTTCGACGTGATTGCCCATGCGCCGGGTGGCAGCTGGGGACGGTACAACATCAACATCATGGGGTTATAGCATGAGCATCATTCTCAAATCGGGTGATTCTGCCGATCTTGCATCGGTGGACGCCAACAAACGCCTGAAGATCAACCTGCCGATGGAGCTGGCAGATGCTGGCTACTCGGTGATCGCCGGAGAATCTCACGACGGACAAAGCGGCGAGCCGCGTCTGGTGCGTGCGGCGCGGGTATCAACCGACGGTCGCCTGCGCGTGGGCGTGGATAATATCTATTGGGCGGATACCTTCAATCACACAGTGGTGGACGGCAGCGCCTATCAATTCGTCAGTGTGACGGCCACCATCGCCATGACAGGCGGCTTTCTGGTGCTGAACGCTGGCAACTCGGTGGCATCGGCTGCGGTCGCACGGGCGCAAACCTTCCGAACCTTCCCACTGCATCCGGCAGGATCGCTGGAAGTAGCCTTCAGGCAGCGCTTTGCCAATAACCCTATCGCCAACAATGTCTGCGAGTTCGGCGTTGGTTTTGCCCCCACTACCGCCACACCCACGGACGGGGTGTATTTCAAGCTCAACACCGCTGGCGTGCTGGTGGGCGTGATGAATATCAACGGCACGGAAACCACTACCGCGCCGATGCCTTCGCCCATAGCCGGAGAAGTAAGCCATTACCGCATTGTGATTGATCAGGATCGGATCGAGTTCTTCATCGACGGTGTTCTGAGGGGTGTGATCCTTTCGCCCAATACCGCCGCTGCTGTATCGCTCTCGCGCTGGATGCCGCTGCTTATGCGCTGCTACAATGCCGCCGCGACCGGCACCGCCCAGCGCATGGAAGTGGCCGATGTGTCGGTGATTGCGCGTGATCTGGCGCTGAACCGCCTCTGGCCTACAGCAATGGCTGGCGCAGAGTGCGGAAGCTATCAGAACCCACGCGGCGCGGCGGTGGCGCAGTCTGCCAACTATGTCAACAGCACAGCGCCAGTATCTGCTGCGCTCTCCAACACGGCGGCAGGCTACACCACGCTGGGCGGCCAGTTTCAGTTTGCAGCCGTGGCCGGTGCGGAAACGGATTACGCGCTCTTTGCCTTTCAGGTTCCGGTAGCGGCAGCCGGTGGCGGCAACCGAAATCTGGTGATCCGTGGCGTGAGGATTGAAACCTTCAATATGGGCGCAGCCTCTGCCGCTACACCCACGCTTTTACAGTGGGCGCTAGGCATTGGCTCCACTGCCGTGTCGCTTGCCACAGCGGATTCCAACACGGCAGGCACACGCGCACCGCGTCGCGTACCGCTTGGCATCCAGTCTATGCCGGTGGGAACGCCGATTGGTGGCTCAATAACACCCATCGACGTGAACCTTGATGCGCCGCTCTATGTGGCGGCAGGCACCTTTGCTCATGTCATCCTGCGCATACCGGTGGCAACCGCGACCGCATCCCAGATCATCCGTGGGTTGGTGATGATCAACGGCTATTTCGAGTAACCACACCCACCATCACAACCACCACCGGCCATTGAGCCGGTTTTTTTATGTCTGGAGGAATCATGACCCACGAACAGGAAGCAGAACATTTGGACGTGCATGTGGCCGTGTGCGCGGAGCGGTACAAATCGCTGGAATATCGGCTGGATCGCATCGAGCGGGTGCTGTGGTGGTCAACCACCATACTCATGACCGGCATGGGCGGCATCATCTTAAAACTCATCACATTACGGGGGATTTTATGATCACACTTCTCGGTGCTATTGTTGGCTTTATCAGCGCGGCGTTTCCTGACCTGCTGAAGCTGTTCAAGGATAGTCAGGACAGGAAGCACGAGCTGACGATCCTGCGCCTGCAGATGGAGCAACAAGCGCAAGGCCACGCCAACCGGCTGGAAGAAATCCATGTGCAGGCCGATATTGCTGAAAGCCGCGCTCTCTACAAAACCTTCTATTCCGGCATTCGCTGGGTGGATGCGCTGAATGGCACGGTGCGCCCGGTGATCGCATACAGCTTCTTCGCTCTCTATGCGGTGGTGAAGGTGATGCAGTTCTCCGCTGATCTGCCTTGGCTGCTGTGGACGGAAGAAGATCAGGCGATTTTCGCTGGTATCATCAGCTTTTATTTCGGCCAACGTGCGATGACGAAAGTGCGGGGTGGAAAATGAGACACGTCACACAGGAAGGCCTGAGCCTGATTAAGCGCTTTGAGGGCTTTTCTCCGACGATCTATCTGGACGCAGCAGGCCTGCCCACAATTGGCTATGGGCATTTGCTGCGTCCGGGTGAAGCGGAGATGTTCCGGCGCGGTATCAGCCACGAGGCTGCTATCGCGCTATTGATCAAGGATGTGGAATCTGCCGAGCGTTCGGTGCTGCGCCTGATCACCGTGCCACTCACCAACGGCCAGTTCGATGCGCTGGTGTCGTTCACCTTTAATCTGGGCGGTGGAGCGCTTCAACGCTCCACCCTCCGCCGTAAGGTAACCCGTGAAGAGCATGACGACGTACCAGCCGAATTCCTACGCTGGGTATGGGCTGGCGGAAAGAAACTGCGCGGGCTGGTTAGGCGGAGAGAGGCGGAGGCGATAAAATATATCAATTAGTTTTCTTGATGTAAGTAATCTCAAATGCCTTACAGGATCGATATTTCTGATTCTTGTTAGGCAGTGAAAAGGTATCTTTCATGTCGAATTGCTGGAATATGTCTAAACCTCTATCCAAGCTAATCTTCCAGCCGGTGTCTGTTGTAATGCTACGCGCATGAATTGTATTCGATTTATCAAATTCCCAAGTAAAATTTACACCCGCTCCTTTTACTGATTTCTGCATAGAAAGAAAAAATTCTTCTTGCTGCTCATGCTTAAATTCATCTGCGATTGTTCTCAGATGGACATTAACCTCTTCGGTATCATCTTTGCACTGAACAACAGTTTCCAGAAATTCCATCATATTTCGGCACTGGAAAAATATTCTCACATAAGGATCGACCACTTCTATCAAGGTAGCTCCCTTAATGTATTCGGAAAACAACAGGCTGTATGATACGCCTTTTTGATTTTCGTCATATGTAAAGTGTCCTGCCTGTGCCGTCTTTTTAGTGGGTACAACCCTAGGATTTAGTTCAGCCGCATTTCCTTCATTGCTTGATACATCTGGATCAGCCGTCATTGCTGTGTAATAAAATTGTGGGTATTCCTTCTCTTCAAGGGTTTTAACTAATGATTCTTCACCAGAAGATTCTTTGAACCCAAATCTTACAGGTGTATAAGTGCTATCAATTCTAAGAAGCTGATCCTTTACACGTTTTCTTCCCTCAATCGCGAAAACTAGTAACTCTCGCACTTCATCACGAGTTGCTTTTTTGTGTGGGTAAATAATTTTTAGGAACCCAGAGAATGTTTTTAGAATGGCATCTCGATCTCTGGTTGAAATATCAGATAGAAGTTCAAAATGCTTTGAAAGTTCGTTTGAGTAATCATGACTTCTAAGATTCCTTAGGATTTCAGCAAGATAGTCCACTACAAAGCCATATCCTGAGGAAAACATTTCTGCGCGAATAATATCCACTTCCCAGCCGGGAATATAAAAGTGAAGTCGGTCTAGGAAAGCAGAGTCATGGTAGCTGTCGGGTAACTCATCAAATAGATCGGAGTGCTTTAACATATAGGGAACATTATGCTGCGTATTCCCGATAAAAACCATTGAAGCTTCTGCCCCCAAAGTCTCAACACCGCGTGAAAAAGACTTATTCGCCATATAATTTTTCATTATATCAACGAGCGCCTTATCAACCTTTTTCTTTTTTCCTGCAAACTCATCGAAAGCAATAGTATCCCAGTAGCCAACTAGTCCTATTTTGCCGCTGGCATTATTTACAAATAGTTTTGGCACGGTCACTTCTCCCCCTGAAATCAGGATGCCATGCGGAGAAAATTCTGAGAAAATATGGGATTTTCCGGTTCCCTTAGGACCTAGTTCAATTAAATTGTAATTGCGTTCACAGAAAGGAACCAAGCGGGTCAGCTGTAGAATCTTGCTTCTTCTGCTCATTTCTTCAGGGTTGAAGCCTATGCTTTGAATCAGCAAATCAATCCATTCATCAGTTGAGAACTGCGCTCTCTTTTCAAGGTATTCATCAAAATTAAATCCAGATAGCTGGATCGGCTTTATCGAATGAAGCACCCAAGGGCAGACATTCTTATCTTCTGAAAACTCGTATCCGATTTCAGAAATGCACCACACTCCACTCACAAGTAGTTTTGGGTGTTTCTTAACCGTGTCTGTATCGACCAAAACCTTGTTGATTCCCAGATTAGAAAAAGATGCTTCATAGACTCCCGCCTTGTCATTTAGTGTGACGCTGACTTTATCGATTACCTTGTGCTGTCCTTTTTCTTTTGTCTGCGATTTAACAAGACCAGACTCATTACGGTGAACATAGTGCTTTCTCAGGATTTCTTTTACGGTTTCAATTCCGGTTGCAATACTGGCTTCATCGCTTGTGGCGCAATACTGGCCGAGAAGATATTCCAACACATAGGATGGAACGATAGCGTTTCCTTTAACTTTTTTTACGAGATCTTTGCGAACGACAAGCCCCTCGAATACTTCTGTAATTCTCTGATCAAGTGGTGTCATAAATGCCTCATTGATTAAAAGTCAAAATCGCTCGTGAAAGAGCGCTTAATTGTGAAAGTTGCCGTTCTGTAATCTTGATAGTGTGAGGTTCCTGAAATTTTCTCACGAAGCTTCAGATATACGCTCTGGTTGTTATATTCATCCGCTTTGCGAGTGAGAATAAATCTGCGCTTTGTTTCGCGTTCTCTGGGGCTATCGGAAGCGCTATCGAAGATAATTTCGAACGAATCAGAAATCAGCTCTCCGTCTTTGCTCCATAAACCTGCTTCCAGTGTCCTAGATAAGCGCTTATCAGAAGCAGGTTGCTGCTGGTAAAGCGTAACACTTAGCTGACCCGATGTGATGTTGCTGGTCGATCCAGAGAGGATCTCGACATCAACCCGCTCTGTATCGCTTTGGCGCTTCTTATTGATCCTAACAACTGGAATCACAATTTCTTGAAGCGTAGCGCCTCCATGTACAAAGCGACTTCCAGATCCTTGCTTGCGCAGGCGGTTAATAGATTTCGGTATTACGGCCTCAAAATCCCCCTCCAAACCTAATTGCTTAGCAGAGAATTTCTTGAACGCGCTCTGTGATGCCAACTCCTTACCAAGGACAAATCGGCGGTCATGGTATCGAATATCAACGCCTTCAACCTCAACACTGAGATAGTCGCTTTCTTCGAGAGGCTTGTTTTGATAGAGGAATCCATGATCTGCGGTCACAATGATGTTTGTCGCATTGGCAGCAGCAAGCCTCTTTATGCAAGCAATGATTTCTTCAATGGTGGTTTCTGCAGCATCGAACACGCGCTCTTCTGAGTCACGTTTATCACCCACGAAATCTATTTGATTATGATAGATGTAGAGAAAATCATGCTGTTTCAGCAAGTCGCGTGAATCATCACGCCCCAATTCCATGAAATCTTTATGCTGAATTGCTTTTCCGGCTTTTCCGCTAGCTTTGATGATTTTATCGCGCCCAGCTGTGCCACTTGCAAGTTGTCCGTCTGCATTGATTCGGCCAGAATCATCATCGACAAAAGCGAGGGAGTTGTGCGGAAGCAGAGCGGCCATTCCAAGTTGGGTATAGCTTGGCAACTGTGCAACGGCAGGATCTACTTTCGCGTCATAACGATCTTCCTGAATTAACCGTTGCGCCAGCTCTTTGCCGATCTCGAAACGAAAGGCATCAGAAATAATGACATAGACCTTTTTGTCCTTCTCAAGGAAAGGTTCGACATGCTTTTTGAAAAAGTTGCGTTGTAGGTCAAGGCCAAAGCTATTCCATGACTCCTGTGCATCTACAATCTTCTGCCAATTATCGGAGAGGTTCAGCAGATAGCTGTTGGAATATTTTTGCTCGATAGTGTCATAAAGCGTTTTTAGCAGATCCCCACGACGGAAAGACCGATACGAGTAGATGAACTTCCGATAAAGCAAATCAACGCGATACCAATGGTCTGCATATCGCTTTACGCCGTCATCAAAATTCTTGGGAGTTAAATCAAGCTCTTCGAGGGCTGTTAGGAACTGGCTGGCATAATCAATCGCTTCATAGGCTGCCTTATATTCCGCGAACCAATGGCTCATACGGCGTTGGCGGATAATTTGAGAACATTCATCCTTTGATATGGTTTGTGCCTGCACGTCCCGTACAAGTGCGCTGAGAATCTTTTTATCAATAATCTGAAAGTAGTCGATCTCGGAAAGCTGCCTATAATCGAACGCCTCCACCATTTTTTCAACATTCAACGCGGCAGAATAACGCCCTGAAAGGGTTTCAAAGGCCTCTTTGTGATGGCGGTTATCTTTCCAGCGATTCAAGAATCCTATAGCACTCTCTTTTAGAGATACTGGCCGATTAAGTTCCATCTCCAAGCAGGCTTTGAAAAGAGTAATGGCAAAATCCTGAATATTGGGTGTGCTGGATTCGTAGCGATAGTAGCCAAAGGCCTGCTCCCACAAGAAGCCCTCAAGATTGCATCGCTGGATCAGTTTTTCACCTGTAGAGCTTTCATCTGCAAGCTCCTCCAACAGCTGTTCCAATACGCTATCAATGCGCGGCTGCTTTGCCCCTGTACAGATTTGCAGCATTTTGCGCTTAATATCGCCCTCAGTATTCGAGCGATCTAACGCTTTTTGCAGTCGTGTCCGGCGTTCAGTGCTTACAAAAAACTCACGATGCGCTGTCATGATAGGGCGGAATTCCTCGCCAAGCCCCAGATCACTCAACCATGTTGATTCTTTATCAATCCGCAGCTCAGCATGTGCCAGCTGTAAATCGAGCAGCCAGTTTTCCAGATCATCCGGGCGCTTGCCGGTGCGATATATTAAGAACTTGCGCTTTGGCTCTTCTTTTAGCATCCGATATTTCAACGCAAACTCATCGTTTGCGATAACTACTTTGGTGTAGTTATCGGACGCCAGCTCTTCAAACTCTGGCTTCAATTCGCCCGTTTCATCATACCAGAACACAAGGCGATGCTTTCCGAACAGGCTATCGATAGCGCGGGCGATGTTATTCGTCGTCATTGGACATCCCCTTAATTGGTTTGAGGGCTGCACCAAACTTCGGATAGTTCGCTTTTACGCCGTCATCGAGATCAATCTCAATGCGCTCACTGGCAAGCGGGTAGAGAACATCGCGCTCCCAATCTTTCAGTTCATGCAGCATGGTTTCAAGTTTTTGGATGGCTTTGGTGGCCGCAACTTTCTCGCGTTCTGAGCCGTTAATTTGCATCGATTTCTCATGATCCAACTGGGCGCTGAGCTTCGTCACAAAATCGCGCAGATAATCATTCAGCACTACGCCCACCGTATCCGGCTTGTAGCGGTGCATATAGATCAGTGCATTAAACGTGCCTTTAGGGCTGGAGAACATCCAGTAAATCGGGCGCTTTTTGTAGCGGCGCACATGGTAGTCGTAGAAATCCTTGGTGAAGTATTTCCGCAAGTCTTTGCCAATAGCTTCCTCGATAAAGGCGAGATTCTCTTTGTAATGCTCTTCGCCAAACGTGATCCGCAGGAAGCTCTGGAAGCGTTCGACTACATCATCGCCAAACCAGTTATCATCCAGCACGGGTAGTACATTATCCGCATCGGGCGTAAAGGTGGGGGTTGGCACTTGCGACAGATACTCATCCAGCCCATCGCCCTGATTGGCGAGGATCAGTCCGGGCTTATCGAGTGAATAGCGGCCAAACATGCAGCCGACGGCATAATGGATCAGCTCCTGCATCGTGTCGTTTAGCAGCTTGGCTTCCAGCTGTGCTTCGCTGTTGCTGCCGCCATAGCGATAATGCGGGTTGCAAGTGAGTGTAATCTCTTCCAGCGGCACATCGGCCGTCAGTTCATCCGCCAAGCCATAGGCGTCAATGAAAATGCGGTTATTCTCTTCCTCCAGCCGCTGCATTTCCAGTGCTTGCTCGCGCCAATGCTGGCGGAGTTTTTGGTAGGTTGTAGAAAGCGTGGCGGTGCGATGCTCGTCAGCAAGCAGCGGCAAAAATTGGAAATCCCATGAAGTTTCGTAAGCATTCCAGTCAGCTTTGGCAATTTCAGTAAGATTTGAATTGCACAGCTTATTGTTATTTTTATTGATTGGTATCTTAGCTACGTCTCCGGCCTCAAAGTTAAGTGTAGGTGAGAAAGCCTTTAAGAAGTAGCTGGCGACACATGAATTTAGCACAGCCAATATATTGCTCTTATTTTCATCATCTAGATCATAAAGTGTTTTGCTTCCTGTTCCAGGTATGATTCCTTCGGGGACAATTCTGCAAGAAAATCTTCCAGAGGTTATTGCAGACCATGTTAGCCCTTCTTTGAAAAAGAAATCCAAGTTAAATAATCTTCTAGACCAGTGAGTTGTATTTGGGTCTTTAGGATTATTAACGACAAATGATTTTATCTCGGCACCATCATTAGACCAATTTATAACTACATCATTGTAGCCAAACCATCTTTTATTGCCGCCTCCTTTATTGTATGGAAACCACTTTGTTTTTGATTCTGATGCCTGTTTGTGTGATGTAGCGTCTGGCTTAATGTTGTGACTAGTAACTTCATGCCATTGCCTCAGAAAAAGATCAGAGTTACAAGACGACATACCTGATTTTGCCTCAGAAAAAGTAGCCAATGAAGGCAAGTCACTGCATGCCTTAATCGCATTATCAGAAAACCAGTATGCAATTGGACTGCCGGGAATTTTCTTAACGTCAGCGGCAGATGCGCGATAAAACCAACCGCAATTTTTATTTTGAATTGCTTCAAGTGTCTTTGGTGCCTGCACTGCTGATCCACGAAAATCTGAGAGGCGGATATAACCACCTTTGAATTCAGGGCGATGCCTGTTCTCTAGGGTAAAAGTGCAAATCGGAACTGTTGCGCCATCAAACCCTGAGTATTCTAGCTGGATCAGCGATGTCAGGGTTTTGTGACTGATTAGGAAGCCGCGCAATTTCTCGTAGGATGAGATAAACATCCATACGAATGGGGTCATAAAGCCAAGCTGCCCTTTAGGCATGGTCAGAGCGCAATTTCTTAACATAAATGCCGAAAACAAGTCTGACTTCACATCGGCATAATTGTCCTTCAGCCACGCCGCCAAGCGTGGGTTCATATTTCCACCGCCCATATAAGGCGGGTTGGCAACTACCACATGATATTTCGGGCTGAGATAGTCGGTTTGCTTTAAGGCCAGCAGCACTTTTTGGTGGGTGGGCTGTAAGAACAGGTTTTGATCGAGGTTTTTGGCCAATAGCTCTTGCAGTGCTGCCCGAACATCCATTACCTCTGGCTGGATGAGTGAGCCAAAATTGCTGCACTCCTCGAACTGCTTCAGGGTGTTGATCAGCGGCTGGCTAAAAAGATCACGCCCCAGCTCATCGATGTAGGATTTCAGCTCTTCCGGGCTGAAAGCGATATTTTGCAGCACGCAGATGTTCGGCTCGATCTTCTTTTCCAAGAAGCGGCGGTTTTTCTCTCGCGCCTTCATGCTGAGCGCAAAGGCCGCCAGCGCACCGGCGCGTTCATCCAGCTCAATGCCGTACAGATTATGGCGCAGGATCAGTTCAGGGATCTCGGTCGCGTCATAGCCGCGCTCTTCATAAATGGCATAGAGCAGATCAAACGCATAGGTGAGCATGTGGCCAGAGCCGCAGGCCGGATCACAAATCTTGATCTCTTCCGGGCTAGAAATCTTCAGGAAGTCGGTTTCTGCTTCCTCTGGCGCAATGTAATAATCCATCTTCTGTGTAAGGGGGGAAGATGGGTTGTTGAGCATCCAAAGCCTGCCCAGCGAATTTTCTACCAGATAGCGCACGATCCAGTGCGGTGTGAAAAGCTGCGTGGCAGCGGGAATGTTATCTGGCGTGATCTTCTTTTTCTTCTTCTTCAGATCCTCAAATACCTGATCCTTCTTGGCGGAAATGTAGTATTGGTACAGCCAGCCGATAACCTCAACATCTTGGCAGGATTCCTGAGTCAACGTTTCGCGCACGGCGGAGAGGATGGAATTTTCCGATAGCAAATCTTCCGGTAGCAGTAGCTCGGTGTAATCCTCGATCCGCTCAAAGAGGTAAGGCATCGCGCTGTGGTAATGGTTGCAAGCGGCTACGAGCAGTTTGCGATAAGCCTCGGCTTGTGGGTTGCTAGCGGCATGGCTACCCGAAAGCAGTGCAAAGATATGCGGCGAACGCTTGGCATCCATGATGCGTTCATCGATATGTCCTTGCTTGGCTTCTGCGAGGATTTCCGGCTGCGTGGCTCCCTCAGCAGGTGAAACAATCCCAATCCGCGTATAGCGGTTGATGTCCATAAAGCGCAGGGCGCAGAAGCGGTTGAACCAAGTATAGGCAACACGATCCACAACGGCTTCTTTGGAAGTGGCGGCGATTTGCTTTTTTAGCTCTGCAACAATTTTTGCCTGCGCCCGAAGCTCTGCCGTATCGCTGTTAAGCACATACTCAAGGCGTGCGGCCACCTGATCGAGTAGATCGGCTCGCGCCTTGACAGCAAATTTCTTCAGTTTCCCTGTGTCCATCCCTTAAACCTGTACCTTCTTGCCTGCCTTAATTTCTTTAAGCAGCTCTTGTTTCATTTGCTTTGTGTATGCTTCCACATCTTCTTCGGTGCTGAGTAGCGCCTTTGAGAAATTGACTTTTACGCGGACGATTTCCTGTTTCTCAGCTGTTTTCTTAGTGTTCTCTGATCCGTGTGATTCCAGTTTAGCCAGCAGGTTGCTGTACTCTCCTGACTCAAAGCGCTGGAAGGCGCTTTCTATGACCGGGATAGAATCCAGCGATGCAATTTGCTTCGCTGCCACTTCAAAACTATGGGTAAATGCAGAACGCTCCGGCTCGCTGAATCCTGCAAATTTGTCTGAACTTGTGAGTTTGTCGCGTAGCGCCCGAAGATCTGCATCCTTTTGCGCCTTTAGCTGCTTCAAATATTCCACCAGTTTTTTGAACAAGAGGTCGTGCAGTTCTTTGACCCGGCGCATTTTGTCGCCTTTGAAGCAATCTTCTGAGTCCAGTATGCGCTTCAACTCTGCTGATTCCTCCCCATCAACATAGATGAAGTCGTGCTGGTGCTTTCGAGAAAACTCTTTTGCATCTGAGTATATTTTGCGTTTCTCTCCAGCCATAAAAGAGGAAATCGGCTGCAATATATGCTCTTTGGCATCAAGCAGATCATCACCGAAAGAACCCAGCTCTCTAATGTAGAAATCATAGGGTTTACCAATGATTCCTTGTAGCTTGGCTATCGATCCTTCAAGAATGCTAAGGAAGGGGAATTCGTGTTTTTGTGCAGCTAATTCTCTGATCTCAGATAGCTTGTCTTTCAGTTGCTGGGCTGCTTCAAGTGCCAAAGCCTTTCCCTCGCTGGATGAGGGAGGCTGATTAAAGAACTCTTCGTAGAAATCTTTTAACTGGCGTATTTGCGAGGCAGAAAATTCCTGCTGGGGCTTAAGCACCAAGTTTGCGTGGGCTTGGGTATTTTTCAATGCGTGCTCAAGCTCTTTTCCCTCAAGCGTATTGCTATCCAGCTGACATTCGATTTTTCCACGCGTATTAAGCTTTGCTACAGTGCAAGTGATGGCAGCCAGATACCATCCATAAGGTTTTTTCTCGAACTTATCTGTAAGCGTCTTTAGTGTTACCCTCACGCCCGCTTTCTGCTGCATCTGTATGTGTGAGAATATCTCCTGTTCGGCCTCATCCAAATTCGTGGCATCTTCAGAGAATAGGCTGTTCGAGGGATTGAGTGATTTTGAAATGTCTTCATCACGATATGTGATGTCTCGCAGCATACGCAACTGAGGATAAGTAGCTGTGATCAGCTCTTGGAAACCAAGAACAATTCTTGTTTGAGGATCAGAAGCGGATATATCAAGGTTGTTTCCCTGAGCGAACAGGGTTGCCTTTGATAATGAGTCCTTCACTGCTTTAAGAATCTCAGATTTTCTGTGGTTATTTTGATCTCTTTTATCAAAAAGAATCTTTTTGGTGCCATCAGACTGCGCTGTTCTCGTGTTTTGCTGAATGTATTTCTCTGTTTTCAGGTACATAGCAAGATCACGCAACAATCGATCATTTGAGCCCATGATTACCATCAGTTCGTCGCGACCAAGATTATGGCTTCGAAGCACATGCTGGTTGTCCGCATGTTCATAAAATGGACTGATTACATGGATAGTCAGTTCATAATCCCTGTTGCCGTGTAAGCTATCATCGAGTTTTCGAGCGAAACTGTAAGATTGTCCGTTTCTATCGTAACGAACTTTTCTTTCTCTGATCACCTCATCAAAAATGATTTTATTTAGCTCTTCCGCCTCGGCACCCTGATCAATCTCAGTATTCTTGATTTCTTGTTCAATGTCTTTTTCTTCATCGGTCAGGAATTCATAAAACTCGCCATTGCGCTGAATATAAGTTTCCTGCTCAAGCAGGCTAAGAGCCTTTTCAACTCTCTTTCTGAGATCAGGAACTTTCGCATCAATAGCGTCATGCATTAAAACGCAAATATTGCGAATTGAGGGCTTAAACTCCCTTACATATTTTACAAGGAACAGTGCCTTCAGAACTTTCAGAGCGAATTCGTCAGAGAGGTTGTTTTCTGCATTGAGAATAGATCTCTGGATTTGCGCTTTGAGAGCAGTTCTAATACCTTCAAACATTAGATCAAAGGTTGCTAAACCTCCAATCTCTGTATTCAAAAGCTGTTTTGCGACCTGCTGGAAGACGCCAAGCATTGAGCGTTCACCAACGGAAGAATGTCTCCCTTCAAACCCGTTATGGTTAGAAATCTGCTGAATAGCAGATTGGAAAAGCGTGAATTGATATGGAATAAATGGATAGGCGCTTACGAAATGTTCTTGATCCCGAAAATTTCTGTAGGTCTGAGATCCATCCGAGAAATCAAATAGCGTTTTGAAGTCATTTGAGTGCTTCGAATACAAAGAAATCAAGTTCGTTTGCGCTTGATCAGTTTTTGCAAGCAGTCTTTTTTGGATGACTTCCGCCACATCCTGACTGGTTAATTTCATTTTATTAGCGAACCTAGCCTGAATCTTGGAGAAATCGTTGGCTTGCTGCTTATTCATTTCTCCAACGACGTTATTCATATCCTCTTGCGCAGTTACAATAATCCAAGCGCGTCCTTTGCACTTTGTGGCAAGGCTTTCAGCAAGCGTCTGTAAATTAGTCATCAGCTTGATATTGTCTGCTATGTACTGGCCAACCTCATCGACAAAGAAGTTTAGTCGGAACCCTTCTGGTTTCGATTTAATGTAGTCCCAGACTTGCTCGGAGAAATCCTCGATTGAAAGCTTATAAAGAGCCCTATATTCGGAAAGGATATCTTTGATATTATCGTCTGGTTTCCCAGAGATCTTAGCGAATGCGCGATTTATATTTTCCGCTTCCAGAATTGTAGCTTCTCGACCTATTTCCCAAGCGTTTCCAGATATTTCGTTGTAGGTGCTTTTGAAGGTTTCGTACTGACCACGCTTATCGAGATCTCTCTCAAACTTTGCAATATGCGGCTGCTTTCCGTAGTATCCGCAGACCTCATCAAAAACTTTCACAAAAACGGACAGCAAAGCGTCAATTTCTGTTTTGCTAATTATATCAGCTTTTTGATCAATGTTGAATAATACGCTTTGCGATGGAATGGCTGCTGCTTTCTTAAGCTCAGCTTTCAATAACTCATCCTCGCATTTTGGCAGAAAAGCATCTAATACACTTTTACCTTCAATGGGCTTATTCTCTAATAGAAGTGACAGTATCTTTAGAAGGTGAGACTTTCCTGATCCAAAGAATCCAGAAACCCAAACACCATTAGCTGATGTTGGGTTATTATAAGCGCTCAAGAAATCTCCTAATCTATTAGAAACCTCCCGCGTTAAAACATATTCCTCAACTTCAACCCATAAGCTCTTTTCATCATCAGCCTTAATTACGCCTTCTATGGGGCGATCAACTTTTTTTTCAAAGATGTCTTTCAATAACATAGTGCCCCCTTAAACTTCGTACTGAAATATGTTGAATGCTCGGTAGTACTTATCATCTCTCAAGCGATTGAAGAGCTGCAAAACCGCACCATCTTCTTCGGAATGGTTATATCCTCCAGGGAAAAACATCAGAGTCGGCTGCTCTTTCGCTATTTTCTGTAAATTATTTAGAACGTTGTGCGACCTTATGTATGGGAACACTTCTCCTATTCCTGTCAGGAATAGGATTTGGAAGTCGGCGCCATCCATTTTTTTTGAGATTGCAGGAATCAGGTGTGCTTCTGCGTCCAGTACGCCCTGAAGAAGCTCCTTTAACTCTGCCTTTGAAATTAAAGTCTCTTTTTCTAAAATTTTATCCCATAGAGTGCGTGCCTTTAGCAGCTCAATCGTTAGATCGAACAAATCAATTTGTAGGACAGAAATATTCATTGTTTGCAGCTTTGAAAGAAGCTGCTCAACTATTCTAGCAACCTCATTTGCCTTAGCGGGGTCATAGGGACAGATAAAGAAAGGAACTTCATTGCCAAGCCCCTGTTTGCTTAGAAATCGGTTGCTCGATAGAACGCCCAGCAAATGATCATATAAGTTTTTTGCATGGTGATTCATGTCAATCTTCCTTTGGCCACTGTTGGCAAGATTTCAGCTAAAATGCCAGATTCCGTATCGAGAGCCTCCAGAACGCGTTTAGATACATTCACGGTGTAAAGATTACCCTCTTTGTCCGTAAAGCCAGCCTCACGCAGCATTCTAAAAATTACTTGTCTAATTTTTTGTTCACTGCTTTCTGACAAGGAATCGAGTTCAGAGTGCCATTGCGCCTTCTTGTTGAAGAATCTATCGTAATCCTCGTTCTTAATAGAAAATTTGAGAGCGCTTACATTCTCGTGAAGCACTTCTACTGCAAAGTCTTTAATGAACGGATAAGTCTCACAGATACTGTACCAAAGAATTTGGTTTTGTTCTTCGTCAGTGGCTTCATTTGCTAAATAGGAAAGTGTTTTATTGTTGAGTCTTTGAAGGCGCATTTTTAGTTCCCTGTACAGCCGCTTTGCCGAGCTGACTGTGCGGGTGCCTAAGATATTTTCTTGAAGAACCAACCGTTCAACATCTGGCCAGCACTGATTTTGGGCATAGGCATGTGCTAATGCTCTTGACTCAGGCTTCATAAGGCTGGCGGCAGTAAATGACATTGTATAGTTCTTGCTCTTAATCATTTGTTTTGCTTTGATTTTTAATCCAATCGTCTATTTCGCTCTTACGAAAGCGCCAAGCTCCCCCCACCTTAAAACCCGGTATCTTGCCTTCAGCTGCTAGTTTGTAAGCAGTTTTATCATTGATTTTAAGGTATTCGGCGACCTGCTTCATGGTCATGATGTCGCTTTCCATTTTCACCTTCCGATGGTTGTTAAGTTTCCGACAATAGAGAAACGGAGAGAAAAAACAAGAAAAAGGCTGAAGAATGTGGCATGTTTATATCATGGACTCAGGTAGGGCTCAGGTGGAGCCGGGATAGGGCTGCACATAGGGCTCAGGCGGTAGAATCCGCGTCCGTTAGTGTGGATCAGCTCCTTCCATTTGGGTTGATGGCGAAACACGTCGCGCATGATCATGGAATTGGAACCGGCATTCGATAGTAGCGTTTTGCCATGCACCCACGGGTTATCCGTGGCGCTGGCTTCATAGAGCTGGCAGATAATGGCGGCCTGTATCTCGCCGAAGGTGAATTGCAGCCCATCCAGCCGCACAAAGCGGAAGCCGTTCTGATAGCTGAAAAGCGCCTGTGTCCGGGCGGATGACGTGGCGCTTACTTTGTGTACACTAATCACCTTGCATGGCTTACTGGCCACCAGATGATATTCGCGCTCGAACTGGCGCAGATCGTCATTCAGGATCACCAGATCAGCGTCACGGAACTCGATTTTGTTCAGACTTTCGACGATCTGCAAATAGGTGTTGGGCAGATTTGTCTGAAATTTCCGACGCTCGACTGATCCGCGAGAGAAGATAATTCGGCAGGATTCCGGCATTAAGCGCACATATCCTTCGAGTGGCTGGGCGGGGGAGCGGGTGGCGCTATCGGGGCTGTGTTCGGTGATCGTGTAGGCAAAGGTCGAGGGAACCCATGCCGAAGCATGAAGTTTTCCCGCGACAATGGCATGCTGAACTTCCTCCAGTGTTGCTGCCCAACGCCTTGCCGCTTGCTCCAATGTGTAATACTCCCGTTCCGGAAATGGCATACCAGCCTCCCGATTTTGCTTGCTAAATTATGCTTTTATATGCCTCTTGATTTGTGTACAGTATATTGCTAGGAAGCGTCAACTGCATTGACAACCTACGAGGGAATTTCGCGTGGCGAAGACATCACACGGCGGTAAACGCAAAGGTGCCGGACGGCCAAAAGGCAAAGGACCACACGGCGAAGCAACGAAACCAATCCGCATTCCGCTCAGCATGATGGGGGATGTGTGTAGGTTTGTGCAAAACCGTGGTTACAAGGTGCCGCTTTATTCCTCCCGTGTCCCGGCTGGCATCCCGACGCCGCTGGAGGATCATCTGGATGATACGATTGATCTCAACGAGCTGATGATCAAGAACCCTGATTGCACCTATCTCGTGCGCGTGACGGGTGACTCGATGATTGATGCAGGCATCCGCGAGGATGATGTGCTGGTGGTGGATTTAGGCAAAACGCCAGAACATCGCGATATTGTGATTGTGTCCGTGGACGGCGAACTGACCGTAAAGCGCCTCTATCGCCAGAATGGTGACATCATGCTGGTGCCAGAGAATCCCGATTACGAGCCACGCCTGATCAAAGAAGGCGAAGAACTCAAGGTGCATGGGGTGGTTACATTCATCATCCACCCGGCGTCATAAGTCCACGCCCAGCCCTACCTCAGCCCTAAGCGACACCTAGGCAAGCCCCACGCCAGCCCACCCATCGTTCGTGCAGCTTCGTGTTTGAACAGTTCAAACAACGGAGGCACACCATGAACGATTCACGATCCCCTATCTCACGCTTTGAGGAACTAATGCACATGACGGAGCAGGCACTGCTCCGGATGGATCTGGATGAACTGATCCATTACCGAAAGCTCGCCAACAGAGAGTTTCACCTCTCCCTGACTGCGATTCGGGCGCTCACCACAGCCATCACCAGAAAATTGGAAGCGCAAGGCAATGACAATGCCAGCGACGCATAGGTTCCCCATGACATCCATCGAATGGTACAGGGTGTATCACGGCATGCCGGAAGACGCCAAACTCAAGGTGATTGCCAAGCGCAGCCAGCAGCTGATGACGCATGTGGTGACGGTGTGGCTGTGCGTGCTGGATGCCGCCTCGCGCCACAAGACACGCGGCACGGTGGAAGTGGATTCCGAGCAGATCGCGGTGGTGCAGGACATTGACCAGAAGATCGTGGAGCGGATTCTGCAAACCTTCCGCGAAAAGGGCATGATCAATGAGCAAAACCGTGTAACCAGCTGGGAAACGCGGCAGTATCTCAGCGATAAGGAACGCGCCCAGAAATACCGCGACGGCAAAAAACAGGACATCACGGAGAATCACGAAGCGTCACACGCCGTCACGGAGCGTCACGCCGAATCACCAAAAAACGTGAAATCCGCACCAGATACAGAGAACAGAAAGCAGATTACAGATTCAGAGGACAGATCATCAGATTCCAGAACAGATACAGAGAAAGACGCAGATAAAAAAACAAATTCAGATAAAAAAATCAGAGCGAGAGCAGAAAAGAGAGAGCGCGAGAGAGAAAAACAGACAACCGGTGGATTAAAAAACCAGAGTGGTCAGATCCTAGAGCAGATGCTCGACATCTGGAATGCAGAGGTGCAGAGCAAGCTCACACCGGGGCAGAACGCAAAGCTGACGACCAAACGCAAAGAGCAGATGACCCTGCGGTGGCTGGAAGATTTCCAGCAAAACATCAGAGCGTGGCGCTACTACTGCGAGATCATCGGCGCTTCAGAGTTTTGCCTCGGCAAGATTGCAGGCAAGAACTGGACGATTGATCTCAGCTGGGCAGTAGAATCCAGCGATCATGTGGCCAAGATTCTCGAAGGCGGCTTCTCCGGTGGCAAGCACCCGGCACCGCCACCGGCCTGCAATGATCCGCTGCTGCAATCAGGCTGGGATCATGTGCTGGCCTGCTTCACCGACAAATTCGGCAAGGCTGCCTGCAAAAGCTGGCTATCCAGCACCGCCGTGCGCGGCGCGGAAGTTCGGGGCGATGGCGCCTGCGTGATCATCACTTGCCCGAACCGCTTTGTGCGCGAATGGCTCACCACGCACTACCTGCCGCACCTGAAACTATGGTGGGCGGAGCATAGCTATCAATCACGCCGCATTACGGACGTGGCGCTGGTCACGCGGGAGGTGCAGCCATGAAGCATTGGACAGCGATTGACGTTGTGAAGCGTTTTGAAAGCGCAGTGTACACGCTGAAGCGCCTGCCGCCGGTGCGGGTGATGGGCTACAAAACACAGTGGCCAGCCGTCATGCTTACGGAAGCAGAGAAACTTCAGGCCGATAAGCTGCCGCTTCGCCTCGGACCACCATCGGCGCAGGCGATTGCCGAGATGGAAGAAACCATCCAGTGGATTTTCTTCCTCGATGACGAAATCGACCGCCGCCTAATTTGGCTGCGTGCGGCCAGAGTGCCGTGGAAGCCGATTGCCAAGCGTTTGGGCTACTGCCGTACCACGCTGCATTATCGCTATCGTGTGGCGGTTTATATGATCACCGTGCGCCTGAATTCAGCACAGGGAGGGCTTCCCCGTGTTTGAACATCTTAGCACTAAACACAGTGAACAATTTTCTGTATGTTACATGGAAAGATCGCGAGAGGTGCGTCAGAGCACTTCCTTTAGCACAGCGATCTCTTCTCTTGCGATGTGTTCATATGTCGGGGGATGAGATGATCACAGATCTCTCTCCCTATCGGCAGTACGTTGATCAGTTTGATCTCACGGAGGAGGAAAAGCTCGAATTAGTGAATGCCGTGTGGATGCTCGTAGATAATATCTACGACTATCACCTTGGCATTAACCAGCTGCTTTTATTGAACAAAAGAGACAAAAGCAGCGTTGATTGCGAGGTGCCACCTGTTATCGTTGACGATGTAACCTTTTCTAATCCCTAAGAAATGGAGGCATCGCATGAAAAAGAAGGGCACAAACAAAGCCGTCATTTATTGCCGCGTATCATCGCCCGACCAAGTGAAAAACGGCCACGGATTAACCTCGCAAGAAACCCGCTGCCGCGAGTTTGCGAAATATCGCAATCTCGAAGTGGTGGAGGTTTTTCATGAAGAAGGTATCTCAGGCAGTCTGATTGACCGACCAGCCATGAAGCGAATGCTGGCATATTTGCGCCAGCACAAGAATCAGCAAATCATTGTGCTGATTGATGATATTAGCCGCCTCGCAAGAAGCCTGAGAGCGCACATTGAGCTGCGTATGGAAATTCAGCACGCCGGTGGCGTTCTGCAATCGCCCTCTATCGAATTCGGCGAAGATTCCGACAGCCAGCTGGTGGAAAACCTGCTGGCCAGCGTGTCGCAGCACCACCGACAGAAAAATGCGGAACAGGTTTATAACCGTATGCGTGCGCGGATGCTCGCCGGTTACTGGATCATGCGGGTGCCGAAGGGTTACAAAATGGAAAAACGCTCCGACGGCAAGGTCATGGTGCGCGATGAGCCGGTGGCGTCCATCATTCAGCAAGGGCTGGAAGGGTTCGCGTATGATCGGTTTAGCTCGGTGGTTGAGTTAAAAGCATTTTTTGAGAGTCAGCCGGACTTTCCGAAAGACCGTAAGGGCGAAGTGCATTTTCAGCGCGTGATCGATATGCTGAACCAGCAGCTCTATTCTGGCTATTATGAATATGCGCGGTGGAACATTGGGCTATTGAGGGGGAAGCATGAACCCATTATCAGCTTCGATATTTACAACCGCATACAGGATAAGCTCCACGGCCGCATGAAAGCGCCAGCGCGGAGAGACATTAACGAGGATTTCCCATTGCGCGGCTTCGTACTATGCGATTGCTGCAACACGCCACTAAAGGGCTGCTGGTCGATAGGTCGAAACGACAAGTATCCGTACTATCTCTGCCACACCAAAGGCTGCGAGCTTTATGGCAAATCCATCAAGCGCGATGATCTCGAAGGAGACTTTGAGGCACTGCTGAAGGAAATTACGCCATCACCCGTCATGGTGAAGCTGGTCGAGGATGTGGTGGAGCGTGCCAAGGACATCAAACTCGGCAGCTATGAAGAGATCCGCGCAGGGCTCATGAAGGATCGAAAGCTGGTGGATCACAAGATTCAGCAATTTTTGGATCGCATCGTGACAACCGATAGCGCCATTCTGGTTGCCACCTATGAGAAACAGGTCAAGCAACTGGAGAACCAGAAGGCCGTTATCGACGAGCGTTTAGAAAATTGCGGGGTGGTGGATGAGAGTTTTGAGAAGGTGAATAGAACCGCCCTCGAATTTTTAGCAAACCCGCACAGATTCTGGCGTATGGCGGATTTAACGGGCAAAAGAATCGTCCTCAAGGCCGCTTTTGCCAAACAAATCGCATACAAGAAGGGAGTGGGATATAGAACCGCCGCTCTCTCGCTGCCATTCTCGGTTTTACGGGATTTTGCTGACCCTAAGTCAGGTTTGGTGGAGCTGAGCGGGATCGAACCGCTGACCTCTTGCATGCCATGCAAGCGCTCTCCCAACTGAGCTACAGCCCCATTTCCGGAAAATCGCAAGACGGGAATTATTCCCAATTCCGTTC
>Ga0073924_1000019_pt1 | contig 31964 bp, 25 predicted proteins | sample GWRWT4_14Oct14_FD_70957 | JGI IMG/M metagenome (GOLD analysis project Ga0073924, IMG submission 70957) | Sand microcosm microbial communities from a hyporheic zone in Columbia River, Washington, USA - GW-RW T4_14-Oct-14 | ecosystem: Engineered > Artificial ecosystem > Sand microcosm >...
GCCCGCATCAAGGGGGTGTCCTGCGCCATCTCGCGCACCTGCCGCTCACGGAGGGCCTCGTCCAGGAACTCCTGCGGCGCGTCCAGCGGCGTGATGACCTGCTTTTTCAGGCCCCGGCGCACCAGTGTCCAGGGCAGGAAGGTTTCCATCTGCACGCCGCCAGCGGGCAGCGGCGTCTGATACGTCACTGGGTCGCCCTTGGCGTGGCCGCGATGCTTCTTGCTCATACGTCCTCCTCGAAGGTGGCCATGAGCTGGCGCTGGGCGTGCCAGTCGACCGTCAGGCGGTTTCGCTGAAACCACATCAGCGTCAGCCGCCGTGGCTGCTTGCCCGCCATGAACTGCTCAATGATGTCGGGGGCCAGCAGGACACTGCCGCTACACCCGCAGGCTGGGCCACGTTCTGGCGACGCACCTTGGGTGTTCCTCAAGGCATCGAGCACAGGTTGCCGCCGGTGCTGGCGGCAGCGCCCGAGCAACGAGGCGCTCGCCACCAGGATGCGACCCGGCTGCAGGATTCGACGTGGTTCGCACACCAGGACGCCACGCGTTTTGCGGCGGCCCAACGCGGTCTGTTCCAGAACGCAGGCCCTCTGAGGAATGCCACGCGGTTCCGGCATCAGGACGGTGACCGCACCAAGCGCGCGGGCAGGGTGTCCCGGTGGCAAAGCGCTGTGTTGGTTGTACGCGGCCAAGGGAGTGATTTTCAGACTGCACGCCCGCAACTGAAGGGCTGGAGTGGCCGGTATCAGGAGGCGGTGCCACCGCCACCGGGCATCAGCCGGTGGGTGGTGCCAGAGCCGCGTGTTCCGCAGCCTTGCTACACGCCCAGTCCGCACCTGCTGTTTGCCGCGTTGGCCGCGACCGATGGGCATCTGCTGTTCCTTTGTGAACACCACGTCACGCAGCCACATCCGGATGGTGAGCCGGTGGTCGTTCCTGTTCGGAGGGTCTATTTCGTGATCAACAACGTGACCCTGTACCGCGTGTCCGATGGCGCGCCGGTACCGGTTTTCAATCTCTCACTGTCGCTCGATGCTTCGTCGTGGGCGTGGGGCTTCGATGCGGTGTTGCCAGCAAGGGCCGAGGCCTTGGTCGCCCCCGGCAGCACGTCCGGGCCCGTCGAACTCATGGCCAGCGTCAACGGCACCCCGTTTCGCGTGCTGGCCGAGCGCATCAGCCGCGAGCGCATCTTTGGTGACGCTAGCATCCGCATCTCCGGACGGGGGTACAACGCCGTTCTGGCAGCGCCCTACGCGCCGGTGATGACGTTCTCGAATACCGAGGGCCGCACTGCTCGGCAGTTGATGGACGACGTGCTCACGGTCAACGGCATCCCGCTGGGTTGGGCGGTCGATTGGGACCTGACGGACTGGAACGTCCCCGCCGGTGCGTTCGCGCAGCAGGGATCGTGGATCGACGCACTGACCGCTATTGCTGGCGCTGCCGGTGGATACCTGATCCCGCACTCATCAGCGCAGACCATTCGCGTGCGCCATCGCTACCCGGTGGCCCCTTGGGAATGGAGCACCGTCACGCCCGACTTCGTATTGCCCGTCGATGCTGTCGCCCGCGAGTCGCTGCGCTGGTTGGAAAAGCCTGCGTACAACCGCGTGTTCGTTTCCGGGCAGGACGTCGGCGTGCTTGGGCAAGTGACCCGGGCCGGGACTGCCGGAGACGTGCTTGCACCGATGGTCGTCGATCCGCTGATCACCGAAGCGGCGGCCGCGCGGCAGCGTGGCATCGCAGTGCTTGCCGACACCGGTCACCAGATCGAGGTCAGCCTGCGCCTACCGGTGCTGGCGGAGACCGGGATCATCGAGCCCGGGGCATTCGTCGAGTACCAGGACGGCAGCGTCACACGGCTGGGCCTCGTGCGATCGACCCAGGTCGAAGCCGGGATGCCAGAGGTCTGGCAGACGTTGGGTGTGCAGGCCTATGCATAACCTTTACGAGCAGTTCCGCCAACTCATCCCCGACCCGCCTCTGCAGGCTGGCACCGTGATCGACGTCGGCTCTGGCGTGGTCTCTGTCGTATTGCCCGGTGGTGGCCGGATCAAGGCGCGTGGCTCTGCGGCCCTTGGCCAGAAGGTGTTCGTGCGCGACGACGCCATCGAAGGCATCGCGCCCAGCCTGACGCTGGAAATCATCGAGATCTGAAACCCAACTGATTCAACCCTGAGACCCGCCCTGATGCTCACGCATCGGGCGGGTTTCGTATTTCTGGAGAAAGCAAATGACCGAACCCGAACCACAACCCGTGCTCGTCGAGAACATGCTCCTGCTGCGCAAGGAGGACTTCGACGATCTGCTCGAACGCGCAGCCGAGCGCGGAGCTGAGCGTGTGCTGACCCACCTTGGCCTAGAGAACGGCCACGCAGCGCACGACATCCGCGAACTGCGCGATCTGCTGGACGCTTGGCGCGACGCCCGACGTACCGCTTGGCAGACCACCGTGAAGGTGATCACCACCGGAATCCTCGCCGCACTGCTCGTCGGTGCCGCCATCAAATTGAAACTGTTGGGAGGCCCTCAATGATCGAAACCTTACTCGGTGGCCTCCTCGGCGGGGCCTTCCGTCTTGCGCCGGAAATTCTGAAATGGATCGACCGCCAGGGTGAGCGTGGCCACGAGCTGGCGATGCAGGACAAGGCGCTGGAGTTCGAAAAATTGCGCGGCGCGCAGCGGATGGCCGAAATCGGCGCGAGTGCCGAGGCTGCTTGGAATGTCGGTGCTGTCGATGCGCTGCGCGAGGCCGTCCGCACCCAAGGGGAGAAAACCGGTGTGCGCTGGGCCGACGCGTTATCGGTCAGCGTGCGGCCGGTGATTACTTACTGGTTCATGGCGTTGTACTGCGCTGCCAAGACGGCTGCCTTCGCGGCCGCCGTGACCGCTGGCGCTGGATGGGGCACTGCCATCCTGCACGCATGGACGGCAGCCGATCAGGCGCTGTGGGCCGGGGTGCTGAACTTCTGGTTCCTCGGGCGCGTGTTCGACCGGGTGCGTTCGTGACCGGAGTACCGAAAACGGCCATCGAGCTGGCCAAGCGCTTCGAGGGATTCCATCGCGTGCCGAAGGCCGATCCTGGACGCGCGCATCCGTACATCTGCCCAGCAGGGTACTGGACGATTGGCTATGGCCATCTGTGCGAGGCGACGCATCCGCCGATCTCGGAGGACGAAGGGGATGCCTACCTGGCGCGGGACCTGGTGACCGCACTCGATGCGACGCTGCGCTACTGCCCGGTGCTGGCCACCGAACCCGAGGGACGGCTCGCGGCAATCGTCGACTTCACGTTCAATCTCGGTGCTGGACGACTGCAGACATCGAGGCTGCGGCGGCGGATCAACCAGCGGGACTGGGCAGCATCAGCTCAGGAGCTCAGCCGATGGATCTACGGTGGCGGAAGGGTCTTGCCAGGTTTGGTGGCAAGGCGAAAGGTCGAGGCGGCGCTGATGTCTGGCCCTCTCTACTGAAGCGCTGGCTCGCACAAGCGCAGCAATTGCGATCGAATCTCTCCGGACGATGCTGTCAGATCCACCGTCGCAAATCGGATGCCATGCCCCTGGATGACAACCGTCTCATCAACGGCGTCGCCGACAGAAGGGTGCAGCAGCAAGCCACTGGCGCAGTCTGCAAGCGGATCGCCGCGCCCGACCTGGGATCGCAGGTAGGCGTAGATCTGGTACACGTACCCGCTGCGCAGCGTCTCCTCTCGATACCAGCCGCTCGTCACGATCGACGTGAACTTGGTGTCGATGACGATTCGCCGGCCGGAAGGCGCATGGTCGAGGACCACGTCGGTTCGCATCGTCGGCAAGATCTTGTCGATTCCCGATGACTTCTGTTCGATCTGCCAGCCCAGCGTACCGCCACACCGAACCCGCCATCCCTGCGGTTGCAGTACCACGTCATAGAAGCCGCCTACGGCCTTCTCGAACAGTCGTCGGACCCAGGTGACCTCGCGATCCGGCAGAGTCAACACGTTCGTCCCGGCCACCTCAGTTGGCAAGGCAAGATCAAAAGCCAGCTTCGCCGCAGCCACCATGAATCTGTCATCTGCGTCGTTGCGGCCAAAGCGATCGGTGCTCATCTGCGCGCGAGTGGGCGCATCGCCGGAGACACCCATGGCCTTCATGCCGCTGGCAAGTGAGCGGCAGCGATGAGACACGTCCTCCCTTTGCACAATTCTGGAGATGGTCTCCAGTGCCGCGCGGACAAAGCGATTGCGTGGCGTGTCGATGGTCAGCTCATCAAATCGACAGGCCACCAAGCCACGATCCAGCAATCGATGCCGCTCCGTAGTCAGGACATCAATCCGCCCGCGCACGCGGTTGAGGACCGCATCCCGAGAACGGTAGCCCAGATTGAGGCGGCGGCGTTGCCTGACTTCGACTGCGTGGGCCAGGATCTCGGCGACCAGATCGGGGAGATCGTCAGGGTTGTCCTCCAGGCCAACATTGCCGATGCCGCGAGTGCGGAACAATTCCGACGCATACAGCATCAGCAACCACAGATTGCGCACCGGAATACGTCCGATGTAGCCATCTGCGTCGACCGACGCGATCTCGACTTGCTCCGCGACCACACCCATCACCAGCCCTGAATCAGCCGTGCACACGCCTTCTGCGCTTCGTCAGGGGCGTCAAACCAATACTCATCGAGCAGTGGCCCGATCTCAGTCTCGACCACCTGCTGGAACCACTTTTTAGTGTCCCCGGCCTCCAGCCTATGTGCGGGAGTCACGTAGCTATGGCCGATCCGGAACTGCTTTCCCAGCCGCGCGTCAGCCGCGATCTGGTCATTCAGCTCAGCAATTCGGTGCTCGATATCCGCGACCAGAGCCGGATCGACAGCACACTCCTTGACCACCCAATCCCGCCACGCGATGCCAAGCCTTGGCTCCAGACCCACGAAGGCGAAACGCCGACGCAGCGCGAGATCGACCAGGGCCAGCGACCTGTCGGCAATGTTCATCGTGCCGACCACGTAAAGGTTCTCCGGTATGTGAACGGGGCGGCGCTTCCCATCCGCATCCGGGTAGCACAGCTCCAGTGCCTCGTTGGGCGTGCGCTTTCCTGCCTCCAGCAGCGTCAGGAGTTCGCCGAAGATCTGCGCCGGGTTGCCACGGTTGATTTCCTCGATCACCACGACAAACTTCGACGACGGGTCCTTCGACGCGGCCTTAATCGCTTCCATGAAGACGCCGTCGGCCAGCGACAACTTGCCTTCGCCGGTCGGGCGCCATCCCCTGACGAAGTCCTCGTAGGACAGGTTGGGGTGAAACTGCACCGCGCGGACCTTGCTTTCGTCCTTCTGCCCCATCAGCGCAAACGCCAGGCGCTTCGCAAGCCACGTCTTGCCGGTGCCTGGTGGCCCCTGAAGGATCAGATTCTTCTTGGTGCGAAGGCGGTCCAGGAGCCGATCGATCTCGTTGCGCTCAAGGAAGCATCCGTCCTTGAGAATGTCGTCGACCGAGTACGGCACGATCGGCACGGCAACATGAACGCCCACTGGTGCAGTTGCCTCAGTAGCATCGTCACCATCATCGGCGTCACCCGCGTCGTCTTCGCCGACCGGAGACTTCTCATCGGTGGGGTCCTTGTATAGCCATGCTTCCAGCGAAAGCTCAGGGTAGGAATGGACCGGGTAAGAGGTTTCCTGGAAGCGCGGCTCCAGTACATCCATCACGGCAAGGTAGTCTGCCGAATTGCAGCGTCTCTTCGGGCCGTGAAGGCCAATCGGCACGCCAAGCTTCTTGCTGACGTAGACCTGAGAGTTGTGATCAAGGCTCAGGAACGCCCAAGGCCTGATCCAGTAAAGGCCGAACGTCAGGTTCCATGCAACGCCTCGGCGCCCGTTCGCGCTGTCAAAGGCCTTGGCGAACTCCTCGCGGGCAAGGTCATCGTCGGTGTCTGCATACGCGATGCCCGCTGCGAAGACGCCCCAAAGCGCGTCGATGTGGTCGGTCGCGCGATTGACCTCGAATGGAAAGTACCAGGACTTCAAGTTGTTCAGCAGCGGGATGCCTTCGAACGTCTCTGGAACAGGTTCGTCGACGCCCAGGAACTTGGCCAACTCGGTCGCGATGATCTTGCGGTTGGAATCCTTGATGCCTCGATTGAATAGACCCATCGTCGTGAACGGGCAGACGTCCTTCACGAAGCCCGTGGTGCCATCCGCATACTTGTCTTCCGCCAGGTGACCGAGCCCGTCGACCCGAACAGAGATCTCCCGGATGCCTTCCACGAGGGCGGCCCTGTTGGTGCGATAGGTGAGCAGCTTGTCGGCGATTGCTTCATAGAACTTTGTCCAGCCGAAGCGATGTTTGTCGGGCGCCACTGTCCCGAATCGCTCCCGCCAATAGGGCGCGTTTCGGAAACGCTCGACGTCCTGCGGCTTGTTGTCGAAGGCGAAGGCGATCAGACCATCGGTCATCCACTCGCCAGGCAGAACGCGCCACACCGTTCCCCTGTGGGTATAGAAGTACCACTCACGTACCGGTTCGATCTTTGTCCAGTCAACCTTGACTCGTTGGCCATCATTCAGGTTCTCAGTGATCGTGCCGATCGCCTTGATCGCCATCACCGAAACCGCTTGTCCACGGCTGTCGAAGGGCAGTCCATGCTTGCGCGTGTAGGACGACTTGACTGCGATCCGATCGCCTGGCCGCATTGATCGCACCACGTCGAGATGCTTGTCCTCGTAGCCGTTCTCCCAAATCCCCTCGGACAGAAAGCGTGGCAACTGATCGTCCGTGCCCCCGTAGCTTGCGCCAACAAACCAGCTCGCCGGTGCGCTCGTGTTTTCTGTTTTTGTGTTCATGCTCGTTCCTCAAAGTGTGGCGCGCAGCGCGACGAACTGGTTGCTAGGGCCCGCCGCTCGCAGCTCCAATGCAGGGCTCTTCGACACCACATAGCCGAGAGGCTGGTCGAACGAGAACGGATACAGCGCCGCAGTGGATTGCAGCGTGGCAAGCGCCATGGCCTTGCCGTGATAACGCAGCACTGCCTCGATCAGCCACGAGACCTTCATCGGATCTGTTACCGGCTTCGGCGCCAGTCGCTCAATGCGATTGCCTTTGGTGACGCGGCGTATCGCCCCCCAGTCCACCTGCGTCTGAATGACAGCACGGGTGGCCGTCTTGATGTTGCCCCGCTCGCCATACAACTCGCTCATTCGACGGTGTACTTCCGGCATCGAGCAGTCGCCTTGCATGGCGGTCAGGCGGCCGGTGAACTCTGCGACCTTTCCGAAGTACGGATACGTTGCGAGGGCCGATCCCCAGGCGAAGCCGGCAGCATCCTGCTGGGGTTTCGCACCTGAAAAAAGTTCGATGCCGCGATTGATGAAGTCCACCAAATCGGACCGAGGTTCCAGGACCAATGCATTCAGCTTGGTGCGTGTCTTGATCTTGGCCTCGTTTCCAAGGCCGGCGGCATCCAGCAGCTCATTCAGCTCATCGAGCCTGGCCACACCTGCGCGCACCTTCAGCGCAGCAGCCACCCAATCCAGCTGGATGAACCGGTCGAAGCCAATTTGAGGGGCTGTCGGAATCATTCAGTTCAACTCACATAACTAATCTTGACGAAAGGCACCAACAGCTCTTCGACCGAGATGCCGCCGTGGACGACGGCCGGTTCTCCTTGTTGCATGAAGGCCGCGCGTCCACCGGCAAATAAGGTCATGAAGTTCGCCGGTAGTCCAGCGACATCAAGACGGTAGGTGTTCGGATTCGCGGCCGCCGACTCGGACGCCAGGGTCTCGCTGCGGTAAGTCCGGACGCGCTCACCACGCAGTTCGGGGGCCACACCCTGGTTGGGCCGGCCCTGGCCGACCGCTTCCACATTGCCGTGGTCGGCGGTCAGGTAGACGTGGAAGCCCTTGTCGAGCAGCAGCGAAAACAGTTGGTCGACGAAGCCGCTCTCGCACCAGCTTTCGATCTGTGCGGCGATGCCACGCTTGCCCAACACGGCGCCGTGCACGATCTCATCGACCGTGTCGACCACCATGCCCGCAACCCTGATCGATGGCGCTGAAATGGCCGCGCCCAGTTCTGCCAGCTGATCCGCTCGCTTGATGCCCTTGCGGTACATCACCTCATTGGCGCGCAGACCCTGGTCTTGCCAAAAACGCGACCACTGGGTCGGCTCTGGCGAGGTGGACTCGATCGTGTCGGCGAACTCTCGCGGCTTGAGTCCGGAGAACAACGCCTGCCGGGATACCGATGTCAGCGTCGGCAGCCAGGCAAAGCACGCGCTTTCCTCGAACCCGAGCTTCGGCGCTCGCTTGGCCAGGGCTTCGCGGATCTGCACCCATTGGTCCACGGCCAGTCCGTCGAACACCAGCAGGGCAATCTTGGCCTCGCCTGCACCACGCCGCATCGAAAGAAAGCGCGGCACGTGGTGCACCATCACCGGCCCTTTGGCGACAGGCAGTGAAGGCAGGTCGGCATAGTGCTTGGTTACCCATTGCCGCAGACGCTCGTCGGTGGTGGCTTGCAGCTCTGCAATTGCGGTCTTCAGCCCTTCGGCGCGCACCGTGTCCAAGGCATGAAACCGGGCAAGCACCTCGCCGAACCGGCGGGACAAGTTGGCCCAGTCCCGGTAGGACGATTCCAGCGTTGGCAGCGACTGAAGAATGCCCTTGATGCCTTCGGCGACGAGGTTCCTCAGTGCGAGTGGGTCTTGGACGATGCCCACCTTCGCCCAGTCAGGAATGCTGACGGCAGCGCCCTGAACGGCGAGCGGGTGAAGCAGTCCGTCCAGGAACATCGAGTCCACCAGCACCCGAACATCCGGGTGCTCAAACGGCACGTCGGCCTTGGCAATGAAGTCTGCTGGTGTCGGTTCACCGGTGCGTGTGCCCGTCAACCCAAGGCGTGACAGGTAGCGGTACCAAGCGTCCTGCACGACGCGAAGCAACGTGCTCTTCGATGCGAACAGCTCGCCGATCGGCAGATCCTTAAACGCCGCGTGATCGCCAAGCACGTGCGCAACGTGGTCTGCCAGGACCAGCGGCAGACCGGCGTCGCGGTAGTGCAATCGCAGCAACTCTCTCCATAGGTCTTCAGGCCTCGAAATCAGGTGCGGGCTGATCTTGAAGATGTGGGTCAGGACGAACTCTTTGGTCGCGGACTCGCCCAGGGCCTGCGAGGCGTGCTTCGCCTGCGCTGCGAACAAAGCCTCATGGTGCTCTGCGCCGATCTGGCGAACCACGGGATAGCTGAGCCTCGGGAACAGGTTGGCAAGGCTCAGACTCACACGGCGTGCCTGCCTCAGGTAGTCCCAGGGCAGATCGCTGACGTTGGTGCCACGCAGGTGCAACACCAGGGCCTTGGCAGGCGCCGCTTCACCACGGTCCCAGGCGCTCCGGTACCGATCCTCGTATTCGGCGCGAAACGCGACCGAGTCCTCGAACGGCAGCACCTCAAAGCCTCGTTCCCGCAGGCCTGACAGCACCTGCTCATCCAGCAGTACATCGTCGGGGTCGGCGGCGATCCACAGGCGAGACAGGTCTGCCGGGAACTCCTTGAGGATGCGATCAATCCACGGGCTCATGCCGACCCCACCCGAAGCATCATCACGGCGTTGAGATCCGGCACGCTGGCCTCGGCGTCATCCAAAGCTGCCATCCGCGCCTGGTGCTCGGCATTCAGCCGTTTGCGGCGATGCTCGCGAACAGCAGGCAAGCCGATTCGACCAATGGCCTGGTAGCGTGCGTCGTAGGCGTACTTGGCCCGCTCCCGCTCTTCCTTCAGCCGTGAACGGTGCTCCCCGAGCAGTTCTGAGAACAGGCGTTCGCCTTGGGTCTTGGCCGCCGTCATGGAAGTCTCGAACCACTGCACCGCCTGCTCGGTGGTGGTGGCGCCGGAGATTTCGACCGCCTCAGTCAACAGCAGGTCCCAGATGCGCTTGGCCGTGGGCACAAAGGTACGCCCGTCGTCTGTTGCGAAGACCGGCAGGAAGCGCTTTCGGTTGAGACCCTCAGCGGACAGGCTGATCTCCCACAGCGACCAGACCCCCTGCACAGCTTCAGGCAAGCCGGCGATCTTGACCACCGGCAAGGGCTGCCCAGCAACGCAACGTGACAGCTCGCTGATCACCGCTCTGGCGCGAGGGTCCTCCAGAGTGACCCACTCCAGGTCCGGGTTCTGTTCCGCAGTCCTGGCGTCAAAGCAAACCTTGGTCGACTCGCTGCCGTCCACCCATTTCACGCGCCAGGCGTCCCCCGTCTTCACAGCGCTGCCGCCACGCGCCGGCAAACCGGAGGTGATGGCGCGCTCCAGCCAAAACTGCGCCGGGTGGTCGCGCCATTTGCGAGCCTCAATGGCGTCCAGGGCATGGGCATCCGCCAGCAGGTCGCTGTTCTTGCGTTCGTCGGCGACCTTGTCGCGGACCTGATTGATCACGGCGTCGCAGGCCTTGTCGATCGAGCCAGGGTCTTGCAGGCCCTGCACGAACACCTCATCGAACATCGCCTCCGCCTCAACCGAGTCCATCACGTCCGAGGCCTTGTCCACGCCGAATTCCTGGGCGATGACTTCGAGTTTGGTCTCCAGCACCTGGCGGACGCGGTGCTCCACCGTGTCTTCGAGAACGAAGTTGATGGCCCGCACCACATGGCGTTGGCCGATACGGTCCACGCGGCCAATGCGCTGTTCGATGCGCATCGGGTTCCACGGCATGTCGAAGTTGACGATGACGTGGCAGAACTGAAGGTTCAGACCCTCGCCGCCAGCGTCGGTCGAGACCAGAACCCGAACGTCTTGCGAGAAGACCTGCTGCGCCTTGGTGCGGGTATCCAGATCCATGCTGCCGTTGAGCAGAGCCACAGAGAAGCCACGGCTTTCCAGGAAGCCCGCGAGCATGGCCTGTGTCGGCACGAACTCCGTGAAGATCAAGACCTTCATGGTCGGATCGTTCTCTTCCTGCTGCAGCTTGTAGATCAACTCCAACAGGGCCTCGGCCTTTGCGTCGGTGCCCTGGGCCTCGGTTTCCCGGGCCAGGGTCAGCAGGAGGTCAACCTCGGCCTTCTCCTGCACCCAGCCCGAGGTCTGCACCGCGATGTCCACCTGGCTTTGACCGTCCAGCTCGGCCCACTCGTCCATCTCGGTCGAATCGAACAGCGATGCCTGCGGTTGGGGTTCATTGAGCAACGCCTGCCGCTTCTCCAGCGTCGTGCGAATCGCCGCCGTGCTGGACGTCACCAGCCGCTGCATCAGGATCATCAAGAACCCGATGTGCCGCTGCTTGGCCGCCAGTGCCTGGTTGTAGCCATGGCGCACGTAGTCGGTGACCGCCTCATACAGTCGCTGCTGAGCGCCGTGCCGGGCTTGCCACGCCACGGGCTGGAGTCGGGTGACGCGAGGCTTGAACAGCGGCTGGCCGTCCGCATCGATGGCATTGCGCTTCTCGGTGCGAATGACGAAAGGCCGCACGCGATCTCGGCTGACGCTGCCTTCATCCGGGAAGGACTCCCGGTCAATCAACTGCATCAGGCGCATGAACTGGTCGGTCTTGCCCTGGTGTGGCGTGGCCGACAGCAGAAGCAGGTAGGGCGCCGCTTCGGCCAGGGCAGCACCCAGCTTGTAGCGGGCCACCTGGTCGGTGCTGCCACCCATGCGGTGCGACTCGTCGATGATCACCAGATCCCACGACGCCGAGATCAGGTCTTCGAAGCGCTCGCGGTTGTAGTTGTTCAGCTGCTCCAGGCTCCAGCCTTTGCGGCCTTCGATCGGCTTGACCGAGTCCAGTGAGCAGATCACCTGGTCGTGCAGACGCCAGAGGTTCTCTTCGTCGTTGCGCCACTGCCGGAAGGCGGCCAGTTCCGCCGGGTCGACGAACTGCAGCTTCTCCCCGAAGTGCAGGCGCATCTCAGCCTGCCACTGGCGCACCAGGCCCTTCGGCGCCACGACCAGCACGCGCTTGGCCATGCCGCGCAACTTCAGTTCGCGCAGGATCAACCCGGCCTCAATGGTCTTACCCAGGCCCACCTCGTCCGCCAGCAGGTAGCGAATGCGGTGCTGGCTCATCGCGCGGTTCAGCGCATAGAGCTGGTGCGGCAACGGGACCACGCTGGACTGGATGGGCGCCAGCAGCAGGTTGTCCTCTAGGGCATCCAGCAGCTTCGCCGCCGCCGCCGTGTGGAGGATGTGCTCGACCGTGGGCTGAATGCTGTCGAGTTGGGCCAAGTCCTGCGAGCGCGCGCGCACCACCGCGTCTTTGGTGGGCAGCCACACGCGGTAGGCGGTTTCGCCCCACATGTCCTGCCTGTCCACCACGCGGCAAGGCGCAGCATGGCGCGCGTGCCAGCACCACGCGCCAACGGTGTGCCCAACCAGGGATTGGCCGCTCTCTGCCATCAGGCCCCAGCCTCTGTGCGCGTGAGCGCCTGGTCGTACCAGAGCAGCAGTTTCACGTCTTCTTGCAGCGCCTCTTCAGGGATCTTCTGGGCGATCGCGATGATGGCCTTGTAGTTCTTAGCCGCCCATGCAGCCTTGAACCCGGCGCGAAGCACCTCCAGGCGGAATTCTTTCAGCTTGCGACCGGTAGCTGATTGGTACCCCTCGAACTCCTTCAGCAGCGCCTTGTCGCGCTTCTTCTCCAAGTCCTGTGCCTTGTTCGGATCTGGCACATACCACCGGTCCTTTGCCTTGGCCACGAGTTGTGGGCTGCTCTTGTCGAGGCTGCGAAGATCTTTGTGGTTAGTGGACAAATAGCTATGTATTTGGCTGGGAACCTCACCCGCACCGTCGTACTGAATGAAATTTGCTTCCAGCAAGCTGGAAAGCTCTGGCTTGGCCTCGTGCTTCTTCCAGCCTGCACCAAGCTGACTTATGAACTCGGGGTGTACTTCTTGATAGGTGGATGGTCGGCGCTTCAGGAAATCGGTCAACCAGTCAATTGCACTACGCTCATCGGATACAAAGATCTCCAACTGCGGCGCAACAGACACCTGCAATCGACGTTTGTCGTACTCCGCGACCTGGTCGCTAAGGAAAACCATTCCATCGCGCTCGACAAAGCGTTGCTGAAGGCCTGCCTGAAATTCATGCGTGGACATTGGTACCGGCGTGTTGTGGCGCACAAACCAGGCAATCATTCGGTCGAAAATAATGCGCGGATCGCGTTCGGCAATAAATTCCAGTTCGCCGTTGCGGGATTTGACTGATGGAAGATATCCAAGGTGTGTGCGTACAAAGTCCCACGCCGAATCTTCGCTGTGTGGATTGCTTGTAAATCGCTCTTCGAGACCACCATTTGGCTTGTATGCGCTGATTATCAGGTCCTGCTTAACCGCAGTGGTGGTGGTTACGGCCTTAAAGCTGCCCTTCTTCTTGTCGATTGCGGAGACGTTGGCCACGACAAAACCAGCTTCTTGGAGCGCGGTTTGTATCGCATTCCAAACTGCAGCCTGCGTATTAGAAAACTCGACAGTCATCCACCTTCCTGGCTTCAGTACTCTGCAAGCCTCGGTAAAGCTGGCGGTCATTAGTTTTCGGTAGTCGTCTATTGTTTTTCCTTGATCTCTGCTTTCGACAGCTTCACTAAGATTGTTAGTGAACACGCCTAGCCAACTCTCCCACAGGAAGTTCAGTTCTGAGTACATAAGATTGCCGCCGAATGGCGGATCAATGAATATGTAATCCATCGAGTTTGAGGGCAGAGTTAGCTTGGTCGCGGAGCCAGTCGATATGATGAAATCGTTACGATGCTCGCGAAGGACTTTTTCCAGGTCAGAGCGCAGGCTCCATTTGTCAATGACATTTAGCTCAAGAGAAATGGATGGTGCGTAGAGCGTGCCGTCGAGTGGCTTATCTACTTTTCCTCCCTTTCCGCTAAAAAAGTTCGATACGTTCAGTCTACAGAGGCGATTGACAAACTGATGGGTAGATGTAAAGCCGAACAAGAGCTGGCGGCCTAGGTCACCAACGCACTGCGCACGCAAAGCGGACAGGCATATCAAATTACGATGCGTATAGAAGTGATGAGTATGGGTGACCCCGATGGGATCATTCCTTCGGGTCTCCGCCCCCTCGGCCATGCGAATCGACGGATATCTGTCACGAATTTCGATTGCCTCGACTTTTCGCAAAAGCGCAAGATCAACTTCGTCTGGACGTTTTTCGAACCTCTGACGACCGACGGTATAGTTAATCAGCACCGGCACTTGCTTGGCTTGCTTTATTTGCTCCTTCAGCGCCGGGTCGATTTTTGAAGACCAAAACCTTCCCATTTCCTTCTTTCCGAATTTGGCCTTACAACTCGGACAAGTTAAGTCATCACGAACTCCACCCTTGTCGTGATCAAGGGCAACGTCAAAGAAAACTATCTCATGAGCGCACTCGGGGCAGGAAAACACATCGGACCAAACGGTGTAATTGATCCGAGCCGACTGCCCGACCTCCGAAAGATTCGGCTTTTCGCTTTCGGAGACTAACTTGACGCCGCGACTGATTTGTTCTTCAGTAGGATGATGCAGTGTCTGATACATCCAGCCATGGTTTGATTCAAGACGTTTGGATACCTTTTCTGTCTCATGTTCTAGTGCATGTACATTGGTGGACGCGTTGAAGTTATATGCAATGAATCCGCCGATGGCGGAAAGATCATTAAGAACGGGACGGCGCGCCCCGAGCTTGGACACACGGCACCAATCGGACTTTGCTCCGTCGTCCACACGCTCGAAGATCATCCCTTCAGCATCTACTCTGTAGCCCATCGACTCGACGACTCTTCGATCGCCACAGAGCTGCGCTGCGACACCCATCATTCCTGTGCCACAAAATGAGTCAAGCACGATATCGCCGGGCTGCGTGTAATGCAGCAGATATCTCATGATCGCCTTATGCGGGACTTTCGTGTGGTAGCTGTGTGCGTTGTAAATAGGATCGTTCTTCCCTTCGCTTACATCAGCAGTAAAGGGCTCAACATGTCTCGTATTTGAGGCCGGCTCGTACTTGGTGCTGTAGTGCGATATGAACTCTTCAAGAAATGGATTCGGACACGCCGTGTAGTAAGGCGGATCGGACATCGCCAAAATAGCTTCGTCGGTACCAGCCGTGAAACCGTCGGTCTTACGGAACGCAGGATCTCTGAGTTTCTCTGCCAGTAGTTTGAGAAAGTGATCTCGCCGAGCTTGTTCGCTTGGGAACTTGAGACCCAGGCATTCGACAGGGCCGTCTACTTGTTTTTGGTCTTTGTAAAGGTCGTTCATGGGTTCTGTCCAAGATCAGAGATTCGGGCGCACCTGGCGCACATAGGTAGCCTTGTCGATGCCCACGTGGTGCAGGAACGTCTTGAAGACGCCCGTGCTCACCGGGTCTCGCGTGGGGAGAATGAAGGCACGTTGGTCCGGCCCCGTCCACTTCTGGTGGCCGCCTTTGCCGCCTGATGCGTCCAGGCTGTGGCGGAAGTGCTTGAGCGCCCGTTCGAGCTCGCGGCGTGGCGGCACGTTGAACGTGGCCGGGTGGCTTTGGAGACGATCGGCGATGACGCCAGGACCCACGAAACGCAGCGGGATGTCGGCGGCCCGGAAGTCATACGGCAGCGGGCCAGTGATCGCGCTTTCAAGCGGCAGGCCGATGCCGGTGGCGGTGACCTTGGGGTTGCCGGTGCTGAGCTGGTTGGCGAAGGTGCGCCACGTGCCGGGCTGGTGACCCAGCCGCCATTCCTGATACCCGGGTGGTGCGAGGTCCAGCGACGCCTCCACGACGCGGTCCAAGCCCTCAGCGTTCGACGCCATGCGTGCGACCAATGACTGGATGCCGGGTGCCTTGAACCAGTCCCATGCTGACCAGTTGGCCAACGCCTCTTCGAGCCAATCGGGCGTTTCGCGCAACGCCTGGTAGACGCGTTCCTTGTAGCGCAGGTGCCGGGGTTGCTGGGCGTTGATCTCGGCCCAGGAGAGTGCGGCCTCGACCCTGGCGTGGAACAGTTCGTGGGCGTAGGTCAGGCCAAAGGCCAGCAGCGCAGCAAGGCTGTGTGACCCATGAACACGCGCCGACTTGAAGTCATCCAAAAAGCTGAGCGCCAGGTCGTCCAGCTTGCGGGCGTCAAAGTAGATGCCCCAGGTTTCCTCGGTCCAGACGTGATACGGCTGGAACCAGGCGATGGCCTCGAAGCCTTGTCCCTTGGCATCCTTGCGAACGTCATCGACACGGTTGCGGAAGTCGCTTTGATCGAGCTGCAGATCGTCCAGCGCATCCTTCAGGTCGTTCGACACCGGATCGAAGCCGTGGACCTGAACCGAGTCCTCCACCGGCTGGAAACCGGTGTCGAACTTGGGTTTGCCCATCTGCTCGATGCGCGGCTTGCGCAGCGCCGCAGGCAGGCGCCTTTGAACGGCCCAACGGACCTCGGGGTACGAGGGTAAGCCTATGTGAGGCACCCATGAGACGAGGCCGTGACTGCGGCGGCCAGCGGCGCCGGGAAGAATGCCGGCGTAGTTGCCATCGCGGGATGGCGGCCAGCCGGATGCGGCGATCGCGGCAACTGCTGCGCGTGCGAGCTTTTCAAGGTCGCCCGATGTCGGCTGTGGGAACTTCGCGGCGCGTGGCAGTGAAGGCAATAGCCGTTCGGCTGTCAACACCGGACGCTGAAAGTGGCTCTCCATCGCCACCTGCGCTTCTGCATATCCCTCGAACTTCTTCATGTCGCTGTTGCGAGCGTAGAAGTCCTCGTTGTCTTTCTTCTTGCGGTCGATTGCCTCGTCAAACTCGGCGACTTTGGATTGGTGCTCCAGCAGCAGTGCGTCGGCGTCTGCCTTCAGCCCTGCCGAGATCCAAGCATCCGGAACAAGCGGTTTCGATCGCCCCACCGCCACGCAAAGATTCTTCCCGTCCGGCAGCAAGAACACACCGCGGCAATGAGCGACAACCTTGGTGCCGGCCTTGATGCGTGAACCGGTGGGCTTGAGCTTGGCTGGTGCCCACACGGCTTCCCTCAATTGACGGCGAAGAGATTTCTCGTCGAGCAACAGCGCCATGAGTCGCGCTGATTTCTTGGTGCCAAGAAAATCGATCTCGCAAACACCTGTCGACATGAACTCGACGATGTCCGGGTCGCCGAGCGGCACGTCGATGCAGAACACGTCAGGCGCGGTCGTCCACGCGAAGCTGGGGGGAATCCAGCTTTGCAGGCGAAGGGGTCTGCTGCTTAGGCCGCTCACGAGATCACTCCACCACGAACCGGAGCTTGCTGGCGTCCTTGCCCTTGCAGCGGTCATTCAGGAAGGTCTCGAACCGCTTGCGCAGGTCGTCCGGCGTGGCTGGAGATCCGCCTTGCAGCAGGGCCCTTTTGATGTCGTCGCCGCTGACGCCGATCTTCTCCAGCCCTGACAGGGCTTCCTGCACAGCGCTGACAAAGTCCGGGGTGACGGGGTCGGCCAGTTTCTTCGACGCGACGAACTTCTTGATCAGCTCGCGGGCGGATGCCTTCAGCAGGTCAAGGTTGGCCTGGATGATCGGGTCGTCCAGGTTGTCGAGCAGCGTTTGCTGCCAACCGTCGAGCAACTTGTCCAGTTCCTCATCCAGTTGCTTCAGCACGTTGGCGGCCGGCAGGAAGTCGCCTTGCTCGTTGGCCGGCCGGAAGCTGCAGTGCGGGCAATAGGGGCTGGCCGACAGCTCCGACTCCACCAGCGACGCGCAACTCTTGAGCTTGTCGAGCTTGTCGTCGAAGGTAGTGAGCTGGCTGGTGGGCATCAGCGAAATGCCGGCCAGGGCCCGCATGGCCACCAGGCGCGTGTCTTTGCGCAACGCGGACTTGGTCTTGTCCTCCGCCACGCCCAAGCGAGCCTTGCTGTGCTGCGCGATGTAGGCGGTGAGATAGTCCTTCTTGAGCTGGGCCAGCGTCTGCCGGTATTCGGCAGCATGCTGCGCGTTGCGGTCCAGTGCGAGCTTGTCCAGGATGCCCTTGCGTGCGCTTTGCGCCTGCTTGACCCACGCGTGATCGCTGGACAGCACCATCTCGGCTTGCGACAAGTAGGCGGCCGTGCTGCCCAGCTCCGTCACCAGTTCCAGCAGCTTTTCGACGGCGGCCAGGACCTCGAGGTTCTTCTTTTGGGCGTCGATATCGTCAGAGCCGATGCGCAGGTTCTTCAGCTTGCCGACCGTGTTGTACGGCGTCAGCCCCTCAGTGAAGGTCTTGAGCGCTTCCAGCCGGGTCCGCCAGTCGCGGATTTCGTCGTCTGTGAGCAGCGGCTTGCCCCAGAAGGTGAGTTTGCCTTGCAGATCGGTGCCTGCCGTCAGCACGCGGCCGACGAGCTTGGAGACGGCTTCGAGAAGCTGTTTGACGGGTTCTTCCGAGCCTTGCGTGGCCAGTTGTGCCAAGCCGGGCGACAGGCCGAGCAGTTCGAACAGGGACCGCAGAACGGAGACGTTGATCTCCTTCGGCGCTTCGACATGCTTGAACTGCTTGAGCTCTTCGAGTCCGCGCTCGGCCAGCAGCGTGATCTTGCCGGAGTCGATCTTGTCGCCTGTGATGGCCAGCACTATGTCGCCGGAGTAGACGAGCCCGCCCAGCACGGCCACCAGCAGGTCCGGCTCCAAGCGGAATTTCACCGGGTGGAAGTACTCCACGTCGGTCTGTCCGTTCAGCAGCTCGCTGCGGTTCAGCACCTGGCCATGCCCCTTGGCCTTCAGGCGGCTCAGCACTTCTTGCGAGTAACGCGAGCGCCCCGGTTCGATGCGGTCACCATCCAGCATCTCCAACGCGTCGAGGATGGCATTGGCGTCCTTGGTGCGGGTGCCGCCGGCCAGTGCCTTCAGCGCATTGCCCACCAACTGCTTGCGGTTGGACTCGGTGACCAGCACCGGGAAGGTCGGGTACTCGGGCGAGGCCTCGGCAAACTGCTGGCTGAGCGCCAGGCCGGAGACGACGTTGACGATGTCGCGGAAGTTGGCGCGCTCATCAGATCCCAGACGGAGCCTGTCACGGATGTTGACGCCCGTGGCCCAGCCCTGGAGGGTCTTGGTCTTGCCTTGGTAGGTGACCTCGAATGCGGTCATCTGCTTTTCCTGCAGCCACTTGCTCATGTCGCGCAGCGCGTCTTTGGCTTTGTCCAGATAGACGGCCTTGGCGCCGCCGCTGGCGGTGGATGCAAGGTCCTGTGCTGCGGCATAGAAGGCCAGGTGGCGCTTGATGGCGTCGTCCAGGCCCTTGAGCCGGATGAACACCTCATCCGACTTGTTCTCGTCACGGAAACGCGGCGGCTCGAAGGGCTGGATGAAGTAGACGTAGAAGTCGCGCTCGGGCTGGGCGGTGGGCCGGTCGTTCGGGGCGCCGAAGAACAGGTAGCCATTGCGGTCGACGCGGCGGTCTTGCCACTCGATCTGGTACTGCCAGATCTGATGGCCCGTGACGTAGGTGCCCTCGTCGGTGCGTTCCATCAGCTGCTTGATAGCGCCGTAGTAAGCGCGGTCCAGTGCGTCATCCGACAGTGCCTCGGCGCGCTTGTCGATCTGCGCGTCGTAGTCGACATCCTTCTTGAGGTCGAGGTAGTACTGCTCGGTGTCCGGCGCCTTGGAGATGAACTGGCCGTTGACCGTCTTGACGATCTCCCGCAGGGTGGTCTGCACGGCGGTGAGCAGATCGTCCGCTGGGTCGCCACCCATGTCCTCGATGCCTGGCTGGTACAGACACAGCGTATCGCGCAGCTCGGCAGCGGTCGGCCCGACTGGCACGTAGATGTCGCCGCCCGTGGTGAGCCGATGCACCGAAAGGCCGGCGATCACGCGCTGCGCCATCGGCTTGTAGGCCGGGCGGGTGAAGGCCTTGAGGACACGTTCGGCCAGGACCTCCGACACCTTCAGGACGGGGCCGATACTGGGGTCGGAGCGCAGCACCGAGTTGGAGGTCACGGTCTCCCAAAACTTGTCGTACCCGATGAGCCCTGGGCGATCGTTGGGAACCTCGTCGTTCAGGACGGCCTGGATCTGGTCGCGCAGGGTCACCAGGGCGCCGCGCTTCTCGGTGAAGATCAGCCGCTCGAAGGTGCCGATGTACTCCGGGTGAACGGGAAACAGCCGCACGTACTCGTCCATGCGCTCGTTCATGGAGCTGTAGAACTTGGCGAACTTGGTGAGGTAGGTCCGGATCTTGTTCTGCTGATCAGCCGTCTTCTTCAGCAAGCGCTCAGCGACCACAAAGCTGACGTCTTGTCGGGCAAGCAGCACTTGAGTGAACCGGTCCTTCACGCGGCGCAGGCTGTCGGCGACGTGCTGGAAACGGTTGCTGTCGAAGATGGCTTCCTGCACGCCGGCCACGAACCGGAACCGCAGGTGTTTGGTGACTTCACCGATCTCACGCAGGAACGACAAGTCCAGCACCAGGTCGTGGTCCTTGCGGGAGCGCAGGTAGTCGAGAAACTCGTCGACCACCAGGAGCACGCCGTGGTTGGGGTGAACCTCGGCGAACGCGGCCATCATCTCCTCGAACGCCGCCTTGTTGTTGACCACCTTGTCGGCAGCCGGGAACGAGTAGCTGACGCCGTTCTTTTCCAGGAAGAGTTCAAGCTCCTGGGTGATGATGTCCCGCAGCGACATCTGGCTGGAGATCTCGATGCGGTGGACCTTGAACTTGCCCGCGATCTTCCCCGCCGCTTCGGCAACCTTGGGGTGACGGATCATGGGCTGGTAAGCCGCGTCTTCAGCCACCAGGGACAGCACCGACATCAAATGCGACTTACCGGTGCCGTAGTTGCCGACCACCAGCACGCCCATGTGGTCGACGGACTCGTCGAAGGAAAGCTGCGGAATCATTTGCTTGGCGATCCGCTCGGCCATGTCGTCCGACATGACGTAGGTCGCGACCAGCTTCTTGGCCTCGTCCGGACGATTGGCGTCGAGCAGTTGGATGACCGATTCGATCGGTTCGAATTGAATGAGATCGCCGTAGCGCATTTTTTTCCTCTCTTCCCTATTACTGAATCTCGAAGGGGACCACGCCAGCAAGGCTGTAGTCCTGGTGTTCTGGATGCCCCATGTCGGCGTAGGTCAGCCGGCCCGTTCTCGCATCGCCCTGCAACTCGCCCGGCCAAGCCGCCACGACGCGTTTCGCGTGTGCGTGACGTTTCAGAAGATCGAGTGGATCGAGCTGAAGGGACCGGTCGAACAACAGTTCGATGTTGTCCAGCAGCAGCAAGTCTCCAGGGGCATGCTGATCGGCCAACTCACGCAGGATCGTCGTGGTCTGCAGGTGGCGCTGCCGCTGCGGCATGCCCGCGAGACGACCGCCCAACTCAGCCCCGACGTTCAGCGTCGTGACACCCTTGCTCTTGGCTAAGGAGTGCAGCAATGCCGTCTTGCCGGCATTGGGCGCCCCGATGAGCAGGACGAGCTTGCTTTGCAGTGCTCCGACCTCATCGACCAAGCGTTCTAGCTTCTCGATCATCCCCGCCTCCTTCCGGGTGGGACCCGGAAAATGCGCTGCAGGCGTGTAGTGGGTTGACGGCTTGGCATGGGTCACTCGAAAAGGCGGGACTGCTTGACGATGTAGCCCGCGGGCTTCTTTTGCTTCTCAATCACGCCTTCGTCGACAAGACGCTGCAACCACGCCTTGGCTTGGGCGGTGGACACATCCAGGGCTGCCGCGACTTCGGCGTCCTTCATCGGGGCCTTGAGCAGCAGCGTGATTGCTTCTCGGACCGCCGCAAACAGCGCATCCGCAGGTGTTGCTGGCGCCGACACCGTCTGGCTGGCTGGCTCCGGCGGAACCTCGGACGGTGGCGAAACCAATGCGGCAGGTTCGGGCATCGGTTCAACGGGCTCGCTGCTCGGTGCTTCGGCAGGTGGCGGCGCTGACGCACTTGGCGCTTCGATTGCCGGCTGTGGCTCTGCAACCGATGGCGTCGAGGGTGCAACGACCGTTGTCCCGTCTCCGGAAAACAGGGCAAGGCCTGACTGCGGAGACGGCACCGCAGCCGGCGCAGCGACCTCGAACACGCTTTCAAGCGCATCGGCGTCCTCCGGGTTCGGCCAGGGGAGCGCGCCCTTGCTGCGAAGGGCATCGAGTCCTGGAGACGACCCGCCCGTCGATCGAACGTACACGGGCACGAACTTGAGCTTGTCCAGCTGCTCGACGGCACCAGTCCAGGTGCCGCCCTTGTTCAGATCGGAGCTGACAACCAGGGATGCATCGGCCAGCGCGTAGATCAGCTTGTTGCGCTGCATCGCATTGCCGACGTTGAACCCCGCGCTTGGGTCGTAGGGAGAAATCAGCACCAGCTGGCCATCGAGCAGCAGGTTGCGGTGCTCGCGGTTCATGGTCGTCTTTTCCAGGCTGTCCGCGAGGACGCCACTGACCTTGCCGCCCGCTTCGAGCGCACCGCGCATGGCAGCCTGGTCGATGCCCTTGGCGCCGCCGGACACGAGCGTTCTTCCTGCTCGCGCAGCCAATCGGCCCACGGCCATCGTGTAGTCGATCAGCGAATCGTCCACGTGACGAGATCCGACCACGGCGAGACCACCCGACTCCAGCAGACTCATGTCGCCGCAGCCATAGATCACCGCAGGGGCGTCTTCGCGCAGGCGCGCCTTCAAGCGGCGGGGGTACTCGGCATCAGCGCGGCTGACCACCCAGATGGCGCGCGCTTGCCAGCGTTCGATGACTTGGCTGAGGAGGAAGCCTCGCCCCAGCAAACGCTGCAGGCGGGCTTCATCAATCACTGGCTGGCATGCACGCAGTAGATCGGCCGCGTCTGGCGACACGAGGTCCGCAGGTTGGCGTTGAATCTCCCGCAGGTGGCGGGCGAGGCGCTTGTATTCGCCGGGCGACAAGAGCTCCGATGACGACGTACCGCGTCCAGCGATCAGCGGCGCCGTCAACAGCAGGATCGCCTGGGTGTTGGGGGACAGGGTGGGGGTCATTCGTCGTGCCCCGTTTGAGAGAGTGCCATCGGCCAGACCTCACCGCTTCCGCTCTTGCGAAGCAGCCACGCGGCTACGGTCAGCGTCCAGCGTGAGTCCACCATGTCATCGACCAAGATCACCGGCCCCTGCGGGATCGGCTGACCGTTGAGTGCCAGCGAGCCGTCGATGTTGCGCGCCTGCTGTGTACTGTTTGCCATCGTCTTCTGTTCGGGCCTGTTGTCTGTTTTCGCGATGACCATATGAAACGGCAGACCCAGCGCCGCAGCCAAGCGCTTCGCAAAATTCGGGACGAGATCAGGATGGCGCAGCGATGGAACGCACGTCACCCATGTCGGTTTGGGTTGAGGGTTCCACTCGCGAATCATCTTCACGCAGGCACCAACCAGGTCGTCGGCGAACTTGCCGTCGTGATACTTGCCTTGGCGGACCAGGCCGCCCCAGCCGGCGTCACCCCATACGCACAGGGCCTTACCGGGCTGCGCTTGGAAGTTGATGGTCGTGTTGCTGGCAATGCCGTACTGAGGCATACCGCCGATCGGCCACTTCTTGCGGGGTCCGATGGGCAGGCTGGTGCGCCGAAGAAACGCGATGGCGTCTCGAACCAATGCCTCATTCACTCCGGTGGGCAGCGGGGGAAGCGCCGGCTGAGTGACAACACTTGGATCACCGTCGAGCGCGCCGATCAGAAAGCCCATGTGCTCACCGAAGGGCAGACTGACGTAGTCCTGCATTTGCTGATGTTCATCACGCCGCAAGGCCGTGAGTCGCTCGGCGCGCGCCCAGAACCCCTCGCTCAGCGTGGCTGCCGTGAGCTGCCACTTGGTGCCTTGTTTGGCGATGGGCGCCGGTGCTTCGAGTGACAGCAGTGCGATCGTCTTGTCGACGCGCCCCTTGCTCAGATTGACGCGGCTGAGTAGCTCAGGAACGGACAAGCCGTCTTCTTCTTCCTCAAGAGCTCCCAAGACGTCGGCAACCTCCTCGCGGGTCGGGAAGGCGCTGCGGATGAACCAGTCGGTGATGTCTGACTCTTCTTGGCCGCTGAGCAGCACTCCGTAGGCGGAGTCCAGCGCGCGCCCGGCACGTCCCACTTGCTGGTAGTACGCAACGACGGAACCTGGCATCTGGTAGTGGATGACGAACGCGAGGTCGGGCTTGTCGTAGCCCATGCCCAGCGCCGTCGTTGCGACCAGCGCTTTGACTTCGTTGTTGAGCAGCGCCTGTTCCAGCGCCTCTCGACGGTCGCCCGTTTCGCCCGTGTAGGCCTCGACATTGAAACCCCGGGTCTTGAGCCAGTCGGCGACTTGGTTGGCGTCGCGCACCGTCAGCGTGTAGATGATGCCGTGGCCCTGCAGTGTGGCCAGTTGCTCCGCCAGCCAGGCAAGGCGCTCGGCCTGGCTGGGCAAGCGGATCGTTTGCAGGGAAAGCGAAGTCCGATTCAAGTCGCCGCGCGAGACGTCCAGCTTGGGGCCGAGCACGGCAGCAAGATCCTCCATGACGCGGTTGTTCGCTGTTGCCGTGGTGGCGAGCAGTCGCAGGTTGGGCGGCAGCGTTTTGACGATCCGCTCCAACAGACGATAGTGAGGGCGGAAGTCGTGGCCCCAGTCGGAGATGCAATGTGCCTCGTCGATGACCAGCATCGAAATCTGTGCGGCGATGCCAGCCAGAACCTGCGTGCGGAAGCGCTCGTTCGCCAGGCGCTCGGGCGAGATCAAGAGAATGTCGATTTCCCCACGAGCCAGCTTGGCCTCGACTTGGGTCCAGTCGTCGACGTTGTCGGAGTTGATCGTGGCCGCGCGCACGCCCATGCGCTCTGCTGCGGCGATCTGATTCCGCATCAGCGCCAGCAGCGGCGAGATCAGTAGCGCCGGACCGTTGCCGTCGTCGCGCAGAAGCTTCGTCGCGATGAAGTAGACGAAGCTCTTTCCCCATCCGGTCTTCTGAACGACAAGCAGGCGGCCACGGCCATCGACGATGTGGCGAATCGCATCTTCTTGGTCTTCACGGAAATTGGCGTCGGCGCGTCCCGAGCCGATCCGGAGCAAGTCCAGCGCGCGTTGTGGGTTGTAGGTCATGTCATGGCTCTCCCTTGTTCTTGTCGGGAGAGCGGTAGCCCGGCGCCAACACCGCGTTCTTGACGCCATAGAGGGCCAGAGGGTCCTTCAGCCACAGCCTGAATTCATGGCCGTGCAGGCTATGGTCAGGCGAGCAGTCCACGCTCCACTTGCGCAGGATGTACCCGGCTGTCGCCGCACGCAGTTTCATGCGCAGCGACCCGTCCTGCATGCTGTAGTCCATCACCGTGATCTCGGGGCGAGGCTGGTCCGGATGCGGGACAAGCTCAAGCTCCACGATGCGCGTCCACTGGATGTCCTGGTCGCTGGCCTCGTGCGCTTCCGGCTTCTCTCCCTTCAGGACCCGGGGACTCCTGATCCGCGTGATCACGAAGTCGCGGAACTCCTGCGACTTTCGGTCGAAGGCCCGGACGTGCCACCGCAGACCGTTGTCGATCAGCGCAAACGGCACGATCTCGCGTTCGGCGTGGCCGTTGGAGATCGAGTGGTACTCGATCGCGAGCGGGCATTCCTGGTGGATCGCCCGGGTCACGCTGGCCAGTACGTCCAGGTCCGGATGCGTCAGCCGCGACGGGCTTTCGCAGGCCACCCATGTCTTGAGGCGCATCGGCTCGCCGTCCCCGAAGCCTTGGGTCAACCAGGACAGCACCCGCTCAGGGGGGAAGTCGAAGACCGCCCGGAAGTCCGGACCCAAGATGTAGGTCTTGGCCTTGGAGTCGTAGTCAATGTTGCCCGGAGCCAGGTCCTTGTAGAGCGCCAGATCCCGGCTGGCCGCCGCCGATTGGATGCCAAAGCGTGAAACTAGATCCTGGCGTCGTATTTCCCCGATGAAGCGCACGCGCAACTCCACGAACGCGAGGCGGTCGCGCTGTGGCTGGGTGAGTTCTGCTAGCTGTTCGTTCGACATCCTGGGGTGCTCATTCGGGTTAACGAAGGCTGGTGCTGGCTATTGCGGGAAGTATATAAGACGCTCTAGAATGTGTCCAATACATCGTTTTAGTGTTTGTATCCGCCGCATTGTGATTACCGTTATGGATGACTCCAGGCGGCTTTGGTTCTCAATCGCCGCGTGTCCGAACCCCCAAAGGAGGCCTCGTGAGCATGCCAATCGTCCCGCAGATGCCCTTTGTGTGGCCGGAGCCGCGCGTCAGCTCCGGGGTCAGTCGATACGAGACGGCATTGCCCTTCGAGGTGGCTGCGCGGGCGGCGCTCAGCGTGTTTGGCGTGGTGTCTGCGATCGACGCGAGGGCAGTGAACTGGATGGAGGGATACCTCGCTGACAGCACCGCGACCAAGCTCCGGTTGGTCGTCAGCATCCACCCAACCTGCCGAACCTCGGAGTCCGACCTGCAAGACCTGCTTCGGCTGGTCGAGCGCCACGGCGATCGCGCGGCTTTCAAAGTCTTCCCGGAGGCGACGCTGCTCGACCGTTCATCCAACCTCTTGTGCCTGTGCGGCGCGGACGGCGATGCAGCGGTATCAGTCGGCCCAACCGAAAACATGGGATTTGCGCCAGCGTCGCCTTCACAGGCGAATCTGGCATCGGTCGTGACAGCGGCGACCTTCGAAGCGTGCCGCAAGTGGTTCGACTACCTGTGGGGCATCGCGGGGCCGCTGCGACCGGATGTCGCTGCAATGATGCCAAACCTGGTGCTGCCTGAAGGCGACGTGGAGGCGGCCCAGCTTTGGGAAGACTACCGGCGGCGCTGCCTTGCCCACGAATCAGACACCGAGCCACCGGTGCGGGCCGTCGTCGACCCGGAGTCGGGTGAGGTTGTGTTGGTGGACCAGAACAACGAAGCAGTGCCGTCGCCGACCGAAGCCATTGGCGTTCCCAAGCTCGACCCTCTCTCTGACAGTGTGGCGCGGGTCTTCGAACTCGGCGCACTGGTCTCTGTGGACAAGTTGAGCCGGATTCCGCCGCTGGAGGCGCCCGTGAAGCCTGAGTGGTTCGGCGTCGATAGCTTTCGTCAGACTGGCATGGTGAAGGCGCAGACCTCGTTCAAGGTCGCGCCGTTCGACGAATCCACGCTCAAGAAGATCGACCGGTTGCGTCGGGTGTCTGGCGAGCTGCTGCCGCGCTATTCGTTCGCACTGGCCGATGGGGTGCGCTGGATGCCAAAACAAGCCATTCCCCTCTTCGAGGCGGCGCTGACAGCGGCCAACGACGACGCGAAGAAACTGCTCGGACAGACCATAGGCGATGACATCGAGGCCTTTCTGGCGTCGCAGCGCGAGCGCATCCGCAGCGACGCGCAGCGCATGTACGAGGCCTATCACCCGGGCGGGAAGATCCCGGATAACGCCGTCACCAACATCCTGGATGAGCTCAAGACCCGCCTGGATCGGACCAAGGCCGACAAGCTGATTCCTAAGGTGGCGTACTCGCCCGTCGCGTTCAATCCCTCACAGAAGTCGGAGTGGTCGTCGCCCTGGGGTCAAGCGTTCGCGCTCTTGAAGGGGATCGCGGAGTTCCCCCGCGAAGCCATGACCAATCGCTTCTTCTGGCAGGGCATCAGGACGGACGAAGACGCGCTGATCAAGGCCATGAACGTCGCTGGCGACCACCTGGTCGAGGAATACGGCGGCCGCAAAGCGAAGCAGCGTGCCGAACTGGAGTTGGACCTGATCAAGCAACTGGAGGACGAATCGGGCGACGCGCTGGACAAGTGCCGAGCCCTGTGGACCTTGATCACGACCGGCAACGAGGACGCGGTGTTGTCGCTGGTAAATGAAGCGGTGGCCACCAAGACGAAATAGACAGCAAGAAAGGATCAGCGAATGGAGAACATTGGAAACCCCTCGGACGCGTTCGCGAAGGCGATGGCCTACCTGTCGTATCGGAAGAATGGTCTCAGGATCAGTTGGGATGACACAGAAGTGCCCGAGTGGCGCAACAGAGCCAAGCTTGCGCAGGCCGACGATATACCGGGATGCTCCGGCGGCGGGCTTACTACTAAGGTTCGGCATGCCAGATACTTCGAAAGGAGGCTGAGAATATGTTCGAAGAACTCACGATGAGCCAATTGCGCTCGCAGATTGAGCAACATCTCCTGATGGTTGAAGAGGTATTGGGCGGCATGGATACCTTCATTCAGCGGCTTGAAAAACGGGTTTCAAGGATCGAAGATGGATTGGGGCTGGAACCCGAAGGTATTTCCGCGTCTGGCTGGGTCGCTGATTTGCAGCGGGCCAAAACAGAGCTGTCCGCGATTCGTAGTTTGGTTAAGTGATCATGAATCCAGTGTCATCTTCCAGACTGAACCAGCTGAGTCATCACTACGGTGACGTCGGTGGTCGGCCAACCGGCGAGCGGTTCTACGACGCCTTTCAGCGCTATCTGAAAGCTAACCGGGAGTCGCTGTTCGACCTGACACTGACCGCTGCATCGGCGGAGGTGTTTCTTGATCACGGCATCGACGACCTTGACCCTCGCCTTGTAGAGGCAATACGGGTCACGAATCCGTCGCTATCCGCCGAGCATCTTTTTGGTCTGAGTGGTGAGGAACTCCAAGGGGCAGTCAACACCGCCAAGGGAAAGTACTTTGAGTATCTTGTCGCAGATCGCCTGAATGCTGGCGAGCAGGTGGGTCCCGTTCTTCTGCCGGACGGATACCGCGCTGTATTGGCCGACTCCCTGAATCAGCCTGGCTGGGATATGCAGATCATTGGTCCCGATGGCTCCACGGCAGATTACTTGCAGTTGAAGGCGACGGACAGCGCCGGCTACATTCAAGAGGCGCTCCATCGTTACCCCGACATTGAAATCTTGGCCACGCATGAAGTAGCCCACTCTGGTTTGGTATTGGATAGCGGGATTACTGAGAGCGATTTGCACAATCACGTGTCGTCGGCCATCGATGTGATGGATGACTCGGTGACGGAACGCTTTCTCGATTATTTCAGCCCGCTGTTCCCTCTGGTAGCTATTGCAAGCTGGGAAGGGTACAAAGTGTCGGTCGGGCAGCAATCGCTCGACAAATTCAAGGTTGCAATCGCTCGCCGAGGGCAGCGCATCGTTGCCGCCAAACTCGCCGGAGCAGCGGTCTATGCAGTCGGCGGTGGCTTGCTGGCAATTCCGGCAGCGTTTGCCGGAGGCCTCCTGTTCGATCGGTATTGGAATCAGGAGGTCATTCTCACCTCCTATCGTGCCGACACTAACCGGCTGCTATCGATGCGCCTGGCACAGCAAAGCCGACTTCTTTCCGGGGAAGTGCTATGAGCTTTTTCGACCGGCTCGCAAACGGTCTCGGCACGCTGATCGGAGTTCTCGTCGACACCACGGTTCAGGTGATTTCCGGGATCAAGCGAGGCTATGAGGCTTACAAGCGTCAAGGTGGCGCAACTGGCGCGGACGTGGTCGATGAGATCACGCGCAAGAAAGAGCGCATGCGTGCAGTCAACGACGAGATCATGCATCTTCGGAACCAGCGCATGTCGAGTGGCAGTCTCAGTGACCGCGCTCGCAAACGCTGGGACGACCTGCGGGCCGAGCGTGAACAACTCCTTGCCGAGCTTAATCAGGGCAAGGAGATTCGCGCCGCCGAAAAGATCATCGAGACCGAGGGTGTCATCGACAAGGTTGAGATCGACCTGGAGACGACGCACGTCCTGCAATACAACGCTTTCGCTGACACCCTCGGCAAGCAATGTCGTGTGTGCAGTCGACCGATGAAATTGCAGTGGAAGCGTGACCTCTCTGTGGCGGAGCCCAAAGACTTTTACTGGGGTTGCACAGGTTGGTACGTGCACCTTTGCGCTCCGAACGCTTGCACCTCAGGCTATCGATGCCGTAATCGCGCGTGTACCCACACCGAACAGCTGCAAAGAAACGACTACGGCTTAATGACGGATACAACCGCACCAGAGTTCGCGATGACGGCCGAGGAGTTTGGCATCATCCTCACTGACAAGGGCACGGAAAAGATCATCGATACCCGCCTCAGTGACCTCAAGTCGGACTTGAGTTCAGGCCATCGTGGGGTCGACTTGGCGACGTGTCCGGTTCACGGCGAAAACATGGTGCTACGCCGAAAACAGAACGCGACGGGCCTCCTGGATGCGTACTTTCTCGCGTGCCCGTACTGGCAGCCTAACAACGCAGGTTGCACGTTCATCGAGAAGTTGAAGTCGGGATCTCAGTTGGCGGCACTATTGAAATCCGAGACAGGGCGAGGTGTCTTGTGATGCTGCATGCACGAAATGGACGCCATGGCCGCTGATGCAGATTCTTTCCCCAGCGGCTTCTACGTCCTTTTCGAGGATGCAGCGGATGCTGTACTGGAGTTTCCGGCTGACGGAGATTCCGGAGGACCCTTCTGGAATGTCGACGGGCAACTCGATCTCTTACGCTGCAAAGAGTGGGATCAGGAAGACGTTGGGGTTGTCCCACTCGGCGGAAATCGTTATCGCCTTGCCGAGCGAAGGATGGGACCGTTTTCCGGACTCAGACTGTACTGGGGCGACGAGTTCAACGCCGACAAAGGTGACGACGGCGCACTTCGACTGACCTCGGTATGCGTGCCACGTACGTTTGCCCATTTCCGCTTCCTTACCTCGGGAGGCTTCAACAATGAACATCAGCTTGCGCGGAATCTGCACTCCCTTGGCGGCGGGTGGGAGGCAGTTGCAGGCGGAATGCTCACGTTGACTATCCCTTGCTCAAGCGCCGGCAAGTTGCAGCGCTTGATGTACGAAGCGGGGCTTGCACCCGGGGTGCTCCCCCTTGAGACGTAACAGGCCCTGGCAGCCTTGATGTATCGGAGAACGAATGGCAAAGCCCGTCGAGATCGGTTCCCGGAGCTTCCGGACCCAGAGTAGTGCCCTGGAGCACTACAAGGCCGTGCTGCACCGGTACCAGGACGGGCAGCGCGTCTCCGACCAGGGTGACCACGCCGATCTGGTCGCGCTCATCGAGCGGTACGACCCGGTGCTCGACGCGGTCGGCGAACCAACCAAGGGGGACGGCCAGATTGCGCACTTCGAGCGGCGCCTGAACACCGGGACCGGCTGGAGCAGTTCCGGCTTCTGGGTCGTCCGCCAGGACGGGACCGCTACCGACTTCTCTTACATCGACGCGGTCAAGGGCAAGCCCAAGGGCCGGTCGCAGGACCTCTATGGTGCCTGCCGGCAGGCCGTCGCGCTCGACCTCATTCAGGCCAAGAAGCGGGCATTCGCGCAGTATGGGGACGACCAGGGGCGGGTCGAGTGCGAGTTGACCGGCGTGATGGTCACCATCGACGACGCCCACCTGGACCACGCGTGGCCGAACTTTTCGCACCTGGTGAGCGGGTTTCGGGCAGCCAGGGGCTGGTCACGAGACATCCCCGACGGCGTCGTGTCCGCACCGGCCGACGGCCAGATGACGGCCACCTTCGTCGACAGCGCGGTGGCGGATGCGTTCCGGACCTACCACCACGATCAGGCAATGCTGCGGATCCTCTCCCGGACAGCCAACCTCCAGACCGCCAGCCAGGCGCGAAGGCCAAGGGTGGCGCGCCCGGTACACGTCGGGCTGTAGATGCGTTCGGGCGGTTTGTGGCCAGGCCGGGCGGGAACCAGTCCGAGGAGGGATAGGAATCGGTGGCCGCTCCAAATGCGGACGCGGGTTCGATTGAGAAATACGGAATCGAACTGGCGGTAATCCTGGGCGTGGGCATCGCGGCAGTGATCGGGTCAAGCTGCTACGATTCACCCAGGGTGGAGGGCTGATCCGCACCGTTCCGCACGGGTTTGCGCCAGTTGTAAGGCGCTGAGTTAGCTAGGTTTGGCGCGGGTTACAGGCCCACCACCATCACCAAAGCCCCAACCGTTCTCGGTTGGGGTTTTTTATTTCACGCCATCCATGGCGCTCACCTTCCGGGCCGCCGCGCGACGTTCGGCGCCGCTCCAGCGGCCCTCGTTTTGCCTGATCGCGCCGATTCCTGCGTGTTGTTTAGTATTGCTGCGGATGCCTGCGGACTTCGCCGGTCAGCCCGTTTCGCTCCACATTCCACTCTCTCCCGGCCATTCCCAGCAAGGCCC